>Ga0335085_10016351_pt1 | contig 10726 bp, 10 predicted proteins | sample Lox_Sample_45_FD_206712 | JGI IMG/M metagenome (GOLD analysis project Ga0335085, IMG submission 206712) | Soil microbial communities from Loxahatchee National Wildlife Refuge, Florida, United States - Lox_Sample_4.5 | ecosystem: Environmental > Terrestrial > Soil > Wetlands | place: USA... | reverse complement strand
GGCAGCGTCGCCGCTAGCCGGTAGACGCGGCAGTGCCTGTGCATGCGGATGGCGGTGCCCGCCCGCTGGCTCCACGCCGCCGCGAAAGCGTCCGCCGCCTCGGTCGGCGCGTCGACGCCGCTTACCGTCCTGCCCATCTTGACCAGCGTGGCGGCGAGGGTGGCGGCCATCTCCGGTGCCCGCCCGGATATCAGCAGCGGCCGCGCCGGGTCGTGCACGAACGCGGCCCGCGGTCCGCCGCCATCCGGCGGCTCCCACCAGCCGAACAGCGGCTCGGCCGCCTGAGCGGCGTCTGGCCAATTGCCGTGAGCGCGCGTGCCGGGCTGCTCGCCGCCGAGTTCGGATCCGGCCCGGTCCTGCTGCCAGCCGGCTGGCGTGGCAGCGGACAGCAGCAGGGCGTTCTCCGCCGCCCGCGACCTGAGATAGCCGCCGGCCGCCGCGGCGAACCGGTCCAGATCGGAGGTGGTGCACCAGCCCATCAGGTCATACTTCCCGTCGCTGCGTTCATGCCGGCCCCCTCGTTTCTACGGTGTCTTTGGGCACGGCCGTCAGGGAAATCCAGGCACGCGAGCTCTCCTGAGGCGGCCGGGGAGGTAGCGGGCGGACACGAGGACAGCCTCTTCAACGGAACGGAAAAAGTCCCCGACGGGTTACATAATGCCTTCCAGTATGCATCCACGGCGGGCGATGGCAAGCGTCCCGGCCTTCGCGTCAGCCGGTCACCTTGAAGGTTTTCGCCGCGGAGGACGAGGCCTTGTACGGGGCGGCGCCACGGTAGATGGCGACTGCCTTGTACGTGCCTGGCTTCAGCTGCCTGGCGGCTAGCCTGCAGCTGCCCGTGCCGTTCTTCAGCGTGATCGTGCACACGGCCTTGCCGTTGGCGGTCACCGTGACCTTGCCCGCCGGGGCCGGGGTGGTCGCCTGGACGGTGACCGTTATCTGCTCGGCTCCCTCGGCGCCGTAGGTCACCTTCGACTTGGCGGGCGACACGGTCGTCAGGGTGGTGGCCGCCGTCGAGCGGGCCAGGACCCAGACCTCGGTGATGTTGTGGTCGTTGCCGCCCGCGACACATATCCCGGGGGCGGCGCAGGAGATAACCCAGGCGGCTCCGGTGCCGGTGACGCCCTTGACCTGGCGGGCCTGGGCCCAGGTGCCGCCGCTCTGCCGCAGCACGTAGCCGACCCCGGCCCGGTCGGCGATGGCGCCGCAGTCGCCGGCGGCGGGGCACGAGATCTGCCCCAGTGAGATTCCCCGCTCCGTCTTGGCCAGGCCAGGGACCGGCCTGGCCGTCTGCCAGACGCCGCCTACCTCGCTGACGAGGAACGCGCTGGCCTCCGGCTGCGCCGGACGGTAGATGCCGCCCGCAGAGCAGTTGCCCGGTGCGCCGCAGGACAGCGCGGTGAGGCTGCCCGAGTCGACCGAGGCCGGGCTGAGCGCGGCGAAGCCCGGCAGCGCGCTTGACGTCCAGGCGCCATTGACCTCGCTGGCGACGAACGGGACCGTGTGCTTGCCCGAGTACGTCCAGCCGCCCGCCGAGCAGTCACCGACCGCGGGGCACGACAGCGAGGTGACCACGCCGCCCGCGGCGGCGTAGCCCGGCAGCGGCACCGCGTCGGCCCAGGTCCCGTCGGTCTCGGTCGCCACGGACGTCGACCAGACGCTCCCCGTCTGGGTGTCGCCGCTGGCGAGGGTGCAGTCGCCCGGCTTCGGGCACGAGATCACCGGGGGCGTGCCCGGCCCGCCGCCGGCGTCGGTTCCTGGCCCGTAATGAGTCCCTGGAACCAGTTCCGCGGTGCCCCAGACCCCGTTGGTCTCGGTAGCGACAAACTCCTGCGAGCCGTTGACAGTGCCGGCGACCGCGCAGTCGCCGGGGGCGCTGCAGGACACCGACGAGGCGCTCGCGTAGTTCGTCTGGTTGAGCGCGTCGGTGCCCGGGATCTGCCTGGGCGCGCTCCACTTGCCGTTCACCTCGTTGATAACGAACGCGCCGTAGGTATCCACGTAGCCGGTGGCCTCGACCACTTCCGAGTCGTAGCCGGCGGCGGCGCAGTTGCCGGGCGACGCGCAGGAGACCGCGGTGACGGCGACGTAGCTCGGGAAGCCGCCCTGGCCGAGCTCGATGACCTTCGGCGCCGTCCAGGCCCCGTCCGATTCTGACGCCACCCAGCCCTCGCCGACCGTCCCGTCGTTCTCGCCCTGGCCGTAGAAGTCGCCCCCCGCGGTGCAGTCGCCGGGAGCGGGGCAAGACAGGGCGTAGATGTTGATCCCGCCGCAGTAGTTGCCGTCGGCCGGGCAGTTGAGGTTCCCCTTGGCCGCGATCGCGTCGAGGTCGGGGATGCGCTGGGCCACGCCCCAGGCCGCGGGGGCGGCAGAAGACCTGGCCGTCGCCTGGGCGGCCGGGCCGCCGGCCACGGTGGCGGCCAGCAGGCCAGCCCCGCCGGCGAGCAGCGCCACGGCGGCGGCGAGGAAGCGGAAACGCAGCGATCTCCCGGCGACTTGTGCGGACACGTCTCTCCCTCGAGCCGACCCAGCGCCCCGGAGGAGATTTGTTCCGGGGGTGTTTCGCACCTTAGCCCTTCGCGCGTGGCGCGCCGGCGGAAAACAGCAGGACGGCGCGGTCTTCGACGGGACGGTAGCCGATGCGCTGGTAGATGGAATTGGACACCGGGTTGGCCAGGTCGGTGTAGAGCAGGACCTCTTCGGCGCCCGCGGCGAGTGCGCGCTCGCTGACCGCAGCGGTGGCCGCGCTCGCGTAGCCGTGACCGCGGGCCTCCGGCGGCGTGTAGACCGGGCCGACCCGGATCATGCCGGCCACCCGGCGGGTGACGCAGGCGATCGAGACCGGAACGCCTCCCGTCTCCCAGACGAGCACGCCGCCGTAGCTGAGCCTGTCGCGGACGTCGGCCGACTGTTTCCCCTCGTCTTCGGCCTCGTCCACCTCCCGGCCGAACGCGGTGAACCAGTCGGTCAGCAGCGGCACGTCGCCGCCGGTGCCATCGCGCGCCGCGCCGTCGGGACTGGGGTCCGGCCAGATGAGCCCGTCCAGCCGGTACAGCCGGAGCCTGCGGTGCACGTCGGCACGCTGAGCCGTCGCGTCGCACCACCGGGCGGCGAATGCCTCCGCCGCCTCGGCGTAACCGTTCACCCCGGCGAGCGAGCGGCCCGCCAGGGTCGCCGCCAGGTCCGCGGCGACGTGCGCGGGAACGCCGGTGAGCAGCAGCGGGTGCGGCGGCGTGTGCAGGAACGCGCCAGTGACCTCGCCGCCTGGCTCCGTCTGCCAGCCGAAGAGCGGCGCCGCCGCCTGGTCGGGTGCCGCACCGGGCCGCGCGCCGTCAGGCGGGGCGTACTTGGCGGGGTTGACCCGGAGCTGTTCGGCCACCGTCAGCGGGACGGTGTTCCTTGCGCGCTCCCGCCGCAGGTAATCGCCCGCCGCCGCGAGAAACACGGCCACGTCGCCGGTCGTCCGCCATCCCATGCCGGTCATGCTGTCACGCCGCCCGTGCCCGTCGCACCTCTATAACGCCGGACCGTCACCGGACTTGCGAGAGGCGCCAGGCGACCACCGGGATGATGATCGCGCCGGCCATCAGGTGCGCGGCGGCGAGGGTGAACTTGGTGGAGATCGCCGTGTCCGCCGCGGTGAACGGCACCAGGAGGGACAGCGCGAGCAGCGGCGGTTCCGGCGGGAATTCCGTGATCGGATGGTCGCGCAATGGGGTCAGCACTGATTAGATGGCATGCGGGTTTGTCCGCCCGCCCATACCCGCGAGCTGGGGTCCGGTGGATTGTTGACAATGTTGAGCCGTATTCGTACCGTTCCAGGCATGTCAGCAGAAACGGCGGGCGGCCCGCGGGCGGGCGAGGCCGCGCGCACCCACGCCTTCGCCGCGCTCCGGCAGGCGATACTCAGCGGGGACGTCGCACCGGGTCAGCGTCTCGTCGAGGAGGAGCTGGCCGGGACGCTCGGGGTGACGCGGCAGTCGCTGCGCGCCGCGCTGCTTGACCTGACCACCGAGGGACTCGTCGAGCGGATACCCAACCGCGGCGCGCGGGTCCGGGTGATCTCCACCGAGGAGGCCGTGGCCATCACGGAGTGCCGGATGGTCCTCGAGGCGCTGTGCGCCGCCAAGGCCGCAGAGCGGATCACCGATGAGGAGGCGGCGCAACTGCGCGAGCTCGCCGCCAACCTGGAGAACGCGGTGGCTGACCGGAATCCGCTGAAGTATTCCGAGCTCAACCGGGAGCTGCACCGCCGGGTGGGCGTCATCTCCGGGCAGAAGGTGGCGCTCGAGCTGCTCGACCGGCTGCACGGCCAGCTGGTGCGGCACCAGTTCCAGCTCGCGCTGCGGCCCGGCCGTCCCGAGGTGTCGCTCGGCGAGCACCTGGCGATACTCGACGCCGTGGCGGGCCGCCGTCCCGCCGACGCCGACGCCGCGGTCCGGGTGCACCTGTCAAGCGTCATCACGGCGCTCGGCGACCACAACTTCGACTGATCAGGGGAACACGTACCGTGCTGAACGTCATCGTCACCGACCCGCCCCGCGCCGACCTGGCCGACGTGGACAAGCTCGCGGAGTACGGCGTCGCCACCGTGCACGAGGCTATCGGCCGCACCGGCTACCTGGGCCCCCAGCTGCGGCCGAACCAGCAGGGCGCGCGGATCGCGGGCACCGCACTCACCGTGGTGTGCTGGCCCGGTGACAACCTGATGATCCACGCCGCCGTCGAGCAGGCCAAGGCCGGCGACATCATCGTCATCACCACGACGTCGCCGTCAAGCGACGGCGCGTTCGGCGAGCTGCTCGCCACCTCGCTCGTCAGCCGCGGCGTCCGCGGCCTGATCATGGGCGCGGGCCTGCGCGACACTCAGGAGCTGCGCGACATGGGCTTCCCCGCCTGGACCGCGCACGTGTCCGCGCAGGGCACCGTGAAGGAGACGGCCGGCTCCGTCAACGTGCCAGTGACACTCGGCGGCCAGGTCATCAGGCCGGGCGATGCCATCGTCGCCGACGACGACGGCGTGTGCGTGGTGCCTCGCCTCGACGTGGGCAAGGCGGTCACCGCGTCCGCGACCCGGATCGCCAAGGAGGACGCCAACCGCAAGCAGCTCGCCGACGGCGTGCTCGGCCTCGACATGTACAACCTGCGCCCGAAGCTGGCGAAGGTCGACTACATCTCCTACGCCGAGTACGTGCGCCGGTCCGGCGAGGGACTCTAACGGAGGTGCGGCATGAGCGATATCAGGGACGGCAACGCCTGGCGCGACGGCATTCGCGCCATGCAGATGCGCGGCGGCACGTCCAAGGGACTGTACTTCCTTGCCGAAGACCTGCCCGCCGATCCCGCCGAACGGGATGACCTGCTGCTGCGGGTCATGGGGTCGCCGGACCCGCGGCAGATCGACGGGACGGGCGGCGCGCACCCGCTGACGTCCAAGGTCGCGGTCGTGTCCAGGTCCGATGTGCCCGGTGTCGACGTCGACTACCTGTTCCTTCAGGTCATGGTCGACAAGCCGGTCGTCACCGACAAGCAGAACTGCGGGAACATCCTGGCCGGCATCGGGCCGTTCGCGGTCGAGCGCGGTCTTGTCGCCGCCCAGGGCGAGCAGACCCGGGTGCGGATCAGGATGGTGAACACCAACGGGATCGTCACCGCGACGTTCCGCACGCCGGGCGGCCGGCCGCGCTACGACGGGGACACCGCCATCGACGGCGTGCCAGGCACCGCGGCGGCGATCGTGCTCGACTTCGAGGACTCAGGCGCCGCGGGCGGCGTGTTCCCGACGGGGAACCTCACCGATGTCATCTGCGGCGTCGAGGTGACGTGCGTGGACAACGGGATGCCCGTCGTGGTGGTCGCCGCGTCCAGCCTCGGCATGACCGGGTATGAGACGGTCGCCGAGCTTGAGGGCAACGAGGAGCTGAACAAGCGGGTGCAGGAGCTGCGGCTCGAGGCGGGCAAGGCGATGGGCCTCGGCGACGTGAGCGCCACCACGGTGCCGAAGATCTCGCTGGTCGCACCGCCCGCGCACGGCGGCACGATCAGCACCAGGACGTTCATCCCGGTGCGGGTGCACGAGTCCATCGGGGTGCTCGGCGCGGTCAGCGTCGGCACCGCGATCGTGCTGCCAGGCGCGGTCGGGCACGACCTCGCGGTGCTCGGCGGCGGACCGCGGCTTTCCGTTGAGCATCCGAGCGGCGCGCTCGAGGTCGAGGTGGAACTGGACACGACGGTATCGCCGCCTGCCGTGGTCAGGTCCGGTGTGGTGCGCACCGCGCGGAAGCTGTTCGACGGTTTGGTCTTTCCGCGCTGATTTTGTCTTTCCGCGCTCAGCCGGTTTCCCGGTGCGAGGGGCGTGTCCGCGCGGGACGGTTCCCGGTGCGAGGGGTGTCCACGCGCGCTCGTCTGTCCGGACCAGTAGAACCATCTGGTCCGGACAGAAGGCGCGCTGAGACATCCCGGTCGCCCCCGCAACCTCGCCAACTGGGGTCTTGGTGGGCTCTGGATATGACTCGCGGGGGGCTGCCGTAATGCCTCGAGGCGACGCGTGGCATTGCGGGGGCTGCCGCAACCGTTCGGGATGGGGCTTTTTCTTTGTCTTTTACTCTTCGGCGGGGGTCGATATCAGGCTGAAGACGGCGCCCTGGTTGTCCGCGACTACGGCCATCCGGCCGTAGGGGCTGTCGGCCGCGGGGCGGACGACGCTGCCGCCCTGGGCGGTGACCAGCTCGACGGACTTGTCGGTGTCCGCGGTGCCGAAGTACACACCCCAGAACGCGGGGTGGCCCGCGGTCTCCTCCGGGTAGGCGCCGATGCCGCCGACGACCTGCTGGCCGTTGATGAGCAGCGTGGCGTAGCTGAAGCCCTCGGTCGACATGTCGCCGTACTCGTAGCCGAATACCGCCTGGTAGAACGCCTTGGCGCCCTCGAAGTCGCGGCTCAGGTGCTCGCTCCAGGTGAAGGCGCTCGGCGCGTTCGCTACCTGGACCCCGGTGTGGTTGCGCGCCTGCCAGACGCCGAAGGCGGCGCCGGTCACGTCCGTGGCGACGAGCATCCGGCCCACGTCCATGACGTCCATCGGGCCCATGACCACCTTGCCGCCCGCGCCGGTGATCTTCACCGCGGTCGCGTCGGCGTTGCTTGAGGCGAAATAGGTGCTCCAGGCGCTCGGCGCGTCCGGGTTGCTCATGTTCGGGCCGATGCCGGCCACGTTCCTGCCCTCGAGACGGGCCATCGAGTAGCCGCCCATTTCCGGGCCGCCCTGCTCGATGTCCCAGCCGAACAGGCTGCTGTAGAAACTGATGGCCTTGGGGATGTCGGCGGTGCCGAGATCGACCCAGCAGGGCGTTCCATCCGGCCAAGGGGTGTCACGGGTAACCAAAGCTGTCACCTCCGTGTCGAGAGCAGCACGCTCCGTTGCGGGCCACGCTAACGCAGACGGTACACCTCGCCATGCGCGACTCTCGCGCGACATCTGCCTGTAACAGATAGTTCTTACACTGAGCCCACTATGAATGGGGCAGCAGCGATGTACAGCAAGACCCGCCTCGGCAGCGACCAGATCGACGGTTCGCTGTCGCTCTCACCGCGCGGCAAGCGCATCGTCTACCTCATCGTGGCCGTCGTTGTCGCGGCCTGTGCCGCGGTCGGCGTGTGGAGCGCCGTCAGCCACGACACCTACGCCACGTCGGGCAACGGCTGCGTGAGCGTGACCGTGCCCAGCTCGACCGGCGGCGGTGTGCTGCACTACTGCGGCGGGCAGGCCAAGTCGTTCTGCAAGACCGCGTTCGCCAACTCGGACCAGGTCGCGCTGGCCGCGCGGCCGCAGTGCGTGCTTGCGGGGCTGACCAAGGCGAAGGTCTCCGCGGGCTGACGCTTCCGCTCGTTGCTTCCGCTCGTTGCTTCCGCTACAGCTCGATGGAGATCGTGACGGGGCCGTCGTTGACCAGGGCCACCTTCATGTCGGCGCCGAACTCGCCGGTCTCGACGCGGGCGCCGAGTTTTCTTAGCTCGTCCACCACGGCCGTCACCAGTGGCTCGGCGACCGGGCCCGGGGCCGCGTTGTTCCAGGTGGGGCGCCTGCCCTTGGCGGTGTCCGCGTAGAGAGTGAACTGGCTCACCACGAGCAGCGGCGCGCCGATGTCCGAGCAGGACTTCTCCCCGTCGAGTATGCGAAGGCCCCACAGCTTGGCGGCAAGCCTCTTCGCCTTGTCCGTCGTGTCGTCGTGAGTGACGCCGACGAGGACGAGTAGGCCAGGCTCGTCGATCGCTCCGACGACCCGGCCGTCGATCGTGACGCTCGCCTGGGTGACCCGTTGCGCTACCGCTCGCATGACAGCACAGCCTAACGGCAGGTTCGCGGTACTGTTCGCCGGTGCCGTGGTATCGGCGGCTAATCGGACTTCTGGTACTTATCGTCCGATATGGGCGGCGGAATCGCATCGACCGGCCATAATGTCTCGGGTGACCCCTTTGGAGCAGTTGTCGGTGAGCGACGTGGTAGCCAACCCCGTGCTCGCTGAGGTGATCCGGTCCGGGTTCGTCGAGTCCCGGCACCGCGGCAGCATCGTTGCGCTCACCCACGACGGCCTGTTCGCCTTTACCGCGGGCAGCGCCAACACGCCGGTCTACCCGCGCTCGTCCAACAAGCCGCTGCAAGCCGCGGCGATGCTCCGGGCGGGCCTGCCGCTCGAGGGGGAACTGCTCGCGCTTGCGGCCGCCAGCCATTCCGGCGAGGACTACCACGCGCGCGGCGTGAACGACATCCTCGACACCGCCGGGCTGACCGCCGAGGACCTGCAGTGCCCGCCAAGCCTGCCGATCGACGAGGGCAGCGCGCGGCGGCTGATCAGGGAGTCTCCCGACGGGGTAGCGCCGGAGTCCCGGGTGCTTTACAACTGCTCGGGCAAGCACGCGGCGATGCTCGTCACCTGCATCGTCAACGACTGGCCGACCGAGACCTACCGGTCACCGGAGCACCCGCTCCAGGTACATATCCGGCGGACCATCGAGGAACTGGCCCGCGAGCCGGTCTCCGCGGTGGGCGTGGACGGCTGCGGCGCGCCGCTGTTCGCGCTGACCCTCGGCGGCCTCGCCCGGGCGTTCCGCGCCCTGGTACTCGCGGAGCCCGGCTCCCCCGAGCGCAAGGTCGCCGACGCGATGCGCAAGTTCCCCGAGTGGACGAGCGGGACGACGCGGGACGAGAACAAGCTGATGACCGCGATCCCCGGGCTGCTGCTCAAGGGGGGTGCGGAGGGCGTCGACGCGTTCGCCCTGCCGGACGGAACCGCGGCCGCGGTCAAGATCGACGACGGAAACGCCCGCGCCCGCACGCCGGTCACGGTCGCCATCCTCGCCATGCTCGGCGCGCAGCCGCCGGTCAAGCTCGCCACCTCCGAGGTGACCGGGGGCGGCCAGCCCGTCGGTGTGGTACGGGCGACGCGGCTGGCGTAGGGCGACGCGGCTGGCGTAGGGCGACGCGGCTGGCGTAGGGCGGCGCGGGTCGGAGTTGACCGGCCGGTTCGCGTGGCTGGCGTGGCTTGGCGTGGCGTGGCGTGGCTGGGTTGGCTTGGCTGGGTTGGTCCGGCTGGGTTGGTCCGGCTGGGTTGGTCCGGCTGGGCTCTGTTCGGCTAGCGGGCGAGGTGCGCGGCCAGGGTGAAGCGGTGCTCCGCGGCCGGCTCGCCCGCGGCGAGGCCGGCGATGATGTCGCCGAGCAGCGGCGCGAACTTCGCGCCGTGGCCCGAGCAGGGCGAGGCGATCACGAACGGGCCGCCGCCGGGCCGGTCGAGTATGAAGTCCTCGTTCGCGGTCCAGGTGTACAGGCAGGTCACCTCGTTGACCGGCCGCGCCGCAAGGCCGGGCACCCGCCTGGTCACGAAACCCCGCACCCGGTCACGCGACGCGGGGTCGACGCGGAAGTCGCGGCCCGCCGCCGAGGTGACGGTGCCCGGGCTGTGCTCGCCGATCTTGATCGCGCCTGGTACGCCGCCGTCCCTGCCGCCGGGCAGGCCGTAGCAGTTGTCTGCCTCGTCCTGCACGATGAAGACCGGCCAGAGCTGTCCGGCCGGATTTTCGACCGCCCGCCATCCGAGTACTGGATGTCCGGCCGAATGGTCCACCGTCCGGCCGGCTGGCGGTCCGGGCGGCGATCCGGCTTGATCCCGGGGAGCGAAGTGGAAGACCTGCTGTTGCGTCACGGTCAGCGGCGGCAGCTCCGCCAGGCCGGTCAGCAGCGGTGCGATCCAGGCGCCTGCCGCCACGACGGCGACCGGGGCGGTGAACGACTCGTCGCCGGTGCGCACGATAGCGCCGTCGCCGCCCGCCTCGAGGCGAGTGACCGGGGTGTCGAACCTGATGTCGGCACCCTTGGCCGCCGCCACCCGCAGCATCGCGTCGATGGCGTGGTCGGGGTCGAGTACGCCGCAGTCTTCGTGGAACAGCACCGGGCCTGCGCCGGAGAAGTCGAACTGCGGCCAGCGGCGCGCGGCCTCCTGCTCTGGCAGCAGTTCCGCGGCGACGCCGCCTGCCGTCAGCACGGCGTGCAGGTGTTCCGGGTCCCGCCTGACACCGAAGTCGATCCCGCCGGTGAGCCCGAGCAGCAAGGCGGCGGCTTCCCACTCGAGATCGACCCATCGTTGTTTGGCTTCGCCGGTGAGCCGCACGTACAGCGGATCCGGATAGGCACGGCGGAAGATCCGCGCGCTTCCGTGCGAACTGCCGTTCCTGT
>Ga0335085_10016350_pt1 | contig 10727 bp, 10 predicted proteins | sample Lox_Sample_45_FD_206712 | JGI IMG/M metagenome (GOLD analysis project Ga0335085, IMG submission 206712) | Soil microbial communities from Loxahatchee National Wildlife Refuge, Florida, United States - Lox_Sample_4.5 | ecosystem: Environmental > Terrestrial > Soil > Wetlands | place: USA... | reverse complement strand
TGAATGCCGCGCGCGCGATTGTCGGTGCACACCACGGTCACCGTCGTGGGCGGCGGCGTGCGCTGACGCCACCAGTGGCGGATTTCCTCGGCGCGGGCGCCGGAGGACAGCAGCCCCCACGCGGCCAGCGCCGCCCCGGCCAGCAGACTCCGTCGCGTAATTGGGAATGTCATGGAAAGCGGTCCCTGCGCAGCCGGACAGAATCGCCGACGGAACGGCCGGATTATACCACTATCCACGGGGTCGGGGTGCCTTGATTTTTCACCGACCATACGCTAGCCTATGAGGACCGTTCCGTCGGAGTGCGTCCACCCCCGCGATGCCGTTCGTGATCCCGAAGCCTAGGGTTCTCCACATCCCGTCCGTTGGCGTCACCGTCTGTTTGGCGCTCTTCCTGTCGAGCGCCGTCGTGCCGGCTCAGGCGGCCCCGGCCGGTCCCGCCGGATCAAAAACTCTTGCGGCTCCATTCGCGTCGTTCACGACCACGCAGGCGAATCTGGAAGTCCTGAAGGGACGGCTGGTCGACTTGGAACGGGATCGGCTGACACTGAGGGAAGAGCCGGTCTTCGCCAACGCCGAGGTAATCGTGTCGCTGTCCGGGGGAAGCGGTACCTTTCCGGACTGGATCACGACACTCCGCCTGGAGCTGGACAACCGGGATGACATTACATTGTCGCTGACCCCGGCCATCAAAGAGCAGTACCAGGCCGCCGGCTTTCTCCCGCTGTCCCGACCCACCCTCTCCACCGGACGGCACCTGGCGCGTTTGACTGCCGAAGGAGAGGGATCACATGGCGAGCCGAGACGGGCTGATGCCACCGTCACAATCGAGAAAGGCATCGGCGGGCTCTGGATCAACCTGCATTATCTCGGCGACCCGAAAGAGGGTCAACCCCTGCAGATCGGCGTCGACGCCTGGAGCATTCTCTCCCCCGCCGTGAGCACACAGCGCGCCGCCCTGCCCTACTGGTCGGGTGAACTGGCCGCCGCCGAAGGGCGGCCGCTTGAGGCGCTGGCGTGGTACGCGCTCGCCCAGAAGCGCGGCATGTCCCCGGCGAGTCATCTTTCGGTGCCGTTTCGCATGGCCGACGCCTATCTGGCCGCCGGCATGCCCAACCACGTCGTCGCGTTGATGACGCCCTATGCCGCGCACGAGGGCGCCCGGGAGGCGCTGGAGGCCTGGTTCTATTTGGAGAAGGCCGCGTATGAGTCCCAGCGCTATCGTGACGCCGTCACTGCGTTCGTCCGTCTCACGCCGAAACTCCGCGTCTCGCTCTACCACGAAGCGCTCTACCTGGCCGGCAACAGCTACCTGCAACTGAAAGAATACGAGCGGGCCTTCACCACGTTGAACCAGATTCCCCGCTACAGCGAATACTACCCCTTCGGACAATATTCGATGGGACTCGCCTATCTGAATTTCGGCGACGTCTACTCCGCCGTCGAGAGCTTTCGCCGGCTCGCGTCGCTGGAGGTGCACGGCGACCCCGTGCTGTCGCGCCTGATCGACAAGGCCCACCTGACCGTCGGGTTCGAATTTCTCCATCAGAAGCGATACATGGACGCGATCGGCCAGTTCGCCCTGGTCCCCCCGTCCAGCCCGCTCTTCGATCAGGCCCTCTTCGGCATCGGGTGGGGCTATTTCAAGCTGGAGGAATATGTGAAGGCGGCCGTCGTGTTCAAGGATTTGCGCCAGCGGTTTCCCGACAGCCCCTACAGCCAGGAGGCCCTCGTCGCCCTGGGCTACGCCTATTCCCGTTTGCAGGCCTTCAAACTGTCGATCGATCAATTCCGTCTGGCGCTCGACAGCGTCACCGCCAAGGCGCAGTCGCTCCAGCAGCAGATCGACGCCATCAATCAACCGAAATGGATCCCCCCCCCGTCCATCGACGGCTACCCCATCGTCTCCGGTTTGTCGAGCCAGGTGCAGCTCGACGACCTGCTGAACCATTTCAAAGAGGAGCAGACGTTGCAGGCGGCCCTGGAGCAGTATCAGACCTTGACGCAGGCCATCGCCATGATCGACTTGGGACTGCTGGATCTGGCCCGGATGGCCCAGAGTCAGGCCCAGTGGCTCTCGGGCCAGGAGAATAGGCAGCGCTTCGCCGCGCTGCGCGCCGGCTTCGAAGACGCCAAAAAACAGGCGGCGGCGCTGCAGGTCGTCTTCAAAAAGCAGCTGAGCCAGGCCACGAGCGTGTGGCTCCAGCAGGAGCAGGTCAGGCTTGAGGAAGCTTCCGTGCAGGCCAGCATCGGCATCGCCCGAAATCTCGTGCTGGACACGGCCGGACTGCAGGAGGGGGGGCTGTGAGGCCGCGTGGTCTTCTATTCAGGATCATCATGGCTGCCCGCGGCCTGCGCATCGCCACCCTGGGAATCAGACACATCAATGTCGCTCGCGGCCTACTCGTTGCCCTTATGGGACGCAGGTCCAGCATGAGGATCCGCGGCCTGCGCTTCGCCCTCATGGGGATGAGGCTCGTGATGGCTGTTCGCGGCCTGCACGTGACATTTCTTCAACGGCTGGTGTGGATCGCCGCAATGACCGGCGGCCTGCTCGTGGCCTCCTGCGCCACGCAGCAGAACGGGTATTACATCGACCAGGCGAAGATCAACAGCGTCGTCAAGGACGTTCTGAACAGCCAGCAGGAGGCGGCCCGCAACCCGTCCAAGCTGGAGGCGCTGCACGAATATGAAACGTATATTCTGAAACATTTCGCCTACAAGGACGAGCTGAAAGCAGAAGCGCTGCATCGGCTGGGCGACCTGTACATGAAAATGGAGGACACGATCTATCGCCGCCGGTTGACGCAGTACAACGCCCAACAGGACCGGCGCGGCCAGCCTGGCCAGAACACCCGCTCGTCCACGCCCCGTCCGAAGATCGACCACAGCCGGTCAATCGCCATCTACGAGCAGTTGCTGACGCTCTACCCCGCCCGGGCGGCCAACGACAGCGCCCTCTATCAGCTGGCCAAGGGCTATTACGAAAGCGGTCAGACCGATGAGGCGATTTCGGCGATGGATCGATTGCTCAAGAACTACCCCAACAGTTATTACCGCGGCGAAGCGTCGTTCCGCCTAGGCGAATTTTACTTCGAATCGGGGCTGTTTAAACAGGCGGCCGCCGCGTACGAGGCCGCCCTGGTCGCGCAGAACGACCCGCACCTCGCCGAAATCATCCGGTACAAGCTGGGCTGGACCTATTTCGAGCTTCAGGACTATCCAAAGGCCAGCGAGTTGTTCCTGAACATCCTGGACAGCCGGGCGATCCAGGACCGGTCCGGCAGGAAACGGCTGGACATCTACGCCTACAACGAGCAGGAAACCGCGATGCTGAAAGAAGTGATCAATGCCACGCTGCTCGCCATCGACTACCAGGGCGGACCGGCCGAGCTGGCGGCCTATTTCAAACAGCACGGCCACCGCGACTACGAAGAGCTGCTCTATCGCCGTTTGGGCGACCTCTACGCCAAACAAGAACGCACCCAGGACGCGGGCCTAGCCTACGCCACCTTCGTGGAGGAAAATCCGCTCCACGAGTCCGCGCCGCTGTTTCAAGCCGCGGTCGTGCAGCTGTACACGCAGGCCCATTGGACCGACGCCGCGCTGCAGGCCCGGATCGTGTTTGATCAACGCTTCGGCCCCAACTCGCCCTGGGCAAAGCGGCAGGACGCCGCGGCGCTCGCCCGGATCAAACCGCAACTGAAGGAGGCGGTCCTGCAGGTCGCCCAGTACTATCACGCGCAGGCTCAGGCGACGAAGAATCAGAACGATTACCAGGAGGCAATCCGCTGGTACCAGCAATTTCTGCAGCAATTCCCTGACGAAATCGAAGCGGGCCGGGTGACCTACCTGCTCGGCGAGATCTACTATGACCAGGGGCGCTACTCGGAGGCGGCGACCGCGTATGAAAAATCGGCCTACTTTTATCCGGCGCATCAGTCGAGCGCCGACGCGGGCTACGGCGCGATTGTCGCGGCCGGCAAGGCGGTCGAGAAGGCCGGCGGCCGGGTGCCGGATCCGGTCGCCGTCGCCATGTACGAGAACGCGGCGCATTTCGCCGACACGTTCCCCAAGGACAAGCGCGTGCCGGACGTGCTGCTCAACGGCGCCGAGATGGCCTGCCAGATCAAGCGCTACGAAGTGTGCCGGCAGATGGCCGGGCGGGCCATCAACGCCGCTCCGAGCAGTGACGGGCGCCTGCGCTATCTGGCGCAAAAATTGATCAGCAACAGCTATTTTGAGGAAAAGAACTACGCCAAGGCGGCCGATGAATACCGCAAAACGGTCGAACTGGCGCAGCGGCTGCAGCCGCAGGACGCGGCCGAACTGAAGCGGGTGCTCGCCTCGGCCATCTACAAGCAGATGGAAGGGCTCAAAAAGGAGGGGCAGGCCAAGGAGGCGGCGGAAGGTTTCATCAAACTGTACGATGAGCTGCCCTCGACCGACGTGGCGGGGATCGCCCTGTTCGACGCGGGCGCCACGCTGTTGAGCATGGGCAACACCGCCGAGGGCCTCAAGACCATGCAGCGCCTCCTGAAGGAGAATCCCGATTCCCCGTACGCCTACCAAGCAATGCTCCAGATCGGTTCGATTCTCCAGAAACAAGGGCGGTATGACGAGGCGCTCCAGCAATACGACCAGATCGCCCGGTCGTCCAAGGATCCCAAAGTCGTCCGCGACGCCCTCTGGGCCATGGCGACGCTGGCCGAGGAGCGGCAGGAGTGGGCCAAGGCCTACGAGGGCTTCTCCTCGCTGCTGGCCCGGCCCGATTTCACCGATCCCGCCCGCCGGCTGGACGCGCAATTCCGCGCCGCGATGGCGAAGGACCACCTCGGCGAGCACCAGGAGGCGGCCGCCCTCTTTCAGCAACTTCTCGAGCAGATCAAGGCGCATCCAGCGCCGGGCAACGACCTGCTGGCCGGCCAGGCCTGGTTGAAGCTGGGCGATTACCGGTTCGAGCAGTGTGACGCCGTCCGGTTGGTGGAACCGTTGAAGGCCAATCTGGCCAGGAAAGAGCAATGGCTCAAATCCGCCATTGAGGCCTATGTGCAGGCGTCCTCGTACAACCTGACCGACGTCACCACCGCGGCGACCTATCAGACCGGGCTCCTGTTCGAAGCCTACCGCACGGCCCTGCTGCAGTCGGAACGGCCCAAATCGTTGACACCGGATCAGCTGGAAGAATATAATTTTTTACTCGAGGAACAAGCCGCCCCGTACGAGGAGCGCTCGATTTCCACCTTTGAAGCGAACGTGCGCCGGGCGCAGCAGCAGGGGATCTACACCACCTGGGTACAGCAGAGCTACGATCGACTGGCCGAATTGTTGCCGGCACGGTATCGGCGGCAGGAGCAGACGGAAATTCTCGCAGAGCGCCCCGTTCCGATGCCGGCCGCCGCGCCCGACCATTCCGCACCTAAACCGGCGACCCAACCCGCTTCAACGACAATTCCCACCCCGCCCCCCAGAATGGTTCCGCTGACCGCGCCGCCATCCAACCCATGAGCGCGCGCCTCCCACTCCACCTGTTCGGATGGCTTATCGTGAGCCTTACGGCGGCGGGATGCGCCTCGACCGCGCCGTCCACGCGCGCCCCGGGCCCTGTTCCCTCGCTCGGCACCAGCCTCGAGACGGTCCATGAGGCCGCGAATCCGGCCCCGCAAACCAAAACTCCCGATCCGGCGGAAGGCGCGCGGTTGTTTCAGTCGGCCCTTCAACAACTGGAGCAGCAGCATACCCAGCAGGCGTTGCGGTTGTTTGAACAATCGGCCGAGGCCGATCCGACCCAGCCGGCCACCCAAAACAATCTCGGCATTCTCTTCAAACAGACCGGCCAGTTGGACAATGCGATCGCCGCCTACCGGCAGGCCATCGCTCGGCAGGCGGATTATCCGGACGCATACTACAATCTGGCCCTGGCCTATCGGGCCAAGGGTCGGTTCAAGGAGGCCGAGACGGCCTACCTGGCGGCACTGAAGACAAACGGACGGTTCGCCGACGCCCGTTACAACCTCGGCATTCTCTATGAGTTGTACCTGGGCGAGCCGGCCAAGGCGCTGGAACAGTATCAAGCCTATCTGCAATTGAACGGGCCGCACGCGAAGGAGGTCTCGTCCTGGGCCGCCGCGCTGGAGCGTCAGGTGCCGAAACCGGCCGCCCCGTCGACGCCCGCGCCGCAGGCCGCGGCGCCGTCGCCGCCTCCGGACCAGAACGCCCAGACCGGCCCCCAGACCGGCCAATCGACACCGGGCGGGGCGTCAGCACCCGGGCCCGCGCAACCGGCCCCGCAATCCGTCCCCGCGCCGGGAGGTGCGGCGCCGTGATGCGACTGGCGACGTCGGGCGTCAGTCTCGCCATGATCTGGCTGCTCTGTTCATGGGGCGAGCCGGCCGCACATGCCGCGGCGCAGACCCATTCGCCGCCGGTCACCGCCCCCGCGAGACCGCAGGGCGGGGAGCCCAGCCATCGCGTGATGCTGCTCGGCTCCACCATCTACGGCGCCGTCTTGGCGCCCGCCGCGGTCTATGACGTGCCGTGGCAGGAACCGTTTTCGCTGGAGAAGGGCGCCGGGGAGTTGGACCGCAATTTCCTTCAGGAAATCTTTCAACCGGTCGACCGGGACGAATTTTTGAAACACACATCGCCGCATCGCTCCGAGGAAACCAATGCCCCCTAGCAGAGTGGTGAAAAACGTGTTCTTCATGCAGGGCGGTCAAAAAGCTCCAACTGCAAGGCCGCAGGCTCCGAGGGAACCGGAGCGTACTGTGGTCGTACGTGAGGATTCCCGAGGGGCCGGGCTTGTACCGAGAATCGGACATGCCTCTCGTCTCCGATTCGAGGTAAACACCGCAGGTGGACTTTTTCACCGGCCTGCTAGAGCGGCGGACGGCACACGAGCGCAACGAGGAGGAGGGTAGATCACATCCATGGACATTGCCACGACCATCGTGAACTTTTTCAAAGAGGGCGGCTTCTTCATGTACCCCGTGCTGCTGGTCGCCTCGCTCGGCACCGCCGTGGTCATCGAACGCTTCATCTATATTTCGCGCGCGATGGTCAACGGCGAGCCGCTGTGGCAGCAGATTCAGAAGCACCTCTCCTCGCATCGCGTGGACGACGCCATCAAACTCTGCCAGGGCAAACACCAGCCGTTGCCGTACGTGCTGCTCCACGGCCTGAAGGCGGTCAAGGCTGCCGAACCGCGCGAGACCCTGCAGCAGGCCATGGAGGAGGCCACGCTGGACGTGCTGCCGCCGTTGGAGCGACGGACGCCCTATCTGCCGATTCTTGCCAACGTGGCGACGCTGCTGGGGCTGCTGGGCACGATCATCGGCGTCATCAAAGCGTTCGCCGCCGTCTCCGCGGCGGATCCCTCGCAGAAGTCGATCCTGCTCGCGCAGGGCATCTCGACGGCGCTGAACATGACGGCCTTCGGCCTGATCGTGGCCATCCCGTTGATTCTGATCTATGCCTTCATGCAGTCACAGACGACCAAGATCATCGATTCGATCGACCAGTATTCCACCAAGCTGGCCAATCTCTACACGGGCCGTCAGGCCGCCGCAGGGACCGAACGGAGCCGGGAGAAGGAGCATGTTGCCGCGATCGCGAAGACGAGCTAGGCGGATGGGGTCGACCGACATCGACCTGACGCCCTACATGAATTTGCTGGTTGTCCTGGCGCCCTTCCTGCTCGTGACGGCCGTCTTCGAGCGGCTCGCCGCGCTGGAGATCTACCTGCCGCAGCCCACCGCCGCCGAAGCCGCCGCGGGCGCCAAACCGCCCGAGAAACCGGAGGACCAGCTGCTCCTGACCATTTCGATCGCCGACCAGGGCATTCTGCTGGCCAACGGGGCTCAACTGCTCTCGTTTGTCCCGTCCACGTCGGCGGGCTACGATCTGCCGGCCTTGTCGTCCGCACTGCAGCAACTGAAATCCCGCTATCCGACGGCCGACACCGCCGCGATTCTGAGCAAGGGCGCCGTGCCCTACGAGACGCTGGTGGCGGTCATGGACGCCACGCGGGAGGCGCTGGTGACGGTGGACGGACAGAAAAAACGCTCTATCCTCTTTCCTAACATCTCGCTGGGGGAGGTGCAATGACGTCCGGTCCCCGCCTGTCGGCCCGCCGGAGTACCGGCTCTGTCTCCACCTTTCTGACGCTGACGTCGCTGGTCGACCTGTTCACCAACCTGGTGCTCTTTCTGCTTTATAATTTCTCGGCCGAGGGCTCCACCATCCCGTCGGCGGAGCGGTTGAAACTGCCCCAATCGGTAACCGAGCAGCGTGCCGAGACCACCGTCACCGTCATGGTTACCCAGTCCGACATTTTTCTGGGCGGCAGACGGATCACCGACACCGGCAGCGTGATGAAGACCGACGAGCTGCTGATCCCCGACTTGAAAAAAGAGCTCGATTTCGAAGCCAAGCGCGGGAAGTATTTCGCCAGCCTGACCCCGGACACTCCTTTTGAAGGGCGCATCACGATCCTCGGCGACAAGCACATCCCGTTCCGGTTGCTGGAAAAGGTCATGTTCACCTGCAGCGAGGCGGAGTTCGGCCAGATCGATCTGGGCGTGCTCCACAAAGAGCTCACATGAGCCGCACGCATCTGGAGCTGTTGCAGGAGACCGAGCAGCGCTTCCGCCACATCGCCTGGGGCTGCCTGCTCTTCTACGCCGTCCTGGCGCTCGTGATGAATCTGATCAAGGTTGAGAAGCCGGAGCATCAGGACTTCACCGAGCTTTCCCCCCGGATCGCCAGCCTGCTGATCAAGCCGCCGCCTCCGCCGCCGAAGGAGGCGGTCAAGAAGGCGGAGGCCCCGCCGGCCGAAGCGGCGGGCTCCGAGAATAAAGAAACCCCGACCAAACCGAAGAAAAAACCGTCCGACTCCAACATCGAGCCGACCCCGGAACAGGTGGCCAGGCATAACCGCCAGGTCGCCATGCGCAGCGGCCTGCTGAAGCTCCTGGCCAAGAAGTCCCCGTCCGGATCGGCGCTCTCGTCATCGGACAAACTCCTGCGCGGAGGAACGCTCAGGAGCGTCACCAACACCAACTACGGTTCGGGCCTGCGGCCGAGCGGTCCGGAGGTCGCGGACAGCGGCGGGATCGATCAGCTGATCAACCAGCTGGGGGGCAAGGTGGAAGGGATCAGACTGGCGGACAAGCAGAGCGCGGCGATCGAGAATCCCATTCAGCTCAAGGACACCGAGGGAAAGTCGGTCGGCCGGCCCTACGAGTCGGTCGCCGCCGTCGTGGACGGCCTGAAGGGATGGATCCGGTTCATCTACAACAAGGCGTTGCGGGAGAATCCGGACCTGAAGGGCGTGGTCACGCTCGAATTCACCATCACAAAAGAGGGGGACGTGACCAACGTCTCCGTCGCCTCGACCACGCTGAAGTATCCGCCGATTGAAGAGGCGCTGGTGAAGCGGTTCAAGCTGCTGAAGTTCCCCGCCTCCCCTAAAAGCGGCTCGGTGACCGTCGTCTATCCGATCACATTTTCTCCGTTGGGATGAGCGGGACCGCCATCGCGCGGACGGCCCGGACAGCGCCGGCGGCGATCACCCTTTTGCCTTCGGCCCTCACTGCGGCTATCCCTTCGCTTTCGGAATGATGAACGATCTGCCGGGCAGCGGCCGGGAGTGGCACCGGTTGCAATCGTAGAGCGGAAACGCCACCTTGCCGTGGCACCGGCCGCAGAATTCCCCCTGTCTGATCGCGTCCATCGTCACATGATTGACGCCCGCGCGCATGACGAAGATTTTCGGGTGGCAGTTCGTGCAGTCCAGCCATTGGGTATGCGCGAGGTGGGGAAAGACCACCTCGGGCAGCTCCCCCCGCACCTTGAAAATGACGTTGAAATCAATCGGCGGCATCATCTTTTTGTTCGGATCAAGCGTGTCGACCGGCCGGATGATCCCGTACTTGAGCGCCGCGGCCCAATCGACATAGTTGCCCTGCTCGGCTTTGGGCAGAAAATAGAGGGCCAGGGGGTGTTGCTCTTTTTCAGCTTCGACCAGCACCTGCGCCAGGGAATTGGCCGCGGCCTCGGAGATCTCCTCCTTCTTGCCTTGTCCCGGCTGCTGGATCGATGATTCCGGTGTCTGCCCGGTGGCCTGCCGGCCGCTGGTGGCGGCCTCCAGGGCCCGCTCCAACGGGGTTTTTTCCGGCTGAACCGGCGGCGCCTGCGCACAGGTCACCAGCCACATGCTCGAACAGGCGATGACCGCCGCGGTCCGCCACCGTGATGGGAGCACGTCACGCATGCGAATCGTCCTCTACCGTTCCAGCACGATCACTTCACCCACCATCTGTCGGTGAATGAAACAGAAATAGGGATAGCGGCCCGGCGTTTTGAAGGTGTGCTCGCAGGTCTTATCCGGATAGAAATCGGGGCAGAAAATCTCCAGCTGATCGCCGGGACCCGTGCCGGGCACGCTGGCCATCAAATGGCGGCGGACATCGGCGTTGACCCACTTAACCGTATCCCCCACCTCCAGCACAATCGAGGCCGGATCAAATTTATACGAATCCTTCCGCACGACCACTTCGTAGGTTTTCGGCTCGTCGGCCCTCAGGCCCCCTCCGACCGACAGCACCACGGCCGCAACTCCAGCCCCCACGATCCATTGTCTCATCACCCTCAACATGTCAGAATTCTTTTGCAATTACTTTTGCGGCGGCGCCTGCGTGGAAGACTGCTGAAAGAGCTGCTCCGTG
>Ga0335085_10016349_pt1 | contig 10727 bp, 10 predicted proteins | sample Lox_Sample_45_FD_206712 | JGI IMG/M metagenome (GOLD analysis project Ga0335085, IMG submission 206712) | Soil microbial communities from Loxahatchee National Wildlife Refuge, Florida, United States - Lox_Sample_4.5 | ecosystem: Environmental > Terrestrial > Soil > Wetlands | place: USA... | reverse complement strand
AATATCCCCGCGCCCGAAGTCGGCGAGGAACTGCTCGAGGACTTCGCCAAGGCGATCATTGGACAAAAAGCCGGCATCATCGCCAAGTTCAAGGTCATGAAGGGACCCGGCGCGCCGCGGTGATGCAGGCCGGTGGTGCGGCCCGCAGCGGGATCCGGCGGGTTCCTTTGGAGTATCTTTCGGGCTACTTCCGCTCGATCAGCTCTATCTTGTAGCCGTCGGGGTCCTCGACAAACGCAATCACCGTGGTGCCATGCTTCATCGGCCCCGCTTCGCGCGTGACCTTGCCGCCGCGGCGTTTCACCTCCTCGCAAGCCTTGAAAGCGTTATCGACGGCAATGGCGACGTGACCGTAGGCATTGCCGAGCTCGTACTTGCCCACGCCCCAGTTATGGGTCAGCTCGAGCACCGCGGAGTCGGACTCCTCGCCATAGCCCACGAAAGCCAGCGTGAATTTACCCTCCGGGTAGTCGTTGCGGCGCAGGAGCCGCATTCCGAGCACCTCGGTATAGAAGCGCAGCGACCTCTCGAGGTCGCCCACGCGCAGCATGGTGTGAAGAATTCTCATGAGGGTGCTCCCGGTCGGCAAGCTCCTAGAGGTTGGGCAGCGATCGTGCGAGGGAACTCAGCTCGCGCCGAGCTGAATGGTAGCCCGGATACAGGCGCCCGACGACGTCCCAGAAGCGCGGCGAATGATTCAGCTCGCGCAAGTGGGCCAGCTCGTGGGCGACGACGTAGTCGACGATATGTGGGGGCAACAGCATCAGCCGCCAGCTAAGTAGGATGCGGCCTGCGGCGCCGCAACTCCCCCAGCGCGTCTGCGCCTCGGAAAGCCCGACGCTGGAGACGCGCAGACCATGCGGCTGCGACAGCACCTGGATGCGCCCGTGGAAGAAGGCGAGCGCTTGTGCGCGTATCCAATCGAGCGCGCGCTCACGCCAGCCCCCGCTGCCTGCGAGCCCGATTTCGAGCCTGCCTTCGCGCAGCCGACACCCATGGTCCTCTTCGCGCAGGGCCAGGGTGATCGGATGTCCGAGCCACGGCAATTGCGCTCCGTTCTGCCAGATGAAAGGCGAGGAGCGCGGCTCGGCGAGGCGCCTGCCGATCCAGCGCTCCTTGCTTCGGACGAATTCCTCAACATCCGCGATCGTCGCATAGTGCGGTGCACGGACTTCGATGCCCCCTGCATCGACGAATAGCGCGATGGTGCGACGCTTTGCACGCACCAGCCGATAGCTGAGAATGCCGCCCGCGAGTTGCGCCTGGCGGAGCCGACCGGGCTTGACCCCTGCAGGCGGGACCTCGAAGGGCAGCCGCAGTTGTGTCAGGGCTTGGGGCATAGCGTGAGCATGCGTTCCTCGATCCATTCTTCGACGGTCGAGTTCAACGACTGTGGCGTGTGTTTGCGCGGATCTATCGGCGCGCCGATCTCCACCGTTACGGTTCCCGGCTTCTTGAAGAATGCCTTCCTTCCCCAGAACAGGCCGGCGTTGTGCGCGACCGGCACGACCGGGGCGCCGCATTTCACTGCGAGCCATGCGCCACCGAGATGATATTGACCGCGCAGCCCGGCCTTTACCCGGGTGCCCTCGGGGAATATCGCGATCCAGAATCCCTGCGCCAGGCGCTTGCGGCCGAGCTCTTCCATTCGCCGAAGCGCCCTGATGCCGCGGCTGCGATCGATGGCGATGGGACTGGCCAAGGCCAGTCCCCAGCCGAAAAAGGGTATCCAGAGGAGCTCGCGCTTGACCACCAGTACCTGCGGCGGAAAGATGACCTGGAAAGCGAGGGTTTCCCAGGCCGACTGGTGCTTTGACAGGATGATCGCCGGCGCGCTCGGCAGGTTTTCTGCGCCGACCACCCGGTAGTTGATACCCAGCACGATCTTCGCCAGCCAGATCACCGTGCGCGACCAGCCAGAGATGAGCCGGAAACGGATGAGCGGCGGAAGCGGTGCCGTGGCGAGCACGAAGATCGCGTAGGGTGGAGTGAGGAAGATCTGGGCGGCAAGAAACGCGAGCGAGCGCAGGAACGTCATTGGCACAGCACCCGCGCCACCGCTGCGAGATCGGGATAGATCTCGGTGCCCTTGGGCAGATGTCCCGCCGCGTGCGTTTTCTCCCCCTTGCCCGTGAGCACCAGGATCGGCCGCGCTCCCACCGCGGCCGCAGCCTGCAGGTCGCGCAGGCTGTCACCGACCGCGGGTACCCGCTCGAGCGCGGCGTTGAAGCGCTCGGCGATGGCGAGAAACATGCCCGGATTGGGCTTGCGGCAAGCCGAGTGCGATGCATCCGTGTCAGGGCAGTAGAACACGGCCTCGATGCGCCCGCCCGCCTGGCTGACCGCCTTGTGCATCTTGGAATGGATGGCGTTCAAGGTCGCCATGTCCAGGAGGCCGCGGCCGATTCCAGACTGGTTGGAGGCGACGACGACCCGCCAGCCCGACTGGGTGAGTTGGGCGATCGCCTCGAGGCTTCCGGGAATCGGCCGCCACTCGTCGGGGTGCTTGATGAACTCCTCGCTGTCGTAGTTGATGACGCCGTCGCGGTCGAGGATGACGAGCTTCATTTTTCGACGGCGAGTTTGGAGATGTCGGCGATTCGATTCATCGCTTTCCGCATGTCGGTGAGCAAGGCGAGGCGGTTCTGGCGAAGCTTGTCGTCTTCGACCATCACCATGACGGTATCAAAAAACGAATCTACCGGAGCCTTCAACGGCGCAAAGGTTTTCAGATATCCGGCGAAGTCTCCGGAGTCAAACAGCGGCCTTGCCGACCGGATTGCGGCTTGTAGAGCCTCGAAGAGCGCGATTTCGGCGGGTTCCCTGAGCGCTAAAAATTCGGCGCCATCAAATGCCTCACCCCTGCCCTCTGCCTGTCGCAATATGTTGGCGATGCGCTTGTTCGCGGCGGCAAGGCTGGTCGCTTCTGGGAGCGCGGAAAACGCGCGGACAGCTTCGAGTTGCTTGGGAATGAGGGTTATCGCAGCCGGATTCAGGCTGAGAACCGCCTCGACCTCGCTCGCCGTATAGCCACGCTCCTGGAAATAGCTGCGCATGCGTTCTGTGAAGAACATCTGCAGATCCGTTTGCGCTTTGCCTTTGAACGGGTCGAAGGCCGCGCCTGCGAGATCCCATAGTGACAACGGAAGCTGATTTTCAACAACGATTCTAATGACCCCGAGCGCGGCGCGGCGCAGACCGAACGGATCCTTATCTCCGGTCGGTTGTTCTCCGATGCTGAATAGCCCGGCGAGGACATCGAGCTTGTCGGCGAGCGCGACTGCGCACGCGACTGGCCCCTCGGGGAGCCTGTCGCCCGCAAAACGCGGGCGGTAGTGCTGCTCGATCGCGTCGGCGACGCGCGCGTCCTCGCCGTCGGCGACGGCATAATAGCGTCCCATGATGCCCTGAAGCTCGGGAAATTCGGCAACCATGCCACTAAGCAGATCAGCCTTGGATAGCCAAGCAGCCCGTTCTGCGAGCGAGGGATCAGCGCCGATATCGCGCGCGAGCCTTCCCGCCAGGAGCTGGATGCGCTCCACGCGCTCAAGTTGGGTGCCGAGCTTGTTGTGGTAGATCACTTTGGCGAGGCGCGGCACGCGAACTTCGAGCCGTTCCCTGCGGTCCTGGTCATAAAAAAACTTGGCGTCGGCGAGCCGCGCCCTCAAGACGCGCTCGTTGCCGTGGATGATTTCGCGCGGCTCCTTCGTTTCGAGGTTGGAGACGAACAGGAAGCGCGGCAGCAGCTTGCCGGTCTTCGCGTCGCGCAGCGGCACGTACTTCTGGTGCTGCTGCATCGAGAGAATCAGGCACTCGGGCGGCACATCGAGGAACTCAGTGCTGAAGGCGCCTTCGTAGACAGCGGGCCATTCGACGAGGGCGGTGATCTCGTCGAGCAGCGCATCGTCGCATACCGTCGTTGCGCCGCGGGCAAGACTTTCCAACTTGGCGCGGATACGGTCCCGGCGTTCATCGAATTCGGCGACAACACGCCCTTTTGACTTGAGCGCTCCGTCGTAGCGGCCGGCGCGGTCCAAGGCGAGGGGGCCGCCGCTTAGGAAACGATGTCCGAGCGTGGCCTTTCCGCTTCTAGCATCCAGGACGTCGCCCGGCACGACGCGCTTGCCGTGCATCATCACAAGCCCATGCACCGGGCGCACGAACTGGGCATCGCCCGACCCCCACCGCATTACCTTGGCGATCGGAAGCTTCCTCACCGCTTCCTTAACGATTTCACCTAAGACCTTATCGAGGGATGCACCTTCGATAGTGGTTCGAGCGACGAACACGCGACCCTTTGGTGTATCGCGCTGCTCAAGGGCCCCAACGGCAAGACCATGCCTCTTCGCAAAACCGGCGGCCGCCTCGGGCGGAGCGGTTACGGAAGGCCCCGGGGTTTCGTTCGACCGGCTCTCGCCTCTTGAGAGCACCCCCGGCACGAGCACTGCGAGCCGACGAGGTGTGGCAAAAACGCGTCGTCCCGAAAAATCCCTTTGTTTGAGTTGATACCGGACTAGGCCGTTGAACACTTCATCGGCGAACGCCTGTCCGAGCTGGCGAAGCGCCTTCGGCGGCAGCTCCTCGGTAAGCAGCTCGACCAGTAGAGTGTCTGTGGCGAGGCGGGACGCTCTCGTCTTCGCCATCGCTCAGACCCGCGCTTTCTTCTTTACCGCCGGTTGCTGCTTTAGCATCGGAAACCGGAGCTTTTCCCGCGACTCGTAGTAGGCCTGCGCCACGAGCCTTGCAAGCGCGCGCACCCGCGCGATGAACGCCGCGCGCTCGGTCACCGAGATCGCGCCGCGCGCATCGAGCAGATTGAACGCGTGCGAGCAGCGGATCACCATCTCGTAGGCCGGCAGGACGCAGTGCGCTTCGACGAGGCGTTTGGCCTCGTTTTCGAACTGCCCGAAGTGCTGGAAGAGCATCGCCGTATCGGCGAGCTCGAAGTTGTAGCGCGACTGCTCGACCTCGTTCTGGCGATAGACGTCGCCGTAGGTGACGCCGTCCACCCAGACCAGGTCGAACACGCTCTCCTTGCCCTGCAAGTACATCGCCAGGCGCTCCAGACCGTAGGTGAGCTCGCCCAGCACGGGCCGGCAGTCCAGCCCGCCGACCTGCTGGAAGTAGGTGAACTGGGTGACTTCCATCCCGTTCAGCCACACTTCCCAGCCGAGACCCCAGGCGCCGAGCGTGGGCGATTCCCAGTCGTCCTCGACGAAACGAATGTCGTTCTTCCTCGGATCGATGCCGAGCGCATGCCGGAGGGAACCGAGATAAAGATCCTGCAGATCAGCGGGCGAGGGCTTCATCGCGACTTGGAACTGGTAGTAGTGCTGCAGGCGGTTGGGATTCTCGCCGTAGCGCCCGTCCTTGGGCCGGCGCGAAGGCTGCACGTAGGCGGCGCTCCAGGGCTCGGGCCCGATCGCGCGCAGGAAAGTCGCCGTGTGGAAGGTGCCCGCGCCCACTTCCATGTCGTAGGGCTGCAGCAGCGCGCAGCCGTGCTTGCCCCAGTAGCCCTGCAGCCTGAGAATGAGTTCCTGGAAGGTGAGCATGGCCGCGTGCCGAAGGCACTCGATTCTACCGGCTTTCCCCCGCCCGACCAACGACGCGGAATCGCCGCAGCGCGAGCCAGGCGATTCCCGCAAGGCAGAGGGCGACGACCGGGATGTTGCCGGACATGACGTAGGGCGTGGCGCCGGTGTAGCCCTGTACCTCGCCGGCGAGCACGCCCTCGGTGAACTGCGGCAGGCGCGCGGAGACATTGCCTCGTGGGTCGATGATCGCGGTGACGCCGGTATTGGTCGCGCGCAACATGAAGCGCCCGGTTTCGGCCGCGCGCATGCGCGCGATCTGCAGGTGCTGGCCCGGGGCGAGCGAATCGCCGAACCAAGCGACGTTCGACACGTTCGCCAGCAAGGTCGCCTGCGGCAGCGGGCGGATGATCTCCTCGCCGAAGGCGTCCTCCCAGCAGATGTTGGGCGCGACGAGCTGACCCGCGAGCGAGAGCGGCCTTGCGCGTCCCGGACCCGATGAAAAATCCGAGAGGGGAATCGAAAGCGTCCTCACCATCCAGCCCAGTCCGGGAGGGACGAACTCGCCGAAGGGAACCAGATGCGATTTGTCGTACCGCTGCATCGGCGAGGTTCCGACGCTTATCACGCTGTTGAAATAGCGATTTTCGGGATCCCGAATCGGGACGCCGATCAGAACGTCGGCATTGCGCTCGACCGCAATCCGCGCGATGTCCTTCAGGTACTCCGGATCGACGTCATCGAGGAATCTGGGGATCGCGGTTTCCGGCAGCACGATCAGTCGCGCACGGCTCGCTTCGATGAGCCGACGGTAGGTCGCCAGCGTCGCCGCGTAGCGTTCCGCCTGGAACTTGAGGTCCTGGGGGATGTTCCCCTGCAGCAGCGCAACCTGAAGGGGTGCGCCTTGCGGCGTGGTCCATGCAATCTGCCGAAATAGATGGCCCGCGCTGAACACGAGCACCAGGGCGACTGCGCAGACGAGGCGCGCCCGCCGCTTGCCGGAGAGGAGGAGATAGAGAAAACCCGAGGAAAGAGCCGTGGCGAAGGAGACGCCGTACACGCCGGCGATGGGAGCGAATCCCGCGAGCGGCCACCCTGCCTGGCTGTAGCCGATTGCGAGCCAGGGCACGCCGGTGAAAAGCCAGCCCCGTATCCATTCGAACAGAGTCCACAGCGCGGCAAAGGCAAGCACGTCGCCGGCCGGGCGGTCGTTTCCCAGGCGGCCAAGACACCAGCCTGCGGCGGCCGGGTACACGGCAAGAATCGCGCAGAACAGTACCGTTCCGACTCCGGCCAGCGGCGCGGGCATCATGCCGAAGTCGTGGAGGCTGACATAGACCCAGGAGACGCCCGCACCGAAGAGCCCGGCGCCGAAGGCGAAGCCGATCCAGAAAGCGCCGCGCGCGCTGCCTGAGCGCCGCCACAGAGCCAGCAAGAAGGCGAGGGTCACAAAGGGAATTGGAGCCGCGCCGAGAGGCGCAAACCCGGCGACGGTCAGCGCGCCGCCGCCGACCGCGGCCGCGATCGCCGCGCCGCGCCTTTGCATGAGAGCCTTCAAGCCTTGGGGGGAAGCCGCTGCACCTGCAGGACGTACAACCGGCGGCTGTCGGCGCGGAGCACCTGGAAGCGCAGGCTCCCTAGGGTGGTCGCCTCGCCGCGCTTGGGCAGCCGCCCGAAGCGGTGAAGGATCAGGCCGCCCACGGTATCGAAATCGGTGTCGGGCAGATCGGTGCCGAAGACCCTGTTGAAATCGGCGATCTCGGTCTGGGCCTTCACGCGGTAGTGTCCGCTCTGCTCGCGCACGATGTTGTCCTCGGACTCGTCGAAGTCATACTCGTCCTCGATTTCGCCGACGATCTGCTCGAGCACGTCCTCGATGGTGACCAGTCCGGCCACGCCGCCGTACTCGTCGACGACCACCGCCATATGGTTGCGGTTGGCGCGAAACTCGCGCAGCAGCACGTTGAGGCGCTTGGATTCTGGAACAAATACCGCCGGCCGCAGCATGTCGCGCACGTTGAACTCCTCCTCGCCCGCGTAGTAGCGCAGCAGGTCCTTGGCGAGCAGGATGCCGATCACGTCGTCGCGGTTCTTGTCGATGACCGGGAAGCGCGAGTGCGCCGTGGCGATGACATGCGGGATGAACTTGTCCGGAGTCTCGTTCACATCGATCACGTCCATCTGCGCGCGCGGCACCATGATCTCGCGCACCTGCATTTCCGAGACCTGCAGCGCCCCTTCGATCATCGACAACGCTTCGCCGTCGAGAAGATTTCTCTCGTAGGCCGAGTGCAGCAGCGTGACGAGCTGCTCGCGGTCCTCGGGCTCGCGCATGAGCAGCGCGGATAGGCGCTCGAGCAAGGAGGGCTTCTGATCGTCCTTCATCGGGGCTGAAGGTCGGCTGTCGAAGGGAGCGAGCAGCGTAGGGGGGTAGGTGCCCGGGATGTCGAAGTCTCAACCGGCATAAGGATCAGGATAACCGAGTTTGGCAAGAAGCTTCTTTTCCTGGGCCTCCATGCGCTCGGCATCGCGTTTCCGCGCGTGGTCATAGCCCTGCAGATGCAGCAAAGCGTGCACCGTCAAATGAGCGAAATGCGCCTGGAGGCTCTTGCCTTGCTCTCGGGCCTCTCGTGCGACCACGGGAGCGCACAGCACGAGGTCGCCCTGAAGGGAGCCACGCGGCTCTCCGTAGGAGAACGCAAGCACATCGGTCGCGTAGTCGCGGCCGCGATAACGGCGGTTGAGCCGCCGTGCCTCGGCCGCCCCGACAATCCTCACCGTGATTTCTCCGCTCCTTCTGAGCGCCACCCGCGCCCAGAGGCGAAAGCGCGCCGGGGGCGGAACCCGCGCTCGCTGCGAGGCAATCTGGATATTCAGCACGAGCCGCGTGCGGCGGCTGCGGGGTGAGCGCGCTTTACGGACCCGACTGCGGGTAGGCACTGCACTACTCCTCCGTGTGACGCTCGTACGCGTCCACGATTCGCTGCACCAGGGGATGGCGGACAACGTCGTCGCTCTTGAATGTGCTGAAGGCGATTCCGCGCACATCGGCGAGAATCTTTTGAGCGACGATCAGGCCGCTCTTCTGTCCGCGCGCCAGATCGATCTGGGTGACGTCGCCCGTGACCACGGCTTTCGAGCCGAATCCGATCCGGGTGAGGAACATCTTCATTTGCTCGGGGGTCGTGTTCTGGGCCTCGTCGAGAATCACGAAAGAGTGGTTGAGCGTGCGGCCGCGCATGTAGGCGAGCGGAGCGAGCTCGATCGCGCCGCGCTCGAAGAGCTTGCCGGTCCTGTCGAAGCCGAGCAGATCGTAGAGCGCGTCATAGAGCGGCCGCAGATACGGATCGACTTTCTGCGCAAGGTCCCCGGGCAGGAATCCGAGTCGCTCGCCCGCTTCCACGGCAGGCCGCACCAGCACGATGCGCTTCACGGCGTCGCGTTCCAACGCATCCACCGCGCAGGCTACCCCGAGATAGGTCTTGCCCGTTCCCGCCGGTCCGATAGCGAAGGTGATGTCGTGCTCGAGGATGTTCTGGATGTACTGGCGCTGCCTGGGCGTGCGGCCGTGCAGATCGGCGCGGCGCGTGAGGAGGGGCGATTCTTCCTGCTTCGGTCCCGGGCGGCCTTGAGCCCGAAACTCGATGAGACCTAGCTGTATGTCGTCGACAGTGAAGCTGCGCTTGGCTTCCCCGTAGAATTTCTGCAGGGCCTCCGCTGCCTGCGCGGCGCGCGCGCCGCGCAGGACAAAGCGCTCTCCGCGACGCGCGATCGAAACGTCCAGCGCGGTCTCAATCTGCCTCAGATTCTCGTCCAGCGCGCCGCACAGGTTGGCGAGGCGCTGATTGTCGAGCGGGGAGAGGACCAGCTCCAGAGGCCGCGTCTTCAAGTGTCTATGCCGCGGCGCGGATTTCGCCGCGCAGCGAATGCGAAAGCGCCGCAGTTACCGTCACGTCGACGAGCTGACCCACCAGCGCAACGTTTCCGGGAAAGTTGACGACGTGGTTGTCTGGTGTGCGACCCGCGAGTTCCCCCGGGTCCCTGTGGGACACGCCCTCGACGAGGATGCGCTGGCGCGTGCCGACCATTCTTTCCGCGATCTGCCTTGCCTGGGCGTCGAGTTTCTCCTGCAGCCGGGCAAGCCGTGGCGTCTTTGCCGCCTGCGGCGCTTCATCCGGGAGCTCCGCCGCCGGGGTGCCGGGTCGCCGGCTGTAGAGGAACGAGAACGAGTTGTCGAATCCGATTTCGTCGACGAGTCTTAGAGTGGCTTCGAAGTCGCGCTCGGTCTCTCCCGGGAAGCCGACGATGAAATCCGAGGAAATGCTGATTCCGGGGCGGGTCGCGCGCAGCCTGCGCACGATCGATTTGTACTCGAGCACCGTGTAGCCGCGCTTCATCGCCGCAAGCACCGGGTCCGATCCGGACTGCACGGGCAAGTGCACGTGCGGGACGAGCGCATCGATTCTCGCGTGAGCGTCTATGAGCCGCTGGTTGAATTCCTTCGGGTGCGAGGTCGTGTAGCGGATTCTCTCGACTCCCGGGATTTCCGCGACGTACTCGAGCAGCAACGCGAAATCGGCGACTTCGCCGTCGGCTATTCTGCCCCGATAGGCGTTGACGTTCTGGCCGAGCAGGGTGACTTCCCTCGTGCCCTGATCCGCGAGGCCGGCAATTTCGGTGAGCACATCCTCGAAGGGCCGGGACATCTCCTCCCCGCGAGTGTAGGGAACGACGCAGAAGCTGCAGTACTTGCTGCAGCCTTCCATGATCGAGACGAAAGCCCTGGGCCCTGCGGCTCCCGCGGGCGGAAGAGCGTCGAACTTCTCGATCTCGGGAAAGGAAATGTCCACCTGCGGCCGGCCGGAGCCGCGCCGCGCGTCGATCAGGGCGGGCAGCCTGTGCAGCGTCTGCGGACCGAAGACCAGATCCACGTAGGGGGCCCGCGCCAGGATCGCGGCGCCCTCCTGGCTCGCCACGCAGCCGCCCACGCCGATGAGTAATTCCGGATTTCGCTCTTTGAGCTGTTTCACTCTGCCCAAGTCATGAAACACCTTCTCTTGGGCCTTTTCCCGCACCGAGCAGGTGTTGAAGAGGATCAGGTCCGCATGCTCGGGCCGGTCCGTGAACTCGAAACCTCCTGCAGAGTGCAGCAGGTCCGCCATCCTGTCCGAGTCGTACTCGTTCATCTGGCAGCCG
>Ga0335085_10016348_pt1 | contig 10727 bp, 11 predicted proteins | sample Lox_Sample_45_FD_206712 | JGI IMG/M metagenome (GOLD analysis project Ga0335085, IMG submission 206712) | Soil microbial communities from Loxahatchee National Wildlife Refuge, Florida, United States - Lox_Sample_4.5 | ecosystem: Environmental > Terrestrial > Soil > Wetlands | place: USA... | reverse complement strand
CTGCTGTAGCCGGCCTACCGCTACCTGGCCTTCGGCCGGGGCATCTTGGGCTGCCTGACGTTCTTCGGGATCGGCCCCTTGGGGGCCTGAAGGGTGGGCTGGAGCGCCTTGAGCCGGTGGTTGACGTCGCTCACCGCGGCGGGCTTGAGCTGGCGCGGCAGCCGCATGATCTTGCGCTGCAGCTTGCTGATCGGCACCTGCCCCTCGCCGTCCCCGATCACGAACTCGTAGATGGGCACCTCGTAGGCGACCCGGGCGACCCTCTTCTTCTCCGCCGCGAGCAGGCTGGCCAGGCGGTTGGGGGAGCCCTCGCCGATCAGGATGACACCCGGCCGGCCCACCGCCCGGTGCACGATGTCCATGCTCCGGTTGCCCGCGATCCCCGGCGTCACCGTCCAGTTGCCGCGCATGTTCTGCAGGACGGCCGCGGCCGCGCCCGGCTGCCCTTCGATGGCCGAGAACTGCGCGGCCTGTGAATACCGGCCGAACAGGATCATCGAGATCAGCAGGCCGAGGAGCACGCCCAGCGGGATGAGGAACGCGGCCAGGCCGGTGAGCAGCCCGACGACGACCAGCACCACCAGCACGCCGAGCCCGCTGCCGATGGTGATGGGCATCGCCTTCGGGTTGCTCTTGTTGATCAGCCCGGCCACCATCCGGATCTGCTTGAGCCGCCCGGCCGACGCCAGATCCTCGGCGCTGTCCCGCGTGATGGCCGGTTCGGCGGCCTCGGATTTCCTCGACATGCGTGCCATGCTCCGCAGCATACGGGCACCGGGACCCCGACAGGAACCGCCGGGCTTCCTGAGGGGGATTGTTCGCTCTGGGCGGTTAATCCGGCCCGAGGCGCGGTGCGCTCAGCCGGCCGCCGCGGTCCCCGCCCGCTGCTCGATGGCCTGAGCGTAGAGCCGTCCGGCGCGGTACGAGGAGCGCACCAGCGGGCCGGACATCACGCCCGCGAACCCGAGTGATTCTGCTTCTTCGCGCAGTTCCACGAACTCCTCGGGCTTGACCCAGCGCTCCACCGGATGGTGCCGCGGTGTCGGCCGGAGGTACTGCGTGATCGTCAGCAGGTCGCAGCCGGCCGCCCGCAGGTCCCGCATCGCCTCGGTGATCTCGTGCCGCTCCTCGCCCAGCCCGAGGATCAGGTTGGACTTGGTGACCAGGCCCGCCTCGCGGGCCGCGCGCAGCACCCCGAGAGAGCGCGCGTACCTGAAGCCAGGCCTGATCCGGCGGAAGATCCGCGGCACCGTCTCGATGTTGTGGGCGAGGACCTCGGGCCGGGCGTCGAAGACCTGCGCCAGCCGGCCCGGCTCGGCGTTGAAGTCGGGGATGAGCAGTTCCACCCCGCACCCGGGGATGGCGGCGTGGATCTCGCGGCAGGTCTGCGCGTACAGCCACGCACCGCCATCCGGCAGGTCATCGCGCGCCACGCCGGTCACGGTCGCGTACTTCAGGCCCATGGCGGCCACGGACTCGGCGACCCGGCCCGGTTCGCCCTCGTCCAGCGGCTGCGGCTTGCCGGTGTCGATCTGGCAGAAGTCGCAGCGCCGGGTGCACTGGTCGCCGCCGATGAGGAAGGTCGCCTCGCGGTCTTCCCAGCACTCGAAGATGTTCGGGCAGCCGGCTTCCTCACAGACCGTGTGCAGGCCCTCGCGGCGGACCAGCGTCTTCAGTTCCGTGTACGCGGGCCCGGTGCGGAGCCTGGTCTTGATCCACGGCGGCTTGCGCTCGATCGGGACCTGGCTGTTGCGGGCCTCGAGGCGGAGCATGCGCCGGCCTTCTGGTGCGAGTACCACCCTTCTAGGGTATGTCTACCGCGCGGCCAGCGGGACGGAGGCCGCCTCCGCCCGCGGGCCGGCCAGCACGTCGCGGTCGTAGACGGGCCGCCAGGTCCCGAACCCGAGGACGTCCGCGAGGTGGCGTTTCATCACGGGCGTGACCTGGGCCACGGAGATGCGGCGGCCGGTCTCGGCGGTCAGCGTGGTCGTCCCGGCATCGCGGATGCCGCACGGGACGATCCGGTCGTACCAGGACAGGTCGCAGTCGGCGTTGAGCGCGAACCCGTGCATGGTGACGCCCCGGGCCACCCGCGCGCCGATCGCGCCCACCTTGCGGTCAGGACCGCTCTCGTCACCGGGCACCCAGGCGCCGCTGCGCCCGGGCACGCGTTCGGCCGTGACGCCGAACTCGGCGCACGTCCTGATCATCGCTTCCTCCAGCGAGCGCACGTAGGCGACCACGTCCAGCGGCTCGCGGAGCTTGATGATCGGGTACCCGGTGAGCTGCCCGGGGCCGTGCCAGGTGATCTTGCCGCCGCGGTCCACGTCGATGACCGGCGCCCCCGGATCGCCGAACGGCCGGTCGGAAGCCGCCGTCCGCTTCCCGGCCGTGTACACCGGCTCGTGCTCGAGCAGCAGGCAGCTGTCGGGCGCCTGGCCGGCCACGCGCCTGGCGTGCACACGTCGCTGCAGGTCCCAGGCCTCGCGGTAGTCCACGCGGGCGGCACCGAAGTCGAGGTAGACAAGCTCACTCACTTCTCCGAGCTTACGCCCCGTCCAGGCCTCATTCAGCGGGTCCGCAGCCTCCGGGCGCACAATGAAATAGTGATCGACAAGGCCGAACTGCACCGGATGAGCCAGGCCGAGCGCCAGGAACTGGCCCGCCTGCTCGCCGAGCTCGGCGCGCCCGTCCACCCCGCCGGGCCCGTCGCGCACCCCGCCGGACCCGCTGCGCACCCCGCCGGACCCGCCTCGCCAGGTAAGCCCGCCGTCCCGCGCAACGGCGCCGCCGCTCCGGGGCCGCCCCTTCCGCTGCGCGCCGACCCGTACCGGATCGACCCGTCCCTGCGCCGGGAACGGCGCCTGGCGCTAGCGGTCTCGACCGCCGCCTGCATCATCTTGGCCGGCTGGATCGTGCTGCTCGCCGCCACCCTGCCGCACCACTTCTCGGCGCACCACTGGCGCGCCGTCTGGGTGAACTTCGACGTGTTCCTGCTGGCCGCGTTCGCGGCGACCGCGTGGGCGATCTGGCGGCAGCGCCAGGTCCTGATCCTGCTGCTGATGATCATCGGCACCATGCTGTGCTGCGACGCGTGGTTCGACGTCGGCACCTCGCTGGCCACCAGCGGACTCGGGATCAGCCTGCTGACCGCGGTCGTCGCCGAGCTCCCGCTGGCCTTCCTGGCCTTCGCCGGGGCACGGCGCCTGCTCCGGGCCACGGTCGCGGCCGGGATCCTGGCCGGCGCGTACGCGGGCGCGACGGCCGCGCGCGCGATCCCGGCTGGTGAATGGGGCCGGAGCTGCGCGGGCCAGTCCCTGACCGGCACGCCGCTGGCCGGCCTCGGCCTCGACGAGGCGCTGCCCCGCCGCCACTTCGGCCGGACCGGGCACGGCCGGCAGGCGGCCTGACATGCCGCAGGTTAGCGCTCCCGGTCCGCGGCGCAGAATGGATACTGTGATCACTGAGGCTGAACTACGCCGGCTGACCCCGGAAGAACGGAGTCAGCTGGCCCGCACCCTGGCCGCCATCGACCACCCGCACCCGCTCACCGACCCCCGAGGCCGGCGACGCAGGCGCTTCGGCCTGCTGTTCATGCTGGCCTGCTGCCTCGGGCTGGCCGCCTGGATCGCGATCCTCCTCGTGACCCTGCCCATGCGCTACGTCTCCCATGACTGGCGCGGCGTCTGGGTCGGGCTCGACCTCGCCGAGCTGGCCGGCTTCGCCGCGACCGCCTGGGCGGCCTGGAACCAGCGCCAGGTCCTCATCGTGCTGATGAACGTCACCGGCACGCTGCTGGTCTGCGACGCCTGGTTCGACCTGGCGCTCGCCTGGGGTTCACACGGCTTCACCATGAGCCTGATCACCGCCCTGGTGGCCGAGCTGCCGCTGGCCCTGCTGCTGTTTACCAGCGCCAGGCGGCTGGTCCGGGTCACCATCGGGACCATGATGCGGCTGACCGGGGTCGAGGGGCCGGTGCCGCCGCTATGGCGCATCCCGCTGTTCGCCGACGGCCTGGAGGAGGCGCTGCCCGCCCGGCTCCGGCCGCTGGCCGGGCAAGCCAGGGCCAGGGCCGAGACCACGATGCAGCAGATCGCTCCCGATGTCACAGCCGCCGGGGGCCCCTCGTCTTAAGGGATCAGACGATCCCGAGGGGAGAACCGTGGATTCGAGCCAGTACACCGAGTACCGCCCGCTGATGTTCTCGATCGCGTACCGGATGACCGGCAGCGTGAGCGACGCCGAGGACATCGTGCAGGAGGCCTTCCTGCGCGCAGGCTCCGGGGGCGTCGAGTCGCCCAAGGCCTACCTGGCCACGATCACCACCCGGCTGGCCATCGACCACCTGCGCTCGGCCCGCGTCCGGCGCGAGTCCTACGTCGGGACCTGGCTCCCCGAGCCGCTCGTCGGCCCGGGCGCCGGGCCGGCCCGGGGCGGGACCGACCCGGCCGAACTGGCCGAGGCCTCCGACTCCCTGTCGCTGGCCTTCCTGGTGCTGCTTGAGAGCCTCGGGCCGGCCGAGCGCGCCGTGTTCCTCCTGCGCGAGGTGTTCAGCTACGACTACGGCGAGATCGCCGGCATCACCGGCAAGACCGAGGCCGCCTGCCGGCAGGTCTTCACCCGGGCGCGGCGCCGCATCGACGAGGGACGGCCGCGGTTCGAGGCCTCCCGGGCCGAGGGCGCCGAGATCACCGCCTTGTTCCTGGCCGCGGCCGCCGGCGGCGACATGGGCGGCCTGCTCGAGCGGCTCGCGCCCGACGTGATGTTCTACGGGGACAGCGGCGGCAAGGGCGAGATGACGCTCGCCGCCCCCGTGTACGGCCGCGAGCAGGTGGCCGAGCTGATCGGCGTCCAGATCGAGCGCACCCTCCAGGCGGGCGCCGCGCTGACGCCGGCCCGGGTGAACGGGCAGCCGGGCCTGCTGGCCTGGGACGCCGACGGCGACCTGATCGTGGTCATCGCGCTCGACGTGCTCGACGGCCAGATCCAGGCCATCCGGGTCATCGCCAACCCGGACAAGCTGCGCCACCTCGGCCCGGTCACCCGCAGCTGGCACCTGCGCTGGAGCGAGCGGGACGAAGGTGTCACGCCCGGGGAGGGAGCTGCGTCGTAGGGGGCGTCAGGACATAGGGCACAGGAAGGAACGTCATCATGCGAGTCTTCGTCGCGGGGGCGACCGGAGTCGTCGGCCAGTACCTCATTCCCGGCCTGGTCGCCGCGGGCCACGAGGTCACCGGCACCACGCGCTCGCCGGCCAAGGCGGGCCAGCTCAAGGGCGCCGGGGCGACGCCCGTCATCGTCGACGGGCTTGACCGCCAGGCCGTGCTGGACGCGGTCCAGGCCACGCGGCCCGAGGTCATCGTGCACCAGATGACCTCACTGGCCAGCATGCGCAGCTTCCGCAACTTCGACAAGGAGTTCGCGGTCACCACCCAGCTGCGCAGCACGGGCACCGACTACCTGCTGGAAGCGGCTAGGCAGGCCGGCACCCGCCGGTTCATCGCGCAGAGCTTCGTCGGCTGGACCAACGCCAGGACCGGCTCCCCGGTCAAGACCGAAGCCGATCCGCTCGATCCGGATCCCGTCCCGTCGACCAGGAAGACCCTGGCCGGGATCAGGCACCTGGAGGAGGCCGTGCCCGGCGCGGTGCCCGAAGGGCTGGTGCTGCGCTACGGCTACTTCTACGGCCACGGCGCCTCGGACTCCATGCTCGACGTCGTGCGGAAGCGGCAGATGCCCGTCATCGGCGGGGGCGCGGGCATCTGGTCGTTCTGCGAGATCACCGACGCCGCCGCCGCGACCGTCGCGGCCGTCACCCGCGGCGCGCCCGGCCTGTACAACGTCGTCGACGACGATCCGGCCCCGGTACGGGAGTGGCTGCCGTACCTGGCCGAGTGCCTCGGCGTGAAGCCGCCCATGCGCGCCCCGGCCTGGCTGGGCAAGCTGCTGGCCGGGGACCTGGTGGTGGCGCTGATGACCGAGGCCCGCGGCGCGTCCAACGCCAAGGCCCGGCGGGAGCTGGACTGGGCGCCTGGGTACCCCAGCTGGCGGGATGGCTTCCCGGACTGGGCCAAGCCAGCGGAGCGGGCCCGTGCCGCCTGAGGACACCGTGCCGCCTGAGGACACCTCGCCGCCTGAGGGCCCGCTGTCGGCTGAGGACTATACCGAGTACCGGCCGCTGATGTTCTCGATCGCCTACCGGATGACCGGGAGCATCAGCGACGCCGAAGACATCGTCCAGGAGGCCTTCCTGCGGCTGACCCGGGTGCTGCGCGACGGCACGGTCATCGACTCGCCCAAGGCCTACCTGGCCACCGCCACCACCCGGCTGGCCATCAGCCACCTGCGGTCCGCCCGGGTGCGGCGGGAATCATACGTGGGCGCCTGGCTGCCCGAGCCCCTCCTCGCCGACGAGGAGCCCGGTCCCGCGGAGCGCGCCGAGATGTCCGACTCGCTGTCGATGGCGTTCCTGGTGCTGCTTGAGAGCCTGACGCCGACCGAGCGGGCCGTGTTCCTGCTGCACGAGGTGTTCGGCTACGACTACAAGGAGATCGCGGGCATCACCGGCAAGTCCGAGACGAACTGCCGTCAGATCCTCGCCCGGGCCCGCCACCACGTCGACGACGGCAAGCCGCGCTTCGACGCCTCCCGCGAGCAGCGCGACCAGGTGGCCCGCCGGTTCTTCGAGGCGGCCGCCGGCGGCGACCTGGGCGGCCTGATGGAAATCCTCGCGCCCGACGTGGTCATGGTCGGCGACGGCGGCGGCAAGGCCTGGGCGCTGGCCGAGCCGATGTCCGGGGCCGAACGGGTGGCCCGGCTGCTGCTCGGCCTGACCCGCCGGGCACCGAAGATGGGCGTCCATTTCGAGCCCGCCTACGTCAACGGCCAGCCAGGCGCCGTCACCTACGACACCCAGGACCGGGTCGTCAACGTCTTCGCCCTCGACATCGCCGACGGCCGGGTCCAGACGATCAGGTCCATCCTCAACCCCGACAAGCTGCACCACCTGGGCCCGGTCTCCGACGCCGCCCTACGGGGGGTGCCAGGGGGGTCGCCCCCCCGTGGCCAGCAGAGCGGTGGTGCTACCCCGGACTAGCAGAGCGAGGACCACGGGACTTAACCTGTCGGCCATGGCCACCGACTTCACCGAGGAAACCGCGGCCGACGCGGTCGTCGACAGCTTCGCGAAGACGCCGGACCCACGCCTGCGCGAACTGCTGGGCAGCCTGGTCAGGCACCTGCACGCGTTCGTCAGGGAAACCGAGCCCACGATCGCCGAGTGGGAGCGGGCGATCGACTTCCTCACCGCCACCGGGCAGAAGTGCGACGACGAGCGGCAGGAGTTCATCCTGCTCTCCGACGTGCTGGGCATCTCGATGCTGGCGGAGACGATCAATAACAGGAAGTCGGGAGGGGCTACCGAGTCGACCGTGCTCGGCCCGTTCCACATGATCGAATCCCCGCGCCGGGAACTTGGCGACACCATCGACTTCGTCGGGACCGGCACGCCGTGCGTCGTCACCGGCCGGGTGCTCTCCTCCGACGGCAGCCCGCTCGCGGGCGCCACGCTCGACGTCTGGCAGGCCAGCGACCAGGGCTTCTACGACGTCCAGCAGCCCGGCGTGCAGCCGCGGACGAACGGCCGCGGCCTGTTCACCGCGGACGCCGACGGCGCCTTCTGGTTCCGCACGGTGGTGCCGAGCTATTACCCGATCCCCACCGACGGCCCGGTCGGCACCCTGCTGAACGCCACCGAGCGGCACCCGTACCGCCCGGCGCACATCCACTTCATCGTGACCGCCCCCGGCCACCGGGCGCTCACCACGCACATCTTCGTGGCGGGCAGCCAGTACATCGAGTCCGACGCGGTATTCGCGGTGAAGAAGAGCCTGATCAAGGAGTTCACCCCGGTCGACGACCCTGAGCAGGCGGCCGCCTACGGCCTGACCGCACCGTTCGCCCTGGCGAACTTCGACATCGTCCTCCAGCCCGATCAGCCGGACCGATAACGCGGCGCCTCGCCCGTTCGTCATGATTGATCCCTTTTTCGCCGGGTAGCCGACGCGCCCGTGACGGCTGTGCACACGGCGCGGCCGGTGAAGGGTGACATGCTTCAGGCGATGCTCCTGGCCGGGCTCGTGGTGGCTCCGCTCGGGTCGCTGGCCTTGAACGAGCACGACGGCCATCTTCGCCGGCACCATGGGCCTGATCAGGCGAGTCGCCCTGGACGAGCTGGGCGGCTGGGACGAATGGTGCATCACCGAGGACGCGGAACTGTCGCTGCGGCTGCTGCGGGCCGGGTGGCACGGGCTGCACGTGGACGAGACGTTCGGCCGCGGCATCATGCCGCTGACGTTCGAGGCGCTCAAGGGCCAGCGCTACCGGTGGTGCTTCGGCGGCATCCAGATCCTGCGCATGCACTGGCGCTCGATGATGCCCGGGCGCCAGAACGCGGCGAACCACCTGCACACCGGCCAGCGCTGGGCCTACCTGGCCGGGGCCGCGCAGTGGCACGGCGACCTGCTCAGCCTCCTGTTCTTCATCTTCCTGCTGGCCGGCGCGGCCAACCTGGCCACCGGCGGCGGCCAGCTGTTCCGCAAGCTCACCGTGTTCCTGGTCTCGGCGGTGCCGGTGATGGTCCTGCTCGGCCTGGTCCGCGCGGTGGCGCTGCTGCGCCGCGGCACCGGCGCGTCCTGGCGGGACGCCCTGGGGGCGTTCTTCATCTGGCAGTCCACGTCGCTGGTCGTGGCCCGCGCTTCCGTGCTGGCCCTGTTCGCCAAGAAGGCCGCGTTCCTGCGCACCCCGAAGACCGGCGAGCAGACCAGATGGTGGGAGGCGCTGCGGTCCAACTGGGCCGAGTCGGAGCTGGCCCTGCTCGGCTTCGCCGGCATCGCCGGCTCGCTGACCAAGCTGAACCAGTTCAGCGGGCCGCTGCTGGCCGGGATGCTGCTGTTCCCCACCCTCGGCCTGGCGGCCGCGCCCGTCAACAGCTGGGCCGCCCGGCGGGCCGCGCTGCCCGCCTGGCTGCGTGACCGGCGGACCACCGAGTACCGCCGTGACCGGCGCACGTTCGCCGCCGGCGTGGCCACCGGGGGAGCAGTGGCCGTGCTCGGCGTCGCCATCGCCGCCCTGGCCCTGCTGTTCACCGGCCAGCCCCCGGCGCACACCCCGAACCTCATCGGCCCAGTCCGCGGCAGCTCAGCTCCCGCCACCCCATCTCACTCCCCGTCCCCGTCTTCGTCCCCCGCCTCCTCGTCCCCCGGCACCACTTCCACCCCCACCGCCTCCCCATCGGCCTCCCCAGCCACCACCCCCACAGCCACTTCCTCCGCTACCCCTTCAGCGAGCCCGTCTACGTCCCCGACCCCCACCTCGACGGGATCCTCCAGCCCTCCGTAGCGACCCCTGCGGACTCGGTGGCCCCCCGGGTACCGTCTTGCGTACCCTGTGGGCCCCCCACCCCTTCCGCGCGCGCTTAGGCGGAGGACTCGGTGGCCCCCCGGGTACCGTCTTGGGTACGCGGGGGGCCACCCACCCGTTGCGCGCGCCCAAAGAGCCCAGCCGGCCGTCCGTGGAGGGCGTCAAATTGTCAGTAGCCAGTGACAAAGTGTGTGCATGCCTCGCAAATATCCCTATGACGAGACGCAAATGAACCGCATCCTGGCGGAGCAGTACCGCGTCATCTCGCGTACACAGGTGCTCACCTGCGGGATGTCTCCGCGCGCCCTGCATCGCCGGATCGCGTCGTCGGGTCCCTGGCAGCGGCTGCTGCCAGGGGTCTACCTGACCGTCACCGGATCGGTGACACAGGATCAGCTGGAGATGGCGGCGCTGCTCTACGCGGGCCCGGAGAGCCTGATAACCGGCGTGGCAGCGGCACGGCGCCACCGCTTGCGGCAGGCGGGGGCAGACGTGGTGGACCTGCTGGTTCCATGGAGCCAGAAGCGCCAGAGCATGGCCTACGTGCGCGTGCATCGCACCCGCAGGATGCCGGAGCGGATGTATGTCACGGGAAAGGTGCGGTTTGCCGAGGCGCCGCGGGCAGTGGCGGACGCGGCGCGGTCGATGACCCGGTTCGACGATGTGCGGGCGGTGGTATGCGAGGCGGTACAGCGCCGGGCCTGCTTCGTGGACGACCTGGTGGCTGAGTTGGAGGCGGGGCCGTCGGCCGGGTCCGCGCTGCTGCGGGCGGCGCTGGCCGAGGTCGCGGATGGCGTGCGGTCGGTCGCCGAGGCGGACTTCCGTACCCTGATCCTGCGCTCTGACCTGCCCAGGCCGGTGTTCAACGCGCGGCTCATCGACGTGGACGGCACGCTCATCGCGGTCACCGACGCGTGGTGGCAGGAAGCCGGCGTGGCCGCGGAGATCGACTCGCGGGCCTACCATCTGGCCGCGGCGGATCAGGACCGCACGACGGGCCGGCACGACAAGCTGACCGCCCACGGCATCCTCGCGCTGCACTTCTCGCCCAGGCGCGTGAAGGACGATCCGGTCGGCATCCTCCGCGAGATACGGCAGGCCATCGGCAAGGGCCTCGAGCGCCCGCCGCTGCCGATCAAAGGGCTCCCGCCAGACGACTAGTCAAGGTCCGGCGGCCAGGGAGCTCCCGGCGAATAACGAGCCGGACGCGAGCCCGGTGATCAGCGGGACGCCAGTTCGGCGGCTAGTGCCCCGGGCAGGGCCGGGTAGCGGAACTGGTAGTCGGCTTCCTGGAGGCGCCGGGACGA
>Ga0335085_10016346_pt1 | contig 10729 bp, 11 predicted proteins | sample Lox_Sample_45_FD_206712 | JGI IMG/M metagenome (GOLD analysis project Ga0335085, IMG submission 206712) | Soil microbial communities from Loxahatchee National Wildlife Refuge, Florida, United States - Lox_Sample_4.5 | ecosystem: Environmental > Terrestrial > Soil > Wetlands | place: USA... | reverse complement strand
CAAGACCCGATCGGCAAGCACATCAACTTCGCCGAATTCAACGTGCAAGCTGAAGTCGTTGGCGTCGTTGGGCACGTGAAACAGTACGCACTTGACGCCGACCCTCCGGGCACTATCGAGGCCCAGTTCTTCTATCCCTTCATGCAGATTCCGGAGAAGGTGATGCCTCTGGTTGCGAAGTCTGTCGCCGTGGTGCTGCGCACGAAGGGTGATCCGACGGCGATCATGGGACAGGTTCGCGAAACGGTCAGAGAGATTGATCCGCGCGACGTCGTGTACAACGTGCAGACCATGGAAGACGTCGTTGCGACGTCGTATGCGGCGCGCCGGCTCACCATGATTCTGCTTACGGGGTTCGCCGCATTGGCCCTGCTCTTGGCTTGCGTCGGCATCTACGGCGTCATATCGTATCTGGTCGGGCAGCGTACTCAGGAGATCGGCATTCGCATGGCACTGGGCGCGCAACGTCGCGACATCCTGGTCCTCGTACTTGGTGAGGGAACCAAGATGGCGTTGATTGGTGCTGCGATCGGCATGACCGCATCCCTGGGGCTAACCCACCTGATGTCGAATCAACTGTTCGGAGTTAGCGCGCACGATCCCTTGACTTACACGATCGTCGCTTTCGTTCTTATGCTTGTAGCGATTGCCGCATGTTACGTTCCCGCACGACGTGCTGTCCGAGTGGACCCGATAAAGTCCCTGCGATGGGAGTGATTCGCAGAGATGAAAATTGTATGGCCGCCGTCGATTTCAGCTTGAAAGTTGATTTTGCCGACAGCAGAATTACATTGCTTCACTCATACAAAGTATTGTGTTCGGACTTGGGAAGGATCACCATTGACCCGTCTCGGTCGCACGATCCTGTGCGCAGCGTTGGCGATTGCCACGCCGTCATTCGCTCAGGACGTGACCCAGCAATTCCTACCTGAGATTGATGTTTCCCACCGATTCGATGACACGTGGGGATTCTTGTTCCAGGCGAAGAATACGAAAGAATCGGGAGAATCCACGCAAGCCGAGTTCGGTCCCAGCTTGACCCACGACGTCAAGCGCTGGCGTACTGTAAACACCAAAGCGCCTCTTGTGAGCATGGCCATCGGATACCGCTACTTGCCTTCCCCAGAGCAGCCTCCGACGAACCGGCTAGAGCCTGTAGTGACCTTCAATTACGAGGTGAAGGGGAGATTGTTAATGTGGGATCGTAACCGGGGAGACCTCGACTGGCAAGAAGGAGGATTTACCTGGCGTTACCGCAATCGCCCAAACATCGGCTACAAGTCCCATATCCGCAAATACGAACTGAGCCCATACGGCGCGGTTGAGGTCTTTTACGAAAGCAAGTACAGCAAGTGGAGCGATACAGCCATCTATGCCGGTTGCCGATTTCCCATCGGCGAACATTACGAGCTCGACCCGTATTACGAGCACCAGAACTCCACCGGCAACAAAAAACATAACGAACTCTATGACCAGGTTGGACTGGTGCTGAGATTGTATTTCTGAGTCTCTGCCGGCTCTCTTCACTCTCGCACGGGTAAGCTCTGGTGCCGGGAGGGGGGGTCGAACCCCCACGAGGGGTGAACCTCGGCGGATTTTGAGTCCGCTGCGTCTGCCAGTTCCGCCATCCCGGCTCAGGTAGGCAAGCTCAGTATCGCACAGCGCAGCGATTGTGTCCCAAAGGCGCGGGTGTCGTTGACGACAGCTGCCTGCTCGTCGTTCGCCCCGACTCGGTTGACGCGACCTTACTGCGCGGCCACGCGGAAGCTGTTCAGAAACTCCAGGAAATCGGCTTCATACTCCGAGATCAGATTTTGCCCCGTGAAGGTGATCAACTGAATGGTGCCCGCCTTTCCGGCATATAGGTAATCGTAATAAGTGAACGGCACGCCGCTCGCGGTGGCTTCCAATTTGACGAACCAGACATCCACGCCATTCACCGTTCGCTTTTCTTTGGAGACGATGTGCGCGTTTGGGTCCACAGACTGCGCATTCTTAAGAGCGACGTTGGGCAGTGCGTCAAGATCGATGCCGATGCGCTCGGAGATCACGATGGCGTACCCGTCACCGCGGCGCATGGCAAACCTCTTGCGGGTTACGTCCTCATCCGCTTCCGGTCTCCATTTCTTCGTGTCGTATTGGATTGAGGCCTTGCCATCGTTGAGCGGGACCACCGTCGGCCCTTCTGGTGCGGCACTCGCCGAGGCTGGCGCCGGCTGATCGCTGATCATCAGACCATCCAGGAAGTTGGTGAAGTCGGGCACGTTTTTCGCGAACACAGTTTGGGTAGTGAAGGTCACGAGTTGTATGGTGCCCGACGTCCCGCCGTAGTAGTAGCCGTAAAAGCGAAAAGGCACGCCACTGGCCGTAACGTCCATCTGCATCATTAGAACCTCTCGGCCATTCACGGTCCGCTTTTCCTGGGCAACAATCTTCGCCTCGGGATCGGCGTGTTTGGCGTTTATCAGAGCCACTTTCGCCAGTGTATCGGTGGGAATGCTCACCTTCTCAGAGATAATTTTGGCGTAACCTTCCCCGTCGGTTTTTTCAAACTCAACTTCGCCGGTTTCTGAGGTTTTTCCGACCTGCCACTTTGCCGGATCGAACCAGACCACAAAATCGCCAAACGGCGCTTTGATCTGCTTGGTCGCGCTGGCGGTTTTGCTGTACGCTTCGGGTGCAGTCTGCGCCGGCGCCGGGGAGGAATTCTGTGCCCACAAAGCGAGTGGGATAGCTACAACGCAGGTCAGTATGGATTCGCGGCGCATGGATTCACCCTCGAGTCAGAAGTAGCCTGCGGAAGCTTTTCGTGGTGTATGCGCATTATACGGGAAGTGGCAAAATTCTCACCCTGCCAAACGATGGCGGAGTGGGGCACCCGTTCGGTTGGTTTCAATGTTCGCCCGTCACCGCCGCAAATCTTGCCCAGACACTAGAATATCCCTATGGACTCCTTCATCATCGCCGGCAGGGAATTTCGTTCGCGTCTTATCGTTGGAACCGGGAAGTACCGCTCAGGTCAGGAGACCACCCGCGCCATCGAGGCCTCAGGTGCGGAGATGGTCACCGTCGCCGTTCGCCGCGTGAACCTCGACCGCAGCAAGGAATCGCTGCTCGACTTCATCGACCCCGGCAAGTACTTTCTGCTGCCCAACACAGCGGGCTGCTATACCGCTGATGAAGCCATTCGCACTGCGCGGCTCGCGCGCGAAGTCGGGCTGTCGGACTGGGTGAAGGTGGAGGTCATCGGGGACCAGGCAACGCTCTTTCCTGATGTGCAGGCGACGATCGAAGCCACTCGCGTGCTGGTGAAAGAGGGCTTCACGGTTCTGCCCTACACGTCGGACGATATCGTGGTTGCGAAGCGGCTCATCGATGCCGGAGCGAGCGCCGTGATGCCGCTGGGTGCGCCCATCGGCAGTGGCCTCGGTTTGCAGAACCAGCCCAGCATCCGCATCTTGCGCGAGCTGATCACGGATGTGCCGCTGATTGTCGACGCGGGCGTTGGTACCGCCTCAGATGCGGCAATTGCGATGGAACTCGGGGTTGATGGGGTGTTGATGAATACCGGAATCGCCGCCGCGCAGGACCCAATCCTGATGGCTGACGCGATGAAGCACGCGGTCATCGCCGGACGCAATGCCTACCTTGCCGGACGCATGCCGAAGAAGCTGTACGCGACCGCAAGTTCACCGCTGGAAGGGGTAGTGCGGTAGGCAAGCAACAAACAGGCATCAGTTTTTGACTCGTGTCCTCAAATCGAACACAAAGTTTGCGGCCATCCAAACCTGATTACGGCATCGACGCGCCGCCAATCGTTGTCGGCTTGGTCGCGTTAGGTGTCGCTTGCCTGATAGTGGCTTGTCTGCGCCTCGGTAGGCTGACGATTGGTTCCGTGACGATTCTTGTAACGCCTTCGTTGTGGAGCATCGGAATCTCCGCCACTACCGGAGGCGTTCTAATGATCGTTTATGCGAAGTGGTGGAAGTTTCGCCACGCTGAGCGCATGATCGCACTGGTTCCGTGGCGCGGCGATGAAAACGTCCTGGATGCAGGTACAGGACGAGGGCTGCTGATGATTGCGGCAGCGAAGAGACTCTCCACCGGACAAGCCGTCGGCATCGATATCTGGAGCGCCAAAGACCTCTCGGGGAACACTCTACAGAACACACTGAGGAATGCGGAACTGGAAGGCGTCCGCGAGCGCATTCAGATCCTGACCGCCGATGCGACGCAGATGAGCTTCCCGGACGGAACTTTCGACGTAGTACTGTCGAATCTATGTCTCCATAACATCCCCAGCCGCGCCGGACGCAAGCGCGCGTGCCAAGAGATTATGCGGGTACTTAAGCCAGGAGGACGCGCCGTAATCTCCGACTACATCCACACCCGAAGCTACGCGGCCTGGTTTCGGGAGACCGGCGCACAGACGAAGCGCTCCGCGTTTTTGGCTATGCCCCCTTTGTTCGTCGTCGATGTGCAAAAACCCTAGGCGCGTGTTCCCGCGGGAGTCTACCTTATCCCTGATCCCCCATGATCAACAGCGGCTTACCTTCGAAGCTGCGGAACAGCGGCCGCAGGCGATCGGTATTGTAGTGCTCCTCCACGTTCACCGTCTTCTTGCTAGCGGTGACTGCTTCGATCGGAATACTGCGATATCTGCCGTTCTGTAGCACCACGAGCCTGCCGAACAGCTTGCTGAGTAGCAGATCGAAAGCGAGATTTCCGTAGGCCATCGGCACGACCGAGTCGATAGCGTCAGGATCGCCCGAGCGCACGATGTATCCCAGGTTCTGGCTGATAATGTCGATGATCTTGCCATTGTTGTACTTGGCCGTACGCGCCTTCACCTCGCGAGCAACGAACTCACCGATGCCGCCAAGCTTCTTGTGACCGAAGGCATCAGTCGCCTCGTCCGCGAAACTCATCTCGCCGCCCTGCACCGTGGCGCCTTCGGAGACCAGAGCAATGGCGTAGCGACTGGGATTTCGATTGCGATCCAGCACCAGCAGCTCGGTCAATCGGTCAAGGCTGAACGGATACTCGGGGATGACGCAGCGGTGCGCTGCGCCTGCCAGCGTCGGCAGCATGGCGCTGAAGCCGGCGTAGCGGCCGAATACCTCCAGAATCAACAACCGTTCGTGCGAGCCGGCGGATGTCCTCAGACGGGTCGTCATCTCGATGGTTCGCGTGACACAAGTGCTGAACCCAATACAGTAATCCGTACCGGGTACGTCGTTATCCATCGTTTTGGGGATGGCAACGACGTTCACTCCTTCCTGGTGCAAGCGCACACCATAGCTGAGCGTGTCGTCGCCGCCGATGGGGATCAGGTACTCGATTCCGAGCCATTCCAGATTCTTGAGTACCTCGGCCGTCAGGTCGTTCCTCTCCTGCTTATAGCTGCCTTTTAGATGCTCAGGAACTCCGTCACTAGAGACGCGGCTGGGGTTGGTACGCGAGGTGTGCAGGAAGGTGCCGCCGGTGCGTCCCACGCGGTCGACAAGCTCCTGCGTCAGCACAACGAAGTTGTCGCTATTGTCGTACCTCTCGTCGCGCACGATGTTGATCAACCCGCCCCAGCCCCGCCGCATGCCGATGACGTCGTACCCTTCGCCGATGGCACGGAAGGTGACGGCGCGAATCGCGGGATTTAGCCCTGGAACATCGCCACCGCCGGTCAGGATTGCGATACAGCCTTTCTTTGAGCCACCCATCGCTATAATTCCATCCTCGTTACATGCGTTCAGCTTCTCCACCCAGACGGGCACTTTGCTTTTGAAGCCTAAGGAGATTTTAGCTGTCGACCCTGCACCCTCGAAACCCGCCGACAAAGCAAAACTGCAGGTTGGCTCTTTTGGAAGAGGTCGCATCCAACGGGAAAGGAGAGCTGCGCAGGACTGCGGCGCGGTTGCGGCTTTCCTGAACGCGCTTCAGAAGCGGCACCAGTCCGGCAGCAGGTTCGCCGTGTTCCTGCTTGAGGTGTGCAAGGGTTGCGGAGAACGAAACTCTGGAGAGAGCTGATCCTGCTGCCTAGTCGGGTATTTGTCCCTATGCGCAGCCGCATGCCATAATTGCGCCCGCGATGAAACCAAAGTCCCTGTTCCCCCTGTTCGCATTGATACTGATGTCCGTTGTTTCCTCTCTTGGTCAGGCTGCTGCACAGTCTCCAGCGCCGGCATCCACGGCAAATCCCATGGCGCCGGGCCAGAAGCTCATCAGCGAAGGCAAGCTCGACGAAGCCATCAGCTTCTACAAGAACGCAGGGCAGACCAATCCCAATGCTGCGTGGGAAGCTTCCCTGGGCATCGGCGCCGCGCTCGACTTGAAGGGGGACTACTCCGTGGCGCGGCAGGAAATCCAAAAAGGGATCGATGCAGCTCCCGCCAATGGCAAGGTTCGCGCTCTGCGCACTATGGCCATCTCGTACGCCTTCACCGACGATGCGGGCCAGGCCGGAAAATACGAGCAGCAGGCCTACACTATCCAGATGGCCGCTAACGACTTTAACGCTGCCGCCGGCACGGCGGACGAGGCGGCGCGGATTTATCTGGAGGGCGGCGATCTGGATGATGCGCGCAAGTGGTACGAAAAGGGCCACGCCACCGCGATGCAGAATCCCAAGCTTACCGACGCCGAGAAGGACCTGTGGAATTTCCGCTGGGAAAACGCGCAGGCCCGTATCGCCGCGCGTAAGGGAAACAGCTCCGAGGCGCGCCACATTGCGGCTTCAGCAAAGGCCATCATCGACAAGGGAACCAATCCCGACCAGGCACAGTTCGTGCCTTATCTCGAGGGGTACGTGGCGTTCTACGGTGATGACTACGCCGCCGCGATCAGCGATTTGCAGAAGGCCAACCAGAAAGACCCGTTCATTCTCGTACTGCTGGCGCAGGCTTACGAAAAGTCAGGCGACCAGAAGAACGCAATGGATTACTACCGCAAGGTGCTCCAGATCTACGCCCACACCCCGACCGGGGCCTTCGCACGCCCGCTGGCAGAGAAGAAAGTGGGATCCTAACGAGCACGGGCAGCCAAACAGGTAAGTTCGAAACCGGCTTCTAGATCAACGAGCTCGAGGGGTTGGAACGCCGCAAGATAGGGACTTCGCGGGGCAGTCGAGAGGCGGCTCCCAACCGCCGCAGTGGCGGGCTCAGAGGTGACTATACGACCTGGTGGTCGGCGCGGAACTTCTGTTCCAGACTTTCCATCCGGTCTTTCAGGTGGAGCTTCAGCTTCTTTAGCCGCACTTCCTCGATCTTCTCCTCTTCCGACAAATATTTCTTGTGGATGAGCGACTCGAGCTGCTGTGCATATTGGCAATGCTCACTATGCAAGCGGCGGAATTCGTCGTTGCTGGCAAGAAGCTGATCACGTACCTGTGCTGCCATTCAGCGGACCTCCGAAGGTTTTGCGAAGTAGAAACTAGCACACGGCCTATGCTGCTTCAACAGATTATTGTAACCCCGGCGTAACCCCTTGTTTTTGCAACTGTAATGTTGCACCGAAATCAGGGCAGTGGGTAGCGGATCCGGTAAAACGCCCACGCCGCCAGCGTTTGCGCATCCTCGATGATGTTCTCGCAGATCCTCCGCTCGAACTCAGTCAAGCTGATGCGGTGCAGAACCAGATCGTGCTCTTCGTGGTCCGGACGGCGAGGCCCTGACGTGAGATCGGTCGCCAGAAACACATAGTCTGTCTGGTTGGAGTAGCCGATAGCGATGATGAAACTACCGAGCAGTTCTAGTCTGGCGGCTGTGAGTCCTGTCTCCTGGGCCAGCTCTTCGCGGGCGATGTCTTCAGGAGCGAGCCCGGAACGTTCCAGGCTGCCTTGGGGAAACTCCAGCGAGCGGCGGCCGATGGGGTAGCGGAACTGTTCGACGAGGTAGATGTACTGGCCGTCAATAGGAAGAATTACGGCGCTGTCGTGCTTCTCGACGACACCGTAAATTCCGCGCTCGCCGTTGTCGCGCGCCACTTCATCTTCGCGCACGGTCATCCAAGGATTGCGATAGACCACGCGCGAGCTCAGTTGGCGAATGGACACATCCGACAGTGTCTCACGGCAACCAGACCGGGCCGCTAGAACTCTAGAGACTACTGGACTGTTTGCGTGGCGGGCTGTCCTTGTACCACGAGCAGTAATCCTCCGCCGCTACGCAGCAGGACCCGCTTCGGCGCGACGAGCGTAATTTGCCCGTCCTTGGTGTCGGATGGTTGGCGCGATATCTGCATGTCGGCATCGTCATCGCCGTAAACGCCGCACGCGCCGGTTGAGAATAGCCAGAAGGCTTGCAGGCTCTTGTTGTCCGTTGCCGGGCAGCCCGCATCTGGATTAGCGCGGGGAGCTCCCACAACCCATCCCGGCTCGGGCGACATGCCGACCGTGCCCGCTTCAGAACGTACGTCCTTCCGGCCAAAGACGACATCTCCACCCACCTGGCGCGTGTTGTAGTCCCAGTTGGAGCTGGCATCCATGGCCACGGAGTTGATCGGCTGGCGGGCCTGGAAGATAGCCATCATCGAGGCAGCAGCACGCAGGCTGGTAGTGATGGGGTAGAGTTTCCCGTCAATTTTGATCTGATCAAAGTCGAAAACCAGGCGCGCCTGTTTTCCCTGGTAGCTGGGACTTAGGGCTACGATGCGCCCAAACAACTCGCTGCCGGACTTGAGAGTCTTGCCGTCGGGGAGCGAGACATCCTGCTTGAGCTTGGCATCGATCTTCTGGCCGACCTTGCTCTTGTCGGTATCCAGATTGCTGTTCAACATGACCGGTAGGAACGTGCCCACGGGAAGAATCTGTACCGGTTGCGCCGCACGCAGCGGCATGAGGGCGGACAGCACAGCGAGCGTGACGAGAGTGCAGACGGTGATTGCAGAAGTGCGCGATTTCATTATGGATTTCCAGCTTCGATGCTACCCGACACCTTCGCGGGCTGGCTATTCTCGACCGTCCGCCGGGCCTGTTCTCCGCTGGAAATAACAACAAGTAGCCATCCGCTTCCGGGACGGATATCCAGCTTCCCCGACGACTCCAGCACAATCTTCCCGACAGGCTCGCTTCGCCCCGCATGCGTAAGCTGCAGGCTGGGTAAGCCGTACAGGCCACAGGCATCGGTTGAGAAGACCCAGAACGATTGCACCCTATCAGCAGCACGGTCACGCGAACATGGCGACCACGGATAAGTTTTAGGCTCGCCGAACGTTTCTCCCACGATGGTCGCCCTGCCTAGGACCTGCAGCCCCTGTGTGACCGTACCGTCGCCACGGTAGACGGTCTGCCCGCCGATTTGGACCGTGTTCCAGTCTGCAATGGTAGAGCCGTAGTCATCAATGAGGTTGGTTGGGAGTTGTGCGTCGAATACCTCTTGCATCGAAGCCAGCGAACGCAGGCTGGTGATAATCGGCACGGCATGGCCCTGAATCTTGATCTGGTCGAAGCCCAGCACAAGCCGCTGGCCCGAGCCCTTCGCGGTGGGACCAAGGTTAACCACCCGCCCTGTGACCTGAGTTCCACGTGGCAACCGTATTCCGTTCACTTCTATGTACTGCGCGAGCTTTGCCGAGATGGTGTCCCCCGGCTTGACCTTCCCAGCCCGCAAATGCGTGCTCAGAATAAGCGGGAGTATCGTTCCATCAGGCAACTCCTGACCTGCCGACAACAGAGACGCCAGCAGTATGAATACGACTGAACACAGTGCCCGCTTCATGACCCTTGTGATCCTCGCCTCAAGCTCCGAGATGCACGATTATTATGCGCGCCATGCATGCAGTTTTGGGAACCTCCAAGCCTTGTAGACCTGAACTTATCATCGGAAGGCAGGCAGTTGAAGTTAAACCTTCGTCACAGCCGGGCCGGCCTGAAAGACACCACGAGGAGAATTCGACGAATGAAAACCAAATGGATGGCGGTACTCGCAATCCTGACATTAATGACATGTGGCGGTGCTGTGCTGACCTACGCCCAGGGCCCCGGCGGACCGGGAGGCTGGGGCCATGGACCCGGCCCCATGGGACACATGTTCCATGAATTGAACCTCACGGACGCGCAGAAGCAGCAGGTGAAGACCATCATGGAAGCTAACAAGGCGGCCATGCATTCACTGATGTTGCAGATGACGCAGAACCGGCTCGCCATGTTGCAGGCCACCGCGAACGGCACTTACAACCAGGCGGCACTCCAGAACCTGGCCAATCAGCAGGCGCAGTTGCAGGCCCAGATGACCATCCAGCATGAAGCTCTCCAGCACCAGATTTACACCCAGGTGCTGACAGCCGATCAGCAGGGCAAGTATAACCAGCACGTTACGGATGAGATCAGCCACATCACCGAGCATCTCCAGAAGATGCAGTCGGGAGCAACGCCCGCGCCGGAAGAGTAGTGGTTTTGTGGTGGGTAGGGTCGCGCTGCGGTGAAACATAACTTAACCGCAGCGCAACTACTCTTAACCAACATGGCCGCCCGCAGCGAGTTTATACCTTGGACAGCGATGAAGTCCTGTCAGAAGGAGTTTGAAACACCATGAAAACTAAGTTCTGGATCGTTACGGCAGCGTTGCTGGCGCTGGTTCTGGGAGGCTTCGCATTGCTGAGCTACGCCCAGGACAGCTCGGCTGCGACCCCGCAGAAATCGTGGGGCGGTCACCACGCGCACAAGGCGTATCTCATGCGCGAATTGAACCTCACCGACGCGCAGAAGACGCAAGTCAAAGAGATGTTCGAAGCCAAC
>Ga0335085_10016345_pt1 | contig 10729 bp, 13 predicted proteins | sample Lox_Sample_45_FD_206712 | JGI IMG/M metagenome (GOLD analysis project Ga0335085, IMG submission 206712) | Soil microbial communities from Loxahatchee National Wildlife Refuge, Florida, United States - Lox_Sample_4.5 | ecosystem: Environmental > Terrestrial > Soil > Wetlands | place: USA... | reverse complement strand
TCAGGACCGTGGTGGAGGTGGAGGTGGAGGGGTAGCCGCCGGGGGTGGAACGACCGGGCGCGACCCCCAGCGCGCCACCCGCCAGCCGATCAGCGCACCGCCACCCAGCGCCGCGATCGCGATCGCAGGCGTGCCGTACGCGTCCATGAATCGCTTCAGCTCGAGGAAGTCCGCCACCGAGTAGAGCGCGACCCCGGCGAGGACGAGCACGCCCGCGCCCGCCAGAAAGCCGCGGGCGACGTGGCCGCGCCCGGGCTGGCCGCGCACCAGCAGCCAGCGAAGCGCCGCGAGCGCGCCGGTGACGGTGCCCCACAGCACGAGCTGGAACGCAACCATCGCGGAGAGCAGGCCAGGAAAGTCGTAGATGCTCACCGCGGCGACGCCTCCCCGCACGCCTCCCAGAACGCCCGAAGGTCCGGCGCCAGCGGGGCCTCGAACGACACGGGCTCGCGCGTGCGCGGGTGGCGCAGCTCGAGGCGCCAGGCGTGGAGCGCCTGCCGCGGAAGGCGCAGGGCGGCGTGGTCGTCGGGGGTCATCGCACGGCGGGTGAAGCGGTCGAAGATGGCCTCGTCGGGCCCGTAGATCTTGTCGCCCACGAGCGGCAGGCCGGCGTGGTGGAGATGGGCGCGGATCTGGTGCTGGCGACCGGTGCGGGGGCGGCAGGCGAGGAGCACGACCGGAAGGCCGTCCGCCGTCCATCGGCGCCCCAGCACCTCGAACGCGGTGGAGGCCGCCCGTCCGCCCGTGTGCACGTGCATGCGCACCCGCACGCTCGAGGCTCCGGTGAGCGCGAGGGGGGCGTCCACCTCGAACGTACCCGCGGCGGGAGCGCCCACGGCGAGGGCGAGGTAGGTCTTCGCCACGCGGCCCTCGGCGAACTCGCGCTTCAGGCGCGCCGTCTGCTCGCGCGAGCCGCCGCATGCGAGGAGGCCCGAGGTCTCGCGGTCGAGCCGGTGGGCGGGATCGATCTTCCGGCCGGGGAAGCGCGCCTTCGCGAGCGCAGTGAAGGTGTGCTCGAAGTATCGGGCGGTGGGGTGCACCGGCAGCCCCGCGGGCTTGTCCACCACCACGAGGTCGCCGTCGTCGTGCACGACCGTGAACTCCATCGGGGTCTCGGGCTCGGGCTCCACCTCCCGCAAAAGGGCGAACCGGGTTCCCGGCGCGAGCGGGGTGTCGGCTCTGAGCACACACCCACCTTCGGCTTCCAGACGGTTCTCGATGAGCCAGGCGACCCGCTCGGGCGTGAGGCGCCGGATCTTCTCCGCGAGGTACCGGTCGAGGCGCCAGCCGGCATGGTTCCGCTCGACCTCGAACCGGACCCGAACCACCCGCATCGGTTGACCATACCGCGGCGGATTCGACAGGGGCGATCGGTATGAGAGGATCTCGTCGTGGACCTCCTCGTCCTCCATGCCGCCTGGCTCGCCCTCTCGCTCGGCGCGATGCCCGGCACCGCGAGCCCGGACCCCGTCCGGCTCGCCGTCGCGGCGCTCGACGCGCCCGCGGATCTCCGCTTCACGGGCAAGAAGGTCGGCGAGGCGGTGGCGGCCGAGGCGGCGGGGACGGGGATCTTCCAGGTGAGCGGCCCGGACGCGGTGGAGCGCAAGCTCGGGTTCGAGGCCGGCGCCGCGCTCGTCCGCTGCGGGGACGACGTGCGCTGCCTCGCCGAGCGCGCCGCCCCGCTGGGCGTGGACCGGGTGGTGGGCGGGTACCTTCTGCGCACGGCCACGTCGTACCGCGTCGCCCTGGTGCACGTGGACGTCCGTGCCGGGACCCTCGTCGCCCGCGTGGACAGGCTCGTGCCCATCGCCTCGCGCCGCCTCGAGGCCGACGTGACGGACGCCACGCCGGCGATGCTGCGCGGGGAGCCCGATGGCGCCGCGCGGCTCACCGTCCTGACCGACGAGCCCGGCGTGACCGTCGCGATCGACGGCGTGACGGTGGGGACCACGCCCGTGAAGCGGATCTTGAAGCCGGGGAGGCACGAGGTGCGGGTCTGGGGCGACGGCTGGGCACGCACCGATCCCGCCTGGCTCGACCTCGCCGCCGGAGCCGACGTGGTCTACCGGCCCCGCGTCTACGACCTGCCCGCGCGCGAGCTGACGCACCGCCCGGACCGGACCCGGGTGGAGGTGGTGCGGTAGCGACCCCGCTCCGTCGAGGCGATCTTCAGGGGGAGATCGAGGCCGCGAGAGCGCCGTTGACTCGATCGATCGCTGCGCGTAGCTTGGCCTCCCGGTTTGGGACGCGTCGCTGTCATCATTCCGGCCCGGCATGGAGCCCAGCGGTTCCCCGGGAAACCCCTCGCCGATCTGGCAGGCAGGCCCCTCATCGCTCACGTGGTCGAGCGCGCGGCTCGGGCGCGGGGCGTCGATCAGGTGGCGGTCGCCACCGACGACGAGCGCATCGCCCGGGCCGCCGAGCGGGCGGGCGCCGCGTCGATCATCACCGGCCCCGCCGCGACGGGCACGGACCGGGTTGCGCAGGCCGCGGCGATCCTGGTGCCCCGGCCCGAGGTGGTCGTGAACCTGCAAGGCGACGAGCCGCTCATCGAGCCGGAGGCGATCGAGACCCTCGTCGCCGCGCTCGCGGCCGCGCACGGCAGGGCCAGCATGGCCACGCTGGCGCGCCCGCTCGAGCCGGGCGAGATGGAGCGGACGCAGGTGGTGAAGGTGGTGACGGACCTCGCCGGCGACGCGCTCTACTTCTCGCGCGCGCCCATCCCGCACCGGCGCGCCGGAGGTCAGAGCCCGCTCGCGCGCGCCCACGTGGGCATGTACGCATTCGGCTACGCGTTCCTGGAGGCGTTCGCGGCGCTGCCGCCCGGACGCCTGGAGCAGGAGGAGTCGCTCGAGCAGCTGAGGGCGCTCGAGCACGGCCACCGCATCCGGGTGGCCGACACGACCTATCGAGGCTTCGGCGTGGACACGCCGGAGGATCTGGAGCGGGCGCGGGCGATCCTCGCGTCGGCCCGCTGAGAGAGGGAACGGCCATGGTGAAGCGCGGCAAGAAGACGAAGTACCTGTTCGTCACCGGCGGCGTGGTGAGCTCGCTGGGCAAGGGCCTGGCGGCGGCGTCCACCGGCGCGCTGCTGGAGAACCGGGGCCTCGAGGTGCAGCACCTGAAGCTCGACCCGTACATCAACGTCGACCCGGGCACGATGAGCCCGTTCCAGCATGGAGAGGTCTACGTCACCGACGACGGCGCCGAGACCGACCTCGACCTCGGGCACTACGAGCGCTTCACCAGCGCCAAGATGACCCGGAAGAACAACTACACCACCGGTCGGATCTACCAGAACGTCATCCAGCGCGAGCGCCGGGGCGAGTACCTGGGGAAGACCGTGCAGGTCATTCCCCACATCACCGACGAGATCAAGGCGGTCATCCGCGAGGCCGCCGACGGGGCGGACATCCTCATCGTCGAGGTGGGCGGCACGGTGGGCGACATCGAGTCCCTGCCGTTCCTCGAGGCCATCCGCCAGATGAAGTACGACGTCGGCGAGGAGAACTCGGTCTACATGCACCTCACGCTCGTGCCGTTCATCGCGGCGGCGGGAGAGCTCAAGACGAAGCCCACCCAGCACTCGGTGAAGGAGCTGCGCGAGATCGGCATCCAGCCGGACATCCTGCTCTGCCGCTCCGATCGGAGCATCTCCAGGGAGATGAAGGACAAGATCGCGCTCTTCTGCAACGTGGACCCGAGCGCGGTGTTCACCGCCCTCGACGTGGACTCGATCTACGAGGTTCCGCTCGCGTTCCACGCCGAGGGCCTCGACGACAAGCTGGCCGAGCTCTTCAACATCTGGAGCCGTGCTCCTCGCCTCGAGCGCTGGGAGCAGATCGTCGACAAGGTGAAGGCGCCCCGGCAGGGCGAGGTGCGCATCGGCATCGTCGGCAAGTACGTCGAGCTGCACGAGAGCTACAAGAGCCTCAACGAGGCGCTCACCCACGGCGGCATGGCGAGCGGCGTGCGCGTGCGGCAGGTGTTCATCGACTCCGGGAAGCTCGAGCAGGGCGACCTCTCCGAGCTCGACGAGGTGGACGCCATCCTGGTTCCCGGCGGCTTCGGCGTGCGCGGGACCGAGGGCAAGATCCTCGCGGCGCGCCACGCCCGCGTCAGGAAGATCCCGTTCTTCGGCATCTGCCTGGGCCTGCAGATGGCGGTCATCGAGTTCGGACGCGACGTGCTCGGCCTGGAGCGGGCGAACTCGCTCGAGTTCGACGAGCAGACCCCGCACCCGGTGGTCACGCTCATGGAGGCCCAGAAGGCGGTCAGCGACAAGGGCGGCACCATGCGGCTCGGCACCTACTCCTGCGCCCTCAAGGAGGGCACCAAGGCGCGCGAGCTCTACGGCTCGGAGCTCGTCCAGGAGCGGCATCGCCACCGCTTCGAGTTCAACAACGCCTACCGGTCGCAGTACGAGTCGGCCGGCATGATCTTCTCGGGCATCAACCCGGAGCTCGACCTCGTGGAGATGATCGAGCTCGTGAACCACCCGCACTTCGTGGGCTGCCAGTTCCACCCGGAGTTCAAGTCGAAGCCGTTCGCGCCGCACCCGCTCTTCGCCGGGTTCGCGAAGGCTGCCCGCGAGCACCGCGACGCCAGCGGGCGGCAGCCCGCGCCGGCTGTGGTGACGAAGCTGCCGGTGGGGAAGAGCGGGTAGCGCCGCCTCGTCGCCGCAGGTAGGTACGGAGAGGGAAGCGAGGTTCACCGTGGCGGTCCAGGCGCGCATCGGAGGTTACCCGGTCGGCGACGGCCAGAAGCTGCTTCTCATCGCCGGCCCGTGCGTGATGGAGTCGGAGGCGCACGCCCTCGTCCACGCGCGCAAGGTGAAGGCCCTCGCTGCGAAGCACGGCATCCCGGCGGTCTTCAAGGCCAGCTTCGACAAGGCGAATCGCTCCTCCGGCAAGAGCTATCGCGGCATCGGGCTCGAGAAGGCCCTCGCCGGCTTCGAGGCGGTGAAGCGCGAGACCGGCCTTCCCTGCACGACCGACATCCACGAGACCTGGCAGGCGGAGCCCGCCGGCAAGGTCGTCGACGTCCTGCAGATCCCCGCCTTCCTCTGCCGCCAGACCGACCTCGTGCTCGCCTGCGCGAGGCACGGGAAGAGCGTCTCCATCAAGAAGGGCCAGTTCCTCGCCCCGCGCGAGATGCGCCACGCAGTGGCGAAGTGCCGCGAGGAGGGGAACGAGAACGTGCTCCTCGTCGAGCGCGGAGCCACCTTCGGCTACGGCAACCTGGTGGTGGACATGCGGGGGCTCGTCATCATGCGCGAGCTGGGTGCGCCGGTCTGCCTCGATGCCACGCACTCGGTGCAGCTGCCCGGCAGCGGTGGCGACACCACCGGCGGCGAGCGGCAGTACGTGGCGCCGCTGGCCCGGGCCGCCTCCGCGGTGGGGATCGACGCGCTCTTCATGGAGATCCACGAGGACCCCTCGGTCGCGAAGTCGGACGGCCCCAACTCGCTCGACTTCGACATGGCGGACCGGCTGCTCGGCGACGTGCTCGCCATCCGCCACGCGCTCGGTCGCCCGTGAGCCCACGCTCCGCGCGCCGACGCCCGTCGCGCCCGGGCCGGCTCCCCCGCCTGCCCGGCCACGCGCCCGCGAGATCCCGCTCTCGCATCCCGCCGCAGGAGCTCGTGAGCCGGGCGTCGCGGGTGAAGCTCGTCCTCCTCGACGTGGACGGCGTCCTCACGGACGGACGGCTCTACTACGGGGCCGAGGGCGAGATGATGAAGGCGTTCGACGTGCGCGACGGCCACGGCATCGTCTTGCTCCGGGACCACGTGGACTTCGGGGTCGTGTCCGGCCGGCCGGGCCGCTCGACCGAGCGTCGCCTCGAGGAGCTGCGCGTGAAGCACATGGTGTTCTCCGAGCGCGACAAGCTCGTCGGCTACGCGAAGCTCGGCCACCTCGGCCTCGCCGACGACGAGGTCGCGTACATGGGCGACGACGTGAACGACCTGCCGCTGCTCGCGAGGGTGGGCCTCTCGGCCTGCCCGGCCGACGCGCTGCCCGAGGTCCGCGAGGCCGTGCACTTCGTCGCGACGAGCGGCGGCGGCCGCGGCGCGGTGCGCGAGCTCTGCGACCTCATCCGGAAGGCGAAGGGGATCGGGTAGGGTTAGAACCCTCGCGTCGATGTGCCAGCACCTCGCCAGTTCCGTCGAACGCTCGAAGCCGGTGACGCCCAGCGCGCAGGGCTGCGAGGACTGCCTTGCGATCGGCGACGAGTGGGTGCACCTGCGGCTCTGCCTGACCTGCGGGCACGTGGGGTGCTGCAACGACTCGCGGAACAAGCACGCATCGGTGCATTCACGCGAGGCCGGGCATGCGGTCGTGAAGTCGTTCGAGCCGGACGAGGAATGGGCGTGGTGCTACGCCGACGAGGAGCTGGTCGAGCGAGTCCCCACCTTCGACGGCGAGTCTCCACCCCGGCACCTCGGGCCCCCGGACCGGACCCGCCCATCGGGGCCTCGCCGCGTCCGGCGTCCGGCACGCGGGCGGCGCAGGTAGGCCGCGCCGGCGGCCCGCGTCACCCCTCGCGCCAGGGCGTCCGCGGCCGGGGGGCGATCACCGCCAGCACCTCGGGGCGGAGTCCTGCGATCGCGCCCAGGACGAGCCCGCCGGCGAGGCCGCCCATGTGGCCGGCGTTGTCGATGACGGGCACGGTCAGGCCGAGGGCGAGGTTGAGGAGCACGACCTCGATCGGGCCGCGAACGAACATGCGCCTCAGGGGCGGCGCGATGCGGCGCCAGTGGAGGAGTCCCTGCGCGAGCATCGCCCCGACGAGCGCGAACAGTCCGCCGGAGATGCCGACGCTCGGGTTCTCGCTCCAGAAGAAGCTCGCCGCGACCCCGGTCGCGACGCCGCCCCAGAGGACGGCGAGCATCCGCCAGCGCCCGAACAGCCGCTCCACGAGGCTTCCCAGGTCGTTCAGGAAGAACACGTTCATTGCGAGGTGGAGGATGCTCCCGTGCACGAGCCCCGGGGTGAAGAGGCGCCAGAGCTCGCCGGCCCGCAGGCCGTCGTTGTCCTTCGCGAGGAGCGCCAGGAGATGGCGGTCGGCGAGGGCGAGGAGCGAGACCGCGACGACGATCACGGCGGTGAAACGCGTCGCCCACGGCCTCACGAGCAGGAACGCGGGCGGGGACCGAGGCGGCGGGGGCGGGGAGCCGGGCGAAGGCGGGTCGACGATGCGCACGGGCGGAAGAGTACCGGACGCGGCCCGGCCGCGCTGCACCCGTGCTACGGTCCCCGCGCATGGCCCCTCCGCTCGGGAAGCGGCTGCGCCGCGCCGTGCGCTCGGCGATCGTGAGGGCGTTCATCCGCCTCATCGGGCTCTTGCCGCTCGGGCCCGCGCTGTGGCTCGGCGAGATCATCGGCAGTCTCGCGTTCCGCCTCGCGGGCCGGACCCGGCGCCTCGCGCTCGAGCACCTGGCCATGGCCTTCCCCGGGAGGACCGACGCCGAGCGCGAGGCCATCGCCCGCGGCATGTTCGTCCACCTCGCGATGTGCGCGATGGAGGTCGTCACCATCCGCTCGTACGATCGCGACCTCGAGCGCCACGTCTCGTTCGCGAGGCCCGACCACCTTCGCGAGGTGATGGCTCGCGGCAAGGGCATGGTCTACGTCACCGGCCACGTCGGCAACTGGGAGATCATGGCCCGCCGGGTGGGAACCTCCGGCGTGCCGAACGCGGTCATCGCCAAGGCCGGCTCGGACCCGAAGCTGAACGCGATGATCGAGCGGTTCCGGGCGAGCGGCGGCGTCACGACGCTCTGGCGCGAGGACCCCGACACGGGGCGCGCCATCATCCGCACCTTCCGCCGGGGCCGGGCCCTCGGCATCCTCATCGACCAGGACACGAACGTGCAGGGCGTCTTCGCCCCCTTCTTCGGCCGGCCGGCATGGACCCCGCGCGCCGCCGCGGACTTCGCCCTCCGCTTCGGGGCGCCGGTCGTGGTCGGGACCACCCACCGGCGAGGTCCAGGCCGGGGCGACGGCCACGTCATCGACACGGTCGAGGTCTCCTACGACCCGGAACCCGCCGACCGCGAGGCGGAGGTGGTCCGGCTCACCGCGGCCTGCAACGCGGCCCTGGAGGCCGCCATCCGGCGCCATCCGGAGGAATGGGTCTGGATGCACGAGCGGTGGAAGACCCGGCCCGGCGAGCGCCCGGAAGCAAACCCGGTGCCGAAAACCGCTGATCTTTCCAACGCGTAGCCGAAGGGACTTGACAGGGCGTCCAAACCCCCAAGCAAGGGGTATGCCCGTCGATCCACGGGACGAAAGGTGCTAGGGTTGCGGCACCTTGGACCTCCCCCGCGACCGCGCCGCACTGCTGGGCACGATTCTGATCGCCCTCCTGGCACCGGCGTGCCGAGGTAAGGACCAGGGGACAACGGAGGCCGTCCCGGGCCTCCGGCTCGAGCGGGTGACCTACCGGATCTACCGGGAGAGCACCCTCAGGGCCTCCGGCCGGTCGGCTCAGGTGGACTACCGGCGGGACGCCGACGAGGTCGTGGCACGGGACCTGGGGGCGCTTCTGCCGCGGTCGGAGGGCGACGTGCAGGTCCAGGTCGCCCGGGCGCAGGGGCATGTCCGGGGTCGGGAGCTCCAGGCCGAGGGCGGCGTCGCCGTGACCCGGGCCGACACCACGGCACGGACGGAGCGCGCCCGATATGCCGCCGGGCCTCCCGAGTCGATCCGCGGGGACGACCCCGTTCAGGTCCAGGGGGCGAGCTGGCAGCTCGACGGCACCGGCTTCACGGCGGACCCGGCGACTGGAGACCTTCTGCTCGGCACGGGCGGCGGCGGGACGCGCCTCGTGACCCAGGCGGCGAGGATGCCGTGAGCCCCGGAACGCTCCTCGCCCTGGCGGTGCTGGCGCAGCCGGCCGCACCCGCCACCACGTCCCCGGTGCGCGTGGACGCCGACCAGGTCCACTACGCGTTCCAGAAGCGCGAGGTCATCTTCACGGGTGCGCCGGTCACCCTCACCCGCGACGATGCGAAGCTCACCTGCAAGCGGCTCGTCGCCCGCACCGACGCCGCAGGGCAGGTCGAGGTCGCGACGTGTACGGGCGACGTGAAGCTCGTTCGCGCCGAGCGGGTGCTCACCTGCGAGAAGGCCGTCTTCGAGTCGGTCCCGAACCGCGTGACCTGCGAGGGCGACCCGGTCCTGCGCGAGGGCGGCACCGAGGGGCGCGGGGCGCGGCTCGTCTACGACCTCGGCGCCGACGAGGTGAAGCTCGAGGGCGACGCCGAGCATCCGGTGCGGTTCGTGGTCTCCGGCGAACAGGTCGATCAGAAGCAGCGCGAGGTCGAGGAGCGCCGCAAGCGGGAGGCCAGGAAGTGAGCGAGGTCCTGCTCCGCGCCGAGGGCCTCGTGAAGGCCTACCGCGGGCGCCGCGTCGTGGACGGCGTGTCGTTCCACGTCGCGCCGGGCGAGGTGGTCGGGCTTCTCGGCCCGAACGGCGCGGGCAAGACCACCTCCTTCAACATGGTGGTCGGCCTCGTGGTCCCCGATGCGGGACGGGTGACGCTCGGCGACGCCGACCTCACCCGCCTGCCCATGCACCGGCGCGCGCGCCTGGGCGTCGGCTACCTGCCGCAGGAGGCGTCGATCTTCCGGAAGCTCACCGTCCGGGAGAACTTCACCGCCGTGCTGGAGGCGCTGGGGGTCTCCCGGGCAGAGCGCGAGAAGCGGGCCGACGACCTCCTGGCCGAGTTCCGCCTGGAGAAGGTGGCCGGCAGCCTGGGCGAGCAGCTCTCGGGCGGGGAGCGGCGCCGCGCCGAGGTGGCGCGCAGCCTGCTCTCCAACCCACATCACATCCTCTTCGACGAGCCGTTCGCCGGCGTGGACCCCATCGCCGTCGGCGAGCTGCAACGCCTGATCGGCTCCCTGCGCGACCGCGGCATCGGCGTCCTCATCACCGACCACGCCGTGCGCGAGGCGCTCGGCATCTGCGGGCGCGCTTACATCCTCTCCTCGGGGACCCTGCTCGAGTCCGGGACGCCCGCCGAGATCGCCGCCAGCCCCCGGGCGCGGGCGGCCTACCTCGGCGACAAGTTCCGCCTCGACGAGTCCCACACGACGACGACGGAGATTCGATGAGCCTCGAGCTGAAGCAGCACCTCAAGATGACCCAGCAGCTGGTGATGACGCCCCAGCTGCAGCAGGCCATCAAGCTGCTCCAGCTCTCGCGTATGGAGCTCGTGGACCTCATCCGCACCGAGGTGACCGAGAACCCGCTGCTCGAGGGGGCCGACGATCCCGAGGAGGAGCCGGTCCAGGACGGCGCGAGCCCGGCCGAGGTGGCGGAGATCGAGGCGAAGCCGGAGCCCAAGGAGGCCGAGCGCGCGGAGGAGGTGAAGGGCGAGGAGGGTGCGAACGAGATCGACTGGGATCAGTACCTCGAGCACTACCAGCTGCAGGGCCATACCGCGCCCTCCAACCGCGGCCTGGCCGACGAGGATCTCCCCGGCTACGAGGCCACGCTCACCAAGAAGACCGACCTCGTCGACCACCTCACCTGGCAGCTCCGCCTCTCGCACTTCACGCCGGCGGAGGAGCAGGTCGCGATGCTGATCATCGGCAACCTCGACGACGACGGCTACTTCAAGATGCCGCCGGTCGAGGGTGAGACCGAGGAGGCGGCTCCGCGCGATCCCATCCTGCGCGTCGCCTTCGAGGCCGGCGTAGGCGTCGAGTTCGCCGATGCGG
>Ga0335085_10016344_pt1 | contig 10729 bp, 8 predicted proteins | sample Lox_Sample_45_FD_206712 | JGI IMG/M metagenome (GOLD analysis project Ga0335085, IMG submission 206712) | Soil microbial communities from Loxahatchee National Wildlife Refuge, Florida, United States - Lox_Sample_4.5 | ecosystem: Environmental > Terrestrial > Soil > Wetlands | place: USA: Florida... | reverse complement strand
CCTCCGCGAAGGTATCCGCGCGCTGCTCGCCGGCGTCCCGGACATCGAGGTGGTGGGCGAGGCGGCGGACGGGCGGGCGGCGGTGGATCTGACCCGGAAGCTCGATCCCGACGTGGTGCTGATGGACATCGCCATGCCCGGGCTGGGCGGGCTGGAGGCCACCCTGCAGATCCGCCACGACCAGCCCCGCACCCGGGTGCTGGTGCTCACCCAGTACGGCGACCGCGAGTACGTGCGCCGCTTCCTCAAGGCGGGCGCCGCGGGCTTCGTGCTGAAGAAGGCGGCCGGCTCCGGGCTGGCCGACGCCATCCGCGCGGCCGCCGCCGGCGGCCTGGTCCTCGACCCGGAGGTGGCGCGCTACGCACTCGAGGACGTGCGCAAGCCGCAGGACCCGGGCGACGCTTACGAGGAGCTCACCGACCGCGAGAAGCAGGTCCTCAAGCTGGTGGCGGAGGGCCACAGCAACAAGGAAGTGGCGGACATCCTGGGCATCACGGTGAAGACCGCGATGTCCCACCGCGAGCACGTGATGCTCAAGCTCGACGTGCACAACCGCACCGAGCTGGTCCGTTTCGCCCTGGAGCGCGGGGTGTTGCCGCCCTCGGGCGCCTGATCCCCTCCGGCTCGGGAATCCCTCCCCTCCTCTCTCGGGAATCAAACTCCACCGATCGGGAATTCCTCCCGATGTGCGCCGGCTTCCCTGCGCGTACCCTGTGCTCGCAAGGGAAAAGGAGGGCGCCATGAAGCGCTACACGGGTGGAACCGAAGTGCGGGGCGGCTACTACTGGCACGTGGGGACCTGGGAGATCGCCACCGTCAAGGGGGAGACGGGGACCCTGCCGGGCGGGCCTGCGGACAAGTACCTGCACGCCCCGCTGCCGCTGCTCTTCGTCGCCGCGCCGGTGATGGGGGCGGCGTTCGCCATCTTCCTGCCCTTCATCGGCTTCGCCATGCCGGTCTACGCCATCGGGCGAGGGATCTTCGGCCGGAAGGCGCCGGCCAAGGAGGCGGAAACCGGGACCGTCCGCGTCTGAAGAGCGCCGGGAGCGCGAAAGGGCTGCGTGCGAAGGTCGTGCGCGGGCCCTTCTCGCAGGCGCAGGGGCTGCGGAGTGCGGCCCGGCCGCCACAGGGGGCCGCTCCCGGTGCGTGCCTTGCACCGAAGAGGGGGTGGAAAGGAGGGCGTCATGAAGGTTCGCGAAGTGATGGTTCCCAAGGTGATTACCTGTGACCAGCGGGCCGCGCTGGCGGAAGCGGTCAAGCTGATGTGGGAGCACGACATCGGCTTCCTCCCGGTGGTGTCCGCCGAGACCGGCGCCCTTTTGGGCGTGATCACCGACCGCGACGCTTGCATGGCCGCCTGGTTCCAGGGCAAGCCCCTTTGGGACATCCCGGTGGGCAGCGCGATGTCGATGCGGGTGGCGAGCGTCTCCGCCGAGGCCGAGGTGGACGAGGCGGAGCTGATCATGAGCGAGTTCCAGGTGCACCGCCTGCCGGTGCTGGACGAGGCGGGCAAGCTGGTCGGGGTGATCTCCCTCAACGACCTGGCCCACCGCGCGGTGCGCGACGCCGACGCCGAGTTGGAGGAGGAGGTCGCTCTCACCCTGGGCACCGTTTCGCAGCCCCGGGAATCGAACTGAGGCCATGAAACCGCGGATCCTCGTCGCCTACGACTTCTCCCCCGCGGCGCAGAGCGCCCTGGCCTGGGCGCTGGACCTGCACCACAGCGCCGGCGGGGACCCGGTGCACGTGCTGCACGTGATCAACCCCGTGCCCGCGGTGGCGATGCCGGAGATGACCACCTGGCCCGCGCTTTCCGAGGCGGAGATGGCGGCCCTCGCCCGGCAGCTGGAGAGCGACGTGCGCGAGCGCTCCGCGGACGCGGTGGCGGAGGTGGTCCGCGCGCCCTGGATCGCCTCCGCCATCCTGGAGGCCGCCCGCCGCCTGAAGGCCGACCTGATCGTGATGGGGACGCACGCGCGCAAGGGCGTCTCCCGGCTGATGCTGGGCAGCGCGGCCGAGTACGTGGTGCGGCATGCGGAGTGCCCGGTGGTGACGCTGCACTCGCCCCCGGACAAGGCCCCCTCCCTCTGATCCTCCGATCGGCCGCCCGGCCTGTCGGCGAGCGGACCCTTCTCGCTGGCCGTTTGTGTATAAGCTGACGGCGGAGAGAGGGAGGCATCGCTACATTTCCGGCCGTCGATGGAAAGTGGGCCGGTGAGCGACGACCTGCAGGCGCTGCTTGCGTCGGCGGAGCTGCGCGCTGTCACCGACAGCGTTCGCGATTACGCCATCTTCCTGCTCGACCGCAAGGGAACGGTGCTCACCTGGAACCCCGGCGCCCGCCGGATCAAGGGCTACACCGGCCCGGAGATCATCGGGCAGAGCTTCACCCGTTTCTACACCAGCGAGGACCAGGCGAGAGGCCGCCCGTTCGAGCTGCTGGAGGAGGCGGCCCGGGAAGGCCGCGCCGAGGAGGAGAACTGGCGGGTGCGCAGCGACGGGACGCGGTTCTGGGCGGACGTGGTGATCTCCGCCATCCGCGGGCCGGCGGGATCGGTGCGCGGATTCGTCAAGGTGACGCGCGATCTCACCGACCGGCTGCGCGCCGAGGAACAGATGCAGCAGCGCGCCCGGCAGCAGTCGGTGCTGGCCGAGCTGGGCTTGCACGCCCTGCGCACGCCGGAGATTGGCCCGGTGATGGAGGAGGCCAGCCGGGTCCTGCGGCAGACGCTGGGAGTCGGGGAAGTGCGCATGGTCCTCGCCGGGGAGGAGGTACCCGAAGGGCTGGTCACCGTCTCCATCTCCGGGGAGAAGGACGCCCCTCCCTACGGGCAGCTGGCGGTTTCCGGCACGTTCGGCGCCAACGAGACGAGCTTCCTCCAGGCGGTGGCCAACGTCATCGCCGCGGCGGTGGGCCGCTCGCGGATGGAGGAGAAGTTGCGCACGGCCGAGAGCGAGGCGGTGGAGGAGCGGGAGAAGACCACTTTGGCCAACCAGGCCCTGCGCGAGCGCGACGAGTTCATCTCGGTGGCGGCCCACGAGCTGCGCACGCCCGTCACCGCCCTGCAGCTCAGGCTGCAGAGCCTGGAGCGGGTGATCAAGCGGGAGTCGAAGTCGGATCGCCTGGGGGGAGCGATCCGCCAGACCGAGCGGCTGGCCCGCCTCGTCGACCGGCTGCTGGATGTCTCCCACCTCGCCCGGGAGCGCCTGGAGATGTCGCGGGAGAGGTTCGACCTGGCGGCGCTGGTCCGGGAGGTGGCCGACGACTTCCGCGAGTCCGCCGCCCAGGCCCAGACGCCTCTGGAGGTGGAGATCGGCGGCCCGGTGGAGGGCTCCTGGGACCGCCTGCGCATCGAGCAGGTGCTGGTGAACATCCTCTCCAACGCCCTGAAGTACGGCGCGGGAAAGCCCATCTCCCTCAGGCTTTCCAGCGACTCCGAGCGGGCGCGGGTGACCGTGACCGACCGCGGCATCGGCATCGCCCCCGACGACGCCGGCCGGCTCTTCGGCAAGTTCCAGCGCGTCGCCTCCATCCGCCACTACGGCGGCATGGGGCTGGGCCTCTACATCACCCGGCACATCGTGGAAGCGCACGGCGGGACCATCAGCGTGGAGAGCGAGCCCGGACGGGGCTCGACCTTCCTCGTCGAGCTGCCCCGCCATCCGGCCGAGGCGGTCTCGCGGGCCGGGAGCGCCACCGCATGAGCGCCGGATCCAGCCGGGGGACCGTCCTGGTGGTGGAGGACGACAACGACATCCGGGAAGCCATCGCCGAGATCCTGGAGGACGGCGAGTACCGGGCCCTGCGGGCGGCCAACGGGGAGATCGCCCTCGAGAAGCTGCGGGGCGAGGCCTCCCCGCCCTGCCTCATCCTCCTCGACATGATGATGCCGGTGATGGACGGCCGCGAGTTCCGCGCCCGCCAGCAGGAGGACGAGTCCCTGAGGAAGATCCCCGTGATCGTGCTCAGCGCCCACGCCGACGCGGCCCGCACCGCCTGCCAGATGCAGGTGGCCGGATATCTCAAGAAGCCCCTCGATCTCCCCGAGCTCTTGCGGACGGTCGAGCACTACTGCAAGCGGGAGTAGCCGCTCCTGCGCCAGGGCGCGGGACCGCGGCTACCGCGGCGGAGGAGGAACCGGGTCCGGCGGCTGCGGGGGCCGCTCGGGAACGCGCACCACGTGCACGCTGCAGTGCGCGTTCGCGGTCACCCCGGAAGCCACCGAGCGCATCCAGGCCAGGGGCTGCTGGCGGGGCCGGGGCGCCCCCAGCACGATCAGGTCCACCTGGTTGCGCCGGGCGAACTCTACCAGGGCCGAGGCAGCGTCGCCGGCGACGACCACGTGCAGGGAGAGGCGCTGCAAGGGCAGCCCCAGGGGCGCCGTCCAGCTGCGCAGCCGGGTCATGTGCTCGACGTGCAGCGCCGACTCGCCCTCCGCCCCGCTGCCGCCCAGCGGCGGGGCGGACACCACCGAGACGCAGACCAGCCGGTACTCGTCGGAGAGCGAGAGCATGTTGCGGGTGGCCTGGAGGATGGCGGGCTGCCGCTCGTCCTCGGCGTGGGTGGTGTCGACCGCCACCATGATCACCGGCGCCGCGTGGAGGGCCGGCTTCACCTGGGGCGGCGGGGCCAGGGGCTTGACGTGCGCCTGCCACCAGCGCCGGCCGCGGGTGAGCAAACCGCCGGTGCGCAGGCGGCGCGCGCGCTCGGTGAGCACCACTTGCTGCGGGTTGCGCAGGTCGAAGGCGACGTGCGCGGCCGAGCGGTAGCGGTTCTCCGCCTGCGGCTCCAGGCAGCGGAGGATCACCTCCTGCAGCGCGGGGGTGACCCCCGGCTCGAGGAGGGAGGGCGGGTCGGGATCGTCCCAGAGCCTCTGCCGCAGGCCGCCCCTGGAGTTGGGCATCCCGAAGGGCAGCTCGCCGGTGGCCATCTCGTAGAGGATCACTCCCAGGGAGAAGATGTCGCTGCGCGGATCTCCGCGCACCCCCAGGATCTGCTCCGGGGAGAGGTAGGGCACGGACCCCGCGGAGAACCGCTCCTCCTCCGCGAAGAGGTCGGGGAAGCGGGCGTGCCAGGCGAACCCGAAATCGATCAGCACCGCCTCGCCGTCCGGGCGGAGGATCACGTTGTCCGGCTTCAGGTCGCAGTGCACCGCCTCCTGGCGGTGCAGGCTGTGCAGCGCCTCCGCCACCGCCGCCCCGATGGCCGCCACCTTCCCGGCCGGCATGGGCGCTTCCTCCAGGCACGACTCCAGGCTGCGGCCCTGGACCTGTTCCAGCACCAGGTAGGGCATGCGGGAAAGATCGCCGGCGGCGACGAAGCGGGGGACGTGGCTGCCGGAGAGCGCGGGCAGGATCATCGCCTCCGTCTCGTAGCTGAGCAGGCTCTCCGCCGGCTCGCCCGTCTGGAAGCGGGGGACCTTCATCAGGAGGGGAAAGGGCGTGTTCCGGCCGGTAACCCGGTAGAGGATGCCCTGGGCGCCGATGTGGATCGGCTCCCAGACGAGGAAGTCGTCCACCTGCTCCCCGGGGCTGAGCCGCTCCACGGCGGTGCTCAGAGGGGTCACGGCCAGGCGCTCCAGCGGAAGAGATCGGGGAGCCCGGCCGCGCGCACCTTGCGGGCCGCCGCCAGGTGGTCGTAGGGCACGCGGTGGAAGGTGAGCCGCTCCTTGCCGGGATCGAAGAGGGCGTAGGCGGCGGCCGGGTTGCGCTCGCGGGGCTGCCCGACCGAGCCGGCGACCGCCACCCAGCGGCGGGCCTTTCGCACCGGGATGGAGACGCCGGGAACCGGGTTGAAGGCCGTCATCCTCCCCCGGGTCGCCTCGAAGAAGAGCGTCTGTCTGTGCACGTGGCCGCAGAAGGTCCAGGGCACCCCCGCCGCCTCCGCGCTCTTCTTCGCCAGGGCCGGGGTGTCCACGTACTCCCAGCGCTGCGGGACCGCCGCCGAGGCGTGGACGAAGAACAGGTCCTTCTCCCGCGCTTGCAGGGGGAGCGAGGCCAGCCAGGCGATCGCCTCCGCGTCCAGCACCGAGCGGGTCCAGCGCACGGCGTCCAGCGCGCCCTCGCTGCTCACCCCCGAGGAGCGGGCCACCGCCGCGTCGTGGTTCCCCTGCACCACCACCGCCCCCCGCGCCGCGTGGCGCCGGATGATCCCGATCACCGCCGCGGGATCCGCGCCGTACCCCACCAGGTCGCCGAGGAAGACGTGCCGGGTGGCCCCCGCCGCCTCGGCGTGGGCCAGGCAGGCCTCCAGCGCCTCGAGGTTGGCGTGGATGTCGGAGAGGAGCGCGAGCAGCAAGGCTGTTCTTCCCGGGCGGCGCGAGCGCCTTTGGACCCGCGGATCCCTTGGGATTCTATGCCGCAGGTCCCCGCCGTGCCACGTGTGCTACCTTGTGCGCGGCAACTCGTCCGCGCAGCGCCGCGACGGAGGTGGGCCATGCGCGCAGGTCTCGCGGGATTCGCCCGATCGGGAAAGACCACGCTCTTCAACGCCCTCACCGGCCTGAAGCGGGGGCCGGAGGCCAAGCTCCACCTCGGCTCCATCAAGGTGCCCGACCCGCGGCTGGACCGGCTGAGCGCCATGTTCAAGCCGAAGAAGACCACGCACGCGGAGGTGCTGCTCGCCGACCTGCCCGGGCCGCGCAACAAGGGCGCCTCGCTCGATCCGGACGCCTTGCAGGCCCTGCGGGAGGTGGAAGCGCTCTGCCTGGTCTTGCGCGCCTTCGAGCCGGACGCCGACCCGGTGCGCGATCTGCGCGACTACGACGCCGAGTTGATCCTCTCCGACCTGCAGGTGGTGGAGAAGCGCTTGCACCGGCTGCGGCAGGAGCGCAACTCGGGCGGGGAGATGCAGGAGCTGCAGCGGGTGGCCAAGCACCTGGAGGCGGGCGCGCCTCTGCGCACCCTGACCATGAGCGAGGCGGAGGAGCAGGCCCTGACCCACTTCGGCTTCCTCTCCCGCAAGCCGCTCCTGATCGTGGTGAACGTCCCGGAGGCGGACGCGGCCCGGCCGGTGCCGGAGGCGGTGCAGGACGCGGCCGCGAGCCTGGGCGCGGAGGCCATCGCCCTCTCCGCCGAGGTGGAGGCGGAGATCGCCGAGCTGCCGGCCGCGGAGCAGCCCGACTACCTCGCCTCGCTGGGGCTGCAGGAGCCGGCCCGGGCCCGCTTCCTCCGCTCGGTGCACGCGCTGCTCCACCAGATCCCCTTCTTCACCGTGGGCGAGGACGAGGTGCGCGCCTGGACCATCCGCCGCGGCGACCGGGCGGCGCGGGCGGCGGGGAAGATCCACTCCGACCTGGAGAAGAGCTTCGTCCGGGCGGAGGTGATGCACTACGACGACTTCATCGCCGCCGGCAGCGAGCACCGCGCCCGGGAGACGGGCAAGCTGCGGCTGGAAGGCAAGGACTACGTGGTGCAGGACGGCGACATCCTGCACATCCGGGCGGGCGGGGCGAAGCGCTGAACCGCGGCTTTGCAGAGTGAAGCCGAGACTCCTGCACATCCAGGGCAGCACCCCGATGGAGTCCGGGTTCGGGTTTTTCAGGGCCAGGCCCGTGACGCTGCCCGCGCCGTTGGCACCCGCGAGTGGAGCAGGTGCGCCCCTGTCGGCCCGCCGGCCCCGGCCCAGCGGCCTCTGCGCGCGGGTGGCAGCGCAGGCGCGCTTGTGGGTGTCGCCCTGCCCGACGCTTTCTTGGCGGTCGCGCGGCGAGCGCCGACAATGTCCGGGTGAGCGTGAACGGGCCGGGCGATCCTCCCAACCCAGGAGGAGGCGCGAAGAAGACGGGTATCGCGCTGCAGCTCAAGCTTCCCTGCGCGACGCTCGACGACGTCCGCACGCGCCACCCCGAGCTGCGCGGCCGCCGGTTCTTCCTCCGCACCGGCAGCCCCAAGGCGGTCGATACCCCCATCCGCGTCAGCGTCACCCTGGGGGACGGCAAGCACTGCTTCCGCGCCAACGCGGTGGTCGAGAAGATCTACAAGGCTGGGGAAGCGCCCGAGCGCCCGGACGCCGGGATGATGCTCTGGGTGCTGCGCATGGACGAGCCCGGCCGGGAGCTGGTGGCCTGGATGGGCGGCCAGCCTCCCCCGCTGCTCAAGTCTTCCTCCCCCGACGCTTCCCAGGCGGCTTCTTCCGGGGCCGCGGCGCCCGCGGAGACCACCGGGCCCGTGCCCACCACGGGGCCGGTATCGATCCCGCCGCCGGCCTCCACGGTGGTCTCGCTGGAGGAGGCCCTGGCAGGCTCTCCGGAAAGCGCGCCGCCTCCGCCCGTGAAGCCATCGCCTCCTCCGCCGGCGCCGGCGCGCCCGCCCGCCCCCGCGGCGAAGTCCAGCCCTCCGTTGGCTGCGCCCAAGGAAAAGGCCGCTCCTCGCGCACCCGCGGCCGTTCCTCCTCCCTCGCCCAGGCCGGCTGCTGCGCCGCCTCCCGCCCCCGCTCCGCCTCCCGCCGCCAGCGCTCCCGCTTCCGAGCCTCCGGCCAGCCCGGCGCCCGCGTTCGAGGAGCCCCTCGCCGCTCCTCCGCCACGAGCGAGCGCGCCCGATCCGGCGCCGGAGCCCGCCACTCCAGCCGCGGAGGCGAGTGCTCCGGCTCCGCCGCCTCCCGCGCCAGCCCCCGCCAGCGCGCCGGCGCCGGAGGCGAGCCCCTGGGTCGCGCCGGTCGCGGCGGATCCATGGGAAACGGTTGCAGCGACCCAAGCCTCGCCCTGGCCCGAGACGCCGACGCCGCCGGACGATCCTTTCACCGCGCCCGCGGCCGCCGCCGAAACGGCCGCGCCCTCCGCGGAAACGCCCCCTCCCGCCTCCTGGGAAGACGCGGTTCCGCAGGCCGCTCCCGCCGCCTGGGACGCGCTGCCGCCGGCCAACCCGCCGGAACCGGCCCCCGCCGCCGCGGCTCCCCTGGAGCAGGCCGCCAACGACGACGACTTCGACGTCTCCATGGACGAGGAGCAGCAAACCGCGCCCCCGGCTGCCCCGGCTCCCGCGCCCGCCGTTCCTCCTCCTCCGGCCGCCGCTGCGCCGCCCACCCGCGTCCCTGCCCCGCCGCCCGCCCCCGACCCGCGGATCCCCTCCACGGCAGGGTCGGTCCCTCCGCCCCGGCCTCCCGAGTCGCGGCGCCCGGCCCCTCCGCCGATGCCGCCGCCGAAGCTGGCGCCCGGCGCGGCCCCGCCCAGGCCCGCGCCGGTCCAGCCCGCCGAGGAAGCGGCGGAAGCTCCGCGCCCGCGCACCGGCCCCGCCAGCGGACCGATCATCGGCATCGACCTGGGCACCACCAACTCCTGCGCGGCGGTGGTCAAGGACGGCAAGCCCTTCGTCATCCCCTCCCGGGAGGGCTACAACACCATCCCCTCGGTGGTGGCGCTGAGCGACAAGGGGAAGCTGATGGTGGGCCACCCGGCGCGCAGCCAGCTCCTGATCAACCCGCGCAACACCGTCTACGGGGCCAAGCGGCTCATCGGCCGCCAGTTCAACTCGCCGGTGGTCACCGACCTTCTGGGCCGCTTCAGCTACGAGATCGTGGCCGGCTCCCGCGGGGAGGCGGCGGTGAAGATGGGCGAGCAGGTCTTCACCCTGCAGAAGATCTCCTCGCTGGTGCTGGCGGAGGTGAAGGACCTGGCCGAGCGCTGGCTGGGATCGGCCATCTCCCGGGCGGTGATCACCGTCCCCGCGTACTACAACGACAACCAGCGCCAGGCGGTGCGCGCGGCCGGGGCCCTGGCCGGGCTGGACGTGGAGCGCATCGTCAACGAGCCCACCGCGGCCGCCATCGCCTTCGCCCAGGGCCGCTCGCTGCAGCAGCGGGTGATGGTCTACGACCTGGGCGGCGGCACCTTCGACACCAGCGTCCTGGAGCTGCACGGCAACGTCTACGAGGTGATCTCCACCGGCGGCGACACCTTCCTCGGCGGCGTCGACTTCGACAAGGCGCTGGTGCAGGACCTGCTCGCCCGCTTCAAGCAGAAGCACCGCATCGACTTCGAGGGCGACCGGGTGGCCCTGCAGCGCATCACCGACGCGGCGGAGCGGGCCAAGATCTCCCTCTCCGAACGGCTCACCACCCAGGTGAACGTCCCCTTCGTGGCCATGGTGGGCGACAAGGGCTTCAACCTGGAAGAGACGGTGAGCCGGGCGGAGCTGGAGAAGATGACCGGCGAGCTGGTGGATCGCACCCTGCGCGTCTGCGACGAAGTCCTCACCAACTGCGGCCTCAAGCCGGCGGACCTGGGCGAGGTGCTGCTGGTGGGCGGCCAGAGCCGCATGCCCCTGGTGCGCGCCAAGCTGCGCGAGTTCTTCCGCAAGGAGCCCTCCAAGGCGGTGCACCCCGACGAGGCGGTGGCCCTGGGCGCCGCCCTGCTCGCCCACTCCATGCAGTCGGGCGACATCGGCGGGATGGTGCTGGTGGACGTGCTTCCCATGAGCATCGGGGTGGGGCTTCCCAGCGGCCGCTTCAAGAAGGTGGTGGAGCGCAACACCTCGCTCCCGCACAAGAAGACCTATTCCATCTGGACCTCGCAGGACCACCAGAAGACCCTGGAGATCCCCATCTTCCAGGGCGAGGCGGAGCGGGCCCAGCAGAACGAGTACCTGGGCACCCTGGTGGTCCCCGACCTGCCCCCCGGCACCAAGGGGAACGTGGTCTTCGACATCATCTTCTCCCTCTCCGCCGAGTCGCTGCTCACCGTCACCGCCGAGGAGCGCGGCACCCGCCGCAGCGTGACCGCCACCTTCAGCACCC
>Ga0335085_10016343_pt1 | contig 10730 bp, 7 predicted proteins | sample Lox_Sample_45_FD_206712 | JGI IMG/M metagenome (GOLD analysis project Ga0335085, IMG submission 206712) | Soil microbial communities from Loxahatchee National Wildlife Refuge, Florida, United States - Lox_Sample_4.5 | ecosystem: Environmental > Terrestrial > Soil > Wetlands | place: USA: Florida... | reverse complement strand
CGCGAACACAATCGCGAAAATAAACGCCCCCACCAGCGCGAACCCGTACGTTTCCGACATCGGCGCGAACACTTTTCCCGGCACGCCCTGCATGGTGAATAGCGGAATCAGCGCCACAATGATCACCAGCACTGAAAACGCCACCGGGCGCACCGCCTCCGCCGTCGCATCCGCTATTAAATCCATCGTCGGCGTTCCCGTCGTGGCCGCCTGCAATCGCCGGTGAATGTTTTCCAGCACGATCACCGCCGCATCCACCAGAATTCCGAAATCGATCGCCCCAATCGAAATCAGGTTCGCCGACTGCCCTCCCAGCACCATCAGCGAGAACGCGAACAATAGCGAGCAAGGAATGGTCAACGCGGCAATCAGCGAGATCGGCAAGTCGCCCAGAAAAATAATCAAAATGCCGGTCACCAATGTCAGCCCCACGAGCACAATGTCCCGCACCGTTGCCGTGGTCAGGTTGATCAGATCGGTCCGGTTGTACAGCGTCACCAGCTTCATCCCGCGCGGCAATAATCCGCCATTCAACGCGGCCACCTTTTGCGCCAGTTGCTTCAGCGCCGGAATCGACTTCTCGCCCCGTTGCAGCAGCACGATTCCTTCAATCGCGTCGTCGTCGTGGTTCACTCCCACTTGGCCCAGCCTCGGCTGCGAGCCTTCGTTCACGTCGGCCACATCGCGCAGATACACCGGCACTCCGTTTCGCTCGGTGACCAGCACGTTTTGCATGTCCTGCAGCGACTGCAGCAGTCCAACCCCGCGCACGTTCACGCTCTGGCTACCCATGGTCAGATAATTTCCGCCCACGTTCGCATTGCTCGCCGAAACTGCCGCCAGCACCTGCGGCAGCGTCACTTTGTATTGCAGCAGTTTTCCCGCATCCACTTCCGCCACGTACGCGCGCGTCGTCCCGCCAAATCCCACCACATCGATAATTCCCGACACCTGCTTGATTTCCCGCGTGACGAACCAATCCTGCCAGGCCTTCAACTCGTTCAAGCTGTAATCAGGTCCATACAGCCGGTAGCGAAAAATCTCCCCGATGGGCGATTCCGGCGAAAGTTGCGGAGTCAGGTTTGAAGGTAACGACACCAGTTGCAGGTGATTCAAAACTTCCTGGCGGTCCCAGTAATAATCGCTGTCATAGGTGAAGTAGAGTTTTACGTCGCTCAGACCGAAAATCGTCGTCGAGCGCACATATTCCAGCCGGGGAATTCCAAAAAGCACCGTCTCGATCGGCACCGTCACCTGCCGTTCCATCTCCTCCGCTGACCACGACGGATTCTGCGTGATCACTTCCACCAGCGGCGGCGACGGGTCGGGATACGCCTCGATATCCAGCCGCGAAAACATATAAATGCCAGCCGCAATCCAGGCCACCAGCGCCACAATCACCAGCGGACGGTATTTCAGCAACGATGCGATCAGCGCCCGCATCCTCAGCTCGCCGCTGACGCCGAGCGCAAAAAGAGCGCTCCTTCCGACACCACCGTATCGCCTTCGTTCAATCCCGAAAGAATCTCGAGGTTTCCGTCAACTGACCGCCCCAGCTTCACGTCGCGCCGCTGGTAGCGTCCATTTCCCTCCGCCACAAAAACGTACGAATCGTTGCCTTCGCGAACCACCGCCGTCGCTGGCAGCTCAATGCCCTGCGCGGTCGAGCGCACCAGCCGGATCGACCCGAACATCGCCGGCTTGATCCGCAGGTCCGCGTTCGGCAGCACCACGCGCAAATGAAGCGTGCGCGTCACCGGATCCACTGCCGACGAAACCACGTTGACGCGCCCCATCCATTTTTCTCCGGGATACGCGTTCAACGTCACCTGCGCCGGCTCGCCCGATTTCGTCGCTTGCAAATCTTTTTCGTAAATATCGCCCACCGCCCACACCGTAGTGATGTCCGCAACAGTCGAAAGCGGCGCTGACGCAGAAAGCGCCTGCGAAAATTCTCCGGGCGCTGCGCCCACATCCAAAATCACGCCCGATCTCGGCGCCTTCACCAGCAGCTCCGTCGACGCATGATCCGGGTCCATCCCGAACACCTGAATCTGTTCCCGCGCCGCTTCCACTTCCGCCGCCGCTTGTTGCGCATCCCCTTGCGCCTGCTGGAATTCCCGCTCGGAAATCGCTTTGTGATCCAGCAAATCCTGCTCGCGCGCCAGTTGCTTCTGCTTCACCTGGTTATCCACCAGCGCCTTGTGATAATCCGCCACCGCGCGCGCCAGATCGCTGCTCTCCAGCTCCGCGATGGTCTGTCCCTTCTCCACGCGGTCCCAAGGACGCACGCGCAACTCGACAATCCGCCCTCCCGCTGGCGCGAACACGTGTACCACGCGCGTCGGGTCCGGTTCGATATGCGCAGCCAGATCGAGATAGTCGGGTATCGCTGTTTTGCGCACCGTCATCGTCTGGATGCCCTTGGCATCCTGCGCCACGTACTCGCTGCCCGGCGCCTGCGTGCTAGCATTGCCCGCAGTAGTAGATGTGGGCGACTGTGCCGAGGTGCTCGCGTTACCGCACCCCGCCAGCGCTATGCCGGCCACGAGACCCACGAATAGAAAATTCCGCTTTATCATTCCATCCTCAAATTTCCGTCGCAGCGTCCAGCTTCATGCTCGCCACCGGTCGCCTGCCATGTCTGTCATCCCGAGCCGACGACCCGATGAGGGTCGGAGTCCTGAGCGAAGCAACGCGAAGCGAAGGAGCTCTCTTCAACTCGAGGGATCTGCATTTTCTTTTGCTCGACTTCGCCGTCGTAGCGGCGGACTTTAGTCCGCCATCTTTCTTACGTTCTCATCCCGAGCCGGCCGCGTTCTTCACGACCCGGTTAGGGTCGCCACAAAAAAGTCGAGAGATCTGCATTTGTCTTTGCTCTTGAGCTTGCGTTGTCATTCTGAGCGCAGCGAAGAATCCCTCTTCGTGTGCAGCTTTCGCCGCTCTCTGTGTAAAAGGAAAGAAAACGCGCTTACAGGCAGGTTTGCGGAGGCGCTCGCCCGGAAAAAATCCCGGCGGCAAGCAAATCGGAACTTGCTTCATGAAGAAGTTCAATCGAAACAAATCGGGAACCCGGAGTAGTCAAAAAACAGCCGGCGTGCAATGCCATGCTATGCACCGCAACATGACTCGACGAATCCGGCGGCGCGTGTCCCGCATCCCGCATCATCGAGTGCCGCCGCCCAGCGCCCTCTTCCAGCAGCATCGCGCTCGTACGCAAATCGTCGCTGAGCGATACCGCGAAGAACAGCAGCACCAGCGCGCACACCACCGCGGCCCATTCGCGGACGGGATCGCGCCGCCCTTCGCGCTGCTCGCGCATCCAGCATCCGCGCCACGTTCCCAGCGCGCCCACCGCGATCAGCACCCAGAGTAAATTGAGAAACGCTTCCATTATTCCTGTTTCGCTCTCAGGCGGGACTCACCGTCGCCGTGCGCCTCAATGCGGTATGACTCGCGCCATCCGCTCCTGCGGCCCTTCAGCCGTCGCCCTAAGCTTTTGACGCAGTCGGTGGCGATCCGATTTGTCCCCGCGCCTCCAAGGCTCCCCGAGGGTCCGGATTCGCCTTTATTTAGCGCCTTCCCAAATTTTACCTACGAAAGCACTTGCCTCCAACCTAAACGACGTTCCCTGTTGCCTTTCTGTTGCCTCTCCCGCACACATCTCCTCGGCCGGGTGCCGCATCACTTTGCGCCCTTTCGAATAAATAATTGCCGCAACGCGTGCGCGCCGCAACAAAATCGCACGAAAGTCCGCCAAATCACCTCCAAAGCACGATCGCCATTTCTCTTTCGAACTCACATGCGCACATAGGTCGGTGATGCTCATCACTGTCAGGCACATCTGCCGCAGCTACTCTGTGCGTGTTCAAGCGATGACGTCCTATTCTGCGGGGTCCTTGAGGAGATGGCTATGCGCAGGAGCTTCGCATGTATGTGGTTGATGTTGGCTTGCTCTCTAATTACGTGGGGCCAAGGCACGGTTCCCGCGCGGATCGTAGTGACCACAGGCCACTACTACGGCGGTCAGCCGCCTGTACTTACAGCAAACGATCTCATCGTCACCCAGAACAACAACGCCCTAAAAATCACCGGTTTGACGCCTTTGCGCGGTGACCGCGCTGGTCTCGAACTTTTTGTTCTGGTGGACAATTGCTCGAGCTGCGAGGTAGGTTCGAAATTCGATGAGCTAAGCAGGTTCATCGCCGCACAGCCATCAACCACCGCTGTCGGCGTCGCCTATATCCAGGACGGTCGGCTGCAAATAGCTGAGAATCCCACTCTCGATCGCGAGCGGGCTATAAAGGCTCTCAGTCCGCCTGGCGGAAGTGCGCCGGCAAGCCCGTACGGAGCACTTACGGACCTGATCAAAGGCTGGAAACAAAATTCATCACGCCGTGTGGTTCTGATGATTTCCACGGGACTCGACCCTTCCGCAGCTGACCCTCAATCACCGCCAAGTAAATCCGCCGAAGCGGCCATCCAGGCAGCAGAGCGAGGCGCGGTCACGGTCTTTGCCATCTATCATCCCAGCGCCGACTACAACACAACCGCCTTTTCCAAACTTTATGCCGGGCAGGTCCAGCTCTCGCATGTCGCGGACGAAACTGGCGGCGAGTCCTACTTTTTGAGCTTCGGCCCTTTGAATTCCTTAGCACCATTTCTGGCCGACATCAATCAGCACCTGGCAAACCAATATCTCTTGGAGTTCCTTGCGAGTCGCGGCGAGTCGCCCAGTGACCTTCAGGAGGTGGAAGTCAAAAGCAAGATACCCGATCTCGATTTGATGGCGCCCTACAGAGCCGTCATCTCGGGAAAAAGCGCCACGGGTCACACTAAACTGACTCCTAAGCCCTGATGCGTACCCTAATGACCGCCTTAATAAAATGACTGAAACCACGCAGGGTGGCCTAGGACCCTCGGTCGCCCTGAACTTCTGCCGCTTCTCTCATGTCATGGCTGTTTTCCAGTTCCCACTCAAGCCCGCAATATGAATCCCGGTCACCACAGTCCGTCTGCGTTCCGTCGCAGGTAGCGCCGCAGATACACTCCCAGGATCGCCGCGCAAACCAGCACTGCGCAGCCCACCACAAGCCACTCAGGCAAATCGGGATACACAATCGCATCGAGAAGCCGCACGAGAAAAGGTCCATGCGCGGGTTCGATGCCTGCGCGAACCTCCAGCCACGTTTCAGCCACGGTGAGCGGGCACGGCGGCCAGGGAACCAACTCAATGACTATGGCGTAGATCACTGAAGCGATGTGCAGCGTCCGCAGAACCCGATGGCCGCGTGTCAACGCCCAGCCCAGCAATATCCAGCCGCACCAAAGCAGATGGAGCAACAGGACGGCTTCGACGAGAAGGGATGCTTTAAAGATGTCAACCCGCTTTGCTGGCTAGCGCCTCTGAATTATCCGCTGGTTCGCCCGCACGGGGATATGATGGCTGGTATAGCGGAGATGGTTCGATCCAGCGAGGAGTACCAATGATCGAGAAACTGAACGGCCTTCCCGATGGCATTGATGGCGTACAGGCAATCGGCAAAATATCGAAGGAAGACTATGAAAAGGTGTTCGTGCCGCTTCTCGACCAGGCACGTCGAGAGGGGCGCCGCCTTCGATTTCTCTATCAGCTTGGTCCGGAGTTTGAGGGATTCACTCCGGGGGCTGCGTGGGAAGATGCAAAAATCGGTCTTCAGTCCATACGGCTCTTCGATGGATGCGCCGTCGTCACCGATTTGGGATGGATCAGAGAGTTGACGCGCCTGACCGCATTTCTCATGCCCTGTCCGGTGCGCGTCTTCGGCAATTCAGAGCGCGACAAGGCCATCGCTTGGCTAAGCTCGCTCCCAGAAGTTGCCGCCATTTCTTACCGTCTTCTTCCCGAATCCGGTGTAATTGTGGTCGAGGTCAAGCAGGCTTTGCGCTCGCAGGATTTTGACGCTTTGGCAGTCACGGCGGATACCTGGATAGAGGCTCATGGCAGCCTGCAAGGCTTGGTGATCCACGCCCGCGAATTCCCCGGTTGGGAAAATTTCGGTAGCTTGGTTCGACACCTGCGATTCGTGCGCGACCATCATCGGAAGGTAAATAGGATTGCACTCGCGGCGGATGCCAAGCTCGCCAGCCTGGCGCCCAAGATCGGCGAGCATTTCATTCAGGCTGAAGTGAAGAGCTTCGGATACGATGCACTCGACGCTGCCATTGCCTGGGCAGCGGGTCTCGGCGCACAGAGTGCCTCCTCATCACGGTCGACCTCTAACTAGCAGTCTGGGACTGTGGGTTTTAGCCCCTGCGGGAACTCGCTTTTCGGAGTTGAACTGTTTCTGAGAAGCTTCGCGGTCGACTAACCAGGAGTGAGTGACAGTATTTTGAAGGCCATGCGCTCGGGGACGGCAATCCCCGCTAATCAGAACAACGTACCGGACGGCAGGCAGAATGTAGTCTATAGCGATGTGCGGCGCGGCTTACTCGCAAGCTCACAGCGGTGTAAAAAAATATTTGCTGGTCGAGACTTTCAGCCACGACAGTAAACCTCGGCGCGCTAGCGCCTTCCGCTCGCGGTGCCGTTCCCGCGAGCTTTGCTCCTTTACTTCCTCTACCTCCTTTACTTCCTCTACCTCCGCCTTTCGCTAGCTACTCGTGCCACTTCTTCACTCCTTTGCGCTATTCTAGGCACCGCCCAAAATGTGCTTCTCCGCCACCGTCAACTTCGTAGGCAGCGCCGTGCTCGGCACCGTCGGCGTCGTCACCTTCACCCACGTGAAGCACAAGCGCGAGCTTCTTTTCGCCTCTTTGCCCACGCTGTTCGCCGTGCATCAATTCATCGAAGGATTTGTCTGGCTCGGACTCGACGGCCATTTCTCTCCCACCTTCACTCACAACATGGCCGCGGCCTTCATGCTCTACGCCCAGGGACTCCTTCCGTTTTTGTTACCTCTCAGCGTCGTGCTTTTTGAGCCCACCCGCAAAAGCCGCCAGAGAATGCTGCCCTTTCTGGCCTTGGGCGCGGCCACAGCCCTCTACATCCTTTGGGGACTCGCCGCTTATCCCACCGAAGCCTACGTCCATGGGAGGAGCATCGTCTATTTCAACCGAGCCACGAACTACACTTTGGTCGCCGTCGTCTACGTGATCGCCACCTGCGGCTCTTTGTTTTTCTCGAAGATCAAGCCCATGATCGCGTTCGGCGCCGCCAACCTCGCGATTATCCTCATCGTCATGGCCATCAAGCGCTACGCCTTCACTTCCGTGTGGTGCGCCTACGCCGCCTTGGCCAGCATCATCATCCTCGCCTATTTCTGGAAAAGCTCCGCCCTCCGTCCATTCAAATATCAGCTCGAAGCCTGACCCGACACCACACTCGCAGCGCATTTCCCGCGAGCATTGGATGTTAACTAGCCACTAGTCACTCGCCACTAGCCACTGTTATATTTTTCCTTCACCGGCGGACGTCAGCGCATTCGTGTAGCCACGCCGCAGAGTCTGGCAACCATGCAGATCGACTTCACCTCCTGGATCGGCTTGGCCCTGCGCTGGTTTCACGTGATGGTCGGCATCATGTGGATCGGCGCATCCTTCTATTTTGTCTGGCTCGATCTCGCCCTCCGTCCGCCCGCGAGCGCGGAAGATAAAGCTGCCGGAGTCGGCGGAGAAGTTTGGGCCGTCCACGGCGGCGGTTTCTACCACAAGAAAAAATATCTGGTTGCTCCGCCCGGAATGCCGGAAGAGCTGCACTGGTTCAAGTGGGAAGCCTATCTCACTTTCATCAGCGGCTTTCTCCTGCTTTGCACCATCTACTACTTCAACGCAAAACTCTATCTCATCGATGATTCCGTGAAGCATCTCGAGCCTTGGCAGGCCATCCTTATCGGGCTCGCCTTCATTCTCGGCGGCTGGATCGTCTACGACGTGCTTTGCAGATCCCCACTCGGCCGCGACGACCGCCTCGTCGCGCTGATCTGGGCCGCCGTGCTGGTCGCTTCCGTCTACGCGCTCTGCCACATTTTCAGCGGACGCGGCGCTTTCATCCACGTGGGCGCCATGATCGGCACGGTGATGGCCGCGAATGTTTTCGCCATTATCATCCCCAACCAGAAAAAAACCGTGGCCATCATGCTCAAGGGCGAAAAACCCCCTGCGCATTATGGACAAATCGCCAAGCAGCGCTCCATGCACAACAATTACATGACGCTGCCCGTGTTGCTGATCATGATCAGCAACCACTATCCGATGCTCTACACCGTTCCCTACAACTGGCTGATTCTTTCCGCGCTCTGCCTTGCTTCGGTTCCCATTCGCGAATTTTTCAACCAGAAAGATCGCGGCAACGTGAATTACGGTTACGCCGCCGCCGGCATTGTTGGATTTCTCGCCGTGATGATCGCCGCTTCGCGCGCCGTCGCTCCCGCGCCCGTCGATTTCGCCGGAACAAAAGTTTCGCCGAAAGAAGTGCGCCGCATCGTGCGCACGCATTGCAGTCCCTGCCACAGCGACACTCCGCTCCACGCCGGGATTCCGTCCGCGCCGAAAGGCATCATGTTCGACACCATGGACGAAATAAAACAGCACGCCGCGGAAATCGAACAGCAGGCAGTGAAGTCGAATTACATGCCGCTCGGCAACGAAACCAAGATGACGCCCGAAGAACGCGCCCGTCTTGGCATCGGACTCCAGGGGCTCACCGCTTCCCGCCCGGCCACTGGCGCCGCAGCCAAGCCAGCCATGTAATTTTTACCTGGAAAATGGGGATGAAAGTCTCTGTCAGCCTGGAGACGATCGTCTCTGCTGGCTGGTACTTCCGTCTCTACCCCAGAGACGAATATACTTGTCACAGCGGTCGAACCCTGCTGCACGAAATTGACTCAAAGCTGCGCTTCCAGCGCACTTTTTTGCAGAAATTTGCGCGAATTTGCAGGCTAAAAACGGCGGGGCCAAAAAGTCAAAAACAAGCAATTTTGCGCAACTTCAGCGCGTGGAGACCCACTTTTGCGTGGAAGTAAGCCCTTCTTGCGCAGCTTCCAAAATTCTTACCGTGGAAGCGACTCCGTGTTTTTCGAACTTGCTCGCGATTGTTTTTCCGATCTCTTCAAAACGGTCCGTCGCGAGCGCAATCATGCTCGGACCCGCTCCGCTTAACGCCACGCCGAGCAGTCCCGGCATTTTCGGCATGGCCAGCACGTCGGAAAGCCCTGGAATCAAGGCTTTTCGTGCATCCTGGTGCAGCTTGTCCTGCATCGCGTCGGAGAGAAGCTCGAAGCGGCGCTCTTCGATGGCCGCCACGAATAGCGCGGTGCGCTGCAGGTTGTGCACCGCGTCCGCGCGCGAAACCGTTTGCGGCAGCACGCCCCGCGATTTTTTTGTCTCTAACATGGTTGCCGGCGTCACGACAATTAAACGAATCATTTTCGGCCAGCGTTTTCGCACCGCGACGACGGTTCCGTCGCTGCGCGTGAACGTCACAACAAATCCGCCCATCAGCGCCGCGCCCACATTGTCTGCGTGACCTTCCAATTCGGCGGCGTAGCGCAAAACCGTTTCCTTCGGGATCGGCTTGTCGTTTACGAGATAACCGAGTGCGACTCCGGCCACGGCGGCCGCGGCACTGCTGCCGAGTCCGCCGGCAACGGGAATTTCGTTCTGCACCGCCAGCCGGATCGTCGGCAACTTAAAGCCTTCGCGCTCGGCGACAAGTTTCATCGCACGCAAAATCAGATTCTGATCAGGAGAACGCGGAAGAGCTGCAGTGCCGACCACGCCCCAGCTTCGCGCGCGGCTGCTGCTGCCAGGCTTGGAAATAACCGTGGCCCGCACCCCAAGATAAAGTTCCAGCGCCAGACCCAAGCAGTCGAAACCCGCGCCCAGATTGGCGGTCGAGGCAGGCACCCGGACTTCAAAGGCATTTTCTCGCGGAGCGCTCATGAATTTATGGAACGAATCTCAGGGAAGGGTACACGACCTCGCTCTATTGCCGCGTCTGCGATATTAATTTGCCTCTGACAGAACTCAAAGCCCGCGGGCTTTTTCTACCGCGATCCTAGCCGGATCGCCAAGCACCGCGAGCGGTATGGCGCTTGGCGCCGTTCTTTTGTCGGGCTAAAGCCCCGACCTACAAACATCCTCTGCTGCTAAAGCTCGGACCCGCGTTATCGGCACGATGTCAGCAGCAAGCGAGACGATACGATAACAAAACTTTGCGGCGGATCAACTGCGCGATTCGAGAATTTTCAGCACGGCGGATTTATTGGCCGCGGCGCGTTGGGGCACGTTGCGAAACGCTCCGGCGATGGGCTGCGGGCCGTGCCCAGTGTCGATGGAAAGCGTGCCGCGATGATAGTTACTCACGTAATCGGGATCTTTCAGCACGTGCCCGGTGAGAACGGCGACGACGCTTTCTTCCGCCTTGATGTGCTTCGCGGCGACGAGCTTCTTAATTCCGGCAACCGTGGTGGCTGAGGCGGGCTCGCAACCAATGCCGTCGCGCCCGATCATGGCTTTGGCGTCGGCGATTTCCTGCTCGCTCACGGTGATGATCTGTCCGCGGGAGCGCAGCACGGCGCGCAGACTCTTTCGCCAGGAAACCGGCGCACCGATTTTGATCGCAGTGGCCAGCGTCTGCGGCTTTTCTACAACCTTCAGATCGTTGGGGAGCGCGGTGTCCGCGGGAGATTGCTTGGGCGCGAGTTCAGCAAAGAGACGCGCAAGCGGCGCCGCGCCTTCCGCTTGAATCA
>Ga0335085_10016341_pt1 | contig 10730 bp, 9 predicted proteins | sample Lox_Sample_45_FD_206712 | JGI IMG/M metagenome (GOLD analysis project Ga0335085, IMG submission 206712) | Soil microbial communities from Loxahatchee National Wildlife Refuge, Florida, United States - Lox_Sample_4.5 | ecosystem: Environmental > Terrestrial > Soil > Wetlands | place: USA: Florida... | reverse complement strand
TGGCCGCGTGGCGGTGATCCCGAACGGCGTCGATCTCGGCCGCTTCGCCCACCCCGTGCGAGACTCCACGACGGTCGCCCACCCGCACGCCCGGCTGCGCGTGCTCTTCGTGGGCCGGTTCGAGGAGCCGAGGAAGGGCCTCGCTACGCTGCTCGACGCGGCCGGGATCCTCGATGCCCAGGAGCGCCCCGTCGAGGTCCGCGTGGTGGGCGCTGGATCGCCCGAGCGGTTCGCGCGCCGCGCCGAGGGGCTGCACGTGCGCTTCCTCGGTCGCCTGCGCGACAGCGATCTCGCTGCCGAGTACCGGCGCGCCGACGTGTTCTGCGCCCCGTCCCTGGGCGGCGAGAGCTTCGGAATGGTGCTCGTGGAGGCGATGGCGGCGGGCTGCCCGGTGGTGGCGAGCGACCTGCCCGGCTACGCGGACGCCGCGCGAGGGGCGGCGCTGCTCGCGCCAACCGGCGATGCGCGCGCGCTGGCGGAGGCGCTGTGGCGCGCCACCCACGACGCCGAGCTGCGGGCGCGGCTGGTGGCCCGCGGCCGGACGCGCGCCGCCGCGCTCGCCTGGAGCCGCGTCGCCGCGCAGGTGGCCCACGTGTACCGGGTCGCGCTCGCCGCGCGCGTCCCCGCACACACCGTGCACACGTCGATGGCCGACGCGGCGAGAGGCTGACGGGGGCTCCGGGTGGTCGAGCGCTTCGAGCGAGGCTGGCAGCTCAGTGCCGCCCTGTCCACCGCCTCGCCCCTGTTGCGGCTCTGGTTCCGGCCGCGCGTGTTCGGGCTCGAGCAGGTGCCCACCGACCGGCCGGTCGTGTACGTGGCCAAGCACCCGCGCACGTTCCTCTACCTCGAGACGGTCCTCCTCGGGCTCATCACCTTCTGGGAGGGCGAGCACCGTCCGTTCCGCACCATGGAGAAGAGGAACACCTCCATCCACTCCGCCCCGGGGCTCGGCTGGTTCCGGAGGCAGGTCCAGTCCATCGAGGCCACCGAGGAGGCGGCCCTCTCCACGCTGGCGCTCGGCGAGTCGGTGCTCGTGTATCCGGGGGGCTCGCGGGATCTCTATGGCCCGCCCGACACGGTGGACTGGCGCGGCCGCAGGGGCTTCGCCCGGTTCGCGGCGCGGGCGGGTGTTCCCGTCGTTCCCGTGGCGATGGCCGGCGCCGATCGCCAGCACCCGTGGCGCCTGCCGCTCGGACGCTCGCGCAGCCTGTGGCTGCCGCTCCTGCCGCTGCCGGTCTCCATCGACTTCTGGTTCGGCGCACCCATCGCCCCACCCGCCGCCTCCGACGGCGCGGGGATCGCTCGCCTCGCCGCGGACGCCGAGGCGGAGGTGCGCGCCCTCCTCGTCAGGGCCGCCGGAAGGCGCCGCGCACCGCCGGAATCGAGGACTGAGCAGGCGGGGAGCACGTGACGGGTCCACGACAGGCCGCTCCGCCTCCGCCGGAGATCGACCGGACTCGGCCCGCATACCAGAAGATCCTGTGGTGGGCGAAGCGGCTCGCCGCGTACCACCGCATGTCGCTCGAGGGCACCACCCCGCCGACGGGGCCGTGCATCTACGTGACGCTCCACGGTGCGGGTTACCTCGTGGTCGACCTGGTGCTCGCCGGCTACTTCATCGGCTGGAAGCACTGGTACGAGACCGGCGAGGAGCAGAACCGCCTGCGCATCGTGGCCGGCCAGTCCAGGATCGAGCGGTTCATCCCCGGGGTGCCGCGAGCCAAGGACCTCGTCGGGATCATCGGCACCGACGAGGAAGCCTGCCTCGCCGTGCTGGAGCGAGGGGAGCAGCTCCTCATCACGCCGGGCGGCACCCGCGAGGCGCAGCCCTCGCGCGACTTCTACCGGCTGAAGTGGCAGGGTCGCCACGGCTTCGCCCGGCTGGCGCTGCGGACCGGCGCGCCCATCGTGCCGCTCGCCGTCGTCGGAGGCGCCGAGGCCTATCCGGGCGTCCGCATCGGGAAGCTCTCGCTCTGGTCGCCCCTGCCGCTCCCCGCCCGCATCCGCGTCGTGCTCGGCGAGCCCATCCCCGTGCAGCGCCAGCCCGGGAGCGCGCGCGATCCGGCGGTGGTGGAGCCGCTGCAGCGCATGGCCTGGCAACGCACGCAGGCGCTCTACGACGAAGTCCGCGGCGTCGCCTCCCCGCGCACCGCCGGCGAGGGGACCCCGGCGTGAACGAGGTCTGGATCGCGAGCGACTGGCATCTCGCCCCGGGCAGCGCTCCCGGCGACGGGGAGCTCGCGCTTGCCTTTCTGGAGCGCGCCCATGCGGCCGGAGCCCGGGTGATCCTGAACGGCGACGTCTTCGACGAGCTCTTCGCGGGGCCGGGCCGTGGCGAGGCCGCTCACCCGCGCGTCGCCGGTGCGATCGCGGAGCTCGCCGCCGGGGGCCGGCTGGTCCGCACGCGCGGGAACCACGACCCGGAGACCGGCGAGGCGCGCGTCGTCCTCGACTGGCCGGGAGTGGGCCGGGTGCTCGTCATGCACGGGCACGCGGCCGACCCGGTGAACAGCTCGCCCATCGGCCGCCTGGGCGACTCGATCTCGCGCCGCTTCGGGCGGACGGCGCTGGTGCGCGGCGCGGCACGGACCGCGGAGGCGGCGGCCCGGACGCTCGCGGGCGGTTACATGGTCCGCACCTTCCGCCGTCGATGTCTCGCGCTCCTCACGCGCGAGGGGTTCGATCTGGGCGTGTTCGGCCACGTTCACGCCGCGCACCTCGTGGCCGGAGATCGCTACGCCAACGCCGGAAGCCTCTCGCGCGGGCGGCTGGAGTGGCTGGCGCTGGGAGCGGCCGGGCCTCGCCTGGAGCGGATGGGATGACGTCGGTCGGCGGTCGCTGGGTGCGATTCGCGGATCGCCACCGGCGCCCGCTCCTGCTCGCCTGCCTCGGTGTGGCCATCGCGGGCGCCTGGGGCAGTGCGCGGCTCTTCGGCGACCTGCGGCCGGACGTGTCCGAGCTCCTTCCCGGCTCGAGCCCGAGCGCGGTGGCCGCCCGCGAGGTGGCCCGCAGGTTCGGGGGAACGGCCGAGCTGACCGTCGTCCTCTCCGGCGCCGACCTCGTGACGCTCGAGCTCTTCGCCGACGACCTCGCCGCGCGGCTCGCGGCGGCGCCGGGCGATCTCGTCCGCTGGGTGGACTACCGGGTGGACGAGCAGCTGGACTTCTTCCGGCCGCGGCTCCTGCTCTTCGCGACGAAGGCGGAGCTGGAGCGGCTCCGGGACGCGCTCACCCACCGCATCGAATGGGAGCGCTCGCGGCCGGACCGCCGCGCCGTCGAGCCGCCCGACGTGGAGGCCGTGCTGCGCGACATCGCGAAGGGTCGCGAGGACCTGCTCGGGCGCTTCCCCTCCGGCTACTACGCCGGCGAGGTCGAAGGCGAGCGGCCCGGGGAGAAGATGACCCTCCTCGCGATGATCGTCCGGCTGGGCAATCCCTCGGAGGATTTCGCGAAGGTGTCCGGGCTCCTCGACCTCGTGCGGAGCGAGGTGGCGGGGCTCGAGCCCGCGAAGTACGCGCCTGGCCTCACCGTCGCCTACGGCGGCTACGTCGCCTCCAACGTCCGCGAGCACGACGCGCTCGCCGAGGACCTCGTGTGGGCGACGCTGCTCGTCGTCCTGGCCGTGGCGCTGGCGGTGGCGGTCTACAACAGGACCTGGAAGGCCATCTTCGCGGTGGGGCTCCCGCTCGTCACCGGCACGCTCGCCACCTTCGGGCTCGCCGACCTCTGGATCGGCCACCTCAACTCGAACACCGCCTTCCTCGGGTCGATCGTGGTGGGCAACGGCATCAACGTGGGCCTCGTCTTCTTCGCCCGCTACCTGGAGGAGCGGCGGCGCGGGAAGGCTCCGGCCGACGCCATGACCCGGGCGGTGGAGGGCACCTGGCTCGCCACGCTCACGGCGGCGCTCGCCGCCGGCGCGTCCTACGGCTCGCTCCTCTCCACCGACTTCCGGGGCTTCAACCAGTTCGGCCTCATCGGCGGCGTCGGCATGGCGCTCTCGTGGCTGTTCGCCTACGCCATGACGCCGCCGCTCGTGCTCGCCTGGGAGGCGCGCCGGGCCATTCCCAGGCTCGGCCAGCGCTCGGCGCGGCCCATCTTCACCCACGCGGTCTCGGTGGTCATCGGCCGGTACCCCCGGACCACCGCCGCGGCCGCGGCGCTCGCCACGCTCCTCGCGGCGCTCGGCCTCGCCCGGGCGAGCCGGGACCCCGTCGAATACGACTTCAGGAAGCTGCGCGACGCCTCGGCGCTGCGCTTCCACGGTACCGGGTGGTGGGACGGAAAGGTGGACGAGCTCTTCGGGCAACACCTCGCGCCGACGGTCATCCTGGCGCGCGACGAGGCCGAGGCCCGGGAGGTGGTGCGGAAGCTCGAGGCACACCTCGAGTCACACCCCGGTTCCACCTTCGGCTCGGTCCTCGGCGTCGCCAGCTTCGTTCCGGACGGTCAGGCCGAGAAGCTGCCGGTGGTGAACGAGATCCGGGCGCTCGCCACGCCGGAGAACCTGGCCTTTCTGCCGCCCGACCGGCGCGCCGCGGTGAAGGCCGTCCTCCCTCCCGCCGACCTCGCGACGTTCGGCGCGGCGGACCTGCCGCAGTCCATCCGCCGCCAGCTCACGGAGACGAGCGGCCAGCTCGGGACGCCGGTGATCCTCCATCCCTCGGGGCGCATCGACGTGTGGAACGGAAGGGACGTGGAGCGGTTCGCAGCCGAGCTGCGATCGGTCGGGTTGCCGGCGAGCGTACCGGTGGCGAGCTCGCTCCTCGTCTTCGCCGACGTCCTCGACGCCATCGAGCGCGACGGGCCCCGGGCCACGCTGCTGTCGCTCGCCGGCGTGGTGGCGCTCGTGGTGGTGGCGTTCGGGGCGGGGAAGCGCACGGCGCGATCGCTGCAGGACGCAGGCTGGGTCCTCGCCTCGCTGGCGGTGGGCGTGGTCTGGTTCGGTGGGCTCGCCGGGGCGCTGGGCCTGCGCCTCAACATGCTCAACTTCATCGCCCTGCCGATCACCTTCGGCATCGGCGTGGACTACGCCACCAACATCTTCCAGCGGCGGCGGCTCGAGCACGCGCACTCCATCACCGAGGCAGTGCGCACCACCGGCGGCGCCGTGACGCTCTGCTCGCTCACCACGATCATCGGGTACGCGTCGCTGCTCGTCGCCCGGAACCAGGCGCTCCAGTCGTTCGGCGTGCTGGCCGTGCTGGGGGAGGTCGCCTGCCTGGCGGCCGCCCTGCTCGCCCTGCCGGCCCTGCTGCGCTGGCGCGAGCTCGACCGGCGCCCGCCCGCGACCGCGGAGGGCTCCGGGCACGTCGCGGCCGGGCAACTCTAGGCTCGGCCGGGCCCGCCCGGGCGGCGCCGGAGGCGGCTCCAGGCGAGCGCGGCCACGCCGGCTGCCGCGAGCGCCGCCAGGAGGGGCCAGGCGGGGAGGCCCAACCCCGCCAGGTGCTCGTACCCGTGCCCGACGCCCCAGCCGATCCAGAAGTAGATCGTCGCCCAGAGCGCGCCGGCCAGGGTGGTGCCGGCGGTGAACACCCGGACGTTCACCCGGAGCGTACCCGCCGCGACGGTCATGACGATGCGCAGCCCTGGGACGAGCCGGCCGAGGACGATGGCCGCCGGGCCCCGCCGGCCGATCCAGGCCTCCACCCGCGCCTCGCGCGCCTCGTCGTAGCCCAGCCGCCGGGCGACGCGCAGGATGACGGGGCGCCCGATGCGCCGCGACACCGCGTAGAGGAAGGCCGACCCCAGCACCGTGGCGGCGGTGACCACCGCCGTGGTGGCCGGGAACGAGGCGTGGCCCTCGCGGGCGAGGAAGCCCATCGCCGCGATGAAGAGGTCGCCGGGAACGGGCAGGGGGACGCCGCCCTCCTCGACGAGGAGGACGAGGAAGAGCCCGAGGTAGTGCCATCTCAGGAGCCACTCGGCGGCCGAGTCCACGCGGGGACCCTGCCACGGATCCTCCCCCCGAGAAAGGCGGAGCCGCGGCCCTCGCGCCGCGGTGGCCGTCACCCGAGAGCCGGTCCCACCCGCGCACGATGGCCGGCCACTCGACGGGCGCCGCCCCGTCGAACGAGAATGACGGCATGCGAATCGCGATCGTGGGGGCCGGCGGCGTGGGGGGCCTGCTCGCCGGGCTCCTGGCGCGGACGGGGAACGAGGTCGGGCTGGTGGCCCGCGGTGGGCAGCTCTCGGCGGTTCGGGCCGGCGGCCTGCTCGTCGAGTCGCCCCTCGGCCGCTTCACGGTGGGGTCGGTGGCCCTGCGCGGCGGCGTGTCGGACGATCCCGCCGGGCTCAGGCCGGCGGAGGCCGTGATCGTGGCGGTGAAGGCCTGGCAGGTGGAAGACGTGGCCCCGCGCCTCGCGTCGCTCATCGGGCCCGAGGGCGTTGTGGTACCGCTCCAGAACGGCGTGCTCGCCGCGGATCGGCTTGCCGCCGCGCTGGGCGAGGAACGCGTGGCGGGTGGCATCGTGAACCTTCTCGCCTGGATCGACGGGCCCGGGCGCATCCGTCACGTGGGAGGCAGCCCGCGGCTCGTGGTCGGAGAGCGGGGCGAGCGGGCGCGCAGACCGAGCCCGCGCCTCGAGGCCCTCGCGGCAGCGCTGCGCGCCGCCGACTGCGAGGCGTCGGTGACCGACGACGTGGAACGGGCGATCTGGGAGAAGTACCTGCTCATCGAGCCGTGGGGAACGATCGCCGCCGCGGCGCGGGCGCCCATCGGCGCCCTGCGCGCCGTGCCGGAGACGCGCGCCCTCCTCGCGTCGGCCATGAAGGAGCTCGAGGCGGTGGCCCGCGCACGCAGGGTGCGGCTTCCCGACGATGCCGTGGAGCGCGCCCTGTCGAGGCTCGACGCGCTGCCGTCCGAGGCCACCGCCTCGATGCAGCGCGACCTCGCCGCGGGCCGCCCCTCCGAGCTCGACGATCAGCCCGGCGCGCTCGTCCGGATGGCCCGCGATGCGGGAGTGCCGGTCCCGGTGCACGAGGCGATGCTCGCGGCCCTGACGCCGCTGGAGCGGGCGGCCAGGGGGAAGCTGCCGCCGTTCCCGAGGACGTGACGCCAGCGCTCCATCCCGGTGATGGGAGTGATGAATCGTCAGGAGCCCCGGGCTAGCCCATCACCCGGAACACCTCTCGCTCACCCTCGAGGCCCTTCAGGACGTGGTGCCCTCGCGACTCCAGGCGGATCGGCGAGCCCGAGAGCAGGTCCCGCGTCGTCCACGACACGAGCACCTCGCTGTCTCCGGCGAGCGAGAGGACGCGTGCCGCGGCGTGCACGGCGACGCCGAACACCCCGCCCTGATGGAGCTCGACCTCCCCGGTGTGGCAGCCCGCGCGGATCTGGAGGCCGAGCTTCAGGGCCGCCTCCACCATGGCCTGCGCGCACCGCACCGCCCTCGACGCGCTGTCGAACGCGGCGAGAAATCCATCGCCGGTCGTCTGCAGCTCCCGCCCGCGATGCCGGTCCAGCTCGGCGCGCATGGCCGCGTCGTGGTCGGTGAGCAGGGCCCGCCATCGCGCGTCGCCGACCTCCGACAGCTTCGCGGTGGATCCCACGATGTCCGTGAAGAGGAGCGTGGCGATCACCCCTCCACCGATCTCGAAAGGCGACTGCGCGAAGGTGCGCGCGCCGCTGAACTCCACCCCGTGGTAGGGCTCCTCACCGACCACCCAGGCGTCGTGCCCGGGCGGGATCTCGTAGATGTCGCCGGCCACGAAGTCCAGGGTCGCCCCGTCCGTCATGACGACGTGGAGCTGGCCTCGGATGACGACGCCGACGTGCCGGTGCTCGCACTGGGCGGTCCCGGCGATCGGGCGCACGTCGTTCGACCACCGCCATCCCGGCTGCATCCGGAATTCCCCGAACACGATCTCGTCGAACGTCACGAGGCGAAGCTCGCCCTTCGGGAACGTGCGGACCTCTTCCGCGTTCGAGAAGCTTCGGCGCTGAAGTCGGGGCATGGCGGGTTCCCCTCACGGAGCGAGCATCGGGCCGTCCCTTACCCATAGGAGATCCGCCGCTCCACGAGGACCGGGCTCCCCCAACCGGGTCGTCATGGGCCGTGCATTCGTCGTCACCCGAAGTCGGCCAGGGACCGTGTCGGGCGCAGTCCGGGACCTACACGTTGTCCCAGGGGTACTTCCCGACCTCGAAGATGTGCCGGGCGAGGCTCTTCACCTGCTCGTCCTCGTTGTCGTCGATGCCGGCGAAGTTGCGGTCGATGCGCCGCTTCGCCTCGCGGGCGTAAGCGCGGACGATCTCCCGCTCGGTGGCGGCCGATGCCTCCCCGTGGTCGTCGATGCGGGTGGAGACGCGCGACAGCACCGCGGCGAGGCCAAACAGGTCGATCATGATGTCCGCCAGCCGGCGGGTCACGAGCTGCTGGCCGATGATGGCCTTGCCGTGCTTGCGGAGGATGCGGTCGGCGGCCCTGGCGAGCTCGGTGGCGCCCTCCTCGAACAGTGCGGCCTCGGGCGCGAGCGACTCGTGGAGCATGGTCCAGGTGGCCTTCTCACGTCGCACGCCGGTGGCGAGTGCGGCCCGGAAGCGCGCGTAGTCGGAGAGGACGCCGAAGCCCTTGATGGGATCGTCGAAGATTCCGCGCGTGGAGGCGGCCACCTCCTTCAGGCCGTCGGCCACGTCGTTCATCGCGGTGAGGGCGATGAAGAGGCGCAGGATCTCGTTCGTACCCTCGAAGATCCGGTTGATGCGGCTGTCGCGCATCAGGAGCTCGTAGGGCATCTCGCGCATGTAGCCCTGGCCGGCGGCGATCTGCAGCGCGTCGTCGGCGGTTCGCCACAGCGCCTCGGTGGCGAGCACCTTGGAGATGGCCGCCTCGACGGCGTAGTCCTCGAACCCGCGGTCCACCAGCCCCGCCACCAGGTTCACCACGCTCTCCGAGACGTAGCAGTCGATCACCATCCGTCCGATCTTCTCCTGGATGGTGGCGTACGCGGCGATGGGCTTGCCGAACTGGACGCGATCCTGGGCCTGCTTCGAGGAGAGCTCGATGAGGCGCTTCATCCCGCCCACCGATCCGCCGCCCAGGCCGGTCCGGCCGGCGTTCAGGATCCTCATCGCCACCTTGAAGCCCTTGCCCACCTCGCCGAGGACGTTGCGGGCCGGCACGCGCACGTCCTCGAGCACCACCGTCGTGGTCGAGGAGGCGCGAATGCCCATCTTGTCCTCGTGCTGGCCGGTGGTGACGCCCTTCATGTCGCGCGTCACGATGAAGGCGGTGATGTGCCCGCGCCCCTCGGCCGAGGTCTTCGCGAAGATCGTGAAGAAGTCGGCGATGCCGCCGTTCGTGATCCAGATCTTCTCGCCGTTCAGGATCCAGTCGTCGCCGTCGCGGACGGCCTGGGTCTTGATGCCCGCCGCGTCGGACCCGGCGCCGGGCTCGGTCAGGCAGAACGCGGCGATCATCTCCCCGGTGGCGAGCTTCGGCAGGTACCGGGCGCGCTGCTCCTCGGTGCCGAACAGGAGGAGGCCGCGCATGCCGATCGAGCTGTGCGCGCCGACCGTGAGCGCGGTCGAGGCATCGTAGCGCGAGAGCTCCTGGATGACGCGCGAGTAGGCCGTGGCGCCCAGGCCCAGGCCGCCGTGCACCTCGGGGATGACGAGGCCGAAGAGCCCCGCTTCCCTGAGCGCGTTCACGTGCTCGGGCGGGAACTCGCCGGCGACGTCCCACCTGCGGAAGTCGGCCTGACGGCCCGCCAGCATCGAGCGCAGCGTCTGGAAGATCGCGCCGAGGGTCTCCTTCTCCCCGGCCCGGGGCTCCGGATACGGTACGAGGATCTCCTCCTCGATCTCGCCGGAGCAGAGCGAGCGCATGAAGCTCGCCGTCTTCTTGTCGGTCATGTGCAGGTCCTCGGCGCCGTTGACTCAAGAATCATAACGCATCGCGCTATCGACGGGAACCGGGATGCGGCAGAATGTCAAAAACACCCTGTCCGCACGGCGTTCTCTCCGGTCACCGCCCGGGCGAGAAACCGCGCACTAGGGGTTGCGTTCGGCCCCGGCTGCGGTCTACTGATTCCTGCATGAAGGCCGGGGAAACAGGCCAGCATCGGCCGGACGAGGCGCAGCCGCGCACGGCGCGTCCGGGCCGGAGGCTCCTCCCGGCCGCGCTCCTCGAGTTCCGCCCGTGGATGCTCGCGCTCGCGGTCTTCCTCGCCTGCGCCATCGGGATCGCCATCATGGAGCAGGCGCGCGACGACGGCTCCATGTGGGCCCAGGCTTCGGTCGGGCGCGCGGCCCATCGGTAAAACCCGTAACCCGAAGAGATCACTCGAACCCGGGTCGCGTCCCGATTTCGAGGTATGTCACTCCGGGCGAACCCCAACGGGCCATACGCGGGCCTCGAAATGGTGCTCCACTGGCTCGTGGCGACCATGTCGCACACGCCGCTTCGCATCCTCGTGGTGGACGACCACCACCTCATGCTCCGGCTCCTCCACCTGTCGCTGGAGGCCGCAGGGCACGTTCCGGTGGGGGTGGAGTCGGCCGCGCTGGCGCTCGCGGAAGCGCGCCGCGACCCGCCCGACGTCTGCATCGTGGACGAGATCATGCCGGACCTGTCGGGCTCGGACCTCATCCGCATGTTCCGCGCCTCGACCGATCCGCGCCTCGCGAAGCTGCGCATCATCGGCATCTCGGGGCGTCGCGGGTCGCGCGAGTCCCTGCTCGCGGCCGGAGCCGACGCGTTCCTGCCGAAGCCCATCGACGAGGG
>Ga0335085_10016340_pt1 | contig 10730 bp, 8 predicted proteins | sample Lox_Sample_45_FD_206712 | JGI IMG/M metagenome (GOLD analysis project Ga0335085, IMG submission 206712) | Soil microbial communities from Loxahatchee National Wildlife Refuge, Florida, United States - Lox_Sample_4.5 | ecosystem: Environmental > Terrestrial > Soil > Wetlands | place: USA: Florida... | reverse complement strand
GGCCCGCGCGTCGGCCTGCGGGCGCCCGGCTTGGTCGGGCTTCCCCTCGCGGCTCTCGCCATCGCGGCGGCCTGCGCGACGCCAGACCCGCGCGCTGCCGCCTACCTGCTCGCGGGCGCGGCGGGGCTCGCGGCGCTCGGTGTGGCGCCCGGCTGGTCGGTGTGCCTCGCCATGGGCGGCCGCCACGCCGGCGTCGTGGGCGGTGCGATGAACACCTTCGGCAACCTGGGCGGCATGCTGAGCCCCGTCGTGGTGGGCTGGTGCCTGGCGGCGGGCTGCTCGTGGGAGGCGCCGCTCTACACGGTTGCGGCTGGCTACGCGGCCGCCGCGCTCTGTTGGCCCTGGATCGATCCCCTCGCGCGGTTCGACACCGATCAGTGAAGGAGCCGCCCTGCCAGCACCTCGCGCAGCACGGCCTGCGTGGCACGCGAGGGCAGGCCGCCCTCAGCGGTGCGCACCCGCAGGCGGTCGAGCGCGCGCCCGTCGCGGGTCTCGATCGCCATCCCGTCGGGCACCAGCGCGAGGAACGCCAGCCGCTCGAGCAGCGCGCCGAGCAGGCCGAGGCGATCCGGCGCCTCGATCCACACGTCCAGCGCCGGGAACAGGGAGAGGCTCTCGGCGACCGAGAAGCGGTCGAGCCGCAGCGGCGCCGCTGCGCGGTGCGGCGCGCGCGCGCGACACAGGCCGATGTAGTCGATGCGCTGGATGTCGACGCGCGGCGACAGCCGCTCGATCTCGAAGCGCGCGCGCCACGCGTCGCCGCTCCGCTCTGCCGTGCCGCGCACCACGCTCAGGCGATGGGCGGCCAGGCCGTTGCAGAGCGAGGCCGCCCACGAGCGCCCGAGCCGGCCGGACAGGAGGAGCCGGAAGCGCCCCGGGGCCTCGAGCGCGCTGACCTCGACCGCCGGCGCCTCGGCGCCGGGCAGGAGCGGGCCGTCCGCCAACGGGTACCCGTCGAGCTGCATGCCGCACGGAGAAGCAAGGGGCGTGCCAGCCCCTCCAGCTCTTCCACGCGTCGCCACGAGGAGCACGCGCGCCCATCGCGTGGGCGCGCGTGCCCTCGCCTTGAGCGGATCAGCGCGCAATCACGATGAGCTCGGTTCGCCGGTTCTGCGCCCGACCCTCCTCGGTGGCGTTCGACGTGAGCGGCTGCTCGGCCCCGAAGCCCTGCGTCTCGATGCGCCCGCCGTCGATCCCGGACTGGACGAGCGCGGCCTTCACGGCGTCGGCGCGCGCCTGCGAGAGCTGCTTGTTGGACGCGGCGTCGCCCGTGCTGTCGGTGTGACCCTCGAGCCGGATCGTCGTCGACGGGTAGGCTCGCAGGATCACGGCGAGGGTGTCGATCGTCGCCCGCGACGCGGCGGTCGGCTGGGTCGAGCCCAGCTCGAAGTTGAGATCGTCGAACACGAAGCGCTTGGGCAGCGATCCGCCGCCCTCGGCGAGGAAGCGCGCGAGCTGGTCGTTGATCGAGTTGACCGGGACGGCGATCTGCGCGCCGCCGGGAAGCGAGAGCGCGCTGATCGGGGGCGGTGACGACACCGCAGGGGGTCGCGGACCCGGGGAGCGGAGCAGCGAGTAGAGGATGAGCCCGGCCAGCAGCGCGAGGAGCGCCGGCAGCGCGCGGCGCAGCCAGGAGCTGCCGGTGGCCGCGGCATCGGCCGCCGCGCCTCCCGCCGCGCGCGCCGCGGCGCCGACGCCGGCCAGGTTGCCGCCCAGCACGCCTGCGAGGCCGGAAGGCAGCCGGCTCGCGATCGCGCCGCGCTCGCTCGCGAGGAGGTCGCCGAGCGCGCCGGGCGAGAGGCCCCTCTGCGACACCTGGCGGCCCAGCGTTCCGAGCACGAGCGGGGCCACGGTGGCGAGCAGCGAGGAGGCCGACGACGCCGGGATCCCCGCCTGGGTCCCGATCGCCGTCGCCACGGTGTCGATGCGGCTCCCGAAGAGGCCGCTCAGGATCGTCCGGCCGAGCTGCAGCAGCGACCCGCTCGCGAGCAGCGAGCCGAAGCTGCCGACCAGGTCTCCCTGCCCCAGCACCTCGCGGATCAGCGCGAGCAGGCGCTCTGCACCGCCCTGTGTCGACGCCGTCTGGGCCGCGCCCGCCAGCAGGGCGGGGACGACTCCGTCGAGCGCGCGCCGCGTGTTGGCGGGGTCGAGCCCGACGGCGCCGGCGAGCTGGCTCTCGAGGTTGGGACCGAGCTGGGATTGGATCAGATCGAAGAGGGGGGATGCCATCGCGGTTCTCCTGGGCGGGGCGCCGGGCGCCGGGCCTCTGGTTCGTGCGCCTTGCCCTCGGGTTCGCGAGCGGGGCACGAAACGCGCGTTCTCGAGCACATTCCGCTGATCGACCTCTACTCCCGCAACTCTCCCGATGTCAAGGACCCGCGCGGCCGTCGTCGCTCGGCGTCGGCCGACCTCTCGGGCCTCAGCCGCCCGGAATCGTCTCTCCGCGCATCAGGTCGCGCGTCCCCTGCCGCGCGCGCACGAGGTGCGGCTTGCCGCGCGCGATCAGCACCTCGGCCGGCAGCGGCTTGGCGTTGTAGTTTGAGCTCATCACGAAGCCATAGGCGCCGGCGCAGCCGATCACCAGGAAATCGCCGACCCGAGCCTCGGGAAGCCGCTGGGTCCGCACCACGCCTCCCTCGTCCTGCGTGAAGATGTCGCCCGACTCGCAGAGTGGACCGCCCACCACGACGTCGAGCTCATTGCGCTCCGCGGGCTCCGCGGCACCCCGCGCTCCGCCTGCCGCGGAGGCGGGTGCGATCGCCATCGGATGGTAGGCGCCGTAGAGCACGGGGCGCGCCAGGGTGTTGAAGCCGGCGTCGACCAGGTAGAAGGTGTGCGCGCTCGTCCGTTTCACGGCGCGCACCTCGGCGATCAGCCAGCCGGCCTCGGCCACCAGGTAGCGGCCGGGCTCGATCTCGAGGCGCACCGGGTGGCCCAGCTCGGCCGCGAGGCGGCGGCGCGCGGCGTCCCACACGCGGAAGTAGGCGTCGACGTCGACCTCCGGATCGCCGTCTCGATACGGTGTCGGGAGCCCGCCCCCCGCGCTGATCGCGCGCACGGACGGGCCGACGCGCCTCGCGAAGCTCGCGCACGCCTCGGCGACCAGGGCCAGGTGCTCGGTGTCGGCGCCCGAGCCGATGTGCACGTGCACGCCGGTGATGCGCAGCCCCACCCGCGCGGCGCGCTCCACGCAGGCCTCGAGCTCCTCGTGCCACACGCCGTGCTTCGAGTGCTCGCCGCCGGTGTTGGTCTTGCGATGGTGGCCGTGTCCGAAGCCGGGGTTCACGCGCAGCGCGATCTCGCCGCCCGGGACGCGCTCGCCGTATTGCTCGATCATGTCGGGCGAGCCGCAGTTGACCGCGATGCCGTGCTCGACGACCAGCTCGAGCGCGTCGCGGTCGAACACGTCCGCGACGTAGACGATCGGCGGCGGATCGCCCTGCGCCGGGAACCCCGCCGCCAGCGCGCGCTCGATCTCGCCGGCCGAGACGGCGTCGACCAGCGCGCCGGCGCGGCGCACCAGGTCGAGCACCGCCAGGTTGGCGTTGGCCTTCTGCGCGTAGCGCACGACGTCGAAGCGGTGCAGCCGGCCCACCCGCTCGGCGATCCGATCGGCGTCGTAGACGTAGGTCGGGGTCCCGAAGTCGCGCGCCAGGTCGCGCACCGGGACGCCCGCGATCGTCTGCAGGAGCGTCGGCCGTCGCATGCGGAGGCAAGCTACCCCAGCCCTGCGCAGCCCGCCGTGGGGCGCGGCGCCTCCGATTTCCTTCAAGATGCCGCCCGCATGCGCCGATCCTTGCCTGCGGGAGGGAGCGCCCGTTGCTGCAGTCGTCCGCGCGCGAGTGGATCCGCGGCGCATTCCAGAGCCTCGCCGCCCGTATCAGCTTCTTCGTGTTCGCAGCCACGCTCACGAGCGCCCTCGCGGTCGCCTGGACGTCCGGCCACGCGCTGCGCGCCTTCCTCCGCTCGAAGGTCGAGCAGCGGATCCCGGCGGCGGTCGTGCAGGTCCGCGATCGGCTCGACCTCTGGTACGCCCAGCGCTCGCTCGACGTCCAGGTCTTCGCGCGCAGCGCGACGGTGGTGGACGGCCTGGCGCGCATGGCGCGCAGCGGCGAGGGCCGTGGCGAGGTCGAGCAGTACCTGCGCTACGTCATCGACGGGCTTCCCGTCTACCCCTCGATCTTCGTCCTCGACGCGGGCGGGCGCGTCGTCGCCGGCGTCGGCCGCCCCGAGGCGCTCGAGCCCGAGGCGCTGCAGCGGCTGGCGTCGAGCGAGGAGGTGAGCATCTCCGGCGTGCTCCGCGATCGCGAGCTCGGACCGGTCCAGGTGCTGACCAGCCTGGTGCGCGGCCGCGACGAGCGCCGGCTCTTCACGCTCCACGCCGTCCTCCCGCTGCGCGCGCTCGAGGAGCAGCTCGCGAGCGAGAGCCAGGGCCGTACGCTCGTCTTCGACGCGGGCGGCGAGCTGGTCGCCTCCTCGCGCCCCGTCGAGGCCGCCTCGCGGCGAATCAGCCCGCCGCTGGTCGACGTGCCGAGCGGCGACGTGCGCGACTACGTGGCGCCCGACGGCGTCCGGGTGGTCGGCAGCACGGTGCCGTTCCCGCGCCTGCACTGGACGCTCGCCGTGGAGCAGGACTACGACGCCGCCTTCGCGCCGATCGCTTCGATCCTCGGCCGCACGCTGGCGTTGAACCTGGGCATCGTGCTCGGGCTCGCCGGCATCGCGTTCGCGGTGGCGGCCTCGATGGTCCGGCCGCTGCACCAGCTCTCCGACTGCGCGCGCCGGCTGCGCGACGGGGAATCGCTCGTAGAGCTTCCAGTGGTGACGAGCGCCGACGAGGTCGGCATCCTCGCGCGCAGCTTCGGCGAGATGGTGCACAGCCTGAAGCGAGCCAACGAGACGCTCGAGCAGCTCGCGATCACCGACGGGCTCACCAAGATCCACAACCACCGCTTCTTCCAGGACCGGCTGCTCAAGGAGATCAAGCGCAGCGACCGCACCGGGGCGCCGCTCGCACTGGTCCTGCTCGACATCGACGACTTCAAGGCCCTGAACGATCGCCACGGCCACGCGGTGGGTGACGGCGTCCTCGAGCAGCTCGCGGCGCTGCTCGTGGAGGAGACCCGCGACCACGACCTGGTGGCGCGCTACGGCGGCGAGGAGTTCGCGATCCTCGCGCCCGACACCGACTGCGCCGGCGCGCTGGCGCTCGCCGAGAAGACGCGCATGGCGATCGGTCGCAAGGCCTTCGACGTGCCGCCGGCCGAGGAGCCGATCGCGATCACCGTCTCCGTCGGCGTTGCCGTCTATCGGGGCGACCGCGAGGCCTTCTTCCACGAGGCCGATCGCGCGCTCTACGCCGCCAAGCGCTCCGGCAAGGACTGCGTGGTCGTCGAAGGAGGGGGCTAGCGAGGGCGGAGCAGGTTGGCGTGGACCCAGCCCACGTCGCCGCGCACGGTGCGCACGAGCACCCAGTCGCCCTCGTCGCCCTCCGCGAATACCGGCAGATCGGCGCGCAGCACGGCCAGCACGTCGCTGTCGGTGTCCGGCGCCGAGCGCAGGTTCACGCGGTCCGCCTTGACGAAGCGGGCTTCGGGCGCCTTGCGCACCTGGTCGGCCTCGGCGAGCAGGCTCTTGGCCATGCGCGAGGCGCGCGAGATGAAGAAGATGGCGGAGCCGATGTGGTTCTGGGCGAGCTGCCGATCGGCCTCCTCGAGCTTCTCGCGGGCCTCGGCCGCGGCGTCGGCGCGCCAGGGCGCGCGCTTGGCGGCGCGGTCGACCTCGATGCGCGCCTCGGCCAGCATCGACACCGCCTCGGTTCGCGTCTGCGAGCCGCGCAGGCCCGACTCGACCGCGACCAGCGTCTCCTCCGCGGCGCGGACGTCGGCGTTCAGACGATCGATCTCGTGCTCGAGGAGCTTCACGCGCGCGGCGTCGGCGCGCCGGTAGACCTCGGCGCCCGCCTCGGACGCGTGGGGGGGCGCCGGCGCCGGGGGCTCGGCCGGGTGCGCACAGGCCGCCGCCGCGAGCGCCGCCGCGAGGACGAGCGCGCGTCGCGCCCCGGCCAGAGCCGCAATCCGAGCCATTCGGCGCGCATCGGCCGGGCCGCGGGGCGACTTGAACCGCGGGGCGCTACCCGGCCAGCGAGAGCGGGGTCACCACCCCGGTCGCGAGGTCGTAGACGCCGCCCGCGATTTGCAGCCGTCCCTGCTGCACGAGGCCCGCCAGCACGGGCGAGCTCTCGGCGAGCGTGTCCGCCTGGGAGCGCACGTTCGCGGCCACCGACCTGGCGAGGTCGCCGCCGCCCGCGCGCACCGCGGGCCGCAGGTACTGGAAGAGCGCGCTGATCTGACCCGGCACCTGCGTGCCCGCGATCGCCGCCTTGACGGCGCCGCAGCCGGAGTGGCCGAGGACGAGCAGCACGCGGGCGCCGAGCTGGAGCGTGCCGAACTCGAGGCTCGCGATCTCGCCCGGTGTCGCCAGGTTCCCGGCGTTGCGCACGACGAAGAGGTCGCCGAATCCCTGGTCGAAGAGGATCTCGGGCGCCACGCGCGAGTCCGCGCAGGCGAGGATCGCCGCGAAGGGCTTCTGCTCCGCCGCGGTCTCGCGCACGCGCGACAGCGAGCGATGCGGCGCCTGGGGTCGCCCTGCGGCGAAGCGGCGATTGCCCTCCATCAGCCAGCCGAGCGCCTGCTCGGGATTGAAGTCGGCCGGCATCTGAGGCGCCGCGGCCTCCTTGGCGCTCGCCGGCCGCGCGGGCGCGAGCCACAGCGCACCCGCCGCCGCGGCGCTCGCGACCAGTGCGTCGCGCCGCGTCCAGCCGCCCTCCTCGCGCTCGGTCACGCCCACGGCGCGGACCCCGGGTCCTTGAGCAGCCTGCGAGCGACCACCATGCGGTGCACCTCGTCGGGCCCGTCGTAGATGCGGGCGTAGCGCGCCTCGCGGTACATGCGCTCGAGCGGCGTGTCCCCGGTGACGCCGAGTGCGCCGTGCACCTGGATGGCGCGATCGATCACGTCGTGCAGCACCTTCGCCCCCCAGAACTTGATCAGCGAGATCTCGACGCGGGCCTCGCTGCCCTGGTCCATCGCCTGCGCCGCGTCGATCGTCATCAGCCGCGCGGCCTGGATCTCGGCAGCCGACTCCGCGACGTAGCGCTGGATCTCGCCCTTCTCGGCGAGCAGCGACCCGTGCGCGAAGCGTGTGTTGGCGCGATGGCACATCAGCTCGAACGCGCGCTGCGCCTGGCCGAGCCAGCGCATGCAGTGGAAGATGCGCCCGGGCCCGAGCCGCTTCTGGGCGATGTAGAAGCCCTGGCCGCGCTTGCCGAGCAGGTTCGACTTCGGCACGCGCACGCCCGTGAGCCGGATCTCGCAGTGACCGCCTCCGGTGTGGCCCATCGTCGGCACCACCCGCACGATCTCGTAGCCGGGAGCGTCGGTCGGCACGATGATCGAGGAGAAGCGCGACCAGCGGTCGACGGCGTCCGGCTCCGTCTGGCAGAACACCGTGGTGAACGCCGCGCGGTTGGCACCCGAGGTGAACCACTTGTGCGCGTCGATCACCCACTCGTCGCCCTCGAGCCGCGCGCGGCTCTGCATCAGCGTCGGATCGGAGCCGGCGACCTCGGGCTCGGTCAGCCCCACCGACGGATAGATCTCGCCGGCCACGAGCGGATCGAGCCAGCGCTTCTTCTGCTCCTGCGTGCCGAACAGGTGCAGCATGATCGAGTCCTGCATCGACACCGAGCCGACGGCGACCTGGCCGTAGTGCGAGCGGCCGATGATCTCGTTCAGGTACGCGAACGACATGAAGGGGAGGCCGCCGCCGCCGATCTCGGCCGGATGCCCGAGCGCCCACAGCCCCTGGGCCTTCGCCGACTCCTTGAGCCGGGCGAGCGTCCCGCTGCGCCGGCTCTCCGCCTGCTCCTCGCCCTCGAGCTCGGGCTCGACGGGGATCACCTCCTCGTCGATGAACTTGCGCACCCGCTCGCGGAGCGCGCGCACTTCGTCGGTCAGGCCGTAGCTTCCCATCCGGCGTCCTCCTCGACGGCAGCCACTCTATCGCCTTCCGTCGGACCGGGATAGGCTAGCTGTCGACTTCGCTCGGCTCCGAAGACTCCGCCTCGCTGCGCGCGCCGCTTGTGGCGGCGCTGGCCGATACTCCAGGCGGCCGGATTGCTTCGGAGAGGACGCGGCGAGGAGGACAGGCGCCATGGCCGAGACCGATCTCCGCCTCGACACGCTCGACATCGCGACGCCCGAGCACTACGAGCGCCACGGCTACCCCCACCGCGAGTGGGCGTATCTGCGCAAGCACGCCCCGGTCTTCTGGTACGAGCGCGACAACGTCGAGCCCTTCTGGGCGGTCACGCGCTATGCCGACATCGTCGAGCTCGGCAAGCAGCCCGACCGCTTCCTGAACGCGCCGCGCCTGGCCGTCTTCACGCTCGATCTCCCGCCGCCGCCCGAGAACGCCGCCCGGCATCTGCTCAACATGGATCCGCCGGAGCACGCGCGCTATCGCAACGTCACCAGCAAGCGCTTCACGCCGCGCGCCGTGCAGGGCTGGGAGCCCAAGGTGCGGCGCATCACCCGCGAGGTGATCGACGACGCCGGGCGCCGCGAGTCGATCGACTTCGTGCGCGACATCTCCGCCCGGATCACGATCGCGGTGATCGCCGAGATGCTCGGCGTGCCGCGCCCCGACTGGGATCTGCTGTTCCGCTGGACCAACGAGATCATCGCGCCGCAGGACCCCGAGTTCCAGCGCGGCGGCTCGACCGCAGACACGATCGAGGGCGCGCGCATCGAGGTCTTCCAGTACTTCCAGAAGATGGTCGAGGATCGCCGCCGCAGGCCCACCGACGACATCGTGAGCGCCGTCGCGAACGGCGCGGTCGAAGGGGCGCCGCTGCCGACCGTCGAGCTGCTCTCGTACTACTTCCTGCTGGTCGTGGCGGGAAACGAGACCACGCGCAACGCCATGACCGGCGGGCTCCTCGCCCTGCTCGAGCATCCGGGCGAGTGGCAGAAGCTGCGCGCAAACCCGGGTCTCGTCGGGCCCGCGGTCGAGGAGGTCGTCCGCTGGACGACGCCGGTGATCCAGTTCTGCCGCACGGCGACGCAGGACTCCGAGCTCCGCGGCCAGAAGATCCGCGCCGGCCAGAGCCTTTGTCTGTTCTACCCGTCGGGAAACCGCGACGAGGCCGTCTTCCCGGACGGAGATCGCTTCCGCATCGACCGCCATCCGAACGACCACATCGCCTTCGGCCGCGGCGAGCACGTCTGCCTCGGCGCGCACCTCGCGCGGCTCGAGATCCGCTGCGCCTTCGAGGAGCTGCGCGCGCGCATGGTGCGGGCGGAGCTGGCGGGGCCGATCGAGCGCGTGCGCTCGTCGTTCGTCGGTGGGATCAAGCGCGTCCCGCTGCGCTGGGAGGTGGCCCCGGCACGCGCGTGATCCGGCTCGCGAGCGCCCGGTAGACGAGCAGGGCCGCGAAGAACGCGGCGATCAGCTCGATCCCTCGCCAGAAGGCGCGGTCGACGGCCGCCGCGAGCGAGTCGCCTCCCCCGAGCGCGCGCAGGTCGTTGGCGAGCCCGCGCAGCTCGGCGGCCGAGGTGCCGATCTGCTGCGCGGTGTTCTGCCAGTCGCGGATGTCGAAGGGCGGGCTCGTGTCCTTGTCGCGATCGGCGCGCGTTCCGATGAGCGAGAGCCAGTCCGCGCTCGCGTCGCGCAGGCTCTGGCTCGCGGAGTCGAGCGGAGGCATGAGCCCGCGCGCCTGCTCCACCGTGGCAGCCGCCTTTCCGAGCACGTCCTTCGAGTCGCCGAGCGCACCGCGCAGGTCGTCGGGCAGGCGGTTCACCGCCTCGGAGGCCGTGGCCGCGCTCTGCGCCAGCGACTCGAAGGCCGCCAGGCCGCGCACCACGGTGTCGCGGTCCTCCACGTCGTAGAGGACCAGCTCGATCTCCAGGCGGAGCTGGTCGGGGAGCGCAGACACGATCTGGGCGAACTCCCGCGCGGTCTGATTGAAGTCGCGGATCGCCTGCGCGCCGGTGTCGACGCCCTGCAGCGCGCGGAACGGCGAGAGCGGGAGCGTGATCAGCCAGCCGAGCGAGCTGCTCTCGCTCACATGCTGCGCCGCTCCGATCGCCTGCTGGAAGGAGAAGTCGCGGCCCCGGATCGGGTAGCGCCGGGCGAGCGCGTCGGTCTCGTGCGCCACCCTCTCGAGCTGCTCCCGGGTCAGGAACTGCGAGCCGATGTCGAGCACCCTCAGCTCGAGATCGTGCGCGACGCTCGTCGCGATCGGCTGCTGCGGGCCGAACAGGTCGCGTCCGTCGCCGTCGGCCAGATACTGCCGCTGCATCGTCGCGAGCGTCAGCACGAGGGCATAGGCCTCCTGGGCGGAGACGTCGCGGAAGGCGACGTTCTGCATGGCCGGGATCATGCGCAGCCGCCACAGCACGGTGCGCCGGCGGACGGTGAGGTCGCGCGTTGCGTCGGCGATGTCCTCGGACGCCGAGCGGATGCCGGCGCCGAAGGTGCCGACGTAGCTGGTCAGCTCGCTGCGCAGGTCGTCCTGGCTGAAGCCGTCCTGACCGGTGAAAGGGAGGTGGAAGCTGGCGCAGCCGGCCAGGAGCAGGAGCAGGCTCAGGGCCGCAGCTCCTCCGCCCGCGCGTCCCCTCAACGCCGCCGGCTCCGCGCGAGCGCGGCGGTGGTGGCGAGCGCCGCGA
>Ga0335085_10016339_pt1 | contig 10730 bp, 7 predicted proteins | sample Lox_Sample_45_FD_206712 | JGI IMG/M metagenome (GOLD analysis project Ga0335085, IMG submission 206712) | Soil microbial communities from Loxahatchee National Wildlife Refuge, Florida, United States - Lox_Sample_4.5 | ecosystem: Environmental > Terrestrial > Soil > Wetlands | place: USA: Florida... | reverse complement strand
TCCATCGTGAGGATGAGTGCGTCTTCAAAAGGCGAAGGATAGAAGGCGCTGGCAGCGTGGCTCTGGTGATGTTCCGTAAAGAGGAGCCGATTGTCCCAATCAAAATCCGCGCTGAACTGTTTCAGCTGGTCCCGCAGAAGGCTTTTTTGGAATAACTTTTCGCGAATCCACAGCGGCATCGCCATGGCAAACGAACGCAGTCCACGCGGAGCGAATGCGACGTAGGTCTCCAGCAAGCGCTCGAACTTCAAGAAGGGCTTGTCATAGAATGCGACCCAGTCGACGTCGGCCAGCCTTACTCCGTCCTGCGCCAGACAATATTCCACCGCTTTTGCGGGGAACCGCGAATCGTGTTTTTTTCGCGTGAACCGTTCTTCTTGCGCGGCGGCTATGATTTGCCCGTCCCGCACGAGCGTCGCGGCGCTATCGTGGTAAAAAGCAGAGATGCCCAGAATTCTCATTCGCCGGGAGTCGCTAGAACAGCGTATAGATAAACGGGGCGATTGCGCTCCCCTGCGCGAATACGAGCAGCGCGCCGAGCGCCAGCATCATCAGAAGAATCGGCAACAGCCAGTACTTCTTGCGCGTGCTCAAGAAACCCCAAAAGTCTTTTAGGAACGACATCCTCAGATTCTCCTAGAATTGGTTCGTCATCGTCTGCGGCGCGGGGCCTGGCGGTGTGCGGTCAATCCAGTAACTGCGAGCACCAGGATCCAAACGGAGCCGCAACGGATCCTTCCCGAGTAAGCGGAATAGCAATGCGGTCGGAGTCACCACCGCGTAGAACAGGACCGCTGTAACGACCGGGCCGACAATCCGCCCCATGAGCAGGCCGAGTTTGGTCCAATAGCGATTCAAAGGGTGCAACCAGAGAGGTTTCACCAGCCCGAGGAGCAAAAAGCACCCGGATATCACCAGGGCCCACCAGCGCATCGGGTGATGCGATCGCAAAGGCGAAAGCGAGACCAGCAAGAAAAATAGTCCGATGACCAGACCGAATGCGCGGTCCGACGAGCCTTTGCCCTCTTGTCGTCGCGCTAAATCTTCGTGCAGGGAATAACGGGCCATTCAGGAAGTATAAACCATAATTTGGTAGCCGCGGAACCGGAAGCCGCGGCAAAGACGCCACCGCCAAGAACTCACTGTGCTAGATTGCGGGTACCTGAAGAGCCGACCCGCGATCTGAATTAATCCAGAGGATGCCGGCGATCGTGAAACCTATCGAAAGGAGGACATTGCCCGGCGAAAATGGGCGGCCGCTGACCCGGACCAAGACCAACTCCAAACAAACGGAAGAAGCGAGTGCAGCTGCGATGTATAGTAACCTCCGAGTGCTGCCAGGTATCACACGCCTCGCGCCGATCCCGAGTAACGCTCCGCCGGGGAAAAACACGAGCGCGTAATAAATGTACGTGTAGCCTTCCAACTCGCCCGCCTTCACGTGCCGCACGAGCTGTGCCAGCCGCGTCCCAGGCGTCAATTCGTAGAAATGGGGATCTTTCTTGCCGTTAATGTAGAGTGAGAGATTTGAACCATCGTATGAGAGCAGAATATCTCGCGCTTGGTGCAAAACGAAGACGTCGGGCACGGTCCAAGCGAGTTGTTGGTCTCGCCGCACCGAAAGCGGATTGCGAAACCAGAAGACAAGGTTGGCCTCTCTCTGTCGCAAACTGAGATCCGTCGTGCCCCCTTCTCCTGAGATCGAGACAATTCGACCGTCGGAGCCTTCCACCTCGTCGGGGGCAACCACGACTCTGAGCGAAAACTGTTTCGTTTTTTGCAGCAATTCAACCAAAGAAGTGACGGGAGCTCCCGAAGCCAGCCAAGAGTTTCCATTTAGCACCACCGCTTGATGTCCTCCGGGATCGGGCGCGCTCGGCATCCATTGCAATTCCGGAAGAGCATTGTTGTCGTCCCGAATAGAAGAGCCTTGCGAAAACTTGTAGGACGCCAGTGGGGCGGGCACGTCCAAGTTGGTCTCTGTTGCCGTGATTCGCTTCGCCAGGTCCGCCGGCAGGGCGCGATCCCATAACTCGATCACGGAAATCCGGCCTTTCCAGGCCCTATCGAGGCGGCCCGAGGAGTCGTTTCCCACCAGGAGCCGGGAATCCGGAAACCAATTCTTCAGGTGCGATTCCATCTGAAGCGGGATGGAAAGCAAAATCCACAGCAGGAAGTAGAGCGAAATAATCCAAAAGGCCCGCTTCGAATCCAAAAGCCGGTCGAACCAGTACTCGACTACCAACAAAGGCTTCAACAAAGACGCGCCGAACAATTCGGACCCGAGATAGCCCACCGCTGCTCCGGCTGCGTTCGTGAAAACGTCCTCCCATCCCGAATCGCGCGTCACAACATAGACCTGCATGAATTCAATCCCGTAGGAAAAGAGCGCGCCCGCCGCGACCGTGATTCCAAAAACGGAGGCTTCTGATTTTCCTTTCTCTCGGAGTTTTTGCGAAAGACCGAACCCAAAAGGAACGAACAAAGCGATATTCAGGAAAGCGTTAAGCGGGCCGCTTGTTTTCGTCCCGCTCACCAGAAGAAACGGGGAACTATGCAGGTTCGGGTGGAAGGAAAGTCGGAAGGGGTAAAGGGTGAGAAAAAGAATGCCGGCAACAGCTAGCAGCAGAATTCTATTGGACTGCCTAAAATTCGATTCTCCGACCTGAAGCCGCAGCTCCCGATTCATCAGCCCTCATACGTAAATGCGATCGCAACAAGTCTACCACTAGGGGCAGTCCGCTTCGGTTGAAGGGTCACAACAAAGCCCTTGGTCATAGCGCACAATGTTGGTAGACTCTTCACCTCGTTGTGGGGTGGCCCAGCCCCTAGAGAATCAACAGTCAATCATTTGTGACGCAAAGGGCTTGCCGTCGGTGCCAACCGAATCGGTTGTTTCCACTTACGCGCAAGGGTCAAATCTCAACCTTTGAGAAAATCGGAGAAGGATTTACAATCTCCTACAGTTGTCGTATATCTGTTTGATTTCTTAGGAATGGCTCGATGGTATTGATAGAACGTGTTTTAGCGTTTTCATAACCCCACGCTTCCGGTTCGGGGGCCGAAACGCGATGGGCAAAAGCCAAGAAACCAAAATCAGGCCGTTGGGGGAATTGTGAAACGCTTCCTTTTGCTTCTTCTCGTATTCTTGTCACCACTCGCCGTGAAGGCTCAGGTTCCCAATCAGTTGGTCACCCTCAGCTCGAATGGAAAGTATCTCGTCAACTCGATCACTGGACAACCGGTCTTTCTGACCGGTGAGGACGGGTTTCTCGCGTCGCTTCAACTTTCGAACGCAGACGTAACAACCTATCTGAACGATCGCGCGTCGCGAGGATTCAACGCCATCTGGCTGGGTGTAACGGATCAGTTGGATCAGAACAACGCCCCAAGAGATTTCTCCGGGAATGTTCCTTTCGATGCGGCCTGGTTCACGAACCCCGATGCGGCCTATTGGGCTCATCAGGATTTTGTGATTCAGCAAGCGGCAGCCCTGGGCATTACGATTTTCTTGCAGCCTTCCTTCGTAGGGAATGCCGATGGAAACGTGTACGACACCCCGGCCTATCTGGCGAGCTCCGCTGCGACGGTGACAGCCTATGGCACGTTTATTGGAAACCGCTACAAGGGCTTTAACAACATCGTGTACGTGGTGGGCGGAGACTACAACTCCGCTCAGACCGCCGTTGCGACGAAGGTTGCTGATTTGGCCAGTGCGATCGCCGCGGCAGACCCAAACCACATCATCACCCTTGAACCCTGTCGAGTGGGAACGTGCTCGCCTGCAAATCAAGACTCAGTGGTCTCTTACGGCGGGGTCGGTTCCGTCCCCAGCTACATCCGGTTGAACTGGGCGTATGACACACAAGCAAATGTGGTTGCCGGCTGCCAAGCGGCATTTACGAATTCCTCTGGAGGAAGCTTTCCCCCGTTGATGGGAGAGGATTGGTACGAACTCGAACACTCAATCACCGGATTTCAGGTGCGGCAAGAAGGGTACTGGGCGATTCTCTCAGGATGCTATGCCGGAAGGCTCTTCGGCAACGGGCCCATTTGGTCGTTCAATTCCACACCTAGTGGCAATACGAGTCCCTCATGGCAATCGCAGCTTTCTTCTGCTGGTTCGGTATCCCAGCAGTTCATGGGCCAGCTGATGCGTTCGCGCGAACACTGGCTGATGGTGCCCGACAAGACCCATGCGGTACTGACCGCGGGATTCGGTTCAGGTTCCACTCTGTCCGTTGCAGCGCGAAGCTCCGATGGGCAGACCGTCATCGCCTATCTTTCCGATGGAAACGCGACGACTAAGACGATCAACATGTCGTCGATCGTCTCCTCATCCTCAACAGCAATCGCGTGGTGGTATGCGCCCCTAACAGGAGCCGCGACGCTGATCGGCACGTTTCCAAACAGCGGTTCGCAGACCTTCACTGCCCCAAGCGGCAGTGACTGGGTGCTCGTCATCGACGATGACGCGGCAAATCTCGGTGCTCCCGGTGGTGGCGCAGGCAACAATCCCGTTCCAAGCATCACTTCACTTAACCCATCCTCGGCTACGGCCGGCGGCCCGGCTTTCACTTTGACCGTAAACGGCTCGGGATTCATTTCCTCCTCCGTGGTGAATTTCAATGGGTCGGCCCGGACAACAACTTTTGTCAGCGCGACCCAAATCAAGGCCTCCATACTGGCATCGGACATTGCCACTTCCGGAACTGCCAATGTGACGGTGACAAACCCCGCGCCCGGCGGAGGCACGACCCCAAACTTTGCTTTCACGATTTCGAGCTCGTCGAATCCAGTGCCCACTCTTGCTTCGATCTCGCCAACGAGCGGCCTCCTCGGCCAAAGTGTTGCGCTCACTCTGACCGGCACAAACTTTATTTCTTCCTCCGTCGTAAACTTTGGGAGCAATCCGAATACGGGCGGGGTGGTTTCCAACGGCGGCAACACGCTGACGATTACGATTCCGGCTGCTCAGCTCAACGCCGCAGGCACTGTAAGTGTAACCGTGACAAACCCGGCGCCCGGCGGTGGCACCACCGGAGCGCAGACGTTCACTGTTAATAATCCCGTACCGTCGATTACAACAATCTCCCCGATCAGCGCGACACTCAATGGCCTCGGGTTTACGCTCACGGTAAACGGCAGCAATTTTGTTAACGGCTCCGTTGTAAACTTCAACGGCACGGCCAAGAGCACCACCTTCGTTAGCGCAACGCAGGTCACGGCTTCGATTTTGGCCACCGACCTTTTGACGATCGGCAATTTCCCCGTTACGGTGTCGAACCCCGCGCCTGGTGGTGGCACGAGCGGGTGCGATCACAAATCCGCCGCCGGTCCTCGCATCCCTTTCTCCAACTAGCGCAACCACTGGCGGGCCAGCGTTCACGCTCACTCTAACTGGAACGGGCTTCGTCAGCGGCGCTACAGTGAATTTCGGCGCGAACCCGGCGATCACGCCTTCTTCGGTCACCAGCACGCAAATCATGGCGACGGTTCCTGCCGCGGATATCGCTGCGGCCGGCAGCGTGAATGTTACCGTGACGAATCCCGCTCCGGGCGGAGGCACCTCGAACGCCCAGGCTTTTGCGATTACCAATCCTGTGCCGGCGGAAACTTCACTGTCTCCGGCCAGCGCGACCGCGGGCGGAGCGGGTTTCACCCTGACCGTCAACGGGTCAGGTTTTGTGTCCACCTCGGTGGTGAAATTCAACGGCGCTTCGAAGACAACCACGTTCGTCAGCGCAACTCAGATCACTGCGGCAATCACCGCTGCGGATATCGCAACCGCTGGAACGGCGAGCGTGACGGTGTCGAACCCGGCGCCAGGTGGAGGCACATCGGGCTCTCAATCTTTCGCGATCAACAATCCCGCGCCCACAGCAACCTCGATGTCCCCGACGACTGCCACGGCAGGAGGCGCGGGCTTCACGTTGATGGTGAACGGGACCGGCTTTGTGTCCACTTCTGTGGTGAAGTTCAACGGCGCTTCGAAGACAACCACGTTCGTCAGCGCAACTCAGATCACCGCGGCGATTACCGCAGCCGATATCGCAACCGCCGGCACCGTCAACGTGGCTGTCACGAATCCAGCGCCGGGCGGCGGCACTTCCGGAAATTTGCCCTTCACGATCAATAATCCATCGAACCTGACCATCACCTCCCTTTCTCCCGCAAGCGTCACCGCGGGAGGAGTTGGTTTCACGCTCACGGTGAACGGGACAGGCTTTGCAAGCGGCGCGACCGTGCAGTTCAATAGCGCGAATCGGACGACCACATTCGTCAGCGGCACGCAGGTGACGGCAGCCATCACGGCGGCAGACATCGAGACCGCGGGGACAGTCAACGTAACCGTGACAAATCCGGCGCCCGGCGGCGGCGTTTCAAACGCACAAACTTTCACCATCAACAATCCCGTTCCTACGGAAATCTCAATCGTGCCTCCAAGCGCAACGGCGGGCGGTGTCGCCTTCACACTTACGGTAAACGGCACAGGCTTCGTTTCAGGCTCGGTAGTCAAATTCAACGGCGCCGCCAAGACGACCACGCTTGTCAGCGCCACGCAGGTCACCGCGGCGATCGCGGCGGCCGATATCGCCACGGCCGGCATAGTAAACGTAGTGGTCACGAATCCCGCGCCTGGCGGCGGCACTTCCGGAAACATTCAATTCACCATCAACAATCCCAATGTCACGGTCACGTCTCTTTCTCCTCCCAGCACCAACGCGGGTGGCGCGGCTTTCACGCTGACCATCAATGGCTCCGGCTTTGCCAGCGGCGCGACCGTAAACTTCGGCAACAATCCGGCCATCACTCCGTCATCAGTCACGAATACCCAGATCATCGCAACCATTCCCGCCGCAGATATCGCTACGGGCGGCACGGCCAACGTCACGGTGACGAATCCGCCTCCAGGCGGTGGCATCTCGAGCGCCCAGACCTTTACGATCAATAATCCCGCGCCGGTCGCGTCTTCCCTCTCGCCAACGAACGCCACGGCAGGAGGCGCAGGCTTCACCTTGACGGTAAACGGAACAGGCTTCGTATCCGGATCCGAGGTCAATTTCAACGGTGCCGCCAAGACGACCACGTTTGTGAGCGCCACACGAATTACCGCCGTGATCGCGGCTGCTGATATCGCAACGGCCGGGGCGGTGAACGTCGCGATCGCAAATCCAGCCCCGGGTGGCGGGACGTCCGCGAACCTGCCCTTCACGATCAACAACCCCTCGAACTTGACGATCACCTCGCTTTCTCCGGCGAGCGCAACAGCGGGAGGAGCAGGCTTCACTCTGACCGTGAACGGGACCGGGTTCGTAAACGGCGCCGCCGTGCAGTTCAATGGCGCGAACCGGACGACCACATTCGTGAGCGGCACGCAGGTGACCGCGACCATCACTGCGGCCGATATCGCAACGGCAGCGACTGTGAATGTGACAGTCACAAATCCTGCGCCAGGCGGCGGCACATCCAACGCTCAAGCCTTCACGATCAACAACCCCTCGAGCTTGACAATCACGTCGCTTTCTCCATCGAGTGCAACCGCCGGAGGAGCGGGCTTCACTTTGACGGTGAACGGCACCGGTTTCGTCTCCGGCTCGGTCGTGAACGTCGGCGGCTCAGCGAAGGCGACCACGTTCAAGAGCGCGACTCAATTGACCGCAGCAATTTCCGCATCGGACATCGCTGCTGGCGGCGTCCTGAACGTGATAGTCACGAACCCCGCACCAGGCGGCGGGACATCTAACTCTGCAACCTTTACCATTAACAACGCGGTGCCCACGCTCTCTTCGCTGTCACCATCGAGTGTCTTTGCAGGCTCAGGAGCCTTTACGCTCACGGTGAATGGTGCAGGATTCGTAAACGGGGCGAGCGTGCAGTTCAATGGTGCAAACCGCACGACGACATTCGTCAGCAGCACCCAGGTGACGGCTGCGATTTTGGCTTCGGATGTCACCACGGCGGGAACGGCGAACGTGACTGTAAGGAATCCGGCTCCCACCACCGGCCCGTCGGCGTCGCAGGCTCTCAATATCACCAACGAGAATAATCCGGTTCCGGCGATCTCGGGTTTGGGAACCAATCACGTCACTGGAGGTGCGGCCTTTACCCTCACAGTCAACGGCTCGAACTTCGAAGCAAAATCGGTCGTGAATCTTAACGGCAAAGCGGAACCGACCACCTTTGTGAGTGCGACAAAGATTTCCGCCGCGATTCCGGCAAGCGATGTAGCGGTGGCGGGTAGCGCGAATGTCACGGTTACGAATCCCGCGCCCGGCGGCGGAACGTCTCCTGCCTCTACGTTCTTCGTTGATGGATATACGCTCGGGGGTTCTTCGACCGCGTCTATCGCAACCGGTCAGCCGGCGACGCTTCAAATTACCGTAACACCCACAGCAAACGGATTCGCCAACCCAGTAGCGTTCACCGTCTCTGGTCTGCCATCGGGCGTATCCGCCCTGTTCAACCCTGTCTCGGTCACTCCCGGTGCGAAACCCGCAGCCACCATGCTGACGATTTCCGACGGTTTCACACCCGCTTCCCGAGCCAAGTCCCAGGCAGACATTTCCGGCGGCGGCATCGCGCCACCGCTATTCTTATTCTGCGCTATCGCCCTGCTGGCGTGGCTTGGCTTTGAGACGCGCGGCCGTTCGATTCCCGAAATGAGGCGCTACGCTACTGTCGGCTTACTCGTCTTCATGCTATTCGCTGGAAGCGTCCTCGGAGGTTGTGCTCTGGGTGTTACGAGCTCGCCCTCTAACCAGACGTCCCAGCTCACCGTAACTGCAACGTCCGGCACGATGACCCAGACGTTCGGAGTCACGCTTACGGTGACCCATTAGCATTCAGTTAGACAAGGTTTGAATTCCTTGAGCTTTTCCTTCGGCAACTCGCGTGCTTTGTTTTTGTAAAACATTCTCTTGCAGATAGGTGTGGAGAACCGATCACTTCGCAGTTCTCCGTGTTTGGCGGGATCGGGGATCACTACACCGATACCTTCGGCTTTTTCTCCCGGAGCATCAGTTAGCAATTGCTGCCCTTTGGCGATAAGGCTGTCGCAGATCGCCTGCGTAAATGATTTACTGGGTCGCGCCGTGCAGCGCTTGATGGCATTGTCTGCAGAGGGTAATGAGATTGGTTTCACTATCGTCGCCGAAAGAGCTGCGTCGTCTCAGGTGGTGAACGTCGAGATTCTTGAGACTGCCGCACATCTGACAGCGCCAGTTATCGCGCGCCAAGATTTCCTGATGCAGCTCGGCATATTGGACTGCTGGAACTCGGATTCGAGGTCTCTTTTGCGAAAGAGAGTCGCCCATCTTCGCCTTTCTGCGTAGCCCGATGGTTCCCATTTCGTGGCTCAGGATCCGATAGATCCTGCGGATTTCGTAGCTTGTAGGGGTTCGTTCGCTTCCGCGGTGGCACCCGCCAGGAAATCCGCGCAGATCATTTCGAGAGAATAGCCGCGGGATTTGTCGCTGCCAAGCATGAGGGCCGCAATTTCAAGCGCGCGTTCGACTACCGCCAACTGGCTCTTGTACAGCCTGAAATAGATCAGCTCCGCGGGTTCCGTTTCCTTGCCGGTTAAGTACCGGTCCACTTCCCGTCTGAACTCTTCCTTCGGAAGCTCCTTCGCTTTGTGCACCCAGGGTGCACAGTCGAATTCGGTTCCATCACGGCGCGCCACCTTGACCAGCTCTCTCGCCTTCGTCCAGCCGACCTCCCGAAGCTGCCGCTTCGGTATTCGCGTGAGATGCTCATGGATGGCCAGCAGGTAGTAGGCCTTTCGGCGCGATTCCGGGAAGCGCTTCTCGAGGAATTCATCGAACGATTTCAGGTTTTCGAGCCGCCAGTATTGCCCGGCTCGCACCTCGCAGAGATATTGCCCGAGCTCAACGAACCGCTCATCGCGCTCATGCTCCTTGGTCTGTTCCCAGGCCAAGATCTCATCGATCTTCCCGAGAACAACGAGGGCCCGCCGGCGGTTCAGTTCGGGAGTCACCACGGTCCGTCCGTCAATCCACAAGTTCGTCCAGCCAATCAAGGGCGTTTGCTCCTGGTTTTCGGATCAGGCTCGCTGCGATCAGATCGGGACGATCGAGGCAGAGTCCCAGATGAGAGCAGTTGACACATCCGTTTTGCGGGAAGCGGATGCCGCTGTGCGATGGGAACTGGCCCGATTGAATCTGACCTACCGTGGCCTCAACCATCCGGCCGTATTCGCGTCGCTGTTCGTCTGTGATGCTGGCCTTCAGGTACTGAATCTCAGGAACGCTTTTCCGAACGAAAACGACGAGAGCGACGTCCCGGATGCCGCTGATCCAGGAGTAGCAAATCAGCTGGGGATCAAGTGCCAGCAACCCAGCCGGTTCCTCGGAATAACGGCTCGTTGTAGTCTTCCAGTCGATGAGGCATGTCGTACCATCGAGTTCGCCAACCGCGTCGATATAAGCGACGAATTCATTGTTGTCGGGCAGGCTCCGGACCATTCTCACCTGTAGATCCTGCTCCGGACGGCGAATCCTAACGCGGTCATCTTGTGCGAATCGTTGAAGTAAGTGGACGCCCTGGTGAATGAGGCGATCCCAGGATTCCCCCTTCTTATATTCGAACCGAACGTCGCGGAAAGCACCCCATTCCTTGAAAAGCGTAGCCGAGCAATCCTCACTCGAGAAATAGGCAGCGAGAGCTTTTTCGAAACAACGGCCAAATGCCATCGCCGCGCGAGTCTC
>Ga0335085_10016337_pt1 | contig 10730 bp, 9 predicted proteins | sample Lox_Sample_45_FD_206712 | JGI IMG/M metagenome (GOLD analysis project Ga0335085, IMG submission 206712) | Soil microbial communities from Loxahatchee National Wildlife Refuge, Florida, United States - Lox_Sample_4.5 | ecosystem: Environmental > Terrestrial > Soil > Wetlands | place: USA: Florida... | reverse complement strand
CCCGGTTCCGCTCACTCACTGGCGGTAATGTTCAGGGTGTCCCGGTTTCGGCGGGTTCATGCCGGGAAGCCGTGCCCGTGCGCACGGTACAAGGGCTCGGATCGAGAGGACCTTCGGCTCTGCACCAGGACTGGGCGCGCCCATAGCGTCACCTCACGCGACTACGAGCCGGACTGCCATCTTTACGCGGGTTACCGGGGCGAAGTAGCGTCGGAGGGGTTCCCTGGGCAGCACACCATACCGAGGAAGGCACGGGACATGACCGCACAGGAAACGGCGTGGCAGACCGCGGAGTCAGCGGCGTCGGCACTCGCCCCGGACGCCGACGTGCTCGGCTCGGTGGACGCGGCCGGGCTGGGCGCCTCCACGCTCGCGGTAATGAGGCGGGCCGCCGCCAAGCCCACTGCCACGGCATCCGCTGCGATGCGCTTCTGGACCAGCATGGCGATGGCCGGGCCGGTGGCCGCGGCTCGCTGGATGGGAATGGACACGCCGCCGCCGGTTCCGGTGCCGGAAAACGACAAGCGGTTCGCGGACCGGACGTGGACGGACAATCCGGCCTTCTTCGCCATCCGGCAGGTCCACCTGGCCACGTCGAGGCTGGTCAGCGAACTGCTCGAGGCGGGCTCCGGTAACGCCATGGACGATGCCAAGGCGGCGCTCGCGACCGGCTTCCTGATGGACGCCCTCGCGCCGACGAACTTCCTGCCGACCAACCCGGCGGCGCTGAAGCGGATGTTCGAGACCGGCGGAGCCAGCGTGGTCGCCGGCACCAGCCACCTCGTCGACGACATGCTCAACAACAACGGCCGCCCGCGGCAGGTCGACACCCGGCCGTTCAAGGTGGGCGAGAACCTGGCCGCCACGCCGGGCAAGGTCGTGTTCAAGAACAACCTGATGGAGCTCATCCAGTACGCGCCGCAGACGCCCAAGGTCCACGCGATCCCGGTGCTGGCCAGCCCGCCGTGGATCAACAAGTACTACATCATGGACCTGGCGCCCGGCCGCAGCTTCCTGGAGTGGGCCGTGCAGCACGGGCGCACCGTGTTCGCGATCTCCTACCGCAACCCGGACGCCTCCATGGGCGGCACGACCCTGGACGACTACCTCATCCACGGCCCGCGGGAAGCGCTCGACGTCATCACCGAGATCACCGGCGCGCCCAAGATCGACATCATCGGTCTGTGCCTGGGCGGGGCGCTGACCGCCATGCTGGCCGCCTACCTCGCCGAGAAGGGCGACGACAGGATCGGTTCCATCACCCTGCTCAACACGCTGCTCGACTACAGTGAGCCCGGCATCCTCGGCGCCTTCACCGACGAGAAGACGGTGCAGCGGCTGGAAAAGCAGATGGCGAAGAAGGGCGTCCTGGACGCCAGCCAGATGGCGGGTACCTTCGACATGCTGCGGGCCAACGACCTGATCTTCAGCTACGTGGTCTCCAACTGGCTGATGGGCCAGGATCCGCCGGCGTTCGACATCTTGGCCTGGAACGGCGACAGCACGCGCATGCCCTCCGCCATGCACTCGTTCTACCTGCGCTCGCTGTACATGCGGAACGAGCTGGCCAGGGGCGAGATGGAGCTGGTCGGCCAGCGGCTGTCGCTGACCACGGTGAAGAACGACACCTACGTGGTCGGCGCGATCAACGATCACATCGTGCCCTGGCACGCGTCGTACAAGACCGGCGCGCTGATGGGCGGCAACGTCCGTTACGTGCTGTCCAGCGGCGGGCACATCGCCGGCATCGTCAATCCGCCCGGCCCGAAGGCATGGTACGAGGCGGCCGATGATGACGGCTTCGACGCCGAGGGCTGGCGCGCCGCGAACAGCAAGCACCGCGGCTCGTGGTGGGAGGACTGGACCGTCTGGTCCGAATCGCGCGCGGGCGAACTTATCAAGCCGCCGCATATGGGCAGCAGGAAGCACCCGGCCATCGGGGACGCTCCTGGGCAGTACGTGTTCGGCTGATCGCGGCCGTCTGCCCGCTCGTACGACACCGAACGGAGGTTTAAGACATGGCCGACATGAACGGGCAGGTCGCACTGGTAACCGGGGGGATCCGCGGGATCGGGCTGGCCATCTGCGAACGGCTGATGAACCGCGGCGTGCGCGTCGCGGCCGGTTATTCGAGTAATGCCGAGGCCGCCCGGCAGTTCGCGGACAAGTACGCCGACCGCGGCGTGAGCATCCACCAGGGCAACATCGGCCGTCACGATGACTGCGGGCGGGTGATCGACGAGGTCCTGGGCCAGTACGGGCACCTGGACATCCTGGTCAACAACGCCGGCATCACGGTGGACAAGACGGTGCGGAAGATGTCCTGGCAGGAGTGGGACCACGTCATCCACGTCAACCTGTCCGGCGCGTTCTACCTGTCCCAGGGGGTCCTGCAGACCATGCTCGATCGCGGCTACGGCCGCATCATCAACATCTCCTCGGTCATCGGCTCGTCCGGCGGGTTCGGCCAGGCCAACTACGCGTCGGCCAAGTCCGGGCTCTTCGGGCTGACGATGAGCCTGGCGCTGGAGACCGCGGCGAAGGGCATCACGGTCAACGCGGTCACCCCCGGCTACATCACCACGGACATGACCGCTGCGGTGCCGGGTGACGTGATGGAGAAGCTCATCGCGAACATCCCGGTGGGGCGGCTCGGCGAGCCCAACGAGGTCGCCCGGGTGGTGGAGTTCCTGGCCGATCCCGAGTCGTCCTACATCACCGGGCAGGTCTACCCGGTCAACGGCGGGCTCTACATGTAGTGCCTGCGTGTTCAGCTACCTGGTGCCGGCCAACTCGCTGACCGTGGTTAGGGTGGCCCGCTAGGGCGGTATCTGGCCGGCGACGGCCCCGCCCGCGGTCGAGCTCGCGACCAGGAGGGCAGGTCAGGTTGGCGGAGGAATTCGCGGAGCGGATGCTCCGGACCATGAACGAGGCCGCGCTGGCCCTGATGGTGAGCGTCGGCCACCGGACCGGGTTGTTCGACGCCATGGCGGGAATGTCCGCGGCGACGAGCGCCGAGATCGCCTCGACCGCGGGGCTCGACGAGCGGTACGTCCGGGAGTGGCTGGCGGTGATGACCACCGGCCGGATCGTCGAGCACGACAGCGAGGCGGGAACCTATTCGCTGCCCGCCGGGCATGCCGCCTGGCTCACCCGGGCGGCCGGCATGCAGAACCTCGCCGCCGGGATGCAGTACATCGGACTGCTGGCGATGGTGGAAGACCAGATCGTAGAGTGCTTCCGGCACGGCGGCGGGGTGCCGTACTCGGCCTTCCCGAGATTCCAGGCCGTCATGGCCGAGGACAGCGGCGCCGTCCACGACGCCACGCTGATCGACGTGACGCTCCCGCTCGTCCCGGGCCTCGTCGCCAGGCTCAGCGACGGTATCGACGTCGCGGATGTCGGCTGCGGGTCCGGCCACGCGATCAACCTGATGGCCGCGGCGTTTCCCCGGTCGCGTTTCACCGGGTTCGACTTCGCCGCTGCCGGGATCGCCTCCGCGCGCGCGGAGGCCGGACGCCGCGGCCTGGCGAACGCGCGCTTCGAGCACCGCGACGCCGCCCGCCTGGGCGAGAACGCCCGGTTCGACTTCGTGACCACCTTCGACGCGGTGCATGACCAGGCGCGGCCGGACCTGATGCTCGCCGGGATCGCCGCCGCCCTGCGGCCCGGCGGCATCTACCTCTGCGTCGACACCTCGGCCTCGAGCAAGCTGGCGGAAAACCTGAGCCACCCGCTCGCCACGTACCTGTACACCGTCTCGTGCATGCACTGCATGACCGTCTCACTGGCCGACGGCGGGATGGGCCTCGGCACGATGTGGGGTGAGCAGACGGCGCGGAAGATGCTCGGCGAGGCGGGCTTCACCTCGGTCGAGGCGAAGCACGTCGACGGCGACATCGTCAACGCCTACATCATCGCTACGAAGGGCTGATCAGGACGCGGCGGATAGTCAGACGGCCGCCACCGCCGCGTGGGCTGCGGCCAGGTCGAAGCTGGCGGGGTCACCGCCCGAGGCCACCGTCAGCCTAGCGGGGCCGGTTCCGGCTGGAGGCGGCGCAGGAGGGTGGGGTCGCCGGTGATGGTCAGGCCGCGATCGCGGGCCTCGGCTGGGGTGAGGTGAGCCGATAGCAGGCCGAGGATGAGCCGCGGGGATCCCTCCAGGACCAGGTCGGGGGATGGCGCTTCGCCGGGTTTGGTGCGGACCTCGCCGCCGGAGATCTCGACGACCGCCGGACGGCCGCCGGGGCGCAGCTCGATCGAGAGCGGCGGCCCGTCCGGTTCGCTGTCGTGCAGGAAGAGCGCGACCGGGAAGGCGAACCAGTGGCTGCGGAACTCGTCGCCGTCGGCGGGCTGGACCATGTACCTGATTCCCCACGCGCCCAGAGCACTGAGCGCCGGCTCCAGCCCGGCGCCGGCCTCGGTCAGGTGGAACAGCGTCGTTGCCACCGGGGGCGCGGCCTCCTCGCGCCGGATCAGGCCTGCGGCCTCGAGTTCGCGGAGACGGTCGGAGAGCAGGTTGGTGGCGATGCCGGGCAGCCCGTTCCTCAGGTCGGTGTACCGGCACGGGCCCTGCAGCAGGAGCTCCCTGATGATCAGCAGGCTCCACCGGTCACCGATCACGTCCAGGGCCTTGGCGACCGAACAGTACTGGCCATAGCTGCGCATGCCGCCCAGCGTAGCCGAAGCCTGGTTTACTTTAAAGTTATATTGCTTGACTTTTTAAAGTTTTTAGTTGAACATCTCAATCATGCGATCCAAACCGATAATCCTCGTCGCTCTGCTTCTCGCCGCATTCGCGATCAACCTCGACACCACGATGGTCAACGTGGCGCTCCCCTCCCTGGTCCGCGAGCTGCACGCCACCACCACCCAGCTGCAATGGGTGGTCGACGCCTTCAACCTCGCCTTCGCCGCGCTGCTGCTGACGTTCGGCAGCCTGTCGGACCGGTTCGGCCGTAAGGGGATGCTGCTGGCCGGGCTCACCGTGTTCGGCGCGGCCAGCCTGGTCGGCGGCTTCACCACCAGCCCGGCCCAGCTGATCGCGGCGCGGGCCGTCATGGGGCTCGGCGCCGCCATGACCTTCCCGGCCACGCTCTCGCTGATCTCCAACGTCTTCACCCAGCGCCGGGAACGGGCCCGCGCCATCGGCCTATGGGGCGCGATCGCCGGGGTCGCGATCGCGCTCGGCCCCATCGTCGGCGGCTGGCTGCTCGAAAGCTTCAGCTGGACCAGCATCTTCATTGCCATGGCCCCGGTCGCGGCGGCCGCCATCGCGTTGGTAGCGGTCAGCGTCCCGGCCTCGAAGAACCCGGAGTCAGCGCGGGTGGACCTCGCGGGCCTGGTGCTGTCGGCCGCAACCATGGGATTGCTGGTGTTCACCATCATCGAGGCGCCGGATTACGGGTGGACCAGCGTGCGCAGCCTGCTCGGGTTCGCCGTCTCCGCCGTACTGCTGGCCGCGTTCATCGGCTGGGAGCGGCGGATCGCCCACCCGATGCTCGACGTGCGACTGTTCCGCAACATGCGGTTCAGCGCGGCGAGCGGCGCGGTGACCGTGGCGTTCTTCACGCTGTTCGGCTTCATCTTCCTGATGACGCAGTATTTCCAGTTCGTCCGCGGGTACGGGCCGCTGTCTACCGGCGTGCACCTGCTGCCGGTGGCGCTGGCGGTCGGCGCTGGTTCGGTGGCCGGGACGCAGCTCGCGGTGCGGGCAGGTACAAAGGTCATCGTCACCCTCGGGCTCGTCGCCATGGCGGCGTTCTACGGGTGGGTCGCCGCGTCGACCACCTCGACCATCGGCTACGGGATCATCGCCGTCCAGATGGTGCTGTACGGGCTGGGGATGGGCCTGACCTCGGCGCCCGCCACCGAGTCCATCATGGGCGCGGTGTCCCGGCAGCAGGCCGGAGTGGGTTCGGCGGTGAACGACTCGACCCGGCTGCTGGGCGGGACCCTCGGCGTGGCCGTGATCGGCAGCGTCTACGCGTCGCTGTACGGCTCCCGGCTGACCGCCAGCCTGCCGGCCGGGCTGCCGCACGGGATCTCGGCCATCGCGCACCAGTCGCTCGGCGCCGCGTACGCCGCGGCCGGACAGGTCAGCGCGGCCGGGCATGACGCTCTCGGCCAGGCCATCCACACCGCCGCCAGCAACGCGTTCCTGCACGGGCTGTCTATCGGCTGCCTGGTGGCCGGCGGGGTCGCCGCGGCCGGGGCCGTCCTGGCCGTCTGGTTCCTGCCCGCCCAGCCCGCCAGCCCTCCGGCAGCCACGCCGGCCCAGTCACGGCCCGCCTTGAGCCCGGCCAGGTCGACGGTCACGCCCGACAAGGACACGATGCGGGCCTAGCAATTGCCCGGGCCGTCCTGATCACCGGCTGCCCGGCCGGGATCAGGATCGCCCGGCTCGAGGTGGCCGGGCGGAGCTCATGGCCGGACGTCGTTCGCGAACTGGGCGATGCAATCGGAGACGGCGCTGCGGTTTCCGGCCCTGGCGATGCAATTGTCGAACGTAGTAAAGACATTCGTATTGCGTGCTATGAACGTACCGAAGCGCACCGCAAACACGATGGCGATCACCAGCGCCACGACACCGCACACGATCCCCGCGATGGCCGGTCCTGAATTCGTCGCACCGCCGGCCCGTCCGCGGGTAACGGCGATACCGCCGAGGATGGCGGCGACCAGGCCTCCCAGCAGGCCCAGGGGAAACAGGACAAAGGACACGGCGGCGACCAGGCTGGCCACGCCGAGAACGAGGGCGGCCACGCCCATCCCGTTCCCCGGCCGGGCGGCCGACGGCGCGACATCTGGCTGGGCTGATCCGGGAACTTGGGTATCCATTGTCATTCTCCTGGCGCTGTGGCGCTGACACTGGATGGCCGTGAATACATCACAGCCACGACGCTGGCCAAAGGTGAACAGGATGGGCTATTCAGAGGGTGCCGGTGTCCGGAACGAGCAGGCACCTCTTTCCCTACAGTAGGCCGGGCCTCCCCAAGGAAGATAGCCATTTCGTTGTCTCCACCGGATCTCCACACCGCACACATCACCCCTGCACACCTGCCTAGTCGCCTGATGGCAATAAGTACAGGTGCGCCAAGCACGGTCCGTCGGGGCATTTGGACTTCCCCGGCACGCCGCCTCCGAAAGAAGCGCGCACCATGGAAAGCTCTGCACCAAACAGGACTACCCCGTCGCGAACTGGGCGGTTCCACCGTAGGCGCGCTCTACCGGCGGCCGGTTCGACATAGTCGGCTGGGACCCACGCGGCTCCGGCGGCAGCGCGCCAGTGAGCTGCTTCGCCAGCAGCGCCGAGCGAGAGGCGTTCTGGCAGGACATGCCCGTGCCGACCACCCGCCATGACGAGCAGCGCTACCTGGCGAAGTCCGTCGCTCTCGCGCAGCGTGCGGCGCGCGCAACGGTGACCTGCTGGCCCACATCTCCACCGCCGACACGGCCCGGGACCTCGACTACCTCCGCGGCCTCGTCGGAGACTCGCGTCTGACCTTCTACGGGGAGTCGACGGGTACCTTCCTCGGACAGACCTACGCCAACATGTTCCCGCACCGAGTGCGGGCCATGGCCCTTGACGGCCTGGAGGACCCGGTCAGCTATACCGCTGACCTCGCCACCGTCCTGGCGAACATTCTCACCTCCACGGACCAGGCCTTCCACGAGTTCCTGGCGCTGTGCGAGCGGGTGGGCCCGGCCAGCTGCGCGCTGGCCGGCCACGGCCCGGTCGAGAAGCGGGTCGAGGCCATGCTGCAGCAGTTGCGTCATCACCCGATCCCCGCGCCGTCCGCCGAGCCGCCGGGCGAGCTCACTTACGGCGAGACGCTGACCCTCCTGAAGCTGGCCCTGCTGCCCACCCCCGGGATCTGGCGGGACGCCGCGGGAGTGATCGACGCCATGGTGCAAGGCGACGCCTCCGCGGCGGAGACCATCGTCCGGGGCTCCGCCGCGGAGCCGTTCCACCGAGCCTTCGAGCAGAACACCGCGCTGCTGTGCGCTGACAGTCCCGCCCGGCAGAACGCCCGGCAGTGGCCGCAGGTCGTGCACCGGCTCGAAACGGTAAGCCGCATCGGGGGACCGGTTATGGGCTGGCTGGAGGCCGCGTGCGCCGCCTGGCCGACCCGCAGCGCGGACCGCTACACCGGACCCTGGACCGCCGCTACCGCCAACCCGATCCTGCTCATCGGCACCAGGTTCGACCCGACGACGCCCCTGGCCAACGCCAAGCTCGCCGAGCGGCGGCTGGGCAACGCCGTGCTGCTGATCCATGACGGCTACGGCCACATCAGCCAGTCCGACCCGAGCGCATGCGTCATGCAGGCGCTCGGCCGCTATTTCACCGGCCTCACCACGCCGGCGCGCGGAACGATCTGCCCGTCCGACCACGGGCCCTTCGACCCGGGCTTCGGCCAGCCGGCCGCCTCCCGGTGAGTACGCGGGCAACGTACTGGCTGCCGGTAGCACCCGGATGGATCGCCCTGCACCTGTTGCAGCGGCGAGACTACGTATAACCGGCCTGGTTGTCTTCCGGCCCGGGCAAGCACTAGCGTCCGATCAGCAGATCTCGCCGCACACCCGAGGAGCCACCGCATGCCGCTGACCAACCGCCAGGTACGCCTGGCCGCCCGGCCCTCCGGGCTGCCCAGGGCCACCGACTGGTCGCTGACCACCGAGGAAGTGCCGGAGCCGGCCGAGGGGCAGTTCGTGGTGGCGGTCTCGCACCTGTCCGTCGACCCGGCCATGCGCGGCTGGATGAACGCGGGCGGCTCCTACATCCCGCCGGTGGAGATCGGCGCGGTCATGCGGGCCGGGGCGGTCGGCCGGGTCACCGCCTCGGCGCACCCGGGGTTCGCCGTGGGCGACGAGGTGTACGGCACGTTCGGCGTGCAGGAGTACGCGGTCTCGGACGGCCGGGGGGTGACCACCATCGACACCTCGCTGGCCGGCCCGTCGACGTACCTGGGCGCGCTGGGCGCGACCGGGCTCACCGCCTACTTCGGGCTGCTGGACACCGGCAGGCTGAAGGAAGGCGACACCGTGGTCGTGTCCGGCGCGGCCGGGGCGGTGGGCAGCGTGGCCGGGCAGATCGCCAAGATCAAGGGCGCCGGCCGGGTCATCGGCATCGCGGGCGGACCGGAGAAGTGCCGCGCGCTGACCGAGGAGTTCGGCTTCGACGCGGCCATCGACTACCGGGCCGGGAACGTGCGCCGGGCGCTGCGCGAGCTCACGCCGGACGGCGTGGACGTCTACTTCGACAACGTGGGCGGCGAGATCCTGGACGACGTGCTGACCCGGCTGGCCCGCGGCGCCCGGGTGGTCATCTGCGGCGCGGTCTCGCAGTACAACGAGACCCAGGTACGCGGCCCGGCGAACTACCTGATGCTGCTGGTCGCGCGGGCCTCCATGACCGGCATGCTGGTCTTCGACTTCGCGGACCGGTACCCGCAGGCCATGGCCGAACTGGCCGGATGGCTCAAGGACGGGAGGCTCGTCTCGCGTGAGCACGTCGTGCACGGCGGCGTGGATGCCTTCCCCGAGACGCTGCTGATGCTGTTCGACGGGGTGAACACCGGCAAGCTTGTGCTCGCGCTAGACCGGGGCTGACCGCTGGTCCAGGCCGGTGAGCAGGGCCTCGATGACGGTGGTGGCGCGGTCGATGTCGGGCGGCCGGTCGGCGACCACGTCGGAGTACAGGAATCCCTCGCTGATCCGGACGATCGCGTAGGCCAGCGTCGGGGTGTCCAGGCTGGCGTCGAAGCTCCCCCGGCCGCGCTCCAGGTCGATGAGCGTCTCCAGCGCGCCGGCCATGCCCCGGTGCACGGTGCTGCGGGTCCCGGTCAGCAGGCGCAGCGCGGTCTCCGGGTCGGACTCGAGGAACGCCCGCAGCGGACGGTCCCTGGCGATTGCGCGGAGCACGCCGCCGATCACCGCGACCAGCCGCCCGGTGCCCGCCATCCCCTCGCTGGCCCGCACCTGGTCCACGAGCAGGCGGCGGGCCCGCCACCAGAGCAGCTCGTCGAGCAGTTGCTCCCGGTTGCCGGCCCGCCGGTAGAGCGTGGCGCGGGCCACGCCGATGCGGCGGGCCAGTGACCGCATGTCCAGCCGCTGCCCCGCGACGAAGGTATCCACGGCCGCGGCGAAGATCCCGGCCGGGATCCTCGCGGGCACCGCGCCGCCGTCGGGCAGCACGATCCGGGCATCATCGAGGCTAGTCATCGGGCTGGGCATTGGCGACGCGTTTCTCGGCCGCCTCGGCCAGCAGGGCGAGCTCGTCGGTCAGGTAGCCGGCCAGGGTGTCAAGGTCCGGCACCAGCTCGCGGCAGCTGACCAGGCCGAAGTGCAGCTGTCCGAGGTAGCCGACCAGCGTGATGTTCAGGCCCTGGCCGTCGGTGACCACCGAGACCGGGTAGTGCGCGAGCAGCCGGGCGCCGCACAGGTAGACCGGGACGTTCGGGCCGGGGACGTTGGAGATCGTGAGGTTGAACGGCGGCAGGCGGTGCAGCACGCCGGTGGCGAACACCACCCGGGCCGCCCGTGCGGTCAGCGCCGGCACGGCGAAGTCGCTGATCTGGTCGACCAGGCCCTGCGGGACCGCGGCCTGCTGGGCCTTGGCCACCTTGGTCGCCGAGTGCACGATCTCCAGTCGCAGGCCGGGATCGGTGACGCTGGTGGGCAGCGGGGCCAGCATCGCGGACACCCGGTTGCCCAGCGCTCCCTTG
>Ga0335085_10016336_pt1 | contig 10731 bp, 8 predicted proteins | sample Lox_Sample_45_FD_206712 | JGI IMG/M metagenome (GOLD analysis project Ga0335085, IMG submission 206712) | Soil microbial communities from Loxahatchee National Wildlife Refuge, Florida, United States - Lox_Sample_4.5 | ecosystem: Environmental > Terrestrial > Soil > Wetlands | place: USA: Florida... | reverse complement strand
GTTGAACCAGCCCCATTCGGTTTCGCGGAAATCGAAGGTGAAGGCGTCCAGCTTCCTGCGGCTGCCCAGCCAGATGAAGCGGTTCCGGCGAACGTCGATATCCGGCTTGAACTCGGATTCATAGCGGCGGCGCGTCAGGGAAGAGACGCCGTCGGCGCCCACCACCAGATCGTATTTGGAAACGTACTCTTCCGGATCGGTGACCTCCGTCTTGAAGAACAGTTTCACACCGAGACTGGCGGCGCGAGCATGCAGGATCTGGAGCAGTTTGATGCGCGCGATTCCGCAGAATCCATGGCCGCCGCTGGTGAGCTTGCGCCCTTTGAAGAAAACGTCGATGTCATCCCAATGGCGGAACGCTTCCGTGATGGAGGCGTGCGTCTGCGGATCGGCCTCCTTGAAGCCGGTCATCGTTTTGTCTGAAAAAACCACGCCCCAGCCAAACGTCGCGTCATAGCGATTGCGTTCGAGCACCGTGACGCGCCACGACGGATTCGCCTTCTTGATGAGAATGGCGAAATACAACCCCGCGGGGCCGCCGCCGAGGCAGACCACTTTCATTTCACCGCCTCCGCCAGGGCTTCCTTCAATTTTTCGCCGGTCTCGTCGGCGAGCGCGGCTTCGCGCAAATGCCTCACCCGGGCCGCCGCGCCGGATTGGCCGCGCAGGCCCGGAAGCGCGCTCAGGATCGCGTCGAAGTTTCGCGATCCGAGCCGATGCGTGTCGCCATAGCCCTTGATGAGCCGCGGGCATTCCGCCACCTCGACGGCGAGCGCGTAATCCAGGCCTGCAACCTGAACGACGGCCGCCAGCCAATCCGCGATCTTGGCTTGCTCGCGCGCAAAGCGCAGCGACCTTCGCCGCAGCGGACGAAGGCTGGCCAGAGCGTAAAGCTGCAGGAAGCCCCGGATCGAAGTGGTGTGCAGGATCCGTCCGTTTCGGGTGGCGCGCTTTACCATCCGGCTCGCCAGAATCCAGCGGCTGAGAGAGGCCGGAAGAATGTCGGCGATCTCCTGCGCGCGCGGGTGCAGAAATTCGCGGACCTCAAGCAACTGCCCCGGAGCGATGCGCACCTCTTTATAGATGCGCTCGAAACGGGAGCGGCGGATTTTCAGGTCGGCGACGCGGATCGCGTCTTCGTAGGACATCCACAGAGCCAGATAACGCGCCGTTTCGGTCAGCAATAAGAAATCGCCGGAATCGGCTTCGCGGATCGGATCGAGACGGTCGAGATATTCGGACGCGTAGCGTTCGTCCTGATAGTCGGCCAGGCGCTGAATTCCAGCGGTCAGGATCGGGTGGCTTGCCGTCGGAAAATCCCGGGCGATTCGCGCCGCTTGCGCTTGCAGCTTCGGACCGCACGGCGAGGTCGTCGCCTTCTGCTCGCTCCGCGGTTTGGCCTCGAACCCGGCGGCGAACGCCGTCAGACTCGACTCTACTCCGACGCCGCCGCGCCGGACGGCATCTTCAAACGACGCGCGCTCGAACGGCAAAGCTCGTGTGGCGGCCAGCGCGCCGAACAGCGCGGCACTGATCACGCTTCCACTTTCCTCCGCGATATGCGCGAAATCGGCGCCCACGAAAGCACCCGCCGCGGCGGCGCACGCCTCCAGAATCTTTCCAGGATTCACTCTGCCGTCGCCCATCGCGGTCTTCTCCGCCATGGAATAGACGCGATGCGTGGAAGCGATCAGCGTGGTCCGATCCGGAGTGACCAAACCACGCTGCACAGCGCGCCCGGCTTCCATCAGTTCGGAAGCGATGACGATATCCACTTCGCCAGGAACGGGCATCAGCGCGAGCACAGGCTGTTTGCCTTCGACCCTTTTGAAGATCTCGACGTAATAAATGGTCGCGCCGGTGCGCTGTGCGACGCCGGGGACCGAAGTGGTCTGCGCGTCATATCCGGAATGCTCGGCCAGATCGACGATCCAGTCGGCCAGCACGGCGCCGCCTTCGCCGCCCATGGCGAGTATCGCGATGGTGATCGCCCTGGGCCGGCTTTCCATTTACGCCGCGATCCCCTCCAGCCGCCGGTCGATGCGCCGTTGCAGGAATCCGATCACCGCGCGCCGGATGCGTGCCGTGAGTCTTTCCCTTCGGCCGGGATTGGAAATGATTTCCGCGCGGAAAAACGACGGGCACAGCACCGCCGCGTGCGCCACTTCGCCGCACAATCCGCAGCCGATGCAGCTATCGATCACGGTCGCCACGGGATCCTGGCGCAGCGGATCGGGATTGTCGCGGATGGTGAGCGAGGGGCAGCCGGAGAGACGAATACAGGAGTGGTCGCCGGTGCAGGTGTCCGCGTCGACGCCGAATCGCTCGCGAACCACGCGCTGGCCTTCGCTCGCCGCCTTGCGCCGGCGCGGTTTTTCGCGGCGCTCGCGATTCAGCGCGCACTCGCTTTGCGCCACGATCACCTTGGGACCCTGTTCGCGCGTGGTCAGCGCCTCGCGCAGCACGCCGCGCATCGCGGCGACGTCGTAGGTTCGCGCGACGGTGCGAATCCACTTCACGCCCACACCGCGAACCGCGTCGGCGATGGAATGCCGCGTGTCGCGAATCGGATTCGCCGCTTGCGAGGAGAGAATGTCCTGGCCGCCCGTCGCGGCCGTGTAGCTGTTGTCCACGATCACCAGAACGGAGTCGCTTTGATTGAAAACCGCGTTCCCCACGCCGCTGGTGAGACCGTTGTGCCAGAAGCCGCCGTCGCCCATAAAAGCGAGGGTCCGCCGGTTCGTCTGCGGAGTATGGAACGCCGCCGCGCCGGCCCATCCGAGTCCGTAGCCCATGGTGGTCGCGCCGGTGTTGAACGGCGGCAGGATCGAAAAAAGATGACAGCCGATGTCGCAACTGACGTGATGCGAGCCGAGCTCGCGTTCCACCAGCTTCAGCGCGCTGAAAATCGGCCGCTCCGGGCATCCCGTGCAGAAGGACGGCGGACGCGCATGAACGTGCTGCGCGATCGGGGGCAAAACCGCGGGCTTTGCGGCGGCGGGCAGATGAGCGCGATCGACCCGCCCCGGCGCGTACGTTTCCACGAATTTCAGGATGCCGCGCGTGACCACGGCCGCGGTGTATTCGCCGGCCATCGGCAGGAAATCCTTGCCGTGAATTTTGGTCTTCAGATCGGCCCTGCGCAGGATCGCATGCAGATTCTGCTCGATGAAGTCGGGTTGGCCCTCCTCGATCACCAGCACGCCGGCCTTTCCGGCGCAGAATCGCTTCACCTCCTCATCCACCAGCGGGTACGTGACGTTTAAAGCATAAAGCGGAATCTGTGTCTCACCGAAAGCATCCGCCAGGCCCAGCAGCTCCAGGGCGCGATTCGTGGTGTTGTACATCCCGCCTTGCAGGATGATGCCGAAATCGGCCGCATCCGGCGAGAAAAACTCGTTCAGGCCACGCTCCTGAATGAACCGCTGCGCGGCGGGCCAGCGTTTCTGGATTTTCTCCTGCTCGTGCAGATAGCTGGACGGCGGCAGCACGATGCGGCTGACGTCGCGCACCGGCGTCTCCATCGCGTCCTTCAACGTGAACTTCGCGCGGACGTTATCCTTGGTCACAAATCGTCCGTGCACGTGGCAGGCGCGAATGCGAAGTTCCAGCATCACCGGCGTCTGGGTCGCTTCGGAAAAATCGAATCCGTCCTCCACCGCGCGCACGATCGAAGGCAGGTTGGGCCGCGGATCGAGCAGCCACATCTGGGATTTCATGGCGAAGGCATGGGACCGTTCCTGCATGATGCTGGATCCTTCGCCGTAGTCCTCGCCGACGATGATCAGGGCTCCGCCCTTCACTCCGCCCGACGCCAGATTGGCCAGGGCATCGGAGGCTACATTGGTTCCCACCGTCGATTTGAAGGTCACCGCGCCGCGCAGCGGATAATTCACCGACGCCGCCAGCGTGGCCGCCGCCGTCGCCTCCGACGCGCTGTGTTCAAAATGAACGCCCAGGTCCTCCAGAATGTCGTTGGCATCGGTGAGCACGTCTATCAGGTGCGAAATGGGCGCGCCCTGATAGCCCGCGACGTAGGAGACTCCGGATTCGAGCAGCGCTTTGGTGACCGCCAGGATCCCTTCGCCGCGAAATTCCTCGCCGGCGCCGAGCCGCAGTTTTTCGACTTCTTTCTTGAACGAACGCTCTGCCATTTGCTAGCGCTCCGCGATGGCGCGATTCCATTATGCGCTTACCAGCGCCAGCACGCGGCACGGGCTGCCCGATCCGTTCACGATCTTCAGCGGCGGCGTTACCAGGATCGCCCCTTTGGGAGGCAACTCCTCCAGATTGGTAAGGCTCGCCAGCCCGAACTTGTTGCTGCCATGCATTCCGCTATGGCAAGGGAAAGGTGGATCGAAGCGAAACGCCTGCCCGGCATCGGTGCCCACGCTCTCCGACCCGAAGCCGATGACGTCGCGCTCCTTGGCGAGAAACGGGATCAGCTCGGGATGCGGACCCGGCACATGCGAGCCGTCGTGGCGGATGTTCAGGAAATCCTCCGGCGCTTTGCGCGACCAGTCGGTGCGCATCAGCACCCAGGATCCGGCTTCGATGCGGCCGTACTCCAGTTCCCAGGTTTCCACGTGCGCCCGGGTCAGAAGAAAATCGGGATCGTCGGCGACCTTTTGCGAAACGTTGATGACACAGGCTGGAGCGAAAAACTTCTGCGGCAGGATCGTGTCCGTGGCGTTCTTCGGATAATCCTTGCCGGTGACCCAATGCACCGGCGCGTCGAAATGCGTGCCGGTGTGCTCGCTGCACGAAAAGTTGTTCCAATACCACGCCGGACCGCGGCTGTCGTAGTGGGAAATCTCCTCCATGCGGAACGGCCAGCACTGCCCGAATTCCGCGGGAAGCTGGATGATCGGCGTGGCCGGCTCCAGCGGCTGGCTCAGATCGACGACGCGGATCCTTCCTTCGACCAGAGCTTCGGCGAAACGCGCCAACAGGTTTTCTTCCATCGATTCATTCTCCATATTTCGGAATAACGCGCCGTCGCGCGACCACGAAAAACGCAATCGTGAGCGCGGCCAGCCAGGGGATCCCCGCAATCAGTGTGATTCGCATCCCTTCCACCCACCAGGTGGTGGCCATGATCGCGACGATCGCGGCCGCGCCCAGCAGCGTCGTGTAGGGGGAACCGATCATCCGCACCGGCAGCCGCGGACGGCCCTCGCGTTCCCACGCCTTACGAAAGAACAAATGCGTCACGAAAATCACCAGCCAGGCGAACAGTCCGCCGAAGAGCGAGATTCCGAACAGGTACACGTAGGCGCTCTCCGGATAAAAATAGGCGGTGAGCGTGGCCATCCCCAATCCGGCAGCGCTGATCAACAGCGCCGGAAGTGGCACTCCCCGCGAGGATACGCGGCCGAACGCGGCGGGGGCGTAGCCGCCGCGCGCCAGGGAGAACATCATTCGCGCGCACAAATAGAGGTTGCAGTTCATGCTGGACGCCGCCGCCGTGATCACCACGAAATTGATGATGTGCGCGGCGGCGGGAATGCCGGCCAGCCGGAAAACTTTGACAAAAGGACTCGCCGTCACGTCCGAGCCGGGCTGGATCTGGTTCCACGGCACGATGCAGATCAACACCGTGATGGCGCCCAAATAAAACAGAATCAGCCGGCCCACCATGCTGCGCATCGCGCGGGGGACCGCCGTTTCCGGATCCTTGGCTTCACCCGACGTCACCGCGATCACCTCGGTCCCCAGATAACTGAAGATCACGAACACCATCGACATCCACACGCCCCGCCAGCCGGTCGCCAGGAATCCCCCCTGGGCGGTGAAATTCGCGAAACCGATCGCCCGGCCCGGCCCGGCGCCGAAGACCAGCGCCATCCCGAAAATTATAAAGCAGACGATCGCCACCACTTTGATCATGGCGAACCAATATTCGAAGGAGCCGAAACTGGCCACGCTGCGCGCGTTCACATACACCAGCGCGATGGAAAATCCGAGCACCCACATCCATTTCGGCGTGTTGGGGAACCACCACTGGCAATAGATCGCGATCGCCGTAGCTTCCCCGCCGATGGCGATGCATTGCGCCGCCCAATAGGTGTAACGCACGGCAAAACCGGCCCAGGGATTCAGATATAGCTCGGCGTAGACCCCGAAGGATCCCGCCGTCGGATGCGCCACCGCCATCTCCGAAAGCGCGCCCATGAACAGCAGCGCGATGACCGCGCCGATGAGATAGGCGACGATGACTCCCGGCCCGGCGATCCGCACCGCGAGCGAACTGCCCAGAAACAGTCCGGTACCGATCGCGCCGCCGATCGCGATCATGCCGAGCTGCGCGGAGCTAAGCTGCCGCGAAAGCTGCTCGCGGTCTTCTATGCGATCATTGGTCTTCATAGGCGGCCCCGGGGCTGCCGGAAGGATAGAATGCGCCCAGCAGCTTGATCGTCGAATTCCCCGGATTTTCGACACAGTGCCGGACGCCGATCGGAAAGTAGATGCTGCTGCCAGCCGCGAACTCGCAGCCTTCCTCCTCCACGTGAACCACTCCGCGGCCTTGCAGGATGAAAATCGCTTCCTCGTAGGTGTGGAAATGAAATGGCGCCTTGCTCGGCGGGATCCATCCGGCGAACTGGGTGATCTCGCGGCAGCCCAGGTCGGTGTGAACCAGATACCGGAACACGCGGTCCTTGCCTGCGCGAATCGCCTTGCGCTCCTCTTCGTGAACCAGCAGGGGCGGCGCCTCGCCCGATTGCGCCGGAGCAGGCTCCGCGGGGTGCCGGCCGGAATCCGCCGGGCAGCAGCTGCTAATCAGGCGAAGCCGGTCCGGGCCGGCGCTTTCGATCTGATAAATCGCGCCCGGGGGAACAAACAGCGCGCATCCGGGACGAAGAGAATAGGCGAATCCGTTGACGTGCGCCACGCCTTCACCGGCCGCCGCGTACAGCACTTCCTCGGCGTGCGGATTGACCATCGCCGGCGAAATCCCGGCGGCGTATTCACTGACGGTTTGGGCGATGTGCTCGGCCCCGGTTTCGCGCGACACGACGCGGCGTGAGGCGCAGGTGCCCAGGACCGCAATCTGCCCGTCCTCCGGGGAAAAGACGCGGCATCCGCCGGCGAGCGTTCTCATGTTCGCACCATTAGATCAAGATTTTCCTCCAGCGCGCGCAGCGCGGCCCGTACATCCTCTATCGTGTTGTACACGTGAAAGGAAAATCGCACGCCGTCGCGCCGCGTGGAGATTACGAACCCACGCGCCGCAAGCTTCGCCGCCATCGCCGCGGCATCTTTCGCGCACACCACCGCCAGCGGGCCGACGCTCGCCGCCGGGGTCTTGCTCTGAATCCGCAGTTCGTGTACGCCCTCGAGAAACGATCGCGTCAGCATCCCGATGTGCGCCGCGATCTTGTCCATGCCGATTCCGCTAAGCAGATCGAGCGCCGGGCGGCCCATATAAATATTGGGAATCGACGGCGATCCGCTTTCGAAGCGCCTCGCCTCCGGAGCCGGATCCAGGCATTTGGTGTTGTAGGCGAAAACGTCCCGCTGCGCCATCCAACTGGTGACCGTCGGATTCAGAGATTCGATCAGGTCGCGGCGGACGTACAGAAATCCCAGGCCCGCCGGACCCAGCAGATACTTCAGCGTGCCGGTGACGAAAAAATCGACGTCCAGCGCCTTCACGTCGATCGGCCGCGTGCCGCAATCCTGAAAGCCATCGAGAAAAACCAGGGCGCCTCGCGAATGGGCGATCTCCGTAATGGCCGCGACATCGGAGCGGAAGCCGTTGAGGAACGACACCTGGGTCAACGGCACGATGGCGGTCTGTTCATCGATCGCGGCGGCGTAGCATTCCGCCGGGACGGTGTTGCTGACGCCGTCAAGGAACTGCACCTTCGCCCCGCGCGCCTGCTGCGCCAGCCAGATATGGCCCATGGTCGGGAATTCGTATTCGCTCATCACCACCTTGTTGCGGCGATCGAACCGGAGCGCGCTGGCGATGGGATTGATGCCCGCCGACGCGCTGGTCACGACGGCCACCTCTTCCGGCGCGGCGTTGATAAAGCGCGCGAATTCGCGCCGCAGATCCTGGTACGCGCCGACCCATTCCTCCCATGGATTCGAAGAGGTCCGCCAGCTTTCCATGTACCGGGCCATGCCCGACTCCACGGCGTCGGAAAGCGCTCCCTGGGAGCAGCTATAGAAATAAGTCTTGTCGCGCAGGATCGGGAAGTGGGATCGGATTTCTAAAATGTCCTGGTCGCTCAGCATATTTTCGCGGTCCTCGCGGTTCATCCATTATCAACCAGAGCGCCGGCCGAAAAATCGCCAAAGAAAATCAATGTCCGCCAATCGAATCCCGCTTGACTCCGTACTGCGCTCCCCACTGATCGGTCATCTGATTGCGAATCTCCCAGAGTTCGGGGAAGAACTGCACCCGTAATCCGTTCTCCAGCAGTTCCACCGAGCGCCCCTTGAGCGATTTCGCGCCCAGGCCGATACTGCGATGGATCAACTGCAGATGATGATAGCGGAATTTTTGAAATAGCTCGTCAAATTCGGCCAGGGCCTCCGCCACCAGATAAGCGTCGGAATGATTGTACTCGGAGTTGTAGATTTTCTCGACCGTAAGGCCGTGATCGTCCAGATAATGTTTCTTGAAGGACTCCCATAGCGGGTGCGGCATCTTCAGCAGCACGCGGAATCCGGGCGATTCCTGTCCGCTGCCATGCCCCAGTTGCAACCGGATTTCCTGATATTCCTTGGGCGACATCGTCTCCAGCAGCCCGAGCTGTTCCGTCATCAGCCGCAAGGTCAGATGCACCCGCCGGAACAGCGTCACCACGCGATTCGTGTTTTCCTGCTGCAAATAGTCGTCGATATCCAAAAGCGTATAGGCGATCAGCTTCATCCACAGTTCCTCCACCTGGTGGACGATCTGAAATTGAAGCTCGTCATGATTTGAGAACGCCTCGAAATCCTTCTGGCAGGAAAGCAGTGCTTTCGTATTCAGATAGATTTCATAATCGAAAGTCCCTTCCCCGTTCATGATTTCGTAGAAATGGCGGCGGTCCATATCTCTATTTTGACCGCTCGCCGGGAGGCGCCGATAGCCCGCCCGCGATGGCCGGGCAAATCTGGATTTTTTAGGGGAGGCTCCTACAGCGCCGCGATCCGCCGGTGCACCAGTAGGAAATACAAGCCCAGCACTGTCAGTACCAGTCCCGATCCGGCCATGGTGACGGAAACCGTGAACACCGGAATCAGCTTGCCGAGCAGCAGACTGCCGATCGGCATCCCTCCGCGAAACGCAACGTTATAAACGCTGAGAACGCGCCCCCGCATCTCGTCGGCGGTGATCGCCTGGACCAATGATTGGATCATGGCGAAAACCGAGATCAGCGCCGCGCCGCTGCAGAAAATCAAGATCGAGGACAGCGGAATGGACTTCGAAAAGGAAAATCCGGCGATCAGGGCCCCCAGCAGAATCAAAGCCATCAGGGCCGTTCGTCCCTGCCGCTTCGACCGGCCGGTTCCGGCGACGATCAGCGCTCCGCACACGGATCCCGCACCCGAGCAAACCAGCAGGCGCGTAAAGGTGGTCGCGTCGCCGCGAAAAACTTCCTTGGCGAACACGGGAAGAAAAGTCAGCAGCGGGATGGCGAACAAAGTCATGCAGAACGCCAGCACGATCAGCGAATCCAGGCCCTTCTTGGTGCGAATGAAGCCGATGCCCTGTTTCATGCTGCGCAAAATCGGTTCGCTCGATCGCGCCGGGATGAAGCCGGCGTCGATGATGTACAGCGACGCGATCACCGCCAGAAAAGAGATCCCGTTTAAGCCGAAGCACCACGTCGCATTCAGTTTGGCCAGCGTGATTCCGGCGAGCGTGGGCCCGATGACGCGCGCCAGGTTGAACTGGATCGAGTTCCAGGCGATGGCGTTGGGATAATCCTCCGGACCGACCAGCGTCGGCAGTAAAGCCGCATACGCCGGGCCGCCGAAGGATTGCGCCGTGCCGGTGACGAAGGATAGAGCGAGAATGTGCCAGACATGCACCAGATGGTAATGGAACAGCGCCGTCAGAAGGAAAGCGCAGCCCATCTGGATGTACTGCGACATCAGCAACATGGTGCGCCGGTCGCGGCGGTCGGCGATCACGCCGCCCACCAGCGAAAAAAGAATGATCGGCGCCTGCCCCAGGAAGGCGTCCAGCCCCAGATAGAAGGGATCGTTCGACAGCGTGTACACCAGCCACGCCTGGGCCACCGTCTGCATCCACGATCCGATGCTCGACGTACACGCGCCGAACCACATCAGACGGAAGTTGCGGTAGCGGAACGCTTTGAAAACCCGATCGATCAATGGCGCCCCATCTATTATTAGACCCTAGGGGAGCGGCCGCTCTCTCTGGATCAGGTGCACCAGGTTTCCATCGCAGTCGGTGAAAAACACCAGGCGGTTGCCCATGTTGACGTACGGATCGCCTACAAACTTTACGCCCTGGGCTACCAGCGCCGCGTGCGCCCGATCGAAATCCTTCACTTCGATGGCCAGGTGGCGAATGCCCGGATCGCGCATCTTCTGTTCGGCCCGGGGCCCCTCCGACGGAATAATTTCCAGCACTCCGCCGTTCGCCGCGCGCACGAAATAATTGCCATCGTACTCATAATTAATGCGAAACCCGAGATGATCCACGTACCACTGGGCCAGCTTGCGCGGATCCGGCGAAGCGATAGCGGTATGCTCCAGACCCTC
>Ga0335085_10016335_pt1 | contig 10731 bp, 11 predicted proteins | sample Lox_Sample_45_FD_206712 | JGI IMG/M metagenome (GOLD analysis project Ga0335085, IMG submission 206712) | Soil microbial communities from Loxahatchee National Wildlife Refuge, Florida, United States - Lox_Sample_4.5 | ecosystem: Environmental > Terrestrial > Soil > Wetlands | place: USA... | reverse complement strand
AGCTTCAGCGGCCAGAGGGCTCTTCCCTCCTTTCAGCACAACAATCGGTTTGTCCGATGAGCCGGCGAGTTCAGAAAAACGGCGTCCATGAATGAAAGATTCTAGGTAGAGAGCAATGACCTTGGTCGCAGGGTCTTTAAGAAGGTATTCCAGAAGCTCCGTTTCTTCGACATCGCTCTTATTCCCTATAGAGCAAACCTTGGCCAGGCCCAGAGTTTTATCGGCCATAACCGTAGCAACGAAGCTCGCCGACAGAAGGCCGCTCTGAACGATCAGGGAGATGTGGCCCGGATTCATCTGTCTTTCCCAGGCTTCCGGAATAATGAAGGAGAAGACGTAACGCTTCGATGTGTCAATGAGTCCCATACAGTTCGGTCCCCAGATTTTCAGCCCCCCCTTCCGGGCGATCTCGAGACATTGATTCTGCAGGGCCCTGCCTTCGGGTCCCACTTCCGCAAAGCCACCCGATTGCACGATGACCCCCCGTAGCCGCCTTGTTACGCAGTCTTCTAGGACCCCGGGGACAGCTCGGGCTGGAACAAAGATCAATGCAAGATCGAGAGGACCTTCGATCTCCGAGACCTTGGGATAGCACTTCAACCCCAAGACCTCAGAATATTTGGGATTGACAGGATAGATGGGCCCCTCATAACCTCGGGTCAGGTTTTCCACTAAGTGTCGTCCGCCATGATGGGGTTCTGCGGTGGCGCCGACCACCGCAATTCCCTTCGGTTCGAAGAAGAAATCTAACAAGGGGCTTTCCTCCTCTTGAAAGAGCTGCCAACGAAACGGCTGAGGCTCATTATTAACCGATTGAGAATCAAAAGGAAAGATAAAATTGATAAATCGGAGAATTGTTGATAAATTGGTTTCATTCTGAACTTTCTCAACTTTTTGCGGGGCAGCAGTGACGAAGGGATGAATAGAGGAGAGATAGGAACTTTCATTTCCCGTAGCTGGTCAGTGAGCTGGCCAATGACACTGATCATGGTTTTTGAATTCTTGATCGGTCTTACAGATGTCTATATCGCAGGCAAAGTAAGCAAGGAGATTCAGGCCACCTATGGTTTTGTCATTCAACTCTATTTTGTTCTTATTGTGATTGCCAATGCCCTCACGGTTGGCACCGTTTCAATTGTTTCCAGGTTATACACTTCCGGAGATAAAACCGAGTTAAATAAAGCTGTTTTGTCTTCGGTTGTGGCATCCGCAGGAGCTGGGATCGTCCTTGCCATTGCAGGCATCTTTTTCAGTCCAACGATCATTCAGTACCTCAATATCCCTGAGGAACTCAAACATTTTGCGGTGCCCTTCACCAAAATCTATGCGATGGGTTTGCTCTTTCACTATCTTCTCATCAATTGTAATGGGATTTTGAGATCCTGTCAGATGGTCAAAAGATCTTTAAAAACGATGGCTCTTGTGTGTGGGTTCAACATTGCACTCAATTTCTTTTTAGTCTTCCATACACCACTGGGATTTAGGGGAATTGCCGCAGCCACGGCTTCAAGCGTCTTCATTGGAAGTATGATCAACCTGGTCTGTGTCCGAAATATCATGGCCGGTATGAAGTATTTTTCTCTAAATCTGGTGAAAAGGATGATCGATATCGGCTGGCCAATAGGTCTGCTTCAGGTATTGTGGCAGCTTGGCTCGATGGTCCTTTATTTGATCTTAAGCGCTTTGCCTGAACATCGAATCGAAACCTTGGCAGCCCTTACCGCCGGCCTTCGGATTGAATCGATCATTTATCTCCCTGTTTTCGGATTCAACATGGCCAATGCCGTGATTGTAGGGAATCTATTGGGCGAAAAGAAAAAGGGAGATGCTTTCCAGAGTGGAATCATGACAATGGCGCTGGGCGTCTGCATTGTTACGTTGATGGTGGTCATCGTGATTTTAAATGCCCGATGGATCGCCTCCTTTCTATCAAGTGATCCCATGGTGATCCGGGAAAGTGTTAAATATATTTATATCAGCATGATTAGCGAGCCTTTTATGGCATGGGGAATTATTCTGGGCGGGGGGCTGATCGGTGCAGGAGATACCCGGAGTGTGTTGATAAGGGTGGCCTTGAGTGTGTGGCTGATTAGAATTCCTTTGGCCTACATTTTTGTCGTTCTCTTAGGATTTGGGGCGGCTTCTGTCTGGTGGTCCATGAATATCTCGCAATTCGTCCAGGCCTTCGTCATATCGAAAAGATATTTCAATAAGAAATGGTTACCTATGGAAAGGGGGGTCCTCTGATACTTTTTTCCATTCGGGTTTAAGGTTTTCTGCCCGCCATCTGCCCAAATTCATTTGCAATCCAGGCTACTTGTGAAAATTCTTTTCGTCCATCCCTTCCTTTGACTTAGGTCAAGGCAATCTATTCTAGATTATTGGAAAATTGAAATAGATAAACGATGAATTCTCTTTTGGAACAAAAGCAGGGGGACCAAGAAGATGGCGAAAAGGGAGATTTCGAAGAAAGAAAAGGAGGATATCGGGGTATTGATGAAATTTGTAGGGATATACTGTAGAGAGAATCATGATGGAGAAAAGGCTCCATTTTCGTTCAAGCTTCTCGACATCAAAGAGATCGAAAAGAAGGAGGTCTCCCTGTGCCAGGATTGTGCAAGACTTCTGACTTATGGCTTGACCATGAGAATGAAATGCCCTCATGATCCCAAGCCGATGTGCAAGAAATGCGAGACGCAGTGTTACCATGGGGATTATAAATCAAAGATTCGAGAGGTTATGAAATTTTCTGGAATGTACATGGTAAAACACGGTCGAGTGGATCTATTGTATCATTATTTCGTGTAAGGCAGAAAGCAGAGGGCAGGAGGAGGAGTTCACTTGCACTTGGCTTTCAGCCTACTGCCCGACGGATGGAATGGTAAATTTAAGATAAAGGAGGTGGAAAGATGGCAGAGAAAAAAGAGCTGACATGCTTTTTATGTCACAAAACGGAGCACCAGGGTGTTTTGCTTCCGTGCCGGAAGGGGGGCCAGGACCTGTGGGTGTGCACACGGTGCCTGCCTATGTTGATCCACGGCGGCTGATCAAAGGGTCATTTTAAGAAAGGAGAAATGAACCATGCGAGAGAGAGTTGAAAAAGCATTAGAGTTGATACGGCCAGCGCTTCAGGCAGACGGTGGGGATGTGGAGTTGGTAGACGTAACAGACGGTATCGTGAAGGTTAAGTTAAAAGGGGCTTGCGGTGGCTGACCCATGTCACAAATGACTCTGACCCGTGGGGTCGAGGCAACGATCAAGAAAGCAGTCCCTGAAGTCAAGAAAGTGGTGGCTGCTTAAGGAGAGCCTGAAATAATATTCGGGAGGAATCGGGATGGATAAATATGCAAAAGTTTTTGTCAAGGCGAGCCTGATCTATTTCGCAATCGGGGCCCTACTGGGAGGATGGATGATTTTCTCTCCTGACATTCGATTTGCGATGACACGGGTCCATGTCCACATTCTCCTTCTGGGATTTATGGCCATGATGATTTACGGTGTAGGATACCATATTCTTCCACGGTTCATGGGAAGACCCGTGTACAGCCATCGCCTGGGCAATATTCAGGTTTGGCTGGCCAATATCACGCTGATTGGGCTTTCCGTTTCTTGGATCTTGGAGAACTTGCAGGGCGGGATCTGGCACGGGTTGTCTATTCTGTTTGGAGTTGGGCAGGTGACCTCGGTATTTCTCTTTATCGTTAACCTTTGGATGAGTCTGGTGCCGCAACCGGGGGAAAAGGTATCGAGCATGGAGCATAGGGCATAGGGTTTCAATTCTTTTCTCTCGCTATGCGCTCTGCCCTTTGCGCTTTGCAGATTTAAAAAAGGGAGGTCTAAAATGGCTGAGAAGAAGTTCAATAAGGATATGGTGATTGGAGACGTTCTGAAAGCGAATCCTGGGGCGATCAAAGTGATCCAAAAGTATTTTGGGCAGGGCTGCTTCACCTGTCCCGGGATGAAAATGGAATCCATCTCTTTTGGGGCGATGATGCACAACATGGATCCGGAAGCGATCGTCAAAGAATTGAATGAATTAGAATGAGGAGCATTTATGGATCCCATCCATCTCTTTGAAAAAGCGGAGTATTCTCAGGAGAATTTCGTTCCCAAGCAGCTCCATATTGGGGACGCAGGGGCGGCGGTGCTGATCTGCTTCGAGCCAGGCCAGACCATGCCCCTTCACCCTCATCCGGGAGCTTTAGAAGTCATCCTCTACGGAGTCGAAGGGGAGGGGACTTTGGCGATTGGAGATGAGGAGAAACCCTTTAAGAAAGGAGACCTGATTTTCTGCAAGGGGGAAGTTCCCGTCGGCCCCAAGAACACAGGCCAAGGGAGGTTTATGGTCTTGGTTGTTCTTGTCTTAAAGCAGTTGGTTTCTAAAGGGTGAGCATTTTATAGATAAGACCGTACCTTACCCCGTGGCTACTAATCAAAACAGAGGGACAAGAGAGCTCTTCCATAGTCAGATAAAGAATGGCTGCCCCGGCCAGGATGACGTCTGCCCTGGCAGCCGGGAGGCCGGGAATCTTCTTTCTCTCTTCGATGGTCTTCGAGCGGTAAAGGAGAAGCTGGTTTTTCAGAGTCTCCTTTCTCAGGACAAAATGATGGATCTTTTCTACGACAAATTCGTCCAGACCCTGCTCGACAGAGGCTAACGTGGTGGCTGTCCCTCCTACCGCCACCATGGATACGGGTTCTCGTGAACGTGGGACGTCGATCAGTGATTCCAGAATTTTTCTCTTCAGTTCTTGCCATTCTTCTTCTTGAACAGGGTCCGAATGAAGACACTGTTCTGTGAAACGAACTGACCCAAGGGGGAGGCTTATCCATTGGCGGATCTGGTCATCCTTGCCGAGGATGAATTCCGTGCTTCCTCCACCGATGTCCACCACCCTGAGAGGCTCCCCTGTTTTACGGAGATCCCTTGCCACAGCCAAAAAGGACAGGTAAGCCTCCTCCTCTCCCGAGATGACATCAACGGAGAGGTCGAGTTTTTCCTTGACTAATTTTAAAAAAACCTCCGAGTTCTTGGCTTCCCGGAGCGCGCTGGTCCCGACGACGAAGATCTTCTGGACGTTCATCGCCCGACACCGTTCTGAATATTGAGACAATGTTTGAAGACCTCTCTCCATCGCCTCTTTCGAAAGAATTCCATTCCGGTGAACTCCCTCGCCCAATCGGACAACGGTCTCCCTTTCAAAAAGAGGGTTGATCTTGCCTTGACCCACGTCTGCGATGAGGAGGAGGATCGTGTTGGTCCCGATGTCGATCGAGGCCACGCGCTGAACCGAAGTGGGGTTGGTTTTCACGGCAGCGTTTCTCTCCAAGTCTCCGAATTCCCGGCCCGACAGTCCCTCTCAGGGGTTGATTTTGAAGAAAAGGGACTGTTCCACCATTTCACAGAGAATGTGGCCGATGAGGATGTGGGTCTCTTGGATGCGGGGGGTGCTGGTGGAAGGAACGACCAGGGGGAAATCAACCATCTTTCCAATAGCCCCTCCGTCGTTTCCGGTGAGGGCCACCGTTTTCATCCCCATCTCTTTAGCCACCTCGAAAGCCTTGATGATATTGGGGGAGTTTCCGGTCGTGGTGATGCCGATGGCGACATCTCTCTCCTTACCCAGAGCCCTGAGTTGCTTCGCGAAGATTTCACTAAAGGCAAAGTCATTGGAAACACTGGTGAGGATGGAAGTATCTGTGGTCAGGGCGATCGCCGGCAAAGGCGGGCGGTTCATGATATATCGATTGACAAACTCCGCTGCCATGTGCTGGGCGTCGGCAGCGCTCCCGCCATTTCCGAAGAAGAAGAGCTTGTTTCCACCTTCGAAGGTGTGCGAGACCAATTTGATGACGTCGAGAAGCTTGGAGAGGTTTTCCTTGAGGAAGCGCGTCTTGACTTCCGAGCTTTCCTTAAATCGTTTCAGAATAATCTTCTCCATCGGAGAAAATATTATCCTTCCTCTTGGGCCATGTCAAGGACACGTTTTGAGGGAGTAAGCTTAGGGTTGGGCAACTTCCAGCGCCGATTGAGCCAGGTCCATTGGCTCGGGTGTTGTCTGATGAAATCCTCGACCGCCGCGGTAAATTTGGCGGTCAGTGCTTCGATGTCTTTTTTTTCATCGGTGGTTCGATCGATGTCGATCGGTCGGCCGATGACCAACGTCCATTGAATCCAGTTTTCTCTTAGGACAAACATGGGCAAAATAGGCGCGCCCGTCTTTAGGGAGAAGAGAGCGGGGCCGGAGGGCGTAAAGGCTTTCTGGCCGAAGAACGGGACGGGGATCCCTCCTCGCCTCTGCTGCTCGTCCGCCACCAGATAGAGGACCTCATTTCGGCGGAGGGCGTTCAGTGATTTCTTGATGGAAGTGGGTATCGGTTTAGGCGGAAAGATTTTTTGGTTTACGGCTTCTTGATAGGCGTTTAATCTCTTCCATAACTTTGGGAAGCTTCCCTGGTTAATCATGACATTCACCGGATAACCCTCGGCGCCCAACCTCGTTCCCAGCAGAGTAAAAGCCCCCAAATGCGCGCCTAATGCAATGACCCCTTTCTTCTTTTCCAAGGCCTCCTCCAGGTATTCTTTCCCTCTCAGGTCAATTTTCAGGATGAACCGGTCAAGAGGGAGGCGGTTGGCAATCAGATAGATGGTTTCAAGGGGGGTCAGGGTGAAATGAAAAAAGACCTCTTGTGCAATCCTCTTGATCTCATCCATATCTTTTTCACTTCCAAAGGCTACGGAGAGATTATCAATCACCCTTTCCCGGTACTTGTGGATCAGGCGGAAAACAATCGTCCCCATGATCTTTGCCAAGAAAGCGAGCCCCTTTGGCGGCAGGCCGCGAAATATCGGGAGGAAGAGGCTGAGCAGGACATTCAGGACGAAATCCCCGATCTCGTGCCTTATTTTTTTGAAGAGGTTTTTGCCCATGGGATGAAAAGACTGAACGAAGACGGACCGAATGGCATGAAGATAGAGTATTTTAACCGGGATTTCAATAGGGACTCCCGCCGGCCCCATTTTGAGCCCCGATTGACCTTCGGAGCTATTTTGTTTATCATGATCCGGTTTTCCCGCCCACCTTTTTGCCCGGGGGACTGTATCGTCGTCACCCTGGAGGCGAGAGGCGGCCGGAATCCCGCGCTGGCGGGATCGGCCTCCTTGCTTTAGAATAGGACAATCGCTTCAATTTTCGCCGAGGCTGAAATGAGAGTGAAACCCTTCTTAGGAAAATGCTCGAGCTTACTGACAGGAATCGTGTCTTCCAGCAAGGCAACCTTTGCTTTCTTGACATGTCTGTTGGCGCTCACCCTGGTCTACCGGATTCAGCTCACGGTAGGTCTTTTTACGAATAGAGTGAGGCCTTTCGACTTCAGCCCGACGCACCCTCCGGTGTGGTTTACGCTGGGCTTATTGTCCTACGATCTTGCCTTTGTCCTTGTTTGCTTCCTGCTCTCCTTGCTTCTGTCACGAATGACAGCAGCCCCTTTCCTCCGGGACAGCAGAGCATTTTCAATCTTAAGAATTTCAGGGGTGGTTTTCTTGCAGGTGGTTTTAATCATTTTGGTTCTCCTTCACGGGATCCATGGTCGCCTGCTTTTCGATGTTCAGACAGGGGTCGATACTGCCGTGATCAAAGAGGCAGTTTCCGGAATTTCGATCGCAGAGACCCTGAAGCTCATTGACATTGGAGATTATCTGTTTCTTCTTTTTCCCGTTGGACTTTTTTGGCTGATTCTGCTATCCCCGCTCGGTTTCAGAGTTTGGATGAGCAGGGCTTCTCTTGTCTGGATTGTCCTGCTGCTGTCCCTCTCCTTATCGGTGACGAGAAACAAAACAAAGAATGTGCCGGACGAGATCCGTTTAAACCCAACACTTTTTCTCCTGTCGGATGTGGCTGAAAACGTGTTCGTCTCATCGACTGGTAAGGACCGGAGTCCAGACCTATCCAGAGGAGGCCGTTCGGGCATCCAGCCGGTTCGTCACAAGGGGACTCCTCCAAAGGAGCCAGAGAAAATTCTACCGGCGAAGAGTCCTCATCCGTGGAATATCGTCTTTCTGATCATGGAGTCGGTGGGGACGCGATATATTTTTGATACGAGCGACGGTAACCCCATGCCCATGCCCTTTCTTCATAAGATCTCCCAAGAGGGCTGGTTCCTCAAAAAGCACTATACCACGTCGAATGTCAGCACGAAAGCGGTGTTTTCATTATTGAGTGGATATTACGATTTTTTCAACAGGGAGACCTTCGGCACACGTCCGGATGCGGACATTCCCGCGATCCATCGCTGGCTGGGTGAACGCTACGATAGCTTTCTCGTGACCCCTTCTTCCATATCCTGGTATTTCCCAACGCAGTTTGTAAGAAATAGCGGATTGGCGGAAATTCATAGCTACGAAAATTTGAAATTTAAGATCAAGGAAGAATTCCATTCTCTGGGCCATTATATCGCCAGGGACGAAATTCAAACCGTGGATTTCTTCCTCCAAAGGCTGAGTCGGGCGACGGAGCCTTTTTTGGGAATCTACATCAGCTTTACTGCCCACTTTCCATATTTTGACTATGGTGAGGATTATCGCGTCATGAAGGACGATGGGCGTTTGATCAGCCGCTATTACAATAATTTATATCTCCTCGACCGCATGATTAAGCGTATTTATGACCATCTGCAAAAACAAGGACTGCTGGAGCGTACGATTCTGGTCCTGGTGGGCGATCACGGCCAAGCCTTCGGCCAGCACCATCCCAATAATTTTATGCACTACCGATACAGCTACAACGAGAATCTGGAAGCTCCGGCGATCCTCTATCAACCCGCCCTTTTTAAGCCAAAGACGGTTGGGTTTCCTACCAGTCACGTGGACCTTTTGCCAACCCTCCTTGACGCCATGAGGATCTCCTATCCTCCGACGGCCTTTGATGGGGAATCTCTTTTCAAGAATAGAACGACGCGAGAACCGATCTTTTTTTATGGGTTAGAGGAATCCATCTCATCACTGGACAGTCATCTTATAAAGGTTCAGTATTCCTTGAAGAAGAAACAATGCTGGGCCTTTGACTTAAAGCTTGACCCGGATGAGAAGAATCCTCTCGACTGCTCCTCCTACCCGCTCCAAGCGGAGACCCTCCATAAGTTTGTCAGTCATCATGATTCAAGTCTGCTTAAATATAACGCCGCGATGAGGGAAAAAAATGGGACTTTACCGACCCGGTCCCCGGTGGTTAAGAAAATGAATTAAGATGAGAGAAAACATAGGGATAGCGGTCGCTGGCGCAAGGTTTCAGGGAGAAGAGGGAGGAAGAAGGTTTGAACAAAAAGCTGAAATAATTTATCTTGTAATGAAAGAACAAAAGGAGTAATATTTGGGGCGAGGAGACAGGATACATTTTAAATGAAGACGGAGGAGTAAAGATGAAGAAGGTGACCCTTTTTTTCTCATTCTTCTTGTACCTCATTTTCGCTTCTTCTGCGTCCGCAGCGATTTACAAATGGGTTGACAAGGAAGGCGTCGTGAATTTTACGGACGACGAGAGTCGGGTTCCTTCAGCGTATCGCAGTCAGACTGAAAAGGTGGATACAGCAAGAATGGCATCTTCAACCCCCTCGCAAACTCCCCCTCGAAAGGTGGCGGTTAATGGACAGCCGGGAGAAGCGGGAACACAGGGCCCTCCAATTGCTCAGACGCTGATTCGCGAGGGAGACTTTGCGGTGAGACTGGCCGAGGGTCTTAAAATAGGGCACGCGAGGAATGAAGCGGAAGCCGAGAACATGCTGGCCGCGATGGGGATTGCGCCAAAAAAAGGATGGATTGCCGATTATCCCGTGCCGCCCGATGTTGTCGGGGAATTGCAAAATGCGATCGGTTCGGCAGTGGATTCGGGCAAATTGGGGATGAGCAGGGAGGAGGCGGTCAAGGCGTTTCAGGCTCTTGCCGCCGAACAAGGCTTGCCCGTTAAAGCAGACGAGAGGCAGAATCCAATCGAGCCACCGGAAGATTATGGGGATTCTGAAGCGGTGAACAACTATTACCAGACGGAAGGCCCGCCGATTGTGACTTACTATCCTCCGCCTTGGGATTATAGCTATCTCTACGCATGGGTTCCGTACCCGTTTTGGTATAGCGGGTTCTGGTTCCCGGGTTTTTTCATTCTGAACGATTTTCATAGCCATCATGGGCACCACTGGATCAGTAATCACGTCACCGACCCAAGGACCCGCGCTTCTCTCACTGTTGATCCGACAACGAGGGCGACCGGAGCGGCTGCAGCCCGTGCCTCAGGGCGAACAGGTTCCAGCGGGTTCGCATCTCCGGCGGCGAGAATGGGTGCTGCCTCTATCTTGAACCGGAGTGCAAACAGCAGGGGGGTGAGCGACATTGGACGTGGGGGCAGACAATATCGAGGCATCCAAAACTCATCTGTTGGTTCCGCCAGGTCTTTAAGCAGAAACTTCGGTAGCCCATCCACCAGGACTTATAGTAGGCCTTCTGCAGACGGACCCGGTTATTATCACGGTTTTCGTGAGAGGGGTTACTCCGGAGGTTTTCAAAACTCATCGGGTGGTTCCGCTCGGTCTTTGAGCAGAAACTTCGGTGGCTCGTCCGCCAGGACTTATAGTTCGCCTTCCGCAGGTGGACCGGGTTCTTTCGGCGGTTCTCATGATGGGGGTCGCTCTGGAGGCTTGAGCGGCGGTAGCGGCTTCGGGGGATCTTACGGAGGAGGCCAC
>Ga0335085_10016334_pt1 | contig 10731 bp, 11 predicted proteins | sample Lox_Sample_45_FD_206712 | JGI IMG/M metagenome (GOLD analysis project Ga0335085, IMG submission 206712) | Soil microbial communities from Loxahatchee National Wildlife Refuge, Florida, United States - Lox_Sample_4.5 | ecosystem: Environmental > Terrestrial > Soil > Wetlands | place: USA... | reverse complement strand
CGTGTACGCCCCCGGGCGCGTTCCCTTCGTATGGTCTTCCGGCAGACTCATCACAATAAAATTGGGAAGGCGCGCGTTTCGATCGGGACTATTGAAGCTACTCTCGAACCGATCGAACTCCTTGAGGAAAGCCGCTGCGTTATCCGTATCCCGCATATTGTCCACACGGTAACCCGGAGCGTAGTGGCCGAAGAGACCCCCGGCGCCCGGAGCATCTTTCAACTGCTGGCCTCCGCTCACCTGCACGCCATACTCGCCGTAGGAACGATAGGTGAGCCCCTTGCGCGCGCAATTGTCCCAGATGAACCCGGCCTGCGGGGCATAAGCCGCCGACAGCGCGCTGTTGCCGCGGCCGCTGTAGACCACCGGCCAGCGCTTCTCCGCGAAATCCGTTGCGTAAGCGGCGTCGGCCCAGGAATGACCCGTCGCGCTTACTTCGCCATCGGCGAAAAGATGATCCAGCAAAACGAACCGTTCGGCTATGGCGTGCTGGTTCGGCGTTACGTCGCGTCCGAAAATGGTCAATCGCGGGTCCCCGTCGCCCTGGGGAAGGTCTCCCAGCACCTGGTCGTAAGTGCGGTTCTCCTTAATGATGTAGATAACGTGCTTGATCGGCGACCCCGTGCCCACTCGATCCGGAACGATCGAGGCACGCGCCGGAGGATTGGCGCCGGCCAGGAGCCGGTCACGATATGGCGTATTGCTCATCGTCTGCCGCGTCCATTCCGCAAGAGTCTTGTCGAGGCGGCGGACATCGATTGCCTGAATCACTCCCTGGCGTTGCGAACGGCCCGAAAGTTCGGGCTGTCCGGGCGTGCGCAACGGGCTGTTGAGCCCGTAGATATCCGGGCCCGATCCGAACCCCTTTCCGCTGCCCACGTAGAGCGTCGACCCCTCTGCCGAAAGGGTAAGCGCCTCGGGATACCAGGCTGTTGGAATAAAGCCTTTCACCGCGGATAAACCCGGGCGGGAGACATCCACAACCGCCACGTCGTTGTTATCCGCATTCGCTATGTAAAGCAAGCGCCTGTTCCAATCGAGGGCGAGCGCGTTGGGAGTAGAGCCTTCCGGCGCCTGCGGCGAAAGCGTGGTGGCAATCCGCTCCACTACCGTCTCCGTCTTGGTATCGATCACGAACGCTGCGTCGGCATTCGCGCAGGCGACAAAGAGCCGCCCGTCGCCGGAAAGCTGCATGGCGCCCGGATTTTTGCCCGTCTGAATCACCCGGCGCACGGTTAGCGAATGGGTGTCCACGACCGAAACCGAGGCGCTTGCCCAGTTGGAAACGTAAAGCGTCTTCCCATCGCCGCTGAGAACCAAACCGTACGGATTGACCTCCACCGGCACGCGGCCAACAACCTTGTGAGACTCGGTATCGAACACGCTGACGGCGGTTGGACCGTTTCCGTTGCCCCGATTTCCCGCATACAAGCGCCCTGTGCGGCTGTCAAACGCCAATCCGGACCAATAGGTATTCGTCACCGGCAGATCATCGGTCAAATCGGATGAGGCGTCCCGCGTCAATGCGCCTCTGGAATACCGGAAGGCGAGGATGTGAGGCTTAAACGGCGCCGCCGTGTTGCCGGTCCCGCCGGAAATAAACAATTCGCCGTTCGCCCCCCATGCCATTCCTATCCATGCCGAATCCAGTTCAATGGTTTGGCTGACGCGGGCTGTCCTGCGGTCGACGACGGTGAGCCCGTGCGTGTTGTATCCCGCATGCACGGCGATCATCGTCGCGCCGTCCCGCGAGAAAGTGAAGTCCACGACTCCATCCCCTGTTGGGATAAGTTGTCCCGCCGGACTGATTCGCCACCCGTTGGGAAGCGTTCCTTTAGTTCCGGGCTTCCACACGACGTCGGACCTGGAGTACAGGGCCAATGTCGCGAGGATGGCAACTGCCAGGATATAACGCGCCCTCCGAGGGGAAATATGCCGAACTTGCATGAAGCCTTCTACCTCTCCACCAAACTTTAGCAAGAACATTCATGATAACTTCGATTTTCTTCCAGACGGAAGGAGTCTAAACGTCTGGCCGCTCGCGGTCGAGCCTACCCCTTGTACTCGTAGATGAGGTTTGCTCGGTACGATGGGCTGGTCAAATTGTCGAGTTGATATTTTCGTCCATCAGGTTCAACGTGGGTGTACTTCGTTTCGATGTACTTCTCGTTGTTTGGCCGGTACTGGCGCACGAATGGTGTCGCCGACGACTTCGCATAAAACAGAATCGTATCGTGAGAAACGCCAAATCGAATTGCTGCGTTGTTCGTCTCGCCTCTTCCGGCCTTGCGCTTCCAAATGATCTCGTTTCGAAAGTTCTCAACACCGAAGATCGCATCCATGAGGATCTTCAAATAGTGGCTGGCGTTGGGATCGCAGTGCAGGTAGATGCTGCCGGTATCCTTCAATACCCGATGGAGTTCTCGGAGCCGAACCGCCATCATGACCAGATACGCCATCATGTCGTTCGTCCCAAGGGCTGTATGGAGCGCCGAAAGGAGTTCGGACAGTTTGCCGCCCTTCAGCACCACGTAGCTGTACGCCGCCTGTGAATCAGGACTCCAGTGCCATGTATCGGTGAAGGCCGCAATCTGAGCCGCTGATTTTTCACCGGTCTTTTCGGAGAACAGAACGTTGTAGTTGGCGTTGCTGTTGAATGGTGGGTCGAGGTAGATCAGATCGACATACTTCTCGGGGATTTCGTCCCGGAGGATCGCCAATTGTCACCGAAATATAGCCGGTTTTTCCAGGGCATGAACGGTATCCGAACGTCCATTGTAGTATCGGACGGGGGAATGTAGAACTTTACCTGAGATCGAATGTCGGATAGATGAGATGATTTTTGGCGCTCGGCGACAAGAACTCATCGCACCCTGGCGTGTTTCGGGACGACGGGGTTTTCACGCTATGCAGGAAAACTTGTGGATCGGACGGCTGATGTCCACCCAAGCGTAATGCAAACCGTCGAGGGCGATTTCAAAGAGGTCGAGTTGGTGGTCTGATAGACCGTAGTGAAACATCTGCCTGCGGAGACCGGCACGGGGGAAAGTCCCGCCCACCTTGGCATCATCGTGGTATATCGTTACGGTGCCGTTGCTCAGTTCGGCGCTCATCGTGAAGTGCTGCATACTCAAGGGATCTCACAGCCGAAACATTTTTTCAAGGCTGTGTTTTAATGATTACCAGAGCAGAATTGCCAAACCGAGGCCACCGATGCCGCCCCAAAACTGCGGACTCCAGCGATCATTCTCCTTGCCGGTGTGAATCCATCGCTGTAGGCTTTCGCAATCGGTTCGTGCTAAGAGGGAATAGAGGATGTAGCGACAGGCCGCAGCCCGTCGCAGGATCGCCTCGACATCACCGGGATTGGGACGCTTCTCCAATCCCGATTTCGATTCCAGTTCATCAGCCTGACGCCACTTGTAATCGCTGTAGCGCTCCCTCAAACTGGTGTCGAAAATCCGATACCAACGAACGCCGTCGTCATCGACGTGCTGGTGGATGATGCGCAAATGATGGTTGGGGAAGCCGGGTTTCAACTACCCAATCGCCGGGGCCATAATTCCAGAGGACAACCGGAACCTCAGTGAAGAACATTCCCTTGCTCGTTTTTCCATCCCAACATGGCATCCCGCCGCCTTGACGGATGTTCGAGTTTTATCAGTTTTGCTGGTGCGAGGCGCAGGAAGCCCGGTGGTTGCGTCGGGGCTGGCGAGTTTTCCACAGCCCGAATCGAGACTTTTCCACAGAATTTTAGACACTAGTCTGTCTAAAGCGCTTTCATTTACTGTAAGCTATTGATTGTATTGGCTTTGGCTCCCCGGCATGGATTCGAACCACATTATTGACAGGTTTTGGAAACTCTGTAATTTATTGATTTCACAAAGTCACTGAAGCCCTCAAAAGCGTCAAAAGCACGGACCTGGTACAAAATCGGTACACTGGCGTTTTTTGAAAAACTAGCGGCCGGTGCCGCCACTACAGCTCATGGGGCGCGCCTGGCGTTGTGTTGTACTGGACGTGATGCGAACCGTGACCATCCCCGTTGAAAAGATCGCCGACTGGCCAAACTTTCACGATACATTTCAGCGTGAACTTGGATTCCCAGGTTTCTATGGGCGCAATATGAACGCATGGATGGACTGCATGACATCAGTCGATACTCCCTCGGATGGAATGACGACCGTCACCGTAGAGCCGGGTGAAATCCTCGTTCTTAGAATTGACGAACCATTCGAGTTTCGCCGCCGGTGTCCGGCGCAGTATGACGCCCTGGTGGAATCGACCGCATTCGTCAACTTCCGCCGCGTGGAAATCGGGGAATCTCCGGTCATTGCGCTTCTCCTGGTAGGAAGAAGCTAGTTTCCCAACCATTTCATCCCCAGCGAGCCATCAGGTCGCTCCAAACAATTTGTCCACGTAATGTAGAGCGGACTACTTCGCTGCGATATGAAAAGTGCTATAGTGCTTCACAAAGGACTTGTTGAAGGGTGTGAAGCATTATGGCTAAAACAACGGTGTCACAGATTCCCGCGAAGCTGTATGAACTCCTTGAGCCCCTCACCGCCGAGGAACGGGCGCGGGCCGTGCAGGCGACGCTCATTCTATTCGGTGATGAGATTCCCTCCCAGAGCCTTGGCGATAAGCCCGGTGGTGGTGGAAAGCCGCTCAGCAAACCTGGCAGCTCATCCGACCCTGGTGAGTTCTTTCATTTAAAGGATCCGCAGAACAAAGGTGAAATCCTAGCTGTTGCCGCGAGATATCGGGAGTTGAAAGGGGAGGAAGCACACGCCAAGTCCGATCTCAAGGCCGTAATCGTGGATGCCGGCAGGAACTTCGACGACGCCAACTTTGCCCGAGACATGAACAACGCCAAGCGTCAGGCAGGATTCTTCAATTTGGGCACGGGTCGAGACGCGAGGCTTTCCTACTACGGTAAGCAGTACGTCGACGCTCTTCCGGATCGGGCAAAGGCGGGCGCGCTAAAGAGGCCGAAAGTCGGCGGTCGTAAGTCTCCTGGGGCTAAGAAGAAGCCCGCAAAGAAAGTCTAACCGCCCTTTGGGTGACGACGTGAACCCTAGCACGCCACTTCTGCCGGACGATTTGCTCGCAGGACTTCCTGCGACTCTGAGAAAAGAACTGCTCGCGGCGTATGAGGAGATCCTGCGGAACTACCGCGAGCGTAGATGGGAGCCGGCTGAATTGAACGGCGGAAAGCTCTGCGAAGTCGTTTACACAATTCTAAAGGGACACGTGGCTGGAACCTTCCCGCCAAGATCGAGCAAGCCCTCGAACATGGTCGACGCATGCCGCGCGCTCGAGCAGGCCGGTACTTTTCCACGCCCGATTCGAATTCAGATTCCTCGAATGCTCATCGCGCTCTACGAGGTCAGAAACAATCGCGGGGTGGGACACGTCGGTGGGGATGTCGACCCCAACCACATGGACGCCGCGTGCGTGCTTGAGATGAGCAAGTGGGTGATGAGCGAACTCGTTCGAGTTTTTCATGATACGAGTACTGAAGAGGCGACCCTAGCTGTGGACTCGCTAGTGGAGCGAACATCCCCGACCGTCTGGAAGGTCGGCAACAATCTCAGGGTCTTGGACTACCAAAAATCCATGAAGGATAAGGTCCTGCTGCTTGCGTATCACAGCCGAGGTCCTGTGCAAGAAGCGGACGTGTTCAGATGGGTCGAACACTCGAACGCATCGGTCTTTCGGCGGGACGTTGTTCGACGGCTCCACAAGACCAAGCTGATCGAATACGACAAGAATTCTAAAGCGATCGAAATCTCTCCGCTCGGTATCGAGGACGTCGAGACGCGTCTGCTTTGAGCAGGGCTGAAAGCTAGTCGCAAGCGGGAGAGTACACGTACGTGGGACTCTGCAGATCACAAGCATGGATTCGATTTTGAAATCCATGCTTAAGCCCGTAATCACAGCCATATCAATGACTTCCAGGGGTCGATCATCGGTACAAGACTTGTACACGACGACTTCGTTTGGCTGCTAACTCACTGAAACAAAAGATATGGCTCCCCGGCATGGATTCGAACCACGATAGAACTAATGTTTTAGGAGTCTGTAAGTTGCTGATTCTATAATGCTCTAGATATGCTCAATAGGCATGTTAAAAGCGCACTCTTACAACACTTTTACAAAAAACCGACTGGGCGCCTACGGTTTGCCGGCGCGATACTCTTGCATCCGCTTTGCCTGTCCCTCGACCAGCCGTCTATCTTCGGGCGGTAGGGCCGCTAGGTGCGCTTCGAGCGCTTCCCGGATGATTTGATAGGCGGGCTTCCCCGTGATCAAACTGAGGGCTTCCAAGCGGTCTTTGATGGATTGCTCTATAAGCAGCGTCAACCGTGGGAAGCGGCTAACGGCGACGGGTTCACCGTCAGCAGAGCGGCCCTTTAGCGGCCGGCCGGCTTGTTGCTTTCCTGGCATCTTATGCTCAGTATACGCCCGATGTGCACAGAATACAATCGGAAACACTGTAGCCGTATGAGCGCGCGGCCCTTGCACGCCTGAAATATTTCGCACGTCAAAAAACTCTTGACATCAGCACGCAAACGCACTTAATATTTTCTTGAGCCTTGGAGGACTCAAGAAAACCATGTTTACCGACGTTATCTCACAGCGCGAACTGCGCGCCTTGTGCGCCCTTCGGGACGCTTTCGATACACAGTGCGAGGCCCTGCAGCGGCGCGTACTGGCCGGCGCGACCGTTGAGAGCGGTGCGCTATCTCTGAAGACCACATCAGAGGAATTCCCGGAGAATGAAAACGCGACCGGGTTTAACCACTTTGGAGTGACGGTATCGGTTTCACCTGCGCACACAGAAGCGGCGTAAGCGGCTACAATCGAGTGTCTAACAAGTCAATGCCCCGTTGCGTTTAATGTGCTCGGGGCATTGTTCTTTTGGTGGGCCAGTGGCATCTAATCTTTCGACCGAACGTCGGCCCGATATCGACAACCGGGCTAGGAAACAGAGGCGAGCGTCAGCCTCCCCTCTCGGCGCGCCTCCATTACAGGCCCCTGTTTCGGGCTGCGCGCCCGATTTTGAATCTCCGGTCCCCACCGAAATGGTACGTATTGTCGTAGAGAACGGCATCCGTATCGAGGCCCCTAGATATGTTCCGGCAGGGAAACCCTGCCGGGTAGCCGTCACCCCTGAGAATTTGGCGACGGCGGCGAGGTTAGCCGACTCAGCGGGCGATGTTGCCGATTTTGCCGAGGCGATTCACGGTGAAAACGATGGAGAGTTAGAAACCGAAGAAGGCGAAGATTCTGCGCGCGGTGTTCATCGAGACCGGCCCCTTTCAGGTGAAGCGCGGCACTACATACAGCAGACGGAATCCCCCGATATTCAGGTCGATGCATCGGATTTATTGGCCGCCGTAGATCGCGTGACGGCGGGCGACTCGGAATTGCTCCGATTCCTCAAGGCTCAGTTGAAGTGCGCCAAGAGACGCGATATTCCCGACGAAACAGGATGGTCGCCACAGAAGGTTGATGCGGTTCGTAAGCGATGGGAGCGGTTCGCAAAGGAACATTCCACGGAATTGCGCTTACAGGTCTCGCGGTCGGTTTCATCTTATTTGACTACTACGCCTACCGGGATAGCTAAAGATCGAGAGACGAATCCTACAAGATTATATGAAGGCTCGGCTACTTGGCGTCACGATTGGTGGAGTTGGGCTCCGCGATCAAATACGTTCACGCCAGTTGCCGCGTGGCGCGGCGTGAACGTTCCGATTCGGTTATGGAGCGGTTTAGACCAAACAGTATTGCGTACGTCTTTTTTTGTTTTCGAAGAGCCAGTAGCGGACGGCTCGATAATCTACCCCGAAACGCCGCTGCCCCCCTACACGGCACTAGCCCACGCTGAAGCAATCGCGGGTCGGTATGTCTTGGGTATGTCATGGGAGCGCGCATACCGGATGAGGGCAGCCCCTGTATTTGAATTTCGTGGTTACCAGCACGAGCCACCAAAGGTTGTGCCGTGGGTTGAGTACTGGGAATCCCCCGAAAGAACCGGATCGGGAGAACATTGCCGATTCACGGAACAACGGGCCGGACAATCGCGCGGCGATTCTAGCGTTGCCCTTAATGCGGGAGATGTTGTATCCAAGGTTCGTGATTATAGTTTTGGGCTGACGCCAAATCACTTGCACGCGATGGGGTATCATGCGCCTAGTGAGCAGAAACCCGGCGCGGCCCTAAATGGATCAGCCTTTGATTGGTCAATCGGAGCGGATGACTTTGATGGGGCGAAACTTCCCGTTTTAAGTGATCTACTACAGGCGCTGTCTATAGCGACGTGCGGCCGATGCGATAAGGCCGCACGGGAGGCGCGAATAAAACTGAACCGGGCGCTCATGGGTAGACGCCGGTCGAAATGGGAAATTCCCAGTAACCTGGAAATAGTAGAAAACACACGAACAATATTTACGTGTCCAAAATCGCGGGTTTAACCTGCATACATATGAGTGGGTCATATTGACCCAGTTATGGAGACACGGTTTAAGATGACAGATAAACTCTATACCCAAACGGAAGCCCTTGAAATCGTGGGCGTCAGGACGTTGACGTTCCAGAATTGGATTAAGAGGGGAATCTTTCGGGCTTCGGAAAAGACCGATGGCGGCCAACGTCGCTATACTGCGGAAGACGTAATCCGTCTCGCGGTGATTAATAGCTTAGCCCTGCACGGGGTGGAACTTGAGAATGCAGCGGCGGTGTCCGGCAGAGTGGTAGCGGCGTCGAATTGGGGGGCCTGTATCAGGTCGCTAAAGTCCTCAGCACCTAAGAATCTTTGGGTTTTCGTTACCCGTCCTCTATCGGGATTCTTGGAACATTTCTCCGCGTCTGCGTATGCGGGCCAGAACTTCAACCAAGTCAGGGCGCTATTGGCACAGCGAGAAGACGCGCGCCTTGCTATATACGACGTTGGCCCAGACGTATGGCGGGCGCTCCAAGGCGTACGGAAATCCGAAAATTGAGGCCCCATGCTCGAAGATCAACGCTACGAACTGTACGAACTGCGCAACGAGTTACGGGAAACTACCGTAGAAGCCGAACGGCTGAAGCGCGCCCTGGAAGATATCGGGGTGCTGAATCCGTTTCGCGTTGCCCCGCCCAGGCGCGGACCAGGAACACGGAATGCCAAATCGGATCGTTCGTGAGGGCATTCTGACAAGCGAACGGGTTGACCGCATCGCCGAAGATCCGGCCGCCGAGGTGTTCTATCGGCGGCTTCAATCCGTAGTGGATGACTACGGGCTTTATTACGCTCACCCGTCACTTTTGCGGGCGGCGCTCTATCCGTTGCGGGTTGACCTCATTCCAGAATCCAGCGTTACGCGGTATTTAGAAGCGTGCTCCGCGGCGGGCCTAGTCCGTGTCTACAGCGTTGCCGGCAAGAGTTACGTTCAAGTGCTGGATTTCCGCCAGCGGTCCCGCGCTAAACCGAGATTTCCATTACCGCCCGATGGACAGTTAGAAGCAAATGGGCCGGATGGCGCGTGGCGCTCGGCGAACGTGCAAAATGTAAATGACGGTCAAGTGACGGACAAATGTCAGTCAATTGACGGTCGTCCGCGAGCGTATTCGTATTCGTATTCGGAGACGGAGACGGGCGCTGGACACCCGCAGCCAGACGTAAGCACGTGCGAACATGTGCAAGCAGATGCAAGCACGTGTCAGCACGTGAATGCACATGATAAATCCGTACGCTACTCGACAACGACAACGACAACGAATACGACAACGAATGCTTTAAGCCTCGATGTATTCTTTGAGGAGCGGTATTCACGTCATCCGAAAAAACGGGATCGGGCTTTAGCTCAACAGGCGCTATCCGAGATTACCGGCATAGAGACGGCCAGCGTTCAAGAGCGGTTTCGCGCGGGCCATGAGGCGTGGATAGCGACTGACGAATATCAATGGAAGGGCGGGGCTAAGTGTCCAACGTTCGCCTCGTTCGTCATAGATAAGACCTGGCAGTATCCGCCAGATACTCCCAAAGAGGAACCGCAATTACAGAGCACGATGGACCCCGAGACGAAACGCCGCATGAAGGACTGGAATGGGTAACCCCGACACACCGTAAGGAATGCCCCGCAGTGAGGCGGAAACCGGGCGTAGTTGCATCGTTGATAGCCGGGTGGCTGTAGGGTGGCGGGCTAAACAGGGCCTTTTTTGAGGTTAGGTTGTAAGTTACTGAAACCACGATACCTCGGGAACGGTCACGTAGCCCATCCCGGCATAGGGAGGCAGGGGGTAGTCAAAATCTCTAACGGCCCCTCCTGTAGACCGTGGGTGACATCACGCGCGCGTGTGACCAACTTTTCCAGGTAGGACCAAGTTATCGCCACGGGACTACAGTGTGTGCTCAGAACCCCTTATTTACGCATTCACTGCGGACAGGTGACAGTTAGGAAGCCTCAAGAATAACTTGGGGAAACCCGGTAAAACAACTAGGAGTAAAGGACTTATGGAACGCACTGTAGACAATACCGCGAAAGTACCGCGATTGCTCGAATTATGGAAAGATCACCGGTCACCGAATTATCTACTGGAGGCGCGCGCCGCGTTAGTGGATGCCGCCTCAGCCTTGGTAGACTGCGCGGTGAAAGAAGAGCGCGCAATGAAGGCGGATGAACAGAGGCAGTTTGACGAATTTACCGCACAAGTGCGCGACATTAACGTCGAGCTTGCGGAATA
>Ga0335085_10016333_pt1 | contig 10731 bp, 13 predicted proteins | sample Lox_Sample_45_FD_206712 | JGI IMG/M metagenome (GOLD analysis project Ga0335085, IMG submission 206712) | Soil microbial communities from Loxahatchee National Wildlife Refuge, Florida, United States - Lox_Sample_4.5 | ecosystem: Environmental > Terrestrial > Soil > Wetlands | place: USA... | reverse complement strand
TGCCGTGCTCGACTTCACCAGCGACTACTTCGACCTCAACTTCGGCGTGGGCTACGACTTCACCGGACCGGAGCAGTGGCTGGTGAAGATGATCCTCGGCTTCCACGGCAAGGGCTCGCCCTGAGCCACGCCGGGGGCCTGTAACGGAAGACGGCATCGCCGCCTCTTCTCCCGCGGGGGGCGAGCCCCCTCCCTGGAGGTCCCATGGCCGAGGCGGACGCGTACGACGTGATCATCATCGGCACGGGCGCGGGCGGGGGAACCCTGGCCCACGCGCTGGCGCCCACCGGGAAGCGCATCCTCCTCCTCGAGCGCGGCGGCTACGTCCGGCGCGAGAAGGCCAACTGGGACCCTCGGCAGGTCAACGTCGAAGGCCGGTACCAGACGAAGGAGGAGTGGAGGGACAGCGCCGGGAAGCCGCTCCACCCCCACACCAACTACTACGTCGGCGGGAACACCAAGTTCTACGGGGCGGCGCTCTTCCGGCTCCGGCGCGAGGACTTCGGCGAGCTCCGGCACCACGGGGGCATCTCCCCGGCCTGGCCCATCTCGTACGAAGAGCTCGAGCCGTACTACCTGCGGGCCGAGCACCTCTACCAAGTGCACGGCGAGCGCGGGGTGGACCCCACCGACCCGCCGGCCAGCGCCGGCTACCGCCACCCGCCGGTCAGCCACGAGCCCCGCATCCAGAAGCTGGCCGACGACTTCGCCCGCCTGGGGCTGAAGCCCTTCCACGTCCCGCTCGGCATCCAGCTCGACGAGAAGAACCGCCGCGCCAGCAAATGCATCCGCTGCGACACCTGCGACGGGTTTCCCTGCCTCATCGACGCCAAGTCCGACGCCCAGGTGCTGTGCGTGGACCCGGCGCTCCAACACCCCAACGTCACCCTCCTCACCGACGCCTACGTCGAGCGGCTGGAGACGAGCCCCACCGGGCGGGAGGTGACCTCGGTGGTGGTGCAGCGGGGCGGCGCCACCGAGCGCTACCGGGGAAGCATGGTGGTGGTCTCGGCCGGGGCGATCAACTCCGCCGCCCTGCTCCTCCGCTCGGCCAGCGACCGGCATCCGCGCGGCCTGGCCAACGGGTCGGACGTCGTCGGCCGTCACTACATGGGGCACACCAACTCGGTGCTCATGGCGCTCTCGCGCTGCCCGAACCCCACCACCTTCCAGAAGACGCTGGCGATCAACGACTTCTATTTTGGATCGGAGGAGTTCCCCTACCCGATGGGGCACATCTCCTTCGTCGGCAAGCTCGACGGCGAGACGCTGAAGGCGGGCGCTCCGGCCATCGCCCCGGGCTGGACGCTCGATCTCATGGCCCGCCACTCCCTCGATTTCTGGCTGACCTCCGAGGACCTGCCCGACCCGGAGAACCGCGTCACGCTCGACCGGGAGGGGCGGATCGTCCTCAGCTACCGGCCGAACAACGAGGAGGGGCACCGGCGCCTGATCTCCACCCTGGAGCGCTACATGCAGCAGCAGTCGTCCTGCCCGGTCCACGGCGGCGAGTGCTACCAGGGGCTGTTCTCGCGCAATCTCTTCCTCGGCCAGCGCATCCCGCTCGCCGGCGTGGCGCACCAGAACGGGACCATCCGCTTCGGCCGCGACCCGAAGACCAGCGCGCTGGACGTGAACTGCCGGGCGCACGAGGTGGACAATCTCTACGTCGTGGACGCCAGCTTCTTCCCCTCCAGTGCGGCGGTGAACCCGGCGCTGACGATCATGGCCAACGCGCTGCGCGTCGGGGACCACCTCCGGGCGCGGCTCTCCTGAGCGGCCACCCGCGCCGGCTCACCACGACAGCTACTTCTCCCCGTTCTCCGCGGCCTCGCATATGACTCCCCGCCGACCGAGGAGGACGTCCATGCCGGAGAAGAAGAAGGTCATCGCGGTGGTGGGGGCGACCGGGGCGCAGGGCGGCGGCCTGGTGCGCGCCATCCTCGACGACCCGAAGAGCGAGTTCTCGGTGCGGGCCCTGACCCGCGATCCCACCTCGGACAAGGCGAAGGAGCTGGCGCGACGCGGCGCCGAGGTGGTCCAGGCAGACGTGGACGACGTGAAGAGCCTGGTGCGCGCCTTCGAGGGTGCGCACGGCGCTTTCTGCGTCACCTTCTTCTGGGCGCACATGTCCCCGGAGAAGGAGAAGGCCGAGGCGCGCGCCATGGCCACCGCGGCGAAGACGGCGAAGGTCGCCCACGTCATCTGGTCCTCGCTCGAGGACACGCGCCAGTGGGTCCCGCTCAGCGACGACCGGATGCCGACCCTGCAGGGCCAGTACAAGGTTCCGCACTACGACGCCAAGGGCGAGTCGAACAAGGTCTTCGCCGAGCTCGGCGTTCCCACCACCGTGCTCAACACCTCGTTCTACTGGGACAACCTCATCTACTTCGGGGCGGGCCCGAAGAAGGGGCCCGATGGCAAGCTCGTCTTCACCCTGCCCATGGCGGACAAGAAGCTCCCCGGCATCGCCGCCGAGGACATCGGCAAGTGTGCCTACGGGATCTTCCGGCGAGGCAAGGAGCTGATCGGGAAGACGGTGGGGATCGCCGGAGAATTCCTCACCGGCGCCCAGATGGCGGCGAAGCTGAGCAAGGCGCTCGGCCAGGAGGTTCGCTACAACGCGGTGACCCCGGCCCAGTATCGGGCCTTCGGATTTCCCGGCGCCGAAGACCTGGGGAACATGTTCCAGGTGAAGTGCGACTTCGAGCGTGAATACTGCGGAGCGCGGGACATCGAGTTCGCGAGAAAGCTCAACCCCGCCCTGCAGACGTTCGACGCCTGGCTGGCGAAGTACAAGGACCGCATCCCCCTCGGTTAGGAGCGAGGGGCCCCGGGGCGGGTGGCCACCGGCCCGGGAGTGGTTATCGTTCCGGACCATGAGCACCCCGAGAGCCGTCCTCCGCACCGTCACCGCCCATCGGCAAACGGAGGGCGCGGGCTTCGTCGTCCGCCGCCCCTTTCCCACCGCCGGGCTGTCCCTGGTCGACCCGTTCCTCCTCCTCGACGAGATGGGACCGGTCGACTACCGGCCCGGCGAGGCCATCGGTGCGCCGGACCACCCGCACCGCGGCTTCGAGACGGTGACCTACGCGCTGGAGGGAGAGTTCGAGCACGAGGACTCGGCCGGCCACGCCGGCGCTCTGGCCGCCGGCGACGTGCAGTGGATGACCGCCGGCTCGGGGGTGGTGCACTCCGAGCTGCCCTCGCGCCGCATCCGCGAGCAGGGGGGCCGGGTGCACGGCTTCCAGGTGTGGGTCAACCTTCCCCGGCGGGACAAGCTCGTCGCGCCGCGCTACCAGGAGATTCCCTCGGCGCGGCTCCCGGTCGGACGGTCCGCCGACGGGCGCGCGGAGGTGAAGGTGATCGCCGGCGAGGCTCTCGGAGCGCGCGCCGTCATCGAGACGCGTACCCCGATCTTCTTCCAGGACTGGACGCTCCGGCCGGGGGCGTCGGTGTTCCTCTCCGTCCCGGCCGAGCACCAGGCGATGGCCTACGTCTTCGCCGGCGAGGCGCTGGTCGGCGGCTCCCCGGTCAAGGACGGCCAGCTCGCGCTCCTCGGGCCGGGCGACGCGGTGGAGCTCGGAGCTCCGACCGCGGCGCTGGCGCCGGCGCGGCTCCTGTTTCTCTCCGGGGCACCGCTCCGCGAGCCGGTGGCGCGTTACGGCCCGTTCGTGATGAACACCCCGGAGGAGATCCGTCAGGCGATGATCGACTTCGAGGCCGGGCGGATGGGTGAGATCCGGCGCTAGGCGCTCGACCCCGGAGCCTGTCACTCGACCCGGCCGGCGGCGGCCTCGGCCGCGGTCCGGACCTGCTCCAGCCGGGGGAGCTTCTTCTCGCTCGGGGCTAGGACCTCGAGCGAGACGTAGCGCCCCTGCTTCGAGTGCAGAACGCAGAAGGCCTTGAAGCGCGCAAACTTGCTCCCGCCCGAGGGCTGGAGCGCCGCGCAGCGCGTCTCCTTGAACTCCTGGACCTGGACCCGGCCGGCGGCGCGCGCCGCCTCGACGGATTTCTGGAACTCGCCCGCCGAGCCGAGCACGGTGTTGGGCTCCGGAGAATGGTTGAGCGTCACGGTGATCTTGTCGCCTTCCGCCGAGCAGCTGAGGAGCGACGCCCCACCCGTGCCGTGCGGCTTTTCGAGCGGGATGCGGAGGACCTTCCGGAGCTCGCCCACGTCGAACGGCTTGCAGGCCTGCTTCGCCGGAGAGGCGGCGCGGGCGGCGGGCACGACCGCCAGCAGGAGCAGGAGCGCGGTGGGGCCACGGAGCATCGGGGCATCCTAGTGCCCGAACTCGAGGGCGCGGAGGGTCGGGACCTCGTCGGCGGTCGGGCGGCCCGAACGGGCCTCGGAGCGTTCGATCGAGGCACGTCACAGAAACGTATCGCCCGGCGATACCCTCTCGTCACACCCCTGCCGGGCTTCACCCGACCGGGAAGGTTCTCCGGCACGCCCGCGCGCGTCCCGGCCCAGAGACTCAGGCCAGCGCCGCGGCCCGCTCGGCTCCCTGGCGCAGGAAGGCCACCGCCTCGCGGATCACCCCCGCGTCGCCGAGGAGCCGCCGGTGCCCCAGCCCCTGGAGGGGAACGAAGCGCGCCAGGGGCCAGACGTCGGCGATGGCACGCCCGTGCGCGAAGGGCACCTCGCGATCGCCGAGGTCATGGAAGATGAGCGCCGGCTGGCGGATCCACGAGCCGAAGCGGCGGACGTCGAGCGATTCGAGCTGCACCCCGACGTCGCGCTCGATCTGGGCGAGCATGCCGGCGGCGCGCTCCGGGGACAGGCCGAGGACGGCGGCCATCTGGTGCGCGAAGTAGGGCGCCTCGGCGGGCGGAGCGAGCAGCACCACCCTCTCCGCGGGAAGGTGGTCGTGCAGGGCGAGGGCGGTGGCCGTGGCCCCGAGCGAGTGGGCCACCACCGCATGGACCGGCCCCACCGCCCGGACCACCGCCTGGAGCGCCTCGGCCATTTCGAGGAGGTTGGTGCGGCGTCCGGTGGAGCGCCCGTGGGCGGGCTGGTCGAAGGCGACCACCCTGAAGCCGGAACGGACGAGCGGCGCGATGAAGCCGGAGAGCTGCGCCGCGTGCCCCCGCCAGCCATGGACGAGCACCACCACCGGCCCCTCCCCCCAGGCCCAGGCGGCGACCTCGTGGCGGCCGCTGGTCACCGTGAAGCGCTCCGCGTTGCGACCAGGCGTCCCGGGCTCGGGGGCAAGTCCGGCGCGCGGGGGCGTTCCGAAGAGGGCCGACGCTCGCCGGTCGGCGAGCGAGGGCGAGATCCGGGCGAGCAAATCGAGCTCGGTGCGGACCAGCCAGTGCATAAAACGACCGTTCGTGCTTTTCTTTAGGGACAGGGGAACCACTTCGGCGGATGGCATCGGGACGTCCTCCTTCAGGAAGGGGCAGCGGCGCTGGCCAGGAGCCGGTCGAACCCGGCCCTGGCACGGGCCTCGGCGCGCGGCTCCCGCAGGAGCCGCTTCGCGTGGTGGAACACGAGCAAGAGCCCGTACAGCTCGAAGGCGAACTGCCGGCCGTCGACGTCCCGGCGGAAATGCCCGGCGTCGATGGCCATCTGGGCGGAGCGGGCGATGGCCTCGAGGAGCTGCTTCTGGACCTCGACGACGAAGTCCCGCGCCGCGCCTGGGTGGTCGTCGAGCTCGACCGAGGCGGTCACGAAGAGGCAGCCGTAGGCCGTGTCCGGGGAGTTGGCCCACCGGAGCCAGTTCTCGAACAGCTGGCGGATGCGCGGCGCGCCGCGCGGGGTGCGGAAGGCGGGGCGGACGACGGTGTCCTCGAAGAGCCGGGCGGCGGCGCGGAGCACCTCGAGCTGGAGGTCCTCCTTGGAGCCGAAGTGGGCGAACAGCCCGCTCTTGGACATCCCCAGGGTCTCGGCCAGCCCGCCGATGCTCAGGCCCTCCAGCCCATCCCGGCTGGCGACCCGGAAGGCCTCGCCGAGGATTCGTTCGCGGGTGGCATCTCCCTTGGACATGAGCCTTGTATACGAACGGTCGTGCTTTTTGTCAAGGGGCTCCGGCCCTGGCGCCGGGGCCTCCGGTCGGCTAGCCAGATCCCCCGATGCGGGTCTTCGTCACCGGCAGTACGGGCTACCTCGGGCGCGCGGTGGTGCAGCACCTGGTCTCGGCCGGGCACGCGGTGACCGGGCTCGTCCGCTCCGAGGCGCGCCGGCCTCACCTGGCCCGCCTCGGCGCCCGGGCGGTGGTGGGCGACATCCACCGTCCGGAGACCTACGCCTCCGCCGCCCGGGAGAGCGAATGGCTGGTCCATCTCTGCTTCGAGGCCGGCGAGCGAGCGGCCGATGCGGACCGGACGGCGGTGGACACCCTGCTCGGGGCCGCACGCGCCGCCAACGGTCCGCGCAGCCTGGTCTACACCTCGGGGTGCCTGGTGCTGGGCAAGACGGGCGCGGCGCCGGCCTACGAGGACGCCTCCACCGAGCACGCGTTCTTCAACACCTGGCGCCCGGCCCAGGAGCGGCGTGTCCTCGCCGCGGCCGGGCCCGCGCTGGCCGCCGCCGTCATCCGGCCCGCTTGGGTCTACGGAGGCGACGGCGGGATGGCGGCGGAGTACTTCGCCAGCGCGCTCGCCGACGGCGCGGCGGCGTACATCGGCGATGGGCAGAACCGGATGCCGCTCGTCCAGCGCGACGACCTGGCCCGGCTGTACCGCCTCGTGCTCGAGCAGCGCGCCGGGGGGGTGTTCCACGCCGCGGACGAGGGCCGGGCCACCGTCCGCGAGCACGCCGCCGCAGCCAGCCGCGCCGCCGGCCGGGGCGGGGCCACCCGGAGCATCCCGCTCGAGGAGGCGCGGAAGACGCTCGGGCCCTTCGCCGAGGCGTACTGCCTGGACCAGCTCCTCGGCTCGCGCCGGGCCCAGGAGCTGGGGTGGAAGCCGCGCCGTCCGTTCGTGGACCTCGCCGAGCAGGCCTTCGTCGAGTGGCAGGCGGCGCGCTCCTCCGTCTCGAGCTGAAGACTGCAGGCCGGTTCACCCCCGGCTCGGGGCGTGCTAGGCCCCTCGCCCCGCCTCACCTCGGGAGGAAGGCCCCCATGCTCAGGAAGATCCTCATCGCTCTCGCCGTTCTGATCATCGTCCTGGTGATCATCGTCGCCACGCGCCCGGGGACGTATCGGGTCACCCGGGCGGCCACCATGGCCGCCCCCCCGGCGGTGGTCTACGCGCAGATCGCCGACTTCCATCGCTGGGACGCCTGGTCTCCGTGGGCCAAGCTCGATCCGGCGATGAAGACCACCTACAGCGGGCCGGCCTCCGGCCCGGGCGCGGCCTATGCCTGGGCGGGGAACGACAAGGTCGGCGAGGGGAAGATGCTCATCACCGGGGCCAAGCCGGGCCAGGAGGTGGACATCAAGCTCGACTTCCTCAAGCCCTGGGAGGCCACCAGCGCCACCGTCTTCGCCCTCGAGCCGGCCGGCCCGGGGACCAAGGTCACCTGGTCGATGTCCGGTGAGTCCAACTTCGTGATGAAGGCGATGTCCCTGGTCACCGACATGGACGCCAACATCGGCAAGGACTTCGAGAAGGGGCTGGCTTCGATGAAGTCGGTGTCCGAGGCGGAGGCCAAGCGCCAGGCGGACGAGGCGGCGAAGAAGGCCGCCGAGGCGGCCGCGGCCCAGGCGGCGGCCGATGCCGCGGCGGCACAGGCTGCTGCGGCGGCGGCGGCCAAGAAGCCGGCCAAGGGGGCCAAGAAGTAGCGGCGCCGCGGCACGAGCCCCTCTCATCGACCCAGGCAGCCCACCTTGCGGAGTGCTTTGCACGCGGCGCCGCGCCGCGCTAAGCGCTCGGGGTGAAAGCGTGTCCCTCGTCCCTCTCAAGATCGCCGAGCCGGTCACTCCACGCTCCGACGACCCGATCGACCTGCTCCTCGACTGCCACCAGCGGCTGCGTCTCTTCACCACGCTGGCCGTCCAGCTCGCCGCGCAACCGACGGCGCTGCCGGCCGAGGTGCGCGAGGTCGCCGGGAAGGTGCACCGCTACTTCACCGTGGCCCTCCCGCTGCACGAGGAGGACGAGGAGCGCTCGCTCTTCCCCCGGCTCCTGGCCCGGGTGCCGGCCCTGGCCGCCACCGTGGCTCGCCTCCACGAGGACCACGAGGCCCACGCCGTCCGGGTGGGGGCGCTGGTGGCGCTCTGCCAGGAGCTGAATACCTGGCCGGAGCGATTCTCCGTCCTCCGCGCCGACCTGAGCGAGGCCGCCCGGGCGCTGGAGGAGATCTGGCGGGTGCACCTCACCCTGGAGGAGACGGAGCTCTTCCCGGCGCTCCGCACGGCGCTCACCGTCGAGGAGCGAAGCGCCATCCGGGACGAGATGCGGGCCCGCCGCGCGCGCCTCCCTCCCCGATGACGCCGTGGCGCCGGCTCCCGCTCGCCGTCCTCTGCCTGGTCTGGGCGGGGGTGGTGATCGGCATCTCCTTCATCGAGGCCCCGGTGAAGTTCCGCGCCCCGACGCTCACCCGCACCGTCGCCCTCGACGTGGGGCGCACCGTGTTCCAGGCCTCGCAGCTGGTGCAGGCCGGACTGGGCGCCCTCGCCCTCGGAGCGGCCTTCTGGGGCCGGGTGGGCCGGTGGGTCTGGCTGTGCCTGGCCGCGGTGGGGGCGGCCCTCGCGCTCCAGATGGCGTGGATCTTCCCGCTGCTCGATGCACGGGCGGAGGCGATCATCGCCGGCACGACGCCGGTGGGCTGGCCGATGCTCCACACCCTCTACGGAGCGCTCGAGGTCCTCAAGCTCCTGGCCCTCGGCGCGGCGGCCGTCCTCGCCCTCCGCTCGGACAGTTTGGAGCGGTGAGGGCACGAAAGTACGATGCCGCCATGGCGGGGGAGCTCATCCGGACCGAGCGTCTCATCCTGCGCGAGCCGCAGGAGGCGGACCTCCCTGCGCTGATCACCATTCTCAGGGAGCCGGAGGTGGCGCGCTGGTGGCCGGGGTTCGACGAGGACGAGGCACGCCTGGCCTTCCTCGGCCGCGACGACATCACCGTCCTCACCATCGAGCACCAGGGACAGGTCATCGGAGCCCTCCAGTTCCACGAGCAGACCGATCCCGGCTACCGCCATGCCGGCGCCGATCTCTTCGTCTCCACCGCCTGGCAGGGCAAGGGGCTGGGAAGCGAGGCCGTGCGCGGCGTGGCCCGTCACCTGTTCGACGCACGCGGGCACCACCGGATGGTGATCGATCCGGCGGCCACCAACCTGCGCGCCATCCGTGCCTACGAGAAGGTGGGCTTCCGCCAGGTGGGGGTGATGCGCCAGTACGAGCGCGGGGCGAACGGGACCTGGCACGACTGCGTGATGATGGAGCTCCTCAAGTCGGATCTCCGCTGACGCCGGGGGACGGGCCGCTCAGCTCCGGGCCGGGTCCTCCGGGTCCTCGGGCTCGCGCGCCAGGCTCTGCAGCCGGGAGTAGAGCCTCCGGCGGCTGATGCCGAGGAGCCGCGCGGCGGTGGTCTTGTTCCCGCCGGCGCGCTCCAGGGCCGCCTCGAGGAGCTCCCGCTCGAAGCTGTCGAGGTCGAACTCCTCCGTGGTCGAGGAGGGCGCCACCTTCCGGGCCGCGGCCATCACCGCCGCCATGGCCGCGCTCTCGGCGAGGACCTGCAGACCGTTGCCATGCAGCTGGGAGCGGTGGCGTTGCCGCCGGGAGAGGTCACCCAGATCCGTCTCGAGCTGGACCCGGCCGGGCCGCAGTACGTGCTGCTGCCCGATGACACCAAGGCCCAGCTCTTCGTCCCGAGCGGGACCCAGACCGGCGTGAAGCTGAACGGGCACTTCCCGGTCACCGCCTTCAACCTGCACACGGTGACGCTCGACTTCGACGGACCGAATTCCATCGAGTACCACCCCACCGGTCAGCCCAAGCCGCGGTGGATCCTCCGGCCGGTGATCCGGGTGAAGGCGGAGGCCGACGAGGTCATCCCCTGCTCGAATGACGCCGGGCCGGATGCCGGAAACCCGGATGCAGGCGAGCCGGACGCAGGGAATCCGGACGCGGGCAGCGAGCTGCCGGACGGCGGGATGGGCTCCTAGCGAAGCGCGCAGGTCCGTCGCTCGTCACCACGCCGACGCCTCGCCCGGGAGGACGGGGCACCGTTTCGCTTGACCCTTCGCGCTCGGACGGCGAGCGTCCGACCGTCGACCCGGGGTCACGCGAGGGGGTGTCATGTCCATCGGCAAGCGCTCAGCGGCGGAGTTCATCGGAACGTTCTGGCTGGTGCTCGGAGGATGCGGGAGCGCGGTCCTGGCCGGAAAGGTCCCGCAGCTGGGCATCGGCTACGCCGGTGTGGCGCTGGCCTTCGGCCTGACGGTGCTCACCGGCGTCTACGCGCTGGGGCACATCTCGGGGGGACACTTCAACCCGGCGGTGTCGGTGGGTCTCTTGGTGGCCAAGCGCTTCCCGACCAAGGACCTGGTCCCCTATGTCGTGGCGCAGCTCGCGGGCGCCATCGCCGCGGCGGTCGTCCTCTACGTCATCGCCAGCGGCAAGGCGGGGTTCAACCCGCAGGCCGGTTTCGGCGCCAACGGATACGGTGAGCACAGCCCCCAGGGCTACGGGCTCGCCGCAGGGCTGGTGTGCGAGGTGGTGATGACCTTCATGTTCCTGGTGGTCATCCTCGGGGCGACGGACGCGCGCGCACCGAAGGGGTTCGCCGGCCTGGCCATCGGCCTGGCGCTCACGCTCATCCACCTCATCGCCATTCCCGTCA
>Ga0335085_10016332_pt1 | contig 10732 bp, 10 predicted proteins | sample Lox_Sample_45_FD_206712 | JGI IMG/M metagenome (GOLD analysis project Ga0335085, IMG submission 206712) | Soil microbial communities from Loxahatchee National Wildlife Refuge, Florida, United States - Lox_Sample_4.5 | ecosystem: Environmental > Terrestrial > Soil > Wetlands | place: USA... | reverse complement strand
AAAAGGAAGATCGGTAGTCCGCTCAGGAACTGGTCCAGCGCCAGCATCAAAGCGGAGTTGCTCAGCCGGTAGACTAGCCAGCCTTGAGCCACGATCTGCATCCACGTCCCAATACTGGATGTGCATGCCCCGACCCACATCAGCCGGAAATCGCGATATTGGAATGCTTTAAAAGTGCGCGAGAACACGCAGATCTTTCCCGTGAGCTAGTCACAAAACTAACACGTGGCGACATCTTTCGAGAATTGCTAGGGACAATTGCCGCGGAAAATTTACCTCCCTACCGACAAGACGGTTCCTTTCTTCGGTAAGACCGACCCGATCCCGCGAACAATTCGGAGGCGAACTCCCCTAATTCTGCTCGACGTTAGCCGGTCGATTCATCGGCAACGAGCGAACTTAGCCGATCGTCCTCACGTCGGCGGGAGGTTTGGCAGCAACGCCAACCGGGCCGCTCTTGACTGGTACTTTCGCTGCAGTCCCTGATTGACGCATCCCCTGAAAAAACCTATAGTTACGGCACCGTTGCCTGCGCTTCGACGCTTCGGGAAAATTGTCTCCGATCGCGTACGAGACAGAGCCACGGCGGCCTCGCGATTCCCCAGCGGGCCGAGTGAAATTGCGGTAGGTGACTGGCTCTCCCTCTTCTGACAACGGTCGATTATTACGGCTCTACCCATGGACTCCATCTTTATCGGCACCATTGTCGTTCCGGGAATAACGGCGTTCCTGCTGCTGGGCATTTTCACCTATCTTTATCAGCAGGGGCGGGAATCCTATTTTCGCGCATGGCAGTTGGGCTGGGCCTCCTGGACTCTTTACTATGCCGCAGCCGTGCTGCTTCATGCAGGAAGTGGTGGCGTCGCCGTCTTCGCCGCCGCGAAGTTGCTGCAGCTCTTTACCGTTCTCACCATCCTCGCCTCTACGCAGCTCACAGACGGTGAACGTTTCAAGCCGCCCTGGTACGACTGGGTAATTGCTGCCGGTGGTGTCGTCTTTGTCGCCTATGTGTTGCGCCACCATTGGCACAACGGCGCCTTCGATCTTCGCTACGAAGACGGTCATCTCGAGCTCGAGGTCCTGCTGGGGGCAGTCCTGTTGGGATCGGCGATTCGCTTCTACCGGCTCGGGCGCCAACGTGACTTCCTCGGCTTTCGCCTGATCGCCCTTGCCCTCGCGTTCTGGGCGATCCTGATGAGCACACGTCAGTATCACGGGCTGCTCGCATCAGGATGGTTTGGCAGCGTCGGACACGTCCTCGGACCGCTGCCGCAGATGTTGCTCGGCATCGCGCAGGTCATCGTGCTCTATGAGCACGAACGCCGCACCGTGCAGGACAACACCCTCTACTTCTCGACTCTTGACGTCGACAACTCGCACCTGGTCGCCGCGAAGGAGCTTACGCCCAGCATGCAGCGGATGTTGGCGCGGCTCGCGAAACTCCTGCGCGTTTCCGACGCCGCCATCTGCGTTGCCGAGCCGTGGCGTGCCGCCATACCGAACCTCTCATTCGGCTTTCCTGCCGACTTCGTACAGAACATGGAGTCGCAGGAGATCACCGATTACCTCATCGATATGGCCTATCGTCGCGGAGGGATTGCCACCTTCCGCAACATCGCTGGCATGTCGGAGCCATTGCCCGCCGGACCCACCGGGCGTTTCGATCGGTTGAAGCAGTTCCTCCGTCAGCACGACATTCGTAGCATCACCGCCGTGAGCCTCCAAACTCGCGATAAGAATTTCGGTATCCTGCTCTTCCCGCATTCCAGTCGAAGCGCCTTCGGGCCCTCGCAGATTCGGCTGCTCATTGGGCTGGCGATGCAGATCGGCATGACGCTGGAGAACTTCGTCGCCATCCAGGAAACCCAGCGTCGCACCCGCGAATACGAGCTGATGACACAAATGGGACAGGTGATCAGCTCGCACCTCGATGCTGACGAAGTCCTTCTAGCCATTCACCGCGAGATTGGTTTGCTGGTCGATACCCACACGTTCTACATCGCATTCGCCGATGGGGACGAACTGCGATTCGAACTCGAGGTGATGGAGGGCGACGTCAGTCCCAAACGTTCGCGACCGCTCTCGAATGGGTTAAGCGAGCATATCATCCGCACCGGACAACCGCTTCTCGTGACATCGAACATGGAGGAAACCCGCCAGAAGATCGGCGCGCCGTTTGTGCCCGGTCGGCCGGCGAAGTCGTTCTGCGGAGTCCCCATCTTCATGGAAGGGCGCTCGGCGGGCATCATGGCCGCTATCAACTACGAGCGTGAATTCGTCTACTCCGAGCGCGATGTCGAGTTGCTGCAGACGGCCGCCGGCCAGGTGGCGGTCGCGGTCGAAAACGCGCGCCTCTTCGCCGAGCAGCAGCGGCGTGCTAAGTATCTCGCGTTCCTGAACCGCATTTCGAAAACCGCAATCTCCAGCCAGGACGCCGAACAGATGCTGGAAGAGATCGTTACCGAGGTCCAGCAGAACTTCGAGTTCGACCACATTGGCATCGGCGTCGTTGACTTTGCCACCAAAGAGATTGAAATTCGTGCCGAGGCTGGCAGCACCAATGTTGCGCTCCGCAAGCGCGTCCCGCTGGGTGTCGGCATTATGGGCAAGGTCGCGCGCTCAAACGAAATGATGCTGGTGCAAAAAGCGGACGGCCACCTTCTCGGCATGCTTCCCAACGCCCGCGCAGTTCTCTGCCTCCCGCTGACCTACGGCGAAACGCTGCTTGGCGTACTGAACATCGAGAGCAAGAACGAGCAGGCATTCAAGGACCAGGACGTCCTCATCCTCCGAACTCTCGCGGACCTGCTCGCCACGGCTCTGCACAACGCATTTGTCTTCCAGAAGCTACAGCAGCAGTCAATCACTGACGGTCTCACCGGCATCAAGACCCGCCGGTTCTTCCTTGAGGCCGTGCAGGGCGAGTGGAAACGTGCTTCGCGTGCAGGGCGTCCGTTCTCAGTAGTCATGATCGACCTCGACAAGTTCAAGGAAGTAAATGACGGCATGGGACACCTTGAGGGCGATCTCGTGCTGGCTCGTGTCGGACGCCTGCTCGAGCAAAAGTGCCGCCAGTCGAACGTCGTCGCGCGTTACGGTGGAGACGAGTTCGTCATCCTGATGCCCGAAACCGGAATCGAACAGGCCCAGATTCTCTCCGAACGTTTGCGCCTGTGGGTGGCCACCGATCCCATGCTCAACGAGCGGCACATCAGCGGCAGTTTCGGCGTCGCCAGTTTCCCGCTCCACGGCTCGACCGTCGAAGACATCATGCGCGTCGCCGATGCGGGCATGTACGTCTCCAAGCACGCTGGCGGTAACCGCGTTTCCACGGCGGAAGAATTCCGCGAGGGCGAAACCGCCGCGGTGCAGCGGCAGCTCATTGCGTCGTACATCGAGGGCTTCCTGCAGCGCGAGAACATGGGACCTGACGCAGGTGAGGAACTGGTCGCCACCCTGAAAAAGATGTGCGCCGGATTGCAAGACGACCCCGAGCCGATGCGCGAAGCCATCATCGTGCTCTGCCGCGCCGCCGAGGCCCGCGAAGGTCACAATACCGGCCATGGACAGGCTGTTTCGAAGTACGCCGAATCCATCGCTCGCGAGTTGGGACTCGACCAGAAGGAGATCGCTGAAGTGGCTTTCTGCGGCATGGTGCACGATGTCGGCAAGCTCGTGATCCCCGAACGGATGCTGGGCAAGCCCGGCCATCTCTCCGATGACGAGAACTACATCATGCGCATGCACTCCGGACTGTCGGCGGACATTCTCAGCTCCGTTCCCGGCAGCAAGGGTTTGCAGGAGATCGTGCGCTTCCACCACGAATGGTACGACGGGCGAGGCTATCCCGATGGCCTGAAGGGCGAGGAGATCCCGCTTGGCTCGCGAATATTGATGGTGGCCGATGCCTACGCAACGATGATCCGCGAGCTACCCTATTCCCCCGCCAAGACGACCCAGGAAGCGGCCGATGAACTGGAACGCGGAGCCGGAACGCAGTTCGATCCGAATGTGGTGAGCATCTTCCTGCATCAATTGCGCGGCGAAACTGCCCGTCGGGCGACTCGCTAACCCACGCGTTACTTCACTTCCTCCAGCAGCACAGCCACATGCGCGATGGCCGCGTTGTCGGTGCCCATGCCCTCGGGCGTCTTGGCCTTGATCCCTACACAGTTGGGCTCGATGTTCAGCAGGTCGGCGACGCTTTGCTGGATTTTCTTTGCCATCGGGGCGATCTTCGGTGCCGAGAGAATCAGGGTGGAATCGAGGTTCACGATCCGGTACCCGGCGCTGCGGATCTGTTCCAGCGCCTCCTCGACGAACACGCGCGAATTCGCGCCCTTCCACTTCGGATCGCTGGGTGGAAAGAACGTGCCAATGTCGCCCGCCGCAACGGCGCCCAGTAACGCATCCGTTATAGCGTGCAGCAGGACATCGCCATCGGAGTGCCCGGCCAGCCCGCGGTCGTGTGCGATCGAGAGCCCGCCGATCTTCAGCGGAACTCCCGGTTTAAATTCGTGCGAATCCCAGCCATACCCTATGCGCAAATTCTAAGAACCTTTCAACGCGGATTCACGCGGATGAGCGCGGGTTTCCTTTTTGGGGGTTTTCAAACACGAACCGCCGGAACTGTGCGGACGGCCCGAAGTTCAGAATCAATCCAACCTCGACCTTTGTGGCCCGAAGATAATTCAGGATCTGCTTTTCGAATGCGAAGTCAATCGATCTAGCCGTCTTGAGTTCCAGAAGCACCGTATCGTTCACCAGCACGTCCGCCCGAAACTCACCCACTTGAATACCTCTATACCAAACAGCAAGCGGAACCTGTCGCCCAACCTTGAATCCAGCCTGACCCAGCGCCACCGACAGCGCATTCTCGTAGACGGATTCAAGAAAGCCATGGCCCAGATCGTTATATACCTCGTAGAAACAACCAATAACCTTTTCGGTTAGCTCGGCATGCAACAGCTTGTTGCCAGAGTTCTGCATCGTTCCAGTATCGCCAGCCAACCCGAGAACGTCGGTGATCTCTGAACTGTTTCGTTGCGCGGATTTTTATCTCTCCGGAATCCGCGTTAATCCGTGTTGATCCGCGTTGAAAGCTTTTCACCCAGCCACGTACTTCTTCGCTTCCTGTCCAGCGTAGAACTCCGCCAGCTCCAAATCCGCTGGCGTCGTGATCTTGATATTCCTCGGCGATCCCATCACCACTGCAACCGGATGACCCATGCGTTCCACCAACGAGGCTTCGTCGGTTCCGGTGAAGCCATCGCGTGTGGCCTCGTCGAAGGCCTGCTTAAGCACGTGGAAGCGGAAGCCTTGCGGCGTCTGCACCAGCACGATGTGCTCGCGCGGAATCGTCGCATTCACCACCGCGCCTTCCGCCGTGCGGTCCACCTGCTTGATCGTGTCTACTGCCGGAACCGCCGCTATCGCCGCCCCATGCTTCGCCGCCGCATCGATAACGTTGGCGACAACCTCGCGATCCACGAACGGCCGCACCGCATCATGCACCAGCACCAGGTCTTCCGGTGCCGCAGAAATCGCGTTCAACGCGTTACAAACCGATTCCTGCCGGTGCTCGCCGCCTTCCACGATGCGCACCGGCTTGGCGAGATTCTCCTGTTGTAGCCGTGGAGCGAAGTTCTCCGCCTCGGATTTGCGCATCGCCACGACAATTTCGCTTACGCCCGGTGCCGCGGCGAACTTCCTCAACGTAAGAATCAGCACCGGCACGCCGTTCAGTTCCGTGAACTGCTTTGCCGGCGCCTTGCCGGTAGCCGGTCCCGCCATCCGCGAACCCAGTCCGGCCGCGGGAATGATGACAACCACTTTCATATCTACTCTCAATGCACAGCTAAGGGGAGGTAAGTATACAGGCGCGGCGGGAAGGAGTTCAAAGAAGGAGCCGTAACCGGCGGATGTTGCGCTACCCGTTCAGAACACCAACTCCCTCGTCTGCGCGTGCCTCACAATCGCCAGCAGCGTGATCAGGACAATGCAAGCGAACGATCCCAGGCAGATGATGCAGTACGAGTACAGCACGCGCGCCTCGAGATACGTCAGCCACGCCGAAAAGCCCGTTGCGACTACCGCCGAGAAAATCAGTAACGCCGAAGCAAGCTTGTTGTCGCGGCGCACCCGCGAGAGCACCAGCAGGAAGATGTAGCCGACGACGCCGATCGCCGCCACCGGCACCGGGCCGAGGTGCGAATACACGCTCTTGTTTACGGCGTCGCAGTTGAACGTGTCGCCGAAGTCGCAGTAGTCGGTCGCGGTCTTCTTGTAGTGGTTGTAGACCGACACGCCGGAAAGCACGATGCCGATCAGCGCCAGGAACGTAATCACCCAGCCGAGTCGGTCGCTCACGGCAGCTTGCATCCTGTTTGTTGGCTCAGTTTATCGAGCTGAAGCGTGCCCTCCAGCCGCGTGCCGTCGCCGAAGATCCACGTCGGCGTGTGTTTGATGCCGAGAGCCTTGCACTGGTCGGTCTCCTTGTGGGTCTCCGGAACCATACATTCCACGTAGGTGACGTACTGGAACGACTCCCCGAACAACTCCTTCTGGTCGGCGCAATGAGAGCAGGTCGCAGCGCCATACATGACCGCTTTCTTTTCCGTCAGGCACTTGGCGAAGCCATCCAGTTTCTTATCCGCCGAAAAGGCGGATTGGGTGGCGCAGATGATCGGCAGCAATAGAATAAAGGCCGCAAAGCGTTTCATAAGAAGTTCATCCTGTGCGCAACATTAGACCACACCCACGGCGCCTGCCCATATGAGTGGCGAACATCCGCGGTAAACGGGCCGCACTTTTCGGCCATGGAAGCCGCATTTTCCTGCACCCGGTTGACGGTGACCCACATCACATGTACCATGTTCGCAATGTCTCGCGACCAGAAGACGTGTTGTTGTCCGCTCAGCATGTGCATGTGTATGTGCTGCATGTGCGCGCTGTCTTCTGGCGAGGGGGGACTTGATTAGCGGATAAGTAACTTCCAGCTTACAAGGTTCAGAACCCACCGTCAGGCGATGCCCGGCGGTGGGTTTCTTATTTTTGCTCGCAAAGTGGCTGTGGGGGCCGAATGCCAGAAACGAAGAAAGAAACGGCAGCAGAGAAAGTCGAACGACTGAAGCGTGAAAAAAACGCGTGGGAATGCATCGACGAAATCCGAGCCTTCGCAAGAAACGGATGGGAATCCATCCCGCCGGAGTGGCTCGGCACCTATTTTCGCACCTGGGGAATTTACACCCAGGGCGACGGCGGCGGCGCGCTCAGTGGGCCCGGTGGCCAGGGCAAGGCTGTCCCGTATTTCATGGTCCGCATCCGCATTCCCAACGGCATCCTCACCTCCGCCCAGGCTCGCGCCATCGCGACCCTCACCGAAAAACACGCTCGCGGGATCGCCGACATCACCGTGCGCCAGAACTTCCAGTTGCACTGGGTGGCTATCGAATCAATTCCTGAGATCCTCGAAACGCTCCACCAGCACGGCCTTACGACCACCGGCGCCTGCGGCGATGTGGTCCGCAACGTCGTTGGCTGTCCCGTTGCCGGTGTCGATCGCGACGAAATTGTCGACGCTTCTCCGCTCGTCCGCGAGGCCACGCAACTGTTCGTCGGCAATCCCGAGTTCTACAACCTGCCGCGCAAGTTCAAGATCTCCATCACCGGATGCCGTGTCTGGTGTTCCTATCCGGAGATCAACGACATCGGCCTGACCGCCACCTTGCGCAGGCGCTGGACCGGCGAAGAACTTGGCTTCTCCGTGCGCGTTGCTGGCGGCCTCTCCGCCGAGCCTCACTTGGCCAAGCGCCTGAACGCTTTCGTTACATGGAACCAGGTTATCCCGGTCGTGAAGGGCATCGCCGAAATCTTCCGCGACGCCGACGTCCTCCGCAAGAGCCGCGAAGCCGCCCGCCTCAAGTACCTCTTCCTGCGCCATGGCTGGACTGCTGACTCGTTCCTCGACGAACTCCAATCGCGCATCGGATTCAAGCTCGATCCCGCCGAACCCGACCACGCACCGGAGGACGTCATTCGCGATCACGTCGGTGTGCACGAGCAGAAGCAATTCGGGCGCTACTACGTCGGCGCCAGCGTCCTTCGCGGACGCATGACCGCCTCCCAGTTACAGGCCGCCGCCAATCTCGCGCAAGAGTTCGGCCACGGCGAGATTCGCACCACCGCCATGCAGAACCTGCTGATCCCGAACGTTGCGAAAGAGCAAGTCAGCGCCGTCACCAACCGTCTCGCGCTCGCCGGTCTCGCTACGCAAGGGTCCGCCTTCCAGCGCGGTACCATTGCCTGCACGGGCACAGAGTTCTGCAAGATCGCCATCACGGAGACGAAGGGCTTCGCCCGTTGGCTAACCGAAGAGTTAGACCAGCGCCTGCCCGGATTCGAGCAGCAACTCAAGCTCCACGTCACCGGATGCCCCAACAGCTGCGGGCAGCACTGGATCGCCGACATCGGCCTCGAAGGCAAGAAGTTGAAGGTGAACGGCAAGCTCACCGACGCTTACTATTTCTGCGTCGGTGGTGCGGTGGGCAAGCATCAGGCTATTGCGCGACCGGTGGGCTATCGTTGCCTCGCCAGCGATGTGCCCGATGCGATCGAGCGCCTCCTGAATCAATACCGGATATTCAAGTTCCCCGGCGAAAACCTCCGCGAGTTCTTTACGCGCCACGAGGCCGAGGAAATCCGCGGCTGGCTTGCCGGAGAATTCGTCCCGCCCGTCGAGCGCGATGCGCCAACCGGCCGTGTCCCCCATGGAGTCGAAGGATGAGCCAGCCACGCCCGGTACTGTTCCCGCTATTCCTGAAACTCGAGGGCCGCATGTGCCTGGTTGTCGGCGGCAATGCCGAAACCGAGAGCAAGATTCCTGGGCTGCTGGCGTCAGGGGCGAAGGTGCGAGTCGTGTCGGCAAAGATCACGGACACGATTCGTGCCTTTGCAGACACCCGCCAGATAGCGTGGAATCAACGCCATTTCGAACCGGCCGATCTCGCTGGTGTAACGCTCGTGATAGCGCTCGATGAAGACGACGCGGTGAACGAAGCTGTCTATCGCGAAGCCACTGCGCGTGGCATTTTGTGCAACGTTGTCGATCAACCAGAGCGCTGCCACTTCTACTATCCGGCGGTCGTCCGCCGCGGGCAACTCCAGATCGCCATCTCCACCGGCGGTCTGAGTCCGGCGCTCGCCAGTTCCATCCGCCGCGATCTGGAAGCGCAATTCGCCCCGCAGTACGCGGACTGGATCGAAGCCCTCGGTCGCGCCCGCGAACGTCTGCTCCGCAAGCATCCCCGATCCGCGCGCCGAACTCGGCTGCTGCAGCGGATCGCCACCCGCCGCGCGTATCTGAACTTCGCCGCCAAGCTGGAGCGCGCATGAGCGGCAAAGTCTTCCTCGTCGGAGCCGGACCGGGCAGCGTCGACCTGCTGACCCTTCGCGCGGCGCGCGTCATTGAAAACGCCGATGTGATCCTCTACGATGCGCTCATCGGCACCGACATCCTCCAGTTGGCCAAGCCCAACGCTCGCCTCATCAACGTCGGCAAACGTTGCGGTAAGAAGGCACTTTCGCAGGAAGACATCAACGACATGCTTATCTACTGGGCGCGCTCCGGCGATGTCGTCGTTAGGCTCAAGGGGGGAGACCCTGGCATCTTCGGACGCGCTGCGGAAGAGACGTCAGCCTTGCGCGCCTCCAATATGGACTTTGAGATTATCCCGGGCGTTACAGCCGCGTGCTCAGCCGCGGCCGCAGCCGGCATCTCGCTGACCGATCGCAACGTTGCCTCGCAAGTCGTCTTCGCCACCGCTCATCACAGCGAGGAGAACTCCGACCGCAGTTTCGCCAGTGCTGCTCGCGACGGCCGCACCATCGTGCTCTACATGCCTGGGCACAATTACGAACGCATCGCGGGCGAACTTCACCGCGCCGGCATCTCGCTGCAAACACCCTGCGTCATCGTTTCGAAGATCGCCACCACCGATCAGCAGGTCACCTGGACCGACCTGCACTCGCTCGCCAGTCACGCCGCATTGCCTTCGCCGTCCGTGCTGATCATCGGCGAGGTTGCGCGGCGCCCAGGCTCCCAAGCTGCCGACTACATCGCAAATTGGTCCGCCGTTGCACAACAGGATTTCTGGGCGCATCACGAAGAGGATCGCAAGATCACCGCCTAGCCCAGCAGTTTGCGGGAAAGTGAATTTGATCTTACCGGCGCTGGCGCCGTGCCGGTTGCAAGGAAGGAATCAACCCGAGACCCACCAGTCCGGCGCCGATCAGCAACAACGCGTCCGGTTCCGGTGTCGTCGGAGGCGGGTAGCTCGAGTTCGCCATGATCGACACGTCGTCAAGCCAGCTCGTGGAGTTTGTATTGGGAGGGAACGTCGATCCCGTGCCGAAGACAATCTCGGTCAGGAACTCGCCGCTGCCTGACCCATTCTGCAGTTCGTTCAGTAGGTCGTACTGATCCCAATTGCTGTCGAGCGCTGATTCCAGAACAACATGATTCGAACCGTCCTGGTAGAACAACTCAACCCCAAACAGCACGCCGGGATCCGTCTTGAACCAGAACGACGCTTCCGTCATCAGGCCGGTGTAGATAGATGTGGCGAACGTCTGCGAGATGATGTAGCCACCCTGGTCTTGCGCGCTATAGCTGCTGCCGTTCGCGCCTCCGGTAACCACTGTCCACGGCGTGCAAGGATTCCCCGTGCATGGA
>Ga0335085_10016331_pt1 | contig 10732 bp, 8 predicted proteins | sample Lox_Sample_45_FD_206712 | JGI IMG/M metagenome (GOLD analysis project Ga0335085, IMG submission 206712) | Soil microbial communities from Loxahatchee National Wildlife Refuge, Florida, United States - Lox_Sample_4.5 | ecosystem: Environmental > Terrestrial > Soil > Wetlands | place: USA: Florida... | reverse complement strand
CAACAATCGCCCCGTCTTGACAGGGGAGGAGTTGTGGCCGGCGAAAGGCGGAATGCGGGCGAAGGCTATGTCCTCCTCACCCCCACCCTTTTGGTGATGGCGCTGGCCCTGGCAGCGCCCTTGGTTCTGATGACCGTAACCAGCCTGAAGAGCCAGCAAGGGTTGGGCTTGTCGCAAGGCTGGACCCTTGCCCAGTATGGGGCGGTTCTGGGCAAGGCGAGCTATCGCGCCCTGTTCCTACGCTCGGTGCTGATTTCCGGGTTAGTGACGGCTGCCACCGTTTGCCTGGCTTATCCGATGGCCTATTTCGTCGCCTTCCGCGCCCGGCGGAAGTTCATCTGGCTGGTGGCGCTGACCGTGCCCTTCTGGACCTCCTATCTGCTTCGGGTCTTTGCCTGGAAGATCATCCTGGGCTTTGACGGGGTGATCAATTCCGGCCTGATGCGGCTTCACCTGATCAGCCAGCCTCTGGCCTTCCTGCTCTATAATCCCTTCGCGGTGGTGTTAACCTTGGCGCACGCCTGGGCAGCCTTCGCCATCCTACCCATCTATGTGAGCCTGGAAAAAATCGAGCCTTCGCTGCTGGAAGCCGCCAGCGACCTGGGCGATGGGCCGTTACGGCGCTTCCTGCGTATCACTCTGCCCTTGTCGCTACCGGGCGTGCTGGGCGCCGCCATCCTGATCTTCGTGCCGACCACCGGGGATTATGTCACCCCGGCGCTGGTGGGTGGCACGCAAGGCACCATGATCGCCAACCTTATCGAGGTCCAGTTCAACGGCGTGGGCAACTGGCCGCTGGGAGCCGCTTTGTCGCTGGTCAGCATGGCGATGGTGGGCGTAATCGCGGGCCTGTTCGTATCCAGCGCGCGCATAGCGGTCCGCAAAATCAGATGAGCCTGGCACGATGAAAAGCCGCGGATTTGTCTGTTACGCTTTCGCCTATCTGGGTTTTCTCTATTTTCCGGTGCTGGTGCTGCCCATTTTCTCATTGAACAATTCCGAGTTCATCGCTTTTCCCCTCTCCGGCTTTACCGCCCGCTGGTACGGCGCACTTTCATCCGACGGCGCCATGCAGCACGCCTTGGGCAACAGCCTGAAGGTCGGAATCGTTACCGCGCTTCTTTCAACCATCCTGGGGCTTGCCGCCGCGCGCGCAGTGACGCGTTATCATCTGCAGGGTGCAGGGCTGGCGCTTGGCTTCATCTCGCTTCCCCTGTTCATTCCCGACATCGTGCTGGGCCTGTCGCTCTTGTTGCTGCTGGCGGCGGCCGGCCTGCCACTGTCGCTTGCCGCGGTAGTCATTGGACATCTGCTGGTCTGTGTGCCCTTTGCCCTCACCGTCCTGATCGCCCGCTTTGAAGGCTTCGACCGCAATCTCGAGGAGGTCAGCGCCGATCTGGGCGAGGACGGGTGGATGACCTTCTGGCGCGTGACCTTTCCCCTCATGCTGCCGGGCATTGTCGCCAGCCTGCTTCTGACCTTCATCACATCCTTCGATGAATTCCTGCTGGCGTATTTTCTTTCCGGCACCGAAGCCACCTTGCCGGTCTATATTTGGGGCCAATTGCGCTTTCCCGAACGGCTTCCCATTGTGCTGGCACTGGGCGCTATCATCCTGACCGTATCGGTGGGACTGGTGATACTGGCAGAGTATGTCCGCAATCTGGGCGTCCGTAATCCAACGGTGGGCGTATGAGTTTCCTCACCATTTCGCGAGCCCGCAAATCCTTTGGTTCCCTGACCGTCGTGAACGATGTGAGTCTGGAGCTAACGCGGGGCGAGTTCTTCGCCCTGCTGGGTCCGTCCGGCTGCGGCAAGACCACGCTGCTGCGCATGATCGCCGGCTTCGAAACGCCAGACAGCGGCACCATCGCCATCGATGGCGAAGCCATGAATGCGGTCCCGCCGCATTTAAGGCCCACCAACATGGTGTTCCAGTCCTACGCCATCTTTCCCCACCTCAATGTGTTCGACAATATCGCCTATGGCCTGCGCAAACTGCGATTGCCCAAACCGGCGCTGCGCGCGCGCGTGGAGGCCATGCTCGCGACGGTGCGTCTGGAAGGCCTGGGCGGGCGGCCAGCAGATCAACTCTCCGGCGGCCAGCGCCAGCGCGTGGCCCTGGCGCGGGCCTTGGTGCGCCAACCCAAGCTGCTTCTGCTGGATGAGCCACTGGGCGCCCTCGACAAGCGGCTGCGCGAAGCCATGCAGGTGGAATTGCGCGCCATCCAACGCCAGGTCGGCATCACATTCCTGCTTGTCACCCATGACCAGGAGGAAGCGCTTTCCTTATCGGATCGGGTGGCGGTGATGGAAAGTGGCCGTATTCTCCAGGTCGCGAGCCCGCGCGAACTTTATGAAAGACCCAATTGCCGCCAGGTCGCCGACTTCATTGGCGAGATGAATTTCTTCCACGCCACCGTGCGCCAGATCGGCGGCACCGAAGCGACCGTCCATGCCGGCATACTGGGCATCGTCAACCTCCCGTGCGCAAAGCTGGCACCCGCGATCAAGCCAGGCGACCATATCCTGCTGGCGATCCGGCCCGAGCATGTCCGCTTTGCCGAAACCGGCTTGGCCGGCGAGATCACAGACGCCACCTACCTCGGCGAGCGCAGCCATTTCCATGTGAAGATCGCCGGTCGGAGCGAACCGGTGGCGGTGAGCGGCAGCGTGCCACCGGGCGACAAGACCGTGCACCTGGCCTTTCCGCCCGAAAATCTCATTGGACTGACAACAGGCGATTGAAGATATCCCGGGCCCGGTTCTGGAGCCGGGCAAGCTTCCTTTGGGTCAGGGGGAAACTGCCCGCCTCGGCGGCCCGGGTGAGAAGCGCCTTAAGTCCGGGCGTAGCCTCCTCGATATTGGGTGTCTCATCCAGCGCGATTCGCAGCACCTGGGTCAGTGCATGCTGCAACCGTGCCGCCTCGATCAGCACAGCCGCATCTGCCAGATTGAGAAAGTCCGCAGCCCTGAGTTTTTCCAGCGCCGCAATCGTATTGGTGTCCAGCACATCCGGCCGCACCGGTCCATGCACCAGCTGAAGTGTCTGGGCAATGAACTCGATATCCACCAGCCCGCCCCGCGCATATTTCAGATCCCAGACATTCTTGCCCGGAAAGGTTTCGGCCATGCGTGCCCGCATTTCGCGCGCATCGGCGATGATCGCCTCAGGCGCTCGTGACCGTGTCAGCCGGCGATGGATTTCGCGTTCCACTTGGGCGCGCAAAGCAGGCGGCCCTGCCACCAGCCGGGCGCGGGTGAGCGCCATATGCTCCCAGGTCCAGCTTTCGCTGGCGTGGTAGTCGGTGAAGCTCTTGAGGCTGACGGCAACCGGACCCTTGTTGCCGGTGGGGCGCAGGCGCATGTCTACTTCGTAAAGCGTGCCCGCGGCCGTTGGCGTGGTGAGCGCGGCGATCAGCCGTTGCGCCAGCCGGGCAAAATAAAGCGAAGGTGACAGCGGCTTGGGCCCATTGGATGCCTCGGCGCCCGGCGGCACATCATAAACAAACACCAGATCCAGGTCCGAGCTGGCGGTCATTTCCCTACCGCCCAGCTTGCCCATGGCCACCACGACGAAACCGGCGCCCGGAATGTCACCGGCGCTGCGTGCCATTTCGGCCTCAACTTTCGGCAGCAGACCGGCGATGACGCATTCCGCTATATCGGCAAGGGCCGGGCCGGCCTGCTCAGCCTTGGCGGTGCCTTCCACGATCTGCACACCGACACGGAAAGCCGCCTCCCGGGTGAAGCGGCGGGCCGCGTCCAGCATGTCTTCATAGCTGCCCGTGACCAGACGAGTGAAGTTCCCATCCAATTCGGCGCGCGACGGCAACCGGCTGAGAAATTCCTGATCCAGCAGCGCATCCAGCACAGCCGGGTTGCGCGCCAGATAGCTGGCAAGCCTGGGTGTCGCGCCCACAATCTTGGCCAGCAGCTCCAGGAATTGCGGCCGCGCCAAGAAAAGCGAAAACGGCTGCACACCCGACGGCAGGTTGGAGAGAAACCGGTCGAACTGGGTGAACGCGACATTGGGATCGGCCGCGCCCGCCAGCGCCTTCAAGATCGCCGGAATAAGCTTGGTCAGGAGTTCGCGAGCCCGCTGCGAGCGCATGGCGCGGATGCGGCCATGATGCCAGCCCCGGATGGCGGCGGAGACATGGACTGGATCGCCGAACCCCATGCTGCCCAGGGTTTTGAGTGTTTCCGGGTCCTCTTCCACCCCCGTAAAGACCAGATTGCCTTCCGCTGATGTCAGTTCCGGCGAGCTTTCAAAGAGGCGGGCATAATAGCCCTGCACATTCTCCAGCACGCGGGTCAGTTCGTCCCGGAATTCATTCGGACCGTCGTGACCCATGAAGCAGGCGATATGGGCGATGCCGGCCGCGTCTTTGGGCAGCGAATGGGTCTGCTGGTCCTCGACCATCTGCAGCCGATGCTCCAGCCGCCTGAGATACCGATAGTCGCACTTGAGGTCATAGCCGACGGCCGGCTCGACGCGGCCTTCCGCCACCAGCGCGTCCAGCGCCGCTTGGGTTGCGGCGGCGCGAAGCCCGGGGTGACGTCCGCCCAGGATGAGCTGCTGGGTCTGGGCGAAGAATTCGATCTCGCGGATGCCGCCCCGCCCCAGCTTGATATTGTGTCCGGCGACGGCAATCTCTCCATGGCCAGCATGGGCGTGGATCTGGCGCTTGATCGAGTGGATGTCCTCAATGGCCGCGAAATCCAGATAGCGCCGCCAGATGAAGGGTTTGAGGCCGCCGAGAATTTGCGCGCCCGTCTGCGGATCGCCGGCGCAGGCGCGCGCCTTGATCATGGCGGCACGCTCCCAATTCTGGCCCATGGCCTCATAATAATCGAGCGCCGCCGCGGTGGAGATAGCGACCTGGGTGGCGCCAGCATCGGGCCTGAGGCGCAAATCCAGACGAAAGACATAGCCGTCACCGGTGGTCTCCGACAAAAGCTTGACCAGGCCGCGCACGATGTCCACTGCCGCCCCCCTGGGATCGCCGCGCTTGGCGAGAGGGAATTTGTTCGCGTCGTAAAACACCACCACGTCGATGTCGCTGGAATAGTTCAGTTCATGTGCGCCATACTTGCCCATGGCCAGCACGGTGAGGCCGCATTCTTCTTCCCGCACCGCGGCCTGTCCGGTGCGCCGCGCCTGGTCTGCTAGCAAAAAGCGCAAGGCACCTCCCACACAGGCATCGGCGAAACGGGTAAGCTCCGCCGTCACCTTTTCCACCTCCCAGACGCCTTCGATGTCGGCCATGGCAATGGCCAGGGCAGCGCGCCGCTTGGCTGTGCGCAGTTCCTTCATCGCCAGGCTCTCGCTTTCGGCATGCGCGGCTGCGCGTGCCAGCAACACGCCCGCATTCACGACGGTCTGGGGCCCGGCCGCGAAATACTCGGCCAGGGCGCCAGGCTCGCGCTGCGCCAATCGCCCCAGAAAGGGGCTGTTGCCGAATACAGCATCCAGCAGCGGTTCTTCGCTGGCAAAGCCCTGTTCGGCCAGGGCCGCTTTCACGCGCGCAGCACGCTCGGGGTCATAGGCTTTGGGTGGCGTGCGAAACTGCTGCATGCGGCCAGTCTAACGGGACCGGCAAGACTGGAAAGCAGGATCTATTCGGCGGCACTTTTCAGCGGCGCTTCGGGCATGGCGCGAATGGCCGTCGTGGGAAAGCGCAACACCGCCTTCAGGCCGGCCGGCACATTGTCTTCCAGCACCAGTTCGGCGTTGTGAAAATGGGCCACGGCCGCCACCAGCGACAGGCCCAGGCCCGTGCCCGGCGAATTTCGACTGGCTTCCAGGCGCACGAACCGCTCGGTCACCCGGGGACGATCGGAGAGCGGAATGCCGGGGCCGCTGTCGGTCACCGAAAGATCCACACTCCCCGCCGTGACGGTAACGCGAATCCGCACGTTGCCGCCGGCGGGCGTATATTTGATGGCATTGTCCACCAAGTTGGCCAGCGCCTGGGCGATCAGGCTGCGATTGCCTTCGATGGCGACGGGGCTGCCCGGAATCAGCGCCAGCGACACTTTCTTCTCCTCGGCCAGCGGTTCGTAAAGCTCGACCACATCCGCCGCCACGCCGCCAAGCTCGAGCGGCGCCATGGCGGCGCGGGTGGTGCCGGCATCGGTTTCCGCGATCAGGAGCAGGGCATTGAACGTGCCGATCAACTGGTCGGTCTCGGCGATGGCGCGCTCGATCTCGCCCGCCTGCATGCCGCTTGCATTGAGGCGGGCAACCGATTCTTCCAGCCGGTTGCGCAGGCGGTTTAGCGGTGTGCGCAAGTCATGGGCCACCGAATCGGTGACCTCGCGTAGGCCCTTCATCAAACGCTCGATGCGGTCCAGCATGCGGTTGAGATTTTCCGCCAGAGTGTCGAATTCATCCCCTGAACCGTTGAGCGGCACCCGGCGGGTCAGGTCGCCCTTGATTATCTCGCCGCTGGTGCGGTTGATGGCGTCGAGCCGCCGCAATGTGTTGCGGCTGAGCAGGGCTCCCCCCGCCGTGCCCAGAACCAGAATCAAGAGTACGGTCCAGGGCAGCGTGGTGGTGAACATCCGCTCGGTCAGATAGCGGTCATGGACATCCTGGGCGACCAGCAGCATGAAATCGGCGGGCAGCGGAATGACGCGGCCGCGGGCGCGGCGGGTTTGAAGCTTGCCGTCCACGGGGCGGTCATAGTCGAACTCGACCATGCTGCCGGGCGCGGCTTCGGAAATCTGCGGCCAGGGATCCAGATTGCCGCTGACATAATGGTGCAAGCCGTCGACCAGGAGGTAAATCGCCTGGCCTTGGTGCAGCGAGCGGGAGCGCACCGTTTCCACCAGCCCCGGCAGGCCGAAATGCTGATATTGTTCATTGAGGCCCGTAATGTCGGCCTCGATGATCTGGTCGGTCTGGGCGTCGAGGGCGCGACGAGTATTCCAATAGGTGAAGAACAGCAGCGCCGTCACTGAGAAGGCGAACAGCAGCACATAGACAAGAACGATGCGGAAAGCCTGGGTCTGGAAAAGTCCTGGCTTAGTGCGCACGGATCATGTAGCCCGCCCCGCGCACAGTGTGCAGCAGCGGCGCCTCGAATCCCTTGTCGATCTTGGCTCGAAGGCGGGAAATATGCACGTCGATCACGTTGGTCTGGGGATCGAAGTGATATTCCCACACGCTTTCCAGCAGCATGGTGCGGGTCACCACCTGGCCGGCATGGCGCATCAGATATTCCAGCAGGCGGAATTCGCGCGGCTGAAGCTCGATGTCGGTGCCGCTGCGCTTGGCGGCGCGGGTCAGAAGATCCAGCTCCAAATCGCCCACATCGAGTCTGGTCTTGACGCCGGCCGGCGTGCGGCGGCGCATCAGCGCGTCAACCCGCGCCAAGAGCTCGACGAAGGCGTAAGGCTTGGTCAGATAATCGTCACCGCCCGCCTTGAGGCCTTTCACCCGGTCATCCACCTCCGACAGGGCCGACAGGAATAGCACCGGCGTGGAGTTACCGTGTTCGCGCATCTCCGCCACCACCGCCAGTCCATCCAGCCTGGGCAGCATGCGATCGATGATCGCCACGTCATACGGCCTGGACAGGGCCAGGTTCAGTCCGGTCTCGCCATCGGCAGCTTCGTCCACCACATGGCCGGATTCCTTAAGGCCCTGCACCAGGTAACGCTGCGCTTCCAGATCGTCTTCAATTACAAGAATTCGCATGGACACTCCCACCCAAGGCCGGTTTAAAAAATATATTGGCGTGGGCTTCCGGGGATGGCCCGCCGAAAGCCCGCGCCAGATGCATCATGTCTTGTCGATATCGATGGCGACAAAGCCGGTGCCGCCCTGATTGTGTGCCACCAGCAGCAGCACGCTGGTGTGGCCGCCCTTCTTGGCTTCGGCCACGCCGGCCTGGAAGTCGGCCGGGCTGCGCACGACCCGGTTGCCCACTCTCAGCACCACGTCGCCAGGCTGCAAGCCTTTGTCGGCAGCATCGCTGTCGGGATCGACCTTGGTGACCACGGCACCGGTAACGACATTCTCGGCAATGTTGAAGTTCTTCTTGGACTCGGGCGTCAGGGACGACAGGCCCAGACCCGCCGCGTTGGCGCTGGACGGCGCCATCATTCCGTCCTTGCCGGGCTCATTGGATGCCAGCTGCACCTGGTCGGGACGAGTTCCGATGGTCGCCTTGATCTGCACCGGCTTGCCCTGGCGGGAGACGGTGAAGGTGGCGCTTTGGCCGGCCGGCACATTGGCGACTCTGCGGGTCAGGTCGGTGGCATCTTCTACCGGCTGGCCATCGATCGAGGTGATGATGTCACCTTGCTCGAAACCCGCCTTGGAGGCAGGTCCTCCGGGCACGATTTCTGCGACCATGGCGCCCTTGCTTTCCTTGATCCCCAGCGAGGAGGCGATGTCGGGGGTCACGCTCTGGATGTTCACGCCCAGATAGCCGCGGGTGACACGGCCATGCGCCTTGAGCTGCGCCACCACGTCATGAATCAGGCTTGCCGGAATGGCGAAACCGATGCCTACACTGCCGCCAGAGGGCGAGAAGATCATCGAGTTCATGCCCACCACCTGGCCGCGCAGGTCGAAGGTGGGACCGCCGGAATTGCCGCGGTTGATGGGCGCGTCGATCTGAATGAAGTTGGTATACTGCTGTCCGGGCTCGATATTGTTGCGGCCAAGCGAAGAGACGATACCCGCGGTCACCGAGTTGGAGAGACCGAAGGGATTGCCGACCGCCACGACCCAATCGCCGACCCGCAGCTTCTTGTCATCGCCGAATTCGACCGTTGGCAGCGGCTTGTCGCTGTTGATCTTGACCAAGGCGATGTCGGTGGCGGCATCGGTGCCGATCAGTTTGGCGGTGAAGCTGCGACCGTCCGGCAGCTTGACCGTGATCTTCTTGCTGGCATCCACCACATGGTTGTTGGTGACGACATAGCCCGCCTTGTCGATGATGAAACCTGAACCGGCCGACAGGGCGCGGTGCGGCTGGGGCCTCTGGCCGTTGTTAAACTGATTGAACAGGTCGCGGAATGGCGCGGGGATATTGTCGCTGTCCATGTCATTGTCGGTGGTGGTGGTCTCGCTCGTGATGGTCACCACCGCCGGACTGACGCGCTCCACCAAGTCGGCGAAGCTGAAGGGCGCGCTGTTTTCGAGCATGCGCGGTGCGCGCTGGCTGGAGTCCGTGTCATTGGCTGCGACCATGGTGGGTTGGCCCGCCGTCTGGATCGCGCGCACCGGCGGCAGCAGCGCAAAGGCACCAAGGCCCACCACAACCACCGCGGCGGCCGTGCCCATGGCAGCCAGGCGACGCTGACGCAGGCTAGGCTTGGGAAGGCAGGAAAGTAGGCCGCTGTTGGCCCTGGAATTTTTGGGTTGATCTTGCATGGGAGCTCCTTGGGGCGGCTTGTCAGGTCCGGCCGTGACTGGTTTACTACTCTAACATGGCCGTAAGATATCTATTAGATTACAATGATTTAATCTTCTAAGCACCTCGGCCAGCAGCCTTTTTGACGGTCACCCAAGCCACGGTTCCACCGGCGGCCAGCACCAGGAACGGCGCCAGCCACAGAAGCCAGGTGTTGGGCTGAAGCGGCGGCTTCATCAAGATGAAGTCGCCATAGCGGGCCACCAGGAAATCCTCGATCTGCTGATCGCTTTTGCCGCGGGCGATCTCTTGGCGTACCAGATGACGTACATCGGCGGCAAAGGGCGAGCCGGACTCGTCGATGCTTTCACCCTGGCAGACGAGGCAGCGCAATTGCCGCTGGAGATTGCGGGCGCGCGCCTCCATCGCCGGATTGATAAATGTGTCAGCCACGGCCGCAGTATCAGCGGAGGCCGCATTAGAAGAAACCGGAGCGGCCAGCGCCGACGTGATATACGCGGTGGCACCCATCGTCAGCAGCAGCAGCGCGATAACAGCTTTCATTCCGCGGCCAGCGCCACCGCCACCGGCTTTGGCTCAAGCTCCTTCACCCGCAAACGGCCCCACAGGCTCAAGCCTCCGCCTAGGGCCATCACCAGCCCTCCCAGCCAGATCAGCGGCGCCAGGGGCGAGACATAGGCGCGCAAGGCAAAGCGCCCACCACCGCGGTCATCGCCTAGCGCCAAATACAGGTCCCGCCAGCCGGTAGTATGAATGGCCGTGTCATTCACGTCCTGGCCTTCCGCCGGATAGAAGCGATGCTCGGGCAACAGCATCGTGCTGACGCTTCTGCCGCTCATCAATGCGATATGACCGCGGTCGGCAATATAGTTGGGTCCACGTTCGCGCGTCACGCCGTCAAAGCGCAATGTATAGGGACCAACCGACATGGTCTGGCCTGGCGCCAGCACGGTCAAAGCCTCGCTGCGCCACAGCGTGGTGCCGGCAACGCCCATCAGGGTGACGCCCAGCCCGGCATGGGCCAGCGCAGCGGCGAAAGCGGACGCGCGCGCACCCTTGCGTTTGCGGATATCAAGAATGCTCGCCCCGATCAGCCAACCTGCCACGGCGAAGGCGCCCATGGCTGTGACGCTGCGCGGGCTGACCAGGACCAAGACGGTCAGCGCCGCGATGCCGGCCAATCCCAGGGCCGGATAAAGCGCCTGGCAGGCAGACTTGAGGTCGCCGCGCTTCCAGTTGAGTTGCGGCCCCAGCGGCACCAAAAGCAGCAGGGCAAAGAAAATCGGCGCGAAGGTCAGCGCGAAATAGGGTGGGCCCACCGAAATCTTAGTGCCGTT
>Ga0335085_10016329_pt1 | contig 10732 bp, 7 predicted proteins | sample Lox_Sample_45_FD_206712 | JGI IMG/M metagenome (GOLD analysis project Ga0335085, IMG submission 206712) | Soil microbial communities from Loxahatchee National Wildlife Refuge, Florida, United States - Lox_Sample_4.5 | ecosystem: Environmental > Terrestrial > Soil > Wetlands | place: USA: Florida... | reverse complement strand
GAGCGCTACCAGCGCGTCCCCCAGGCCGCTGCCCGGGCCACCAAGGAGCTGGCCCGATCGTCCTTTGACACCGACTTCACCACCGCGTACGCCCGCTCCCGCGAACTGGTCCAGCAGTGCCTGGAGACCGCCGACGTCGCCGACGCCCGGGCCGCGTGGCTGCGACGCCACAAGCAACGGTTTTCGGCGGACGGTTAGGACAGCGGCAGGCGGGTTGTATCTGATGGGCCGAGAGCCGGCGTCCGTGGTCATTATGCCCGCGAGGGAAAGAGGCAACTGGAGGCAGGCCGTACTAGCTTCTGTCTATGAGCCCCGAGGTGACCGCGGCGATCATCGCAGCCAGCGTCGGCGTCCTCACCCTGATCGGCACGCTGGCTGCACAGTATTTCGGCCGCCGCGCCACCAGCCGGGACACCCAGAAGGCGCTTGATGAGCAGCGCGAGCAACTGAATAAGACCCTCGCGGAGCAGCGTAAGCAGCTGGAAAGGACGCTCGCGGAGCAGCGGACCCGGACTTTGAACGAGCGGTTCCGTGCGGCCGAGTTCGCCGACGGCACGGTTGACTTTGACCACGCCAAATTCTCTGGCGGCACGGTCAACTTCCGCGGTGCCGGGTTCCATGGCGCCATAGTTGACTTCGGCGACGCCGAGTTCGCCGGCGGAACGGTCGGTTTCAGCATCCCCCGCGACTGGTCAGTTCCGCCCGCATTCCCCTGGCCGGACACGCCGCCACCAGGCGTGACGTTCGGGATCAATTCTCCGGATGGGCCGTGATCATTGGCTGGACTCGCGCCCTTCTGCGGTCTGCCGCACCTGGCCGGCTGGGATAAACCGGGACCGCCGGCTGCTCCCCGCGGGCCGTATGACCTGGGGGAAGATAGCGCTATGGTCCCTGTCCTGGAGGCGAGAACATGAGCACGACGGCGCCCTTGCGCGGCCCCGGTGACATCCTGCCCGCGACCACGCGGCGGTACCGGGACAAGACCGCGCTGATCACAGCCGAGCGCACCCTGACCTACGCCGAGCTCGACGACCTGACCGCGCGGGCGGCCGCCGGGCTCCGCGCCGCCGGGGTGGAGCCCGGCCAGGTCGTCTCGCTGTACGGCCCGAACAGCTGGCAGTGGGTGGTGGCCTACCACGCGATCCTGCGGGCCGGCGCGGTGGTGAACCCGGTCAACGTCATGCTCACCCCGCCCGAGGTGGCGTTCGTCCTGAAGGACTGCGGCGCGGCCGCCGTGCTCGCGGCCGGGGAGCAGCTGGCCGCGCTGCGCGCGGCCGGGGTCGGCACGGCTGGCTTCGTCCTGGACGGCGACGGCCCTGACGGCCTGACCGCGCTGCTCGGGGCGGAACCGCTGGACGACCAGCCGGACATCGACCCGGACGCCCTGTGCACGATCGGGTACACCTCCGGCACCACCGGGCATCCCAAGGGCGCTATGCAGTCGCAGCGGGCGGTGCTGTACAACTGCGCGCTCACCGCCACCATGCACGGCCGTTCCGAGCGGGACGTGGTGGTCACGGCGCTGCCCGCGCCGCACGTCTACGGCAACGTCGCCATCAACGGGACCTTCCTGGCCGGCGGCACCGTGGTGCTGATGCGGCGGTTCTCGCCCGGCGAGGCGCTGGGCCTGCTGGGCGAGCACCGGGCGACCATGTTCGAGGGCGTCCCGGCGATGTACGCCATGATGCTCGCCGCCCCGGACCTGGACGGCGCCGAACTAACCTCGCTCCGGGTCTGCACGGTCGGTGGGCAGACCATCCCGGTGTCCACGGTCGAGGCCTGGCAGCGGCGCAGCGGGGTCCCGCTGCTCGAGCTGTGGGGCATGACCGAGCTATCCGGCCTGGGCACCACCCACGCCCTGTTCGCGCCGAACCTGCCCGGGTCGATCGGCGTGGCCCTGCCCGGTGTGGAGGTGCGGGTCGCCGACCTAGCCGACGTCGCCAAGGACGCGCCGCGGGGTGAGCCGGGCGAGCTGATGGTGCGCGGCCCGATCGTCATGCTGGGCTACTTCGGCAACGAGGCCGAGACCAGGGCGGTCATCGAGGCGGACGGGTGGCTGCACACCGGCGACATCGCCTACGCCGACGCCACCGGGCACTTCTTCATCGTGGACCGGCGCAAGGACCTGATCATCACGGCCGGCTACAACGTCTACCCGGCCGAGATCGAGCGGGTACTGGCCGGCCACCCGGCCGTGGCCCTGGTCGGGGTCGGCCCGCTGCCCGACCCGGTGAAGGGGGAGATCGCCTGCGCCTACGTGGTGCGCCGGGCGGGCGCCGAGGTGACCGAGGCCGAGCTCATCGACTTCAGCCGCGACCAGCTGGCCGCTTACAAGCGGCCGCGCCGGGTGGTCTTCACCGACACTCTGCCGGCCACCTCATCCGGCAAGATCATGCGGCGCAAGCTGGCCGAAGCATCCGGGCTGACCGGTTAAAGCCACAATCATCAGGCCGAACGGGTGGCCTCAAGCAGCTGCAACGCCAGATCAGCCCGCACTCGGTCCGAATGCCTGGACAGGTCGAGCCCGGTCAGTGAGCGTATCTGCTCCAGCCGGTAGCGCAGCGTCTTGTGGTGGATGAACAGGCGCTCCGCGGCCGCCCGCTGCGAGCACTCGGCCTGGAAAAACGCCCTCAGGGTGGCGAGCAGCGCGCCGTCATGGGCCGCGTCGTAATCCAGCAGCGGCTGGGTGACGCCGGCCACGAACGCCTTGAGGTCTGGGTCCTCGTGCCCGCCCACCAGCAGCCGCACCACGCCCAGCTCGTCGTAGCAGCACGGGTCGGCGGTGCCCAGCCTGCGCGCGGCTTCCATGGCCGCCCGCGCCTCGTTCAGCGCCCGGGGCAGCTCGAGCACGTCGTGGCCCGGCGCGCTGGCCGCCCACCGCAGCCGCACGCCCTGGCAGCCCTCGGCGGCCGTCGCGGACAGGTCGCCGAGCAGCGCCCGCACCTCGTCCGTGCCGGTCAGGCCGGTCAGGCCGGTGATCCAGTGGCCGCGCTGGGCGGCCAGCTCGAGCTGACCGCGCGGTGCGTGCTCGCGAATGCTGCGCATCACCTTGCGCCGGACCCGGTCCTCCTCGTCCGGATCCGGCGGTGGCTCGGCCAGGCCTTCGATCCTGGCGTACACCACGCGCATCTGGGCCGGCAGCCGGATGCCGAGCGACGCGGCCCGGCTCCGCGCCGCCGTCCGCTGCTCGGCCGGTCCTTCCAGCAGGTCCCAGAGCACTTCGTCGCACGCCTGGGCGCGCGCCCGGCTGGCCGCCTGCTGCTGCGCCTCGACCAGGCAGCAGGCCATCCCCGCCTGGCCGATGACCGCCCGGAGCAGGTCCTGGTCAGTACCGTCGCCGATCAGGCACACCTGCCCGTACAGCTCGTCGTCGAGGACGATGGGATGGATCCAGACCGTCTGCTCCGGCTGGCCCGGCAGGCTGTACTCACCCGGCCGCCGGCCATGCCGCCTGACGGTCGCGCGGAGCGGCCCGAGCTCGGTGCCCGGCGGGCACACCGCCACCGGGAGGCGGCCATCGGCCAGGATCACCACCGGGCTGCCCAGCTCGGTGTACAGCGTCCGGGCGATACCCGGGTGCCCGGCGCCCGCCAGCACCGTGGCCAGCAGCGAGCGCTGCACCGCGGCCGACCGCCCGAGGATGTCCAGCTTGGCCGCCAGGACCTCGTGCGCGGACCGCAGCTCGGCCACCGACTGCTCGTGCGCCGAGTACAGCCGCGCGTTGTCGATCGCGATCGTGGCCAGGTTGGCCAGCGCTTCCATCCTCCGCACGTCGTCGTCGCCGAAGACCGATGCCCGGCGCCGCCATACCTCGAGCACGCCGATCAGGTCGCCGTGTGACCGCATCGGGACGGCCAGCGCCGACAGGGTCTGCTCGCTGGCGGCCAGGGACATGAAGTCCTGGCTGATCTGCTCGTCGGTCAGGTAGTCGTCGACCCGTCCCGGCCGGCCGGTGGAGAAGACCAGGCCGGCCAGGCCCTGGCCGCGCCGCATCCGCAGCCGGGAAGTCTGCACCATGTGGTTGCCCACGCAGCCGCGCATCAGCAGCTCGTCACCCTCGCGCAGGAAGACCCCGCAGATGTCGGAGTCGAGCAGGCCCAGCGTGCACTCGTTGATGGACAGCAGGACCTGATCGACGTCCCGGACCCGGAGGATCTCCGCCGCCGCGGCCTGCAGCGTGGCCGCCTCCCGGACCGAGCTGGCAGCCACCCCGAGGAGCCGTACGGCCGCGTCCGCCCAGCGCAGCACCCGCTCGATGTCCCGGCGCAGCCCGAACCCGAGCGCGTCGCCGCCGCGCAGGGTCGCGGTCAGCGTGACCGCCTGGACGACCTGGAGCGCCCCCGCCTCGTCCGCGTCGGCTGGCCCGGACGGCTCGCCTGCCAGGATCTCCGTGCTCGACCCGGCCGCCCGCCACACGCACACCTGATCGGCGCCGGTCAGGTCAGCCAGGTGGTCGGTCAGGACCTTGATCACGGCGTCGCGGCTGCCGGCGGCCGCCGCCGCGCACAGCAGTTCCTCGATCGCCGCCGTCACCGCGCCTCCGGTCCGGGCCCGTTGCCTGTCATCCGGCCTCCGGAAGTGCGACATCGCCTTCTTCGCATGCTAACCCGGCCGGCCCGGCGGGGTAAGTCCGCGATGCGGAACAGCCCAGGTGACCGCGGGATTGGCCGGAGGTACGGTCCGGATAGGCCGCGACCGCAGTTATCACCGCAGGACAACCGACCGGGAGAAGTTTGTCCGAGTGCCCCATCGGCGGCCGGCGCGCGTAAAGGCAATGTGACGCAGGTAACTCTGACACCGCGAGGAGGGCCGACGTGGAGATTCTGGCCGAGGGATACAACGTCTTCGAGACCGAGAAGTCCCCCGAGGGCGTCGTCAAGTACCTGGACGTGCCGAAGGACGTCATCTCGCTGATCCAGTCGGGCAAGCTGAAGGACCACATCCTGCTGGTCCGCGGCGGGACCACTACGTTCCTCGCCCCCGCGCTGAGCATGGGCGCCATCGGCGTGATCACGATGTCGGGCGCGCCGGAATCGCACCTCGGCATCCTGTCCAGGGAATTCCAGACCCCCTGCATCATGACGGCGTACCTGACCAGCAGCGACTCGCGGTACGAGGTCGGCAAGACCGATGACAAGCACTTCCGGGCGATCGCCGAGGCCCTGGACGGCCGCAAGGTCAGGCTCGACTGCACGGACGGGTCCGTCGGCCGCGTCCTCGAGATCCAGTGAAGGAGCACTCATGACCACGACCGACGGCCGCCGGGCCACCTACAAGCAGCGCTACGAGCCGGACGACAACGGCCTGCGCTTCCAGGATCTCCTCTACACCGGCAACTTCCACGGCATGGACCCCATCCCGGACGGGATCCTCGGCGACAAGATGCTCAAGTCCCGGGCCGGCAGCAAGGTGCTGGAGAAGGTCTCCAAGGAGGACGTGCTCCGCGACCAGTTCACCATCCCCGAGCTCAACGACCTGAACAACTACCTGGCCTGGAACATCTGGGACGTGCTGGTCATGCGGGCCACCGAGGGCGTCTCCGGCATGATCCCGCGGCAGGAGTACGAGATCCTCGCGTTCATGCACGAGTTCTACCGCTGGCCCGAGATCCTGCGGATGACCACCGAGGAGGTGGGCGGCGGCCAGGGGATCATGGACATCGGCGCCACCGCTCGCCGGCAGATCGGCACCAAGGTGAACTGCGTGCACGACTGGTGCATCGGCGCGGTCGGCTTCGGCATGGGCCGCTGCGGCCTGCTCGCCCTCGAGGTCATCGAGCCCAATGACTACATCGAGGAGAGCAACGAGATCCTCAAGTTCATGCAGCGGGTGCTGTGGGGCAAGCGCCAGGACGGCTACATCCTGAACTCCCAGGACCGCTACCGCTGCCGGATCCACGAGCCCGACTTCCTGCAGACGATCGTGGACCAAGTCGAGCCGCTCGAGCCGGGCAGCCCCAAGCACGAGCACTTCACCCAGTTCAACGCGGCCGCCGAGCTGCTCGCGTTCCTCGACCACTACGACTGCCGGCTGGGCCTGGGCGACACCGGTCCCTACGAGCTGCCTGACGGCAAGCTGCTCATCCTGCGGGACCTGTTCGTCAACGAGGAGGCGTTCCACTGGAGCGACGTCTGCGACGACGCCGGGCTGCCGCACTGCTACTCGCTCGCGCTGATCATCGACCCCGAGCGGATGGGCCTGCAGGAGATCAGGGTCAACGACATCTCGACCACGTTCACCCGGCCGAAGAACTACATCCAGGGCATCGTGGGCGGTGCCGTCTTCGCCCGCGAGAAGTGGAACACCCCGATGGGCGAGGTCCTCCCGATCAAGGTCGACGAACTGCCCGAGCACCTGGGCAAGGTCCAGCAGGCAACTCTCAAGCTGTACGCCAAGACGGCACGGATGTGCCGCCGGGACCTGATCTGGAACGGCCAGTACGTCTACTACGTCGACATGATCCTGCCGCACCTGCGCCTGGCCGGCACCTACGACAAGGCCTGCACCGACTACCAGCTCTGGGAAATCGACCAGCGGGTGGCCAACTACTACTACGACATCACCAAGCGCGGCTTCGCCCAGGAGACCGTCCCCCAGAAGATCTTCTCCGGAGCCGGCTACCTGCCGTTCTCGGACGGGGCCGACCTGCGCCGGTCGAAGTACCGCTGGCTGTAGCGATGGCTGTCCTCGGGAAGGCCGACTACCGCGTGCTCAACGCGGTCGCGCTGAAGAAGATGGCCACCGCCGGGGCGCTCGCCGACCTGACCGGGCTGCCGCCCGGTCAGGTCGAGGACCGGCTGTCCCACCTGGCCGGGCTCGGCCTGGTGGAAACCGTGGCCGGGTCGGCGCTGCCGTCCGACGACACGGAAGCGGCCCTCAAGGAAAGCGCGGCCGAGCACTACGCGGCACTGCGCGGGGACCAAGCGGTCCTCGCGCTGGCCGACGGCTTCGAGGACATCAACGCGCGGCTGCTGGCCGCCATGTCGGCCTGGCAGCAGGTCAGCGTCGGCGGCCACAAGGTCGCCAACGACCACACCGACTCGGCCTACGACGACAAGATCATCACCCGGATCGACCGGCTGGTACAGCGACTCGACCCGCTGCTCGGGGCGCTCAGCGGGTACGACGAGCGGTTCGCCGGCTACCGGCAGCGGTTCACGGCGGCGCTGGGCGCCATCGACGAGGGCCGCCACGAGCTGGTCTCCTCGGTCACCGCGGACTCGGTCCACACCATCTGGTTCGAGTTCCACGAGGACCTGCTGCGCACCCTCGGCCGGGAGCGCCAGGAATGAGTCCTGGCTACACGCTGACCTTCGCCGAGGCCGACCCGGAAGACGTCGACCTGCTCGGCGGCAAGGGCGCGGGCCTGGCCCGGATGACCCAGGCCGGGCTGCCGGTGCCGGACGGGTTCGTCGTCTCCACCAGCGCCTGCCGGCAGTACATGGCGGACTCGGCCATGCCGGCCGGGCTGTCCGCGGAGATCATGGCGCAGCTCGGCCAGCTTGAGCAGCGGACGGAGAAGAGCTTCGGCGCCGGGCCGGTGCCGCTGCTGCTCTCGGTACGGTCCGGCGCGCCGGTATCCATGCCCGGCATGATGGACACCGTCCTGAACCTGGGGCTGAACCGCGCCGCCGGGCTGGCCATCGCGGCCGCGACCGGCGATACCCGCTTCATGGCCGAGTTGCTGGTCCGCTTCCACCGGATGTACGGCGAGATCGTGCTCGGCGCCCTGGAGACCGACGAGAGCCCGGACGAGCTGACCGCGGGCGTCGGGGCCGGCGACGACCCGGGCGAGGTCTACGACACCCTGTGGTCCGCCTGCCAGCACGCGCTCGAGCGGGACACCGGGGAGACCGTGCCCGCCGAGCCCGGCGAGCAGCTCGCCGGGGCGGTCCAGGCGGTGTTCGGCTCCTGGAACAGCCGCCGGGCCCGTACCTACCGGGAGTTCCACCACATCCCGCACGAGCTGGGCACCGCCGTGGTCGTCCAGTCCATGGTGTTCGGCAACCTCAGCGCGGACTCGGGCTCCGGCGTGGTCTTCACCCGCAATCCGGTCACCGGCGAACCCGGGCTGTTCGGCGAGTTCCTGGCCAGCAGTCAGGGCGAGGACGTGGTGGCCGGCCTCCGGACGCCCGACCCGATCAGCTCGCTGGCCAGCACCCTGCCCGCGGTGTACGCCGAGCTCCAGGAGGCCTGCGCGGACCTGGAGCGGCGGCACGGCGACGTGCTCGACATCGAGTTCACGGTGGAGCGCTCGGGACTGTTCTTCCTCCAGGTCCGCAGCGCCAAGCGGACCGCCGAGGCGGCGGTGCGGATCGCCGCCGACTTCGTCCGGGACGGCACGATCGCCCCGCTCAAGGCGGCCGGCATGCTCACCGCCGAGCAGGTCAGGCAGGTCCAGCGGCCCGGCTTCGACCCGGCCGAGGTCGACGCCGCCCGGGACGCCGGGCGCCTGCTCACCACCGGCACCGGTGCCTGCCCCGGGCAGGCCAGCGGCATCCTCGTCCTGGACCCCGACCGGGCCGCCGACCTCGCCGCGCAAGGGCGGCGGGTCATCCTCGCCCGCCCGACCACGAGCCCGGCCGACCTGCACGGCATGATCGCCGCCCAGGGGATCATGACCGCCACCGGCGGCACCACCAGCCACGCCGCGGTCATCGCCCGGGCTCTCGGCAAGGCCTGCGTCGTCGGCTGCGGCGAGGTGCGGATAGCGGCCGAGGAACGGACGCTTTCCGCCGGTTCCCGGACCCTGGCCGAGGGTGACGAGCTAGCCCTGGACGGGTCCACCGGCGAGATCTTCACCGGCGCGCTGGCCCAGGCCACGCCGGCCGACTCCAACGGCGACCTCGACGAGCTGCTCCGGGCCGCCGCCGAGGCGGCTCAGGCCGAGGTGTTCGCCCGGGTCACCCTGCCCGCCGACGTCGAGCCGGCCCGCCGTACCGGGGCGAGCGGCCTGGTCACCGCGGTCGACGACGTCCTGGCGGCGACCGGCCAACTGGACAGCATCGTGGCCGCGCTGCTGGCCGAGGGCGAGGTCAGCTCGGCCAGCGTAGCCGCGGTGGAGAAGGCCGTCGCCGCGGGCTTCTCCCCGCTGCTGGCCGCCGCCGACGGTCTCGAGCTCGGCGTGCGCGCCATCGACTTCATCGCCGACGAGACCCGGGAGATGCTGCACCAGACCGCGCTCATCGGCCGCCACCCCGAGCTGTCCGTGCCGCTCGGCTCGCCGGCCCTCATCGAGGCACAGCTGGCCGGCCTGACCCGGGCCGAACTGGACGCTGGCCGCCCCGGCCAGGTGCACTTCACCGTCCGCCACCTATCCGACCCGAGCGAGGCCGCCGAACTGCGCGCGGTCGGCGACCGGGTGGCGCAGCGGCTGGGCCGGTCGGTCCGGCTCGGCGGCTACCTGGCCAGCCCGCGCGGGGTGTTCAACTTCGCCAGCCTGGCCGAGGCCAGCGACGCGATCTGGATCGAGGTCCGGGTGCTCCAGGCGGCGGTGTTCGGCATCCCGGCGCGGCTGCTGCTGGACCGGCAGCCGCTGGACGACTACGTGCGCCGGGGCTTGCTGTCGGTGGACCCGCGCGTCAGCGTCGATCCTGCCGTCCGCCAGCTGCTCACCTTGGTCGCCGCCGCGGCCGGCGCCCGGCCCGGCTGCCAGACCGGGCTGCGGCTGTCAGGCCCGGTCACCGAGCCCCTCGTCGCGGAACTGCACGCGCTCGGCTTCCGCCGCTTCAGCGTCGAGGCCCACGAAGCCCGCCCCGCCGCCCTGGCCCTCGGCCAAGCCGTCCTCACCGCCAGCTAGCCCGCCCCCGGCAAGCTCGCCATCAAGCAGGCCGGCACCAGCTGCCCATCAAGGAATGAAAAGAGTCGCCTCCTGTGACCGCCTGCCCCGGCTTTCCGGTTATCGTGGGCCGCCGCACCCCCTGGGAGGGGTGTTTTGGCCCACGATGATTCGAGAGCCCTCGGCGCAGCACACATTTGGCCAGCGGGCACATGGAATGCGAGGAAAATGAGCTTGGGGAGGCGTATGTGATGCCCATACAGCCGCCATCACCAGTCATTTCATGATCACGAAGCATTTTGTCCCCATTCCGGGGATAAGATCCTTCGCGATCATGGAAAGGCGTCACCGGAATTGCGGCCTGGCTGGAATCTGTGAGCCGAATAGAGACAGCTGGGACGCTGGGGAATTCGGCGTGCCAGCGATCGGCGGTGGTGCGGCGCCGGGCGCCCGCGCGGCCGTGCCTGCGCTCACCGGCCTGGCGCCGGCGCCAGGATCCGGCGGACGGCATCGCGCAGTTCCGCAGCGGGCGCCGGCTGACGATGAGATGCGCGGTGGGAGGGAAGTGCCCCTCCGGCGGGGACATGGGGAGTGGGGGTGTTCCCGCCGGAGGGGACCGGTGGACGCGGCGCCTGAGCGGCCTGGCGCCTGCGTCCGCGCCTGACGGCGGCCGCCGCCGTCACGCGGGCGGCGACCGAAGATGGCTCGGCTGGAAGACCGGCGGTCGGCAGCGGCTCCGCCCGGCGGCCCGCCTGGTCCGGGCGGCCCTGGCAGCCGCAGTGGCACTCGCCCGCGCCGCAGCCCCTAGCCGCAGGAGCCGCGAGATCCGCGAGATCCGCGGGAGCTGCGAGATCCGCGGGAGCTGCCGGAACGGCGGGGACCGTGCGGGCGGGGACGGCGCATGCTCCGGCCGGGGCTGAGGCGGTGTCGCCGAGCAGGTAACCCGGCAGTTCC
>Ga0335085_10016328_pt1 | contig 10732 bp, 7 predicted proteins | sample Lox_Sample_45_FD_206712 | JGI IMG/M metagenome (GOLD analysis project Ga0335085, IMG submission 206712) | Soil microbial communities from Loxahatchee National Wildlife Refuge, Florida, United States - Lox_Sample_4.5 | ecosystem: Environmental > Terrestrial > Soil > Wetlands | place: USA: Florida... | reverse complement strand
GCAGCCCTTTACCGCCCTCGCTCCCCTGTACGGCGAACGCGAGCGCCAGCGCGGCCACCACGGCTTTCGCCGCGCCCAATCGGCCGGGCTGTCTTTCGATTACTGCTAGAGTTTTTCCATTGCTCATGGAGGAAAGCTCCATTCACCATTGCATGCTTCCGCGGGTTTTGCGGCAATCCGACCGAGGGCTGTTATGCAAGCGTTAACCTGAGACCCCATCCGCAGGTCAGGCTAGCCCCGCGCCAGGCTGCTCCTGGTTCCCCCTCGGCATGGGGGGGCGAATACTTTCTGCAAACTTTTTGCGGACTTCCGCCGTCTTACTATCAAGCAGTTGGGGGACGTGGATGGTCATGGTTCGCGTCTGCGACGTCGGCTCGGCAATTGAGTGCTGCTGTCTCAAGCGTGAGCCACCCCCCGTGCCAGTTCTTGCCCGCGCTCTCGGATTCCGGCTAGCTGCTCATAACGCCCTTATTTTCAATCATTTGTTCCAGCGCCCGTCTTCCATTCAAGAGACTGGCTCAGCAGCCTTGCTTTCCCCGCTGCTTCTGACTCTCTCGCTCTTCGGCGTTTCACCTGTCGGAGCGGATCCCCCAGTTCTGCCTCCGTCTTACCAGCGAAGTACAGCGACCAGTCGTCCCCTCGCTGTGCTTCCTCGAGGCAGTCAAACTGGCGGAGCTGGCAGTAAGCTTGGGCCCCGCCCTCTTCCTCGCTCGTTCGCGCGTCCTGGCCTGCCACTACGGTCGGTCCAGTCCGTGCACCCGTCTCACCCTGAAAGTGGCTCCGAGGATCGTCGTCTTCTTTCCTTGCGCCGGAAGGTTCTTCCCCTTACGGTGCACTTCAATCCTGCGGTCGCGCTGAAGCAAGACTAATTCCGGAAGAGGGTTGGCCACCCCCTCGTTCCCACGATGAACGATGAGCAAGAAACGCGCTAGGCATCGCTCTGCCTCTCCGTCTGTTTTGCCGTCCCCGCGTGTCGCTGTACACGACGGGTTCTTCCGCCGGATTCCGCAGTTTGCGCAATTCTGTGCTGGTGCGCTCCTGCTCTGCTTTTCGGGTCTCGCGGCCTATTTCAACAGTCTCCAGAACGGCTGGGTCTGGGACGACGTCCATCTGATCGCCACGAATCCCGACCTCCGTCCAGAGGCGCCCCTCAGCCGCGCCTTCTCCCGCGATGTCTGGCTTTTCCGGCATCCCGGCGCTGGTGGCCACAATAACTATTTCCGGCCCATGCAGACGCTCGCCTATCGGCTTACCGCCGCTCTTTTCGGCCTTGACCCTCGGATGTTTCATGCCGTCAGCCTGGCATTCCACCTTCTCGTCACTGTGCTGGCCTTCGCTTTGTTCTGGAGGGTTGGTGGACGGATGGTGGGAGCGTTTGCCGGCGCTGCGCTTTTCGCCGTCCATCCCATCCACACCGAGGCGGTGGACTGGTGTTCGGCTTTGCCGGATTTGGGATGCGCCGCGTTTTTTGTCCTCGCTTTCCTGTTGTTCCACGAGGCCGGCATGACCTCCAGCGGCGATGTGCCGCCAACGCGTTCCCGCACGTGGCGTATCTTCTGTTTTGTCCTTTCCTGTCTCGCCTTTTCCGCGGCCCTTCTCTGGAAGGAGATGGCCGTCGTCTTCCCGCTCGTAATCCTCGCCTGGATTCTGCTCCTTGGAGAATTCTCCGGCCTCCGCGCTCGTCTGCTGGGCGCCGCTAGGCTCTCCGCTCCGTACTGGGGAATTCTCGCCGCCTATCTGCTTCTCCGTTTCCGTGTTCTAGGATACCTGGCCACGCGGCAGCGCGAGTGGAATCTCACTCCGCTCTCTTTTTCTCTGAGTGTCCTGGATTTGTTGCGCCAGTACTGGTGGAAATTGCTCGTCCCGTTTCCACTCAATGCCTACTACGTATTCGTACCCGTGGAACGTTTGGCCGACCCACGCGCCCTGGCTGCTGTCCTGTTTGCGCTCGCCGCAGCCGTGGGAATCTGGTTTGCGGCCCGCCGGGCGCCTCTGATCGCATTCTCCGCGCTCTGGGTCTTTCTCACCCTTGTCCCTGTGCTCGATCTTTACGGCGTCGGCCACAACGTATTCACGGAGCGCTATCTGTATCTCCCCTCTCTCGGATTTTGCCCGCTCGTGGTTCTGCTCGCCGCCCGCGGCGCCGGATGGCCGCCTCCCTCTATTCGCAAGCCGACAGTCATTACGTGTCTGCTCGCCGTACTCGTTTTCTTCACCGCGATCACTGCCCGCCGCAATCCGGAATGGAAGGACGACGCCACCCTTTTCTCTCGCACGCTCCAGGTTTCTCCGCGGGCGCCTTTCGTTCACTTCATGGTGGCGTCGCTCCAGAGCAACTCGGCATCCGGTGAAGCGGCCGCCGAACGGCACTATCTCCAAGCCATCTCTCTGGCGGAAAGGGAATCGCCTCCCGACTATCTCGACATGGTCCTCTCCTACGAGGGGTTGGCTCCCATCTACGCCAACGGTGGCCGGTTCGACCGCGCCATGGAAGCCCTCGATCACGTCCGAAAGATCGACCCCAACGATCCCGAAGTGGATTCAGAAGAGGGTGTGCTCCTGGAGCAGGCGGGTCGTTGGAGCCAGGCCGCGGCTTACCTGAAGAAGGCGGAGCAGCGTGACCCCGAGGATCCCAATCTCCTCAACGCTCTCGGCCTGCTCGCCTGGCAGTATGACCATCAACTCGATCAGGCTGCGGCGTATTTCTTGAAAGCCATCGCCATTCACTCCGTTGCCGACGACTTCAGCGCCTCCCTCCACAACAACCTCGGCGCCGTCTATGGAGGCATGGGAAAAATCCCCGAAGCCATCCGCGAGTTTCAGACGGCGGTGGCCACGGCCCCTTCCGATCCCGAATTCCGTACACACTTGGCCCAGGCTCTCGTTTTGGTCGGCCGTGTTCAGGAAGCCCGCTCCGAGTTGCTCGTCGCCCTCGCAGGCGCACCCGGCTACGCGCCCGCTCGCGACGCCCTCCACGAGTTGATCGCCCGCTAGGGGCGTTCAGCCTCTTTTTGGCGCCCCGCGGGGCTCGAACTCCGACTGTCACTTTTGACAGGAGCACGGCCTCTCTGATATGGATACATTGCAGTAGCGCGTAATCTAGGCCTGTCGTGTTGAGGCCAGGCTGGCAAGCGTCTAGGAGCGTGTGAACGGGGAGTCTGTGGCGGTTGCGGCCCGCTGTCACGGGTTGTGATGCCGGTTGTTGGGTGCCGTCGATTCGGCGGTGGGTCAGCAGATCAGCCGAGGTCGTCGCGTTATTTCGGAATCTTTAGGGGTCCTTTCAAAATTCGTATTCGTTCGAAACTCCGCCGGCGAACGCTGCTGGCCTTCTGAGGACACAAAATGGAAAAACACACCTTCTGGAAATCTCTGAGTGTTGCAGTCGTTTCTGCTGGCCTCCTGTTTTCCGCTCCGCTCTTTGCCCAGAGCGCGGCGCCGGACGACCCGCCCGGAGGGGCAAAGTCCGCCGCCCCCGAAAAGGACGCGGCTCCCGCGAAATCGGCGGACGAAAAGAAGGACAAGCCCGCCACCAAGTCCGGCCACGATCCCCACATCCTCCCGAAGAGCGATTATCCGCACTGGGAATGGTTCCTGGGCTACTCCTATTACAATGGTCGCGTCGGCTCCGGCGTTGATTCCTACAACGGCAACGGCGGCAGCACCAACATCGAGTACAACGTGAATCACTGGTTTGGCGTCGTCGCTGATTTCGGCGGCTACCACACCGGCAAGATTGACGGCGTCGAGACGGATATCGCGCAGTACTCCTATCTGTTTGGTCCCCGGCTCAACTATCGCTTCGGCGACCGTTACCAGCACACTCTATTCGGCCAGGTTTTGTTTGGCGGCATGCACGCCGGCGGTTCCGCGCTCGGTACCAGCGGCTCCGACAATGCATTCGCCATGGCCGTGGGTGGCGGCGTTGACGTGGGGGTGACCAAACACTTGGCCCTCCGCCTCGGCCAGTTTGAATACGTGCTGTCCGACTATGACATTTCCGGCTATAAGCCCCAGAACAATTTCCGGTTCTCAACCGGTCTCGTTGTTCGCTGGGGCGCCAAGCCGGTCATCGTGAACAAGCCGCCCACGGCGAGCTGTTCCACCGACGTCGGTTCCGTCATGCAGGGTTCCGGCCAGGCGGTGCCCGTTCGCGCCAGTGCCAGCGATCCTGACGGCGATTCGCTCACGTACACATGGTCCGCCAGCGGTGGCAGCGTCCAAGGTTCCGGTGAGATGGCCCGCTGGAGCCCCGACGACGCCGCGCCTGGCACCTACACGATTTCCGCCCGCGTCGACGATGGCCATGGCGGCAATGCTTCCTGCTCCGCCAACGTTCGCGTGGAGCCCAAGCCCAATCGTCCGCCCACACTCACCTGCTCGGTTGACCGCAGCTCCGTCCTGCCCGGTGAGATCGTCAATGTCTCCGCGGACGGCTCCAGTCCCGAAGGCTTCCCGCTCGACTACGAGTGGCGAGCCAACGGCGGCCGCGTGAGCGGCACCGGTTCCCGCGTCCAGTTCGACACCACTGGCCTCGCTCCCGGCAGTTACTCCGTCACCGCCCGCGCCACCGATGGACACGGCGGTGCGGCCGATTGCGTCGCCAACGTCAATGTCGCTGCTCCGCCGGCGAAGCCGCAGCCTGTCAAGGTCGGCGAGTGCGTGTTCAAGAAGATCGACAGCTCCCGCGTGGACAACGTTTGCAGCCGTCTGCTCGATGACGCTGTGGTTCGTCTCCAGAACGATCCCAAGAGCACCCTCGTGCTCATCGGCTACCAGGATCCGGAGAAGGAAAAAGCCAAGAACCTGGCCGAGAAGCGCGCAGAGAATGCGAAGAAGTACGTCACCGAAAAGAAGCACAACGTGGATCCCAGCCGTGTCACCACCCGCACCGAACCCGGCGTGGCCGGCGCTTCCACCGCCAACCGCCGCGTTGACGTCATCTGGCTCCCGGAGGGTGCCACCTACTAGCCCGGCGTCAACCGCTGCACGTACCTGACTCCCTCGTCCGCCGGATTTCCGGTGGACGAGGGAGTTTTTATTCACGCCGGCCCCGTCTCGCCTCCTGCCTGCTGCTGCTTTCGCCACCACGCCAAAACCTTTTGCCGCCACGCCCTATCTGTACGAAAATTAAGGGCAGGCAACCTTTGTGGGCGGTTGAGGACTCATTGAACGGATAACGGTGCATTCGTCGAGCACACTCTCCTGCAGGACTTCCCTGCGCGGAGCCATCCGACGCGCGCTTCCCGGCCGCGCTGGGTTCGTGTGGCTCAGCCTGATTTTCTTTTTCCTCGGCTTTCCGGCCCTGCTTCGCTGCCAGCAATCGCCTGCCGCGCCGCAATCCGGCACCCCACCGGCCGCCCCTCAGTCCGACGCCACCATTCCCGCCACGCAAACGGCCGCGCAGACCCCGGATGCCCACGCCCAGGGCAGTCTCAGCGGTACGATTTCCGTGTCCACCGGTGCGCTGCTCGGCGGCGCACATGTAAAGCTGCTTCGCGACAGCCAGTCCCCGCCGCGGGAAACTGTTACTGGTGACGACGGCGAGTTCACCTTCGCTGATGTCGCTCCCGGGCCATACCACCTCACCATCACGGCGGAAGAGTTCGTCACCCAGACGATCTCCGGCTCTCTCAAACCCGGTGAGGCGCTCGTTCTCCAGCCCGTCGTTCTTCAGCTCGCCAGCGCGGTTACCAAAGTATCCGTGGTCGTTCCGATGGCGGAAATCGCTGAGGTGGAGATTAAGGCCCAGGAGAAGCAGCGCGCCCTCGGCGTCATCCCAAACTTTTACGTCAGCTATGTCCCCGATGCCGCGCCGCTTACCCCCAAACAGAAGTTTGAGCTTGCCTGGAAATCCACTCTGGATCCCGCCAATTTCGTGATTGTCGGCGCCTTCGCCGGCGTGCAGCAGGCCTCCGATGGTTTTAGCGGATATGGACAGGGCGCGCAGGGATACGCCAAGCGCTATGGCGCCAACTTCGCCGACTCCGCCATCGGACAGATGCTCGGCGACGCCGTCTTTCCTGCGCTCTTCCGGCAGGATCCGCGCTATTTCTACAAGGGCACTGGCTCAAAGAAGTCCAGGTTTTTCTACGCCATCGCCAACGCCGTGATTTGCAAGAGCGACAGGGGCCACTGGCAGGTGAATTATTCCGGGATGCTCGGGACGCTCACCACAGGCGGAATTTCCTATCTATACCATCCCTCCAGCGACCGCGACGCAGGATTGCTGTTCGAAGGTTTCGCCATCGGCCTTGGCGAGGCCGCTGTGGCCAATCTCTTTCAGGAATTCCTGGTGCGCAAGCTCACGCCCCATCTCCCCAAGCACGCCCCTGCCACCAAACCCTGACCGCGCACCGGTGCATTCTCTCGTCCCCTACTCGTAACGCAGTGCCACCATCGGGTCCACGCGCATCGCCCTCCGGGCCGGGACGAAGCTCGCCACCAGCACCACCGCCAGCATCAGCCCCACCACCGCCGCGAATGTCAGCGGGTCCGTGGCGGATATGCCGAACAGCAGTTTCGTCATCAGACGCGTCAGCGCAAATGCCCCAGCGAGACCCAGGGCCGTCCCCAGTGCGGCCATCCTCACTCCCTGGCCCATGACCAGTCGCAGCACGTCCAGCCGCCGCGCGCCCACCGCGATGCGGATCCCGATCTCATGCGTACGCTGGCTCACGCTGTACGCCGTCACGCCGTAGATGCCCACGGCCACCAGCACCACGGATAGCGCGGCAAAGAGGCCCAGCAACGACATGTTGAATTGCCGCTCCGCCAGCGATAGACCCATCAATTCATCCAGACTCACGATCCGGTTCAGCGGGATCTGCGGGTCGAGGTCCCACACCTGCCGTTTGATCGTCGGCAACTGGGCCGCGGTCGCATCCGGCATCCGCACCACCACGGCCATCCATCGCCGCCACCCCTCGTCCGTCTGCGCGAATGGCGTGAACACCGCGGGGTAGGCCGGCTCGGCCAGTGAATACTGCTTCACGTCCGCCACCACGCCCACGATGGTCATCCAGCGCGGCTCTTTTTCCCGCGCCCAGCGGATTCGCTGGCCGATGGCATCCTGCCCCGCGAAATATCTGCGCGCCAGGCTCTCGTTGACTACTGCCACTAGCGGATGATTCTCGTCATCCTGCGGCGTCAGCGCCCGCCCCGCGCGCATCGCGATCCGCATCACGCCGAAGTAGTCTCCCATTACGCAAATCGTGTCCACCTCCGGCTCGTCTCCCTCCGTCACCGGAGCCTGCCCCTCGATGGCCAAGTTGTGCGTCAGTTCGTTGCCGTCCAGCGGGATGTCGCTGGCCATCGCCGCCTGTACCCCCGGCAGCGCGTTTAGTCGGTCCAGCAGGCCCCGTCGGAACTGCAGCTGTTTCGGAATCTCCGCGTAGCGCACCGTCGGCAGCTGGATGTGGATTGCCATCACGCGCGCCGGATCAAACCCCGGGTCTACCGAGCGAAGCTGCGCGAAGCTCCGCACGAGCAATCCCGTGCCCGTCAGCAGCACAAGTGCCATCCCGATTTCCGTCGTCACCAGTGCCTTCCGGAAGCCCAGCCCGCCCCGGCCCGCCGTGGCCGTGCGCCCCTCCCTCTTCAGCGATTCCGCCACGTCCGCCCGCGAATAGCTCCACGCCGGCGCCATCCCGAAGATCAGTCCGGTAAGCAGCGACACTCCGATTCCAAACGCCATCACTGCCGCATCCATCGAAATAGGATTCTGATGCGCCAGCATCGCAGGCTTCGCCGCTACCAGTGCGCGTACACACAGTGCCGCCAGCGGCAGCGCCGCCGCGCCTCCCATCAACGCCAGCAGCGAGCTTTCGGCCAGACCCTGGAAGATCAGCCGCCGCCGTCCTCCGCCCAGTGCCGCACGGATCACCATCTCTCGCCGGCGTGCTTCCGAGCGCGCCAGCAGCAGCCCCGCGAAGTTCGCGCATGCGATCAGCAGCACAAGGCACACCGCGCCGGACAGGATCAGCAGCGCTGGCCGCACGTCTCCCGTCACCGCCTGCGCCAGCGGCACCGGCGTCCGCACCCGGTTCCGCTCTTCTCCCGGGTAATCTCGCGCCAGCCGCGCGCTGATTGTGGCCAGGCCCGCCGCGGCCTGATGCAGGCTCACTCCCGGCTTCAGCCGCCAGTAGGTGTTCATAAAGTGGACGCCGCGATACCGCGCCGCATCCGCGTACGCCACGCGCAGCGGGAGGTAGAGATCGAAATCATAAGCCGGCACTCCGAAGCCGCTCGGCATAACCCCGATCACCGTGTAGCGGTTGTCGTCCACTCCGATCGTTTTTCCCACGGCATTCGGGTCGCCGGCCAGGTAGTCGCGCCAAAAGCTGTAGGAGAGCACCGCCACGCGAGGTCCGCCGAACCGGTTGTCGTCCATCGTCAGCGCGCGCCCCAGCATCGGCGCCACACCCAGCACCGGAAACAGCCCGCCGTCCGTGTATCCCGCGTGCACACCCACCGGTTCCGTCCCGTCCGTGTACGTCACCGCCTCCGGATTTACCCCGCCGCCTGCCGAGAAGAAGTCCGCCTGCTGCCGAATGTCATCAATCTCCAGTTGCGACTCGTTGCCGTGCCACGTCACCAGTTCCTGCGGGTTCGCGTACGGCAGCGGCTCGAGCAGCACCGCGTGGATCACCGTGAAAATCGCGGTATTCGCGCCGATTCCAAGCGCCAGCGTAAGAATTGCCGCGGCCGCGAACCCCGGCGATTTCCGCAGCATGCGCGCGGCAAATCTCAAGTCCTGCGCAAATTGGTCCAGCCACAGCATCGTCCACACCTCCCGCGTGTCTTCTTTCATCTGCGTCACATTGCCGAATTTGCGGATCGCCGCATACTTGGCTTCATCCGGAGCCATCCCGCGGTCAATGTTATCCTGCGTCTCACGCTCGATGTGCTCGCGGATGTCGCGGTCCAGGTCTTCAAGCATGTGCTGGCGTCGTTTCATGGCCGCCCCTCTTGCTTTGACGGCCGGAGCACCCGTCCGATAGCGCCCGCCAGCTTCGCCCATTTGTTCGTTTCCAGCGTCAGTTGCTTCCGTCCTCGCGCCGTCAGCCGGTAGTACTTCGCTCGCCGGTTGTTTTCCGACGTGCCCTCCTCCGCCGCAATCCATCCCCGGCGGATCAGCCGGTGCAGGGCAGGGTAGAGCGACCCCTGCTCCACCTGCAGCACCTCGTCCGACCGGTATTCGATCGCCTTCGCGATGGCGTGCCCGTGCGCCGGCCCCAGCACCAGCGTCCGCAGGATCAGCAGGTCCAGCGTCCCCTGCAGCAGTTCGATGCGTTCTTTTTCCTCTCGGGTAGACATACTAGGTGAACATATCCTCCGTCACCTAGAATGTCAAGGGGAGTACCCCGGCCTCTCCGCCGCCACTTTTCCGAGGAACAGTTAGTCAAGCTGGCCGCCGACGCGGCCCAGGAGAATTGTCGCGCGGGCTGAAACCGCGTCCTGGACGTCGGTAGCGAATCGCTCTGCTGCGCCCCTCCTCAAAAGTCAAAGCCCCGCCCTTATGCATCAAGGTAGAATGGAATGCCGTAATCTTACGGTGGGACGAATCTATGTTGTTCTTAGCGACGCAAACCATGCGCATACCGCGCCTCGCGCTTTTCCGTGCCCTTCCCATTGTTCTGATTCTTTGTCTGTTCGGCGGGCCGCGCTCGATTGCCGCGGGAGAGCCGCTGCTGCACAAGAAGCAGGCCGACCGCATCTCCAGGGCCGCGCAGGCAGCTCACCTGCGGAATGTCCTGGTCGCGGACTTTCTTGATTCTTCCGGCGCGCGAACCGATAGGGGAGTGTTTCTTGCCGCGGAGTTCGCCAGGACTTTCGCCGAACGCACAAGGGATTTCTCCACAGTGAACCGCGAGAAATGGGATTTACTTCTGGAATCCAGGTCAATCGTGCCGGGCGACGTGGTGCGGCCGGACGGCCTTCGCCGCATCGGCGCTGCCCTCGGCTGCGACGGGGTCGTCACCGGCTCGCTCTCCCAGCAAAATCACTCGATACGGGTGGTTATCTCGCTCCGCGAGGTGTCCACAGGAGCGGAACTGGCCACGGCGGACTACGAGCAAAAACAGGACCTCAGGTTCGAGGGCAATTTCCCGGCCGCGCATGACCCTTCTGGGATTCGGTACTACTTCGTAGGTCTGGACGGAATCGGGCAGCCCAAATGCATCCGCTGTGACAATCCCTTCTATAGCAGCGAGGCTCGAGCCAAAAGAATTCAGGGCTCTGTGCTCGTTTCCATGCTGATTGACTCGAAAGGCGATCCGGAGCAATTGCAGTTGCTGGCAGGATCCGATCCGAGGCTCGACGCAAACGTGCTCGTGGCGCTCAAACGTTGGAAATTTGAGCCCGTACTCGATCCTTCCGGGCAACCTGTCCCTCTGCGTTTTTGCGTCGAGGTGATCTTCAGCTTGTCCTGAGCGAACCCCTGCAGGGATCTACCAGCAGAATCCGCATCTCAAACATGCAGCTGCGCCTCACTCCGAACGCAGCGCGCGCACCGGATCAATCGTGGCCGCGCGCCGCGCCGGGATCATTCCCGCCAGGCATGTGGCCAGCGCCAGCGTGCCGATTGCCCCGGCCAGGATCCCCGCGCCGGGACTGCTGATTTCGTAGAGCTGCGACTTGATGAATTGCACGCATACCAGCGCCACCGGCACGCCGATCGCCAATCCCAGCGCGGCATGCACCATTGCCCCGCGCAGCACCATTCGCACCACGC
>Ga0335085_10016327_pt1 | contig 10733 bp, 7 predicted proteins | sample Lox_Sample_45_FD_206712 | JGI IMG/M metagenome (GOLD analysis project Ga0335085, IMG submission 206712) | Soil microbial communities from Loxahatchee National Wildlife Refuge, Florida, United States - Lox_Sample_4.5 | ecosystem: Environmental > Terrestrial > Soil > Wetlands | place: USA: Florida... | reverse complement strand
CGGCCCGGTCACCGAACACGTCGGTGGCCACACCGCCCAGGCCGAAGACCACCAGCGGCCCGAATACCGGCTCCTGTACCACCCCGATGGTCACCTCGGTGCCGCCGGTGATCATGGGCTGGATGAAGGCGGCGGACATGCGGTCGCCGAACCTTTGCGCCAGTGCCCGGTAGGCCGCCCGCACCTCTCCCCCGCCGCGCAGGCCGGGCTGGACCGCCCCGGCGTCGCTCTTGTGGATCAGCCCGGGCACGTCGGCCTTGAGCACGACCGGCCCGCCGAGCTCGGCGGCAGCGTCCGCCGCGGCGTCCTCGCTGGCGATCACCCGGAGGGGCACCGTCGTTATGCCGTAACACCCGAGGAGCTCGGCTGTTGGTATCGGTTCCAGCCAGCCCCCGTCCGGCGAGCGTCCGAGGAAGTTATCGATCAGTGTTCGCGCGTCACCGGCGCGCACGTCGCCAAACTCGGGGATACGGCCGGGGTCCCGGGCCCGCCAGGCGCCGTAGCGGGCGGCGTGGGCCAGCGCGCGGGCGGCGCTGGCCGGGTAGGCGTAGGCAGGGACTGGGCCAGGGCTCGCCGACCGCCCCGGCAGCAGCCGGACGGTTTCGGCCTGGCCGGGTACCGACAAGACGAGCGGCTTGGCCAGCTCGGCCGAGCACGCCACGGGGACCAGATCGGCGATCGCGGTGGGCACGATGAGCGCCAGGACCGCGTCCACGCCGTCGCCAGCCGCGGCCTGTTCCAGGCAGCGGCGGAAGATCTCGGGTGCCGCCGCCTCGGTGGCATCGACCGGGCCGGTGGCCTCGGCGCCCGCTGGCAGCAGCCGCCGGAGCTCCTCCTGGATCCGGCTATCCAGCGCCGCGACGTGCAGGCCTGCGTCGGTGCAGGCGTCGGCGGCGAGCAGCCCGGCGCCGCCGGCGTTGGACACGATGGCGACCCGCCCGCCCGCGGGCACGGGCTGGCTGGCCAGCAGCGCGGCCGCATCCACCAGCTCGCCTGGGTCGCGGGCGGCGATGATGCCCGCCTGCGCGAACAGTGCCTCGCGGGTGATCAGCGGCGTGGCGGCCGCCGCCGTGTGCGAGGCGGCGGCACGCTGCCCGGCTTCTGAGCGGCCCGCGTGCACGGTCAGCACTGGCATCGTGGCGCCAACGTGCCGTGCGATGCGGCCGAACTTGCGCGGGTTGCCCAGCGACTCCAGATACAGCACCGCCAGCTTGGTGGCCGGGTCCTGCTCCCACCACATCAGCAGGTCGTTGCCGGACACGTCGCACTTGTCGCCCAGCGAGGCGAACGAGGAGATGCCGATGCCCAGCCGCGACAGCTGCTCACACAGCACGATGCCCACCCCGCCGGACTGCACCGCCAGGCCCGCCATGCCCGCCGCCGGGTGGCGGGCGGCGAATGTCGCGTCCAGGCCGATACCCGGCACTGCCACGCCGAAGCAGTTCGGGCCGATCAGCCGCATCCCGTACCGGCGGCAGCAGGCGAGCAGGTCGGCCCTGCCCGCCTGATCCAGTCCCGAGGTGATCACCGTCAGCGCCCTGACTCGCCGCTCGCCGCATTCCTCGGCCACCCCCAGCACAGCCGGTCGTGGGACCACCACCACCGCGAGGTCGACCGGCCCGGGCAGCGCGGCCGGCGAGGGCACGCACCGGATGCCTTCCAGTTCGCGGGCGTGCGGGTGAACCGCATACAGCGGTCCGGTGTACCCGCCGGTGACCAGGTTGTGCAGGACCGCCCGGCCGACCGATCCCGCCCGGCGGCTGGCGCCCACCACCGCCACCGACTCCGCCGCGAACACGTGCCGCAAGCTCGCCGCATCGGCGCGGCCCTCCCGCCCGGCCACCGCGTCCAGATATGGCCCCCACCCGGGGTCGGCCGCATCGCCGGGCAGGTCGAAGACCAGCTCGGTCACACCCTCCGCATGTGTGCGCCGGGCCCGCAGGCCCGCGGCAGCGAACACCCCCAGCATCTCAAAGTTCTCCGGCAGCACCGACGCGGCAAAAGTCCGCACGCCCCGGTCGCGGGCAGCCGAGACCAGGTGCTCGAGCAGCAGCGTCGCCACCCCCCGGTGATGGGCATGATCGGCGACCGCGAACGCGATCTCCGCCGTGGTCGCCGCACCGCCGGCCTCATAGCCCGCGACACCCACCAGTTCCCCCGCCAGCCAGGCCAGCAACGCGACGTGATCGGCCCCGGGCTCCCGACAGATCCGGCGCGCTTCCCGCTCCGCCGCCCGGCTCCAGCTGAAAAACCGGAAATACGAATTGTCCGGCGACATGGCCCCATGCATCTGCGCCACCGCCTCGAAGTCGCCAGCGGCCGCGGGCGGATCTCGACCGTGGTGCCATCGGCAAGAAGCGCGTAAACACTATCCGCGCCCATACCGCCCGCCCCACTGCACCGCCCCGGCCACCAGCGAGGCACGCCAGGAGACACCTGCCACTGCCGCCCTGACGGCGAGCGTGAATGTGATCACGCCCGCAATTCTCCCGCCCTCCATGCGGGGGCGGTAGTCGGCACGATCATGCCTCCTGCGGCCGGACGGCCGGAGCGCTGTCCACGGCCAATCCAAACCCGGCGTGAGCCGCAACCGCTGGGCCCGCACCGCCGTCCTGCCCGCCGCGACCAGCCGCCGCTACGCCAGATGATCCCCTCGTCCCGGCTGGTGGCCCGCTGCGGCGCCAAAGCAGGCCTTCAGCGCCCGCCTGCTAGGGCTGAGGGCCCGGACGTCTGGCCGGAGCGGGCAGGACCAGCGCCCCTGGCGCAGCCACATGCGGGCCCGGTGAACTGGTGTTGTGTTCATCGCAGACCAGATCACGCTGGAGGGCGGGTTCCCAGCCTTGTATGCCAGGCTGGGGAAGCTGGCCGATGGCAGGCTGCCGCTACGGATGTCAAACGATGCCTACAGCGAGGGCATCACGGCACTCGTGCATAGTGGGCCGGTGAGGCATCTGCTCGGCCGGGGCCTGACCGGGGTGCGGCTGGGAGAGCTGACAGTTCTCACAGGCCAGCACGGCTGCGCCCGGCTGCCGCTGCGGTGGGAGACCACCGGGCCCGCCGGGCAGTTCCCGGTCCTGGACGCCGACATCACCTTGACCGCGGCCGGGGAAGACGCCACCGTATTCGCATTGACCGGGGCGTACCGACTTCCGCCCAGCCTCGCAGCCGGAGCCGACCAGCAGGCCATGCAGCAATGCGCCGCAGCCACGATCCACAGCTTCCTAGCCCGTCTGGCATCTGCCATCGCCCACCCGGCCGGCCGCGCAGAACCAGGCAGCCTAGCCAGCTAGTGGCACCCTTACACCAACGGTGATGGCGCCTATCCGCGGCGCAGGCCGCTCGGCGGCTGCTGCCGGCGGCGAAGTAGGCCTGCCGCCGGGGGCGCGAACTCGTCGTTCTCGGGCAGGGTGGCTACGTCGACCGGCTTCTTGACACCGACGACGGCGACCTTGTCGAAGACTGCGATCCGGCGGGAGAAAACGTCGGTGAAGCCTTCAATCTCCACGTCCGGGATGAGCCGGTTCGGGTGCCGGTCCCGAGCGGGTAACCTGGGCGGATCGGGCGCCAGCAGGTGAGACTGGGGTCATGAGGGCCGAATCGCTGGGCAGGTCGTATCTGGCTCTCCCCGATGGCCGCGGGCTGTTTCCTGGTGTGGTGGTCGTCCATGAGGCCTCTGGGCTGAACGACAACATCCGCGATATCTGCGGCCGGTTCGCGGCGGAGGGCTATGCCGCGCTGGGTGTGGACTTGTTCGAGGGCCGTAACCGGGCCGTGTGCATGGCGCGCATGTTCGTGGGCGGGATGGCCGGGAACCTGGACTACTACGGTGTCCCGGCGCTGAAGGAAGCGCTCGGGCGGCTGGCCAGCCGCCCGGAGGCCGATGCCGCCCGGGTCGGCGCCGTCGGTTTTTGCCTGGGCGGTTCCATCGTGTTGACGTGGGCGTGCACCGATCACCGGCTGGCCGCGGTCGCCCCGTTCTACGGGGCGGCGCCCAGGCCGCGGGCGGCGATCCGCCGGATGTGCCCGGTGGTGGGGTCGTGGCCGGGCAAGGATTTCACCACCAAGGCGGCCGGGGTGCTGGAGACCGGGCTGACCGCCGCCGGCATCCCGCATGACCTGAAGGTCTGCCCGGGCGCCAAGCACGCCTTCTTCAACGACCAGTGGCGCGCCTATCACCCGGCCGCGGCGGCCGGCTCCTGGCAGCGGGTGCTGGCCTTTTTCGCCGGGCACGTCCGGGGAGGACCGCCGTGACCGGGCTACGGCTCACGCTCGGGGACGGGCCGCGGCGTTCTCCAGGTACCGCTTCATGCTGGCCCAGATTCTGCGCTCCGTCCGGGCACCCAGCGGCCCGAACAGCGGCCCGGGCATCCGCATCCAGCCCTTCGGGCGCACCTGCCAGTCCCAGCTCATGACCGTGCCCTCGCCGCCGGCGGCGAAGGTCAGCGCCCCGGAGGTTTGCATCATCGAGCTGGTGGTGCGCGAGCCGAGCCGGTGCGGCCGGTCGAACTCGGTCAGCTCCACCAGCATCGGCGTGCCCGCCCTGCCCATGCGTGCGCAGAACCGCGTCCCCGCCCCGATAGGCAGCGGGGTGAGCAACTCCACACCAGCCATCGCCGGGCTGAACGACGGCTCGTTTCGCGAGTCGGCAACGAAATCGAACACTTCCTCCGCGGGCCGGCCGATCAGGATCTGGCCCTGGATCTTGGCCATGTCGCACCTCCACGTGCTCACAGCACGGAGCCCTGGTCACGCTGGCCCAGGCCAGTCCGGCTGACCCTGATTTCAGGCTTCCACTGCTGCTCGGCCAGGCTAGGGCAATCTGGCCTGCACCCAAGGGACCCAGGTCCTGGAGCGGCAGATCGACCAGAGATGGGCCTTCCAACGAAAAGCACAAAGAGGCGACGAGGTGCGTGCGTATCGGGTCGGCGCGCGGCGTGACCTGTCGGCAGAGTGAGTCAGGCAGCGGCTCGGCCAGGTGGCGGCCCCGGCCGACAACCCGCCGCTCGAGTCGTCCGCAGGCACGAGCACCTGACCGCAGGGCCACCTGACCGTCGTCCGGTCGCCCGGACGGCGGTCAGCTCTGGCTTAGGGCAATACGCGGTGACTGGCGACGGCAACCCGAGGCCGGAACCTTAAGCATTGACCCTGGCCTTTCCTGGCAGCAGAACACCGGAGCGGCCGGGAAGCTACCGGTGGCGCCAGCTGCTGTCCAGGCAAACGGCCCCCATAGCAGGGCTGAGGAGTTGAGACTGCTCCGGCGCCAGCTGACGGGTTTCCTGGTGGCCTGACCAGATGGGCGGCGGGCGCCCGGTTAGTCATGATGCGCCGCAGGGCCCGGCGCCGACCCTTCGGGGCGGCTGGTGAGCTCGTCAGCGACGCTGACGACCCCGTCTACGTCGCCAGCCAGCCGTACCGCGGCGGGGATCAGCTCCGGCTTGCTCATGCTGCCCCGCAGGGTCACCACCCCGTCGCGAACCTGTACCGTCACCGACTGCGGATCTTCCAGCAGCACGCCGGTCAGCACTCCGTGAACCTCGGCACCGATCTCCGCATCGGGGCGCAGGAACACCCGCAGCAGGTCCCGCCGGCTCACCATGCCAATCAGCTTCCCGGAAGAATCCAGCACGGGCAGCCGCCGGATGTGATGGTCGTTCATCAGTCTGGCCGCCGATGCGAGCGACGCATCCGGGTGGGTCGTTACGACCGGGGAGGTCATCAGCTCCGCCGCGGTCCTCGCCTCGGCCTTGGCCCTTTCCCGGCGGGCACGCCCGCTCAGCCCCGAGACCAGCCATCGGAAGCGGCGTTCCTCCTTGCGGAGCACATCGGCCTCCGACACCATGCCGATCACGTGATGGTTCTTGCCCACCACCGGCAGCGCGTTGACCTTGTGCTCGGTCATCAGCCTGGCCACCTGCTTGTAGGAGGTGGCCCTCTCCACGGTGACGACGTCGGTGCTCATCACGTCGTGCACCCGCCACCGGCCCCCGCGGTGACTGCGGGCACGTGCCCCGGGCTCAGCCAGCTCGTCGCCAGCAGCGCCGCTGGACTGGCGCGCATCCTTCACCGACTCCAGCGCCCGCTCCACCTCGGACGCACTGCCATCGCCGTGGACCGCCTGGTAATACGCAGCGCCCAGGTGCCGCAGCATCGCATCGAAATGCTCATCCTGACGGCCCATCACCACACCTGCCTCCATCTATGCGCCTGCGACCCGCCAGCCTATTTAAAGCACAGCACTACCGGAGGCCGATAGCCAGGGTCGAACGGCTCCCCTCCCGCCTCCCGGTCAGCGTTCCCGGGCCCGTTCGGGATGCAGCTACGACGTCCTTCAGCGGCTCCGCCCGCGGCCGGGCCTCGGGTGGGATGACGGCGTAGCGGCCATCGGCGAACTGGGAATGGGGCGAGCCGTCGGCGATCGGCGGCGGCCCGGTGCCGTATGACCGGCGCCACCCATGTACTGCTCGCCGACCTCCGCCCGCACCTCCGACTTGTTTCTGCCCTGCAGCGCGCCGTAGTGATTGGAATTCAGCCCCAGGACCGGCGCACTGGGATCCAGTCCCGGTTACATCCGGCGCGGGTGCTCGCTTCGATCGCATCGCCGTAGGAGGCCAGGATCTCGTCTATCCGAGATGGGGACGCGGACCGGTAGCGGGGGCGGACCACGGCCGCGTTGGTGCGTGTGAATGCTGGCACATACGGGCGATGATCGGCGGCAGCGGCGCGGACCGCCTCGCACTGCTCAGCGGCGATGCAGGTAACCGCATCGGTGGCGGTATGGCCTGCAGCCGCCATACCGAGCGGCCCAGCGCAGCGCCGCCACCGACCCGTCCGAACCGTCCACACCCACGACCACGGGCGGCCGCGCGTCGCCCTCGTCCGTCATAACTTCCGCCTCCCAAGGCCGAGCACCCAGCACCCCGTTCTACACACCAGCCGCAGAAACACCCATCGTCTCGCAGGTGAGCCGTGGAGGCCAGCACGCGGACACCGCCGATGCAGGACTGCATCACCAGCCTCAGCCGCGATGGCGCGGTATCCGATGGGACTGTAATTGAATTGACGGACCCTATCCGATCTGTGCGGCTCTGGGGCATAGATTGCACGCCGTCGTGGCCGCGCATAAGGTCAGTTATGGTCACCTATGGGCAATGGAATTGCCGGGCGATGGTCGCCTATGGCGGTAGATGTGCGCATTACGGTTGCGAGCCAGCCAAGGCGCTGATGGTGTGGGCGGGGCACTCCGGCATGGTTGAGAGATGGTCGACGTGCCCCTCGCAATGGGACAAAGCGCTGGCGGGCCGGGCAGTCGGGAACGAAGCTAGCCTCCGCGCGGGCGTGCGGAGATCTAAGGCGCGCCGATGCCGCGCTAGGAAGGGCCTGGTCGCGGCAGGGCCTTGTGGCTGGCTCAGGCAGGTCCTTGGGCTCTGGTAATGGAGATTCTGAAGCCCGATCCTGTAGTTAGTGGCGAAGAAGACATCGGGGAAGGTGAGTCCGATGTACGACAGGCTACTGCTGGCGGTGGATCGTTCGGATGTCGCCGAACGAGCAATTGTCGCCGCCCGTGAACTCGCATCGCTGTCCAATGGCGAGGTCTGGGTACTGCATGTCCGGGAAAAGGAAGTCATGCCCCGCGGCGGGTTCTTCATGGTCGAGTCGGACGCGGAAGCGCGGTCGGTAGCCGAGCACGCTGCGAAAGAGCTGGATGACGCCGGCATCAAGGCTCACTATGAGGTGCAGAGCACGATCTACGGACAGGCATCGCGTGCGATCGTGGCCATTGCCCAGGCCCACGACGCAGACGTCATCGTGATGGGCTCAAGAGGGCGGGGTGACCTGGCCTCCCTTGTGTTTGGCGGTACCGCGCACAAGGTGATACAGCTCTCCGACCGGCCCGTTCTGGTCGTTCGCTGACCCGCGTGCAATGGCCTGCGACTGCGGCTTGCCCTGGTCACGGCGCTGGCGCTGATCGGGTTCGTGGTGCATCCAAGGGCGATAGCGCTGCCGGCTCCTGGCGGCGATTCGCCGATGGTGGCCCACCCGCTCGGCGTCCGTTCACTGGGTCCCATCCTGTCCACCGTCTTGATCGGGACCCTCAACGGCGTGGGGGTGCTTCTCACCGTGCTGCTGGCGGCGGCCATCGTGTCCCTGGTGGTCCGCTTCAGGTCGGGCGGGCGCGAGGTGCGCCAGCAGATCAAGTGGCTCACGCTGGCGGTGGCCGCGATTGCCTTCCTGCAGGTTGCGGCCCTGCTGGCCATGGCGGTCACCGGGGCCGCTGCGGCGCCAGGCGCAGTTCCTGGCGAACCGGATCGTGTCCGGGAAGCGAGCCACGCCCTACCAGGTCCTGTCCGACTTCGCCCAGGACATGGCGGGCCAGCTGGACGCCGACGCGGCGCTCGACCGGATGGCGGCGGTGCTGGCCGGCGCCACCGGCGCGGTCCGGGCGGAAGTCTGGGTCCGGATCGGGCCGCAGCTGCGCCCGAGGGCTACCTGGCCGCGCGGATCGCCCCAGCCCGCCGCTGTCCCGCTCACCGACGATGGCGAGTTGCCGGCGCTCGGCTCAGCGCGGGCCGTCGCGGTGCTGCACGCCGGTGAGCTGCTCGGCGCGATCACCCTGGACAAGCCGAGAAACGAGCCGGTGTCCGCCGTGGAAGACAAGTTGCTTGAGAACCTGGCCTCACAGGCTGCCCTGGTCCTCCGCAACGTCCGCCCTGACCGCCGAACTGCAGGCCACGATCGAAGACCTGCGGGCTTCACGCCGTCGGCTGGTGCGGGCACAGGATGATGAGCGGCACCGGATCGAGCGGAATCCGCACGACGGCGCCCAGCAGCAACTCGTCGCGCTCGCAATCCACCTCAGCCTGCTGGAGGCCGCCACCGGGGATCCTGACAGCGTCCTGCAGACGGCGGGCGAGCTCCGCAGCGGGCTCCAGGCGGCGCTCGATGACCTGCGCGCCCTGGCGCGCGGGATCTACCCCCCGCTGCTGGCGGACCAGGGACTGGCGCCGGCGCTGCAAGCGCAGGCCAGCAAGGCGCCGCTGCCAGTCATCATCGAGGCGGACGGCATCGGCCGGTACCCACGCGACGCCGAGGCCGCCGTCTCTTTCTGCATTCTGGAAGCCCTGCAGAACGTTGCGAAGTACTCGCAGGCCACCCGGGCCACCGTCGCCGTGTCCTGTCCGGACAGCCACCTTGAGTTCAGCGTCACCGATGACGGTGCCGGTTTCGAACCCGCGAATGTCTCCCAGGGCACTGGCCTGCAAGGCATGACTGACCGCCTGGCGGCGGTTGGCGGCAGTCTGCGCATCTCTCCCAGCCTGGGCACGGCACCGTCGTGAGCGGCACGCTGCCGGTAGCCCAGGTCACCGAGCCCAGGCGCTAACTGTCCGAGCTGCCCCGCAACAATGGGGATGGCTGGCTGCGGTCTCTAGCGCCCACGGCGACGGGGAGGCCTGCTTACCACGGCCCGGCCGCGGAACCAATCACGCGGGATGTGGCCGTCGGTGTCGCGGACGCGCGGCGTACGTGGGTCATCCATCCCGGCCGCCCGACGCTGCCGGCGGTACTGGGCGAAGGCACTCCGGCAGTGCTCGCACCGGCAGCGTCCGGCCGTGTAGGCGCTGGGCGTCCCGTGCCGGTAGGTGCGGCCAGCGGCGTTGGGCTGGGTGTAGCCGAGCCGCGCCGGGTTGGGCAGCACCCGTTGCGGGCTTGTGAGCGGGGCTTTTCTAGGACGCTAGGCAGAGCCAGGACACGGCGGAACCCGTCGTAGATCCCTTGGAATGTGACCTAATGCCCCGGTCGATACGCCAGCTGTACCGGGCAGGAGGCCCCTTGCGGCCACTTCTGTGGCGGATGTCTGCTGGGCCTTGCGGGGTGACGGCCTTTCCTATGCGCGTGGGGCGGCGCAGGCTTGGTGGAAGGCGCGCCCGGCCCGAGGATGGAGGTGGGGTCGGTGGACGCATCAGCAGTTCTGGCCAGCGCGGAGGCCCAGGTGATCGACGAAGCGGTGGCCGCTCTCGCGCAACGCGATCAGACCTGCCCGTCATCCCGCCCGGACGCGCGCCGCCGTGACGTGCGGCAGCTGTTCCGACTCGTCCTGCGCTGCGTGCGCGCGGGCCGCGCCGAGGCGGTCATCAGGCCGTCTGAGCAGATCGCGGCGCACGGTTACGCCGCAGGCATTGACCTGTCCGAGGGACAGGGGGCATTCAACGTCCTGGCGGAGGTGCTGTGGCGCCATCTGGCCGCTGAGCTGGCCGGCGAGCAACTGGTTCAGGCGCTGGGGCTGCTGAGCGCCATCGTCGGGGCGGGCAAGGATGCGATGGCCCGGACCTACCTGGCCCTGGCCACCGGTGACCGGACCGGGCACGGTGAGCAGTCAGCTGGGGACTCTGACACCGCAGGCGCCGGGTCCACGGGCCGAGCGGGTGACGTCGTCCTGACTGGCGTGGTCGGCCAGGTCGGCATCATCACCCTCGAGGACCGCCATAAGCACAATGCGATCGGTGCCCAGCTGGCCAACGGGGTCATCGCCGCGCTCGAGAGCCTGCGAGCCCAGCAGGTGCGTGCGATCGTGCTGCGGGCCGCGGCGGGAATGGAGGTCTGGTCCGCGGGCCATGACATCGATGAGCTCCCCCCGGCCAGGCGGGACCCGCTGGGCTACAACGATTCGCTCGAAGGGCTGATCCGCGCCATCCGCACCTTCCCCGCGCCCGTGGTCGCCATGGTGCACGGCATGG
>Ga0335085_10016326_pt1 | contig 10733 bp, 7 predicted proteins | sample Lox_Sample_45_FD_206712 | JGI IMG/M metagenome (GOLD analysis project Ga0335085, IMG submission 206712) | Soil microbial communities from Loxahatchee National Wildlife Refuge, Florida, United States - Lox_Sample_4.5 | ecosystem: Environmental > Terrestrial > Soil > Wetlands | place: USA: Florida... | reverse complement strand
TCGTGCGCCTCCTGCTGGAGGCGCACTGCCACGTTGACCGGGTCGCCCACCAGGTCGGTGTGATCGGCGCTCACCACGACTTCGCCGGTGTTCACGGCGACCCGGTGGCCGAGGTTGCCGATCAGGGCAGTCTCGTCGCGGACGAGCTCGTGGAAGGCCTGCTGCATGGCGATCGCGGCGCGAACGGCGCGGATGGCGTCGTCCTCGGCCACGCTCGGCACGCCGAAGGCGGCCATCACACCGTCGCCGAGCAGCTTCACCACGGTGCCGCCGTGGGCCTCGACGGCGCTTCGCAGCACCGCGTAGTAGCGCTCCATCAGTCGGTGCGCGGACTCGGCGTCGAGGCGCTCGTGGAGCGAGGTCGAGCCGATCAGGTCGGCGAAGACGACGCTGACGACCTTGCGCGCGCCACTGGTGGCCGCGCTCGGGGTGGCGCGCGGAGCGAGCGGCGTCCCGCAGGCGTCACAGAACTGCGCATCCGGCGGCGCCTCGGTCCCGCACGACGGACACCGCGGGGCGAGCGTTCGGCCGCAGCCGCCGCAGAAGCGGGCTCCGGGCCGATTGGCTCGTCCGCAGCTCTCGCAGTCCATCGCGACTCCGCACCGACCGCCGCCTCGCCGAGGCAGAAGAGCGTAGCCCAGCGCGATTCGCCCGGATCCCGTGCGGCCGGTACCCTCCGCGCCCGCGATGAGCGACGACCGCGCGCACGGCCGCACCCTCTCCGAGCACGCCTCGAAGGCGCTGCTCGCAGGGCACGGCGTTCCGATCGCGCGCGAGGCGCTGGCCGACGATCCCGAGGCGGCAGCGCGCGCAGCCGCTGCGATCGGCTTCCCGGTGGCGCTCAAGCTCTGCGGCGATGCGATCGCGCACAAGACGGAGCGCGACCTGGTGCGCCTCAGCCTCGCCGACGCGGACGCGGCTCGCCGCGCCGGCGCGGAGCTGCTCGCCCGGCGGCGGGCCGACGACGGCGCCGTGTCGCTTCTCGTCGCGGAGATGGTGAAGGGTCGCCGCGAGCTGATCGCGGGCCTGGTGCGCGATCCGCAGTTCGGAGCCTGCGTGCTCCTTGGTCTCGGCGGCATCCTGACCGAGGCGCTCGGCGACGTCGTCTTCGCGCTGGCGCCGCTCTCCCACGGCGAGGCGCGCGCGATGGCCGGCGCGCTGCGCGCGGGCCGCCTCCTGACGGAGACCTTCCGCGGCGAGCCGCCGGCCGACCTCGACGCGATCGCCGACGTCCTGGTGTCGCTCGGCCGCCTCGCAACCGATCGCCCCGACGTGCTCTCGGTCGACCTGAACCCGCTGATCGTCGGCCCGCATGGCAAGCCAATTGCCGTCGACGCGCTCGCCGTCCTGTCCCCGTCGCCTCCGGAGCAAGAGAATCGTCTGGATCATCCCGCAAGCGCCCGCGAAGCGGGCGCGCGCAGCGAGCCGCAGGCGAGCGAAGTCAACAGACGTGCTGCAGCTCAGCAATCCAATCGGCCCGAGGCCGATTCGCGCAGGGAGCCGCAGGCGAGCGAAGTCAACAGACGTGCTGCAGCTCAGCAACCCAATCCGCCGGAGGCCGATCCGCGCAGCGATGCCGCCATCCTCGAGCGCTTCCGGCCGCTCTTCCACCCGCGCGGCATCGTGGTGGCTGGCGCCTCCGCGCACCCGGGCAAGTTCGGCTTCGTCGCGCTGCACAACCTGCGCGCCTTCGGCTATCGCGGCGAGATCTTCCCGGTGAACCGCGACGGCGCCGAGATCCTCGGCCAGCCGAGCCACCGCGACGTGGCGGAGGTGCCCGCGGGCCGCGCCGACCTGGTGTTCGTGTGCACGCCGGCGGCTGCCAACGTCGAGCTGCTGCGCGGCTGCGCCAAGATCGGGGTGCGCGCGGCGTTCGTCGCGAGCGGCGGCTATCGCGAGGCGGGACCCGACGGCCGCGCGCTCGAGGATGAGCTGGTCGCAGCCGCAAACGAGCTCGGCATCCTCATGGCCGGCCCGAACGGGCAGGGCGTGATCTCGACGCCGGTCTCGATGTGCGCGCAGATCGTGGCACCGAATCCGCCGGCGGGCGCGATCTCGGTCGTGAGCCAGAGCGGCAACCTGCTCTCGTCGTTCCTCGACTATGCGGTGCAGACGGGGATCGGCGTCTCGAAGGCGATCTCGGCCGGCAACTCCGCGCAGACGGGCATCGCCGACTACCTCGAGTACTTCGCGGCCGACTCCGAGACGCGCGTCGTGCTCGCCTATCTCGAGGGCGTCGCCGACGGCCGGCGCCTTGCCGAGTCGGTGCGCCGGCTCACCGCGCGCAAGCCGCTGGTGCTGGTGAAGGGAGGCGCGGCGGCCGAGGGCCAGCGCGCCGCGCTCTCGCACACCGGGTCGCTCGCGACCGACGATCGCGTCTTCGACGGCATCTGCCGCCAGCTCGGCGCGCTGCGCGCGCCGAGCATCGAGCACGCCTTCGAGTGGGCTGCGACGCTGGCGACCCAGCCGCGGCCGGCGGGCCGTCGCGTGGCGGTGTTCACCACGGTCGGCGGCTGGGGCGTGCTCACGGCCGACGCCTGCGCCGCCGCCGGGCTCGAGCTGGTCGCGCTGCCGGCGGACCTGCGTGCTCGCATCGACACGATGGTGCCGGCGCGCTGGAGCCGCTCGAACCCGATCGACCTCGCCGGGGGCGAGACGCGCGACACCGTCCCGGAGATCCTCGACCTCCTGTGCGCGCACCCGGCAATCGATGCGGTGGTACACCTCGGGCTCGGCATCCAGGCGGCGACGGCGAACCTCTTTCGCCGCGGTCCGTTCTTCCCGGACTACGGGCTCGAGCGGATGGCGGAGTTCCACGAGCGGCAGGAGCGCCGCTACGCCGAGGCCGCCCGCGACGCATCGCTGCGTCATGGCAAGCCCTTGCTGAGCGCGACCGAGCTGGTGTACGCCGACCGCGACTACGGCAACGCAGGGCCGCTCGCCGTGCGCGCCAGCGGGCGGGTCTGCTATCCGAGCGCCCACCGCGCGGTGGCGGCCCTGCGCGCGCTGGTCGACTACGCGGAGTTCCGGGCCCGGGCCTAGCGCGAAGCGGCCGCGAAGAGCGTGGCGAGCTGTGGGACCTGGCCCGCGGGAGCCCAGGACGCCATGCCCGCCGTCCACACCAACGTGTCGGGACGCAGGGTCCCGGCCGTTGCCGCGCGCGCGAGCTGCTCCTCTGTGAAGGGACCCGCCGCCTGTCCGCCCTGCACCAGGTGCCAGGCGGGCGGCGGCGGAGGCGGCGGCGGCGCCTGGGGCGCCGGAGCGGGGCCGCCGGGGCCAGGCATCATGCGCCCGGCGACCGCCATCCCCATGCCGACGCCGACCCCGGCGCCCGCGAGACCGCCGGCCGGGTTGGCGGCCGCGCTCGGGATCGCCGCCCCGATCTGGTACTGCTGGTAGCGCGCGAGGTCGTCGATCACGCGCATCGAGGAGCGCGAGTCGATCGCCTTCTCGACCTCCTCGGGCACCGACACGTTCACGATCACGAGCTGCGGGATATCGAGGCCGTACTCGTCGTCGATGCGGGCCTGCACCATCTGGCGCAGCTTGTCGGCGAGCTCGCGGTAGTGCGTGGCGAGGTCAACGACCGAGAGGTCGGCGCTCGCCACCAGGTCGGCGAAGGTCGAGGCGATGATCGAGCGCAGCAGCACCGCGATCTCCTCGGCCTCGAAGGTCGACTCGGTGCCGACGAGCTGGTGGAGCAGCACCTTCGGGTCCGACGCGCGGAGCGTGTAGGTGCCGAAGGCGCGCACCCGGATCGGCCCGAAGTCCGGGTCGCGGATCGGCACCGGATTGGGCGTTCCCCACTTGAGGTCGGCGATCTGCCGCGTGCTGGCGAAGTAGACCTCGGCCTTGAAGGGGCTGTCGAAGCCGAACTTCCAGCCGGCGAGCGTCGAGAGCACCGGCAGGTTTCGCGTGCTCAGCGTGTACTGACCCGGCCCGAACTGGTCGGCGATCTGGCCCTGCAGGACGAACACCGCCGTCTGGCCGGGCCGCACGATGAGCTGGGCGCCATTCTTGATCTGATTCTGGTAGCGCGGGAAGCGCCACACCAGCGTGGTGCGGCTGTCGTCGACCCATTCGATGATGTCGACCAGCTCGGCGCGCAGCTTGTCGAAGAGGGGCATGGCTTCGTTCTCCTCGATGACTCTGGAAGGATGGGAACCCGCCGTCGCCCTCAGCGCAGCAGGTCGATCAAGTAGTCGAGCAGCGAGCCCGCAGGACCCGGGCGACGCCCCGCGAATCGGCTGCGATGCTCGGCCTGCTCGCGCTCCTGCTCCAGCATGCGGTCGCCGACCACCATCGCGCGGAACTGCTCGACGTTCATTCGCGCGCCCTGCGACAGGCCCGGCGCCGCGGAGCCCGGCTCGGCGCCGCGCAGGCCGCCGGCCTGGATGAAGGCCGCCACCTGCTCGAGTTCGTCGGCGTCGAGCCAGGTGCCGTGGGGCCCACACCAGTCGATGATCACGCCGGAGCGGTTGGCGAAGTTCTTGCGATACATCCGCTCGCCGCAGACCGGGCAGTTGCGGTACTGGAACGCAGTCGACACCGTGCGCGCGCGCAGCGGTCCTTGCGCCGCGCCGTTCGCGGCGCGCTGCCGCGCGGCCTCGACGGCGCGCTGGATCAGCGCGTCGAAGCGGTCGCCCGGCACCCAGAGCCCGTTGCACTTCGGGCACTCGCGGACCCACACGCCGCCGACGCCGCGCACCGCCATGGGCTCCGCGCAGCACGGGCACGACGGCGCGTCCTCGTGGTCCTGCGGCAGCGGCTCGGGGTGGAAGGCGACCCCGCAGCCGGTGCAGAACTTCGCCGACTCGGCGTTGCGCGCGAAGCACTCGGGGCAGATCAGCGGCAGCGAGCCGCCGCGCATCACCTCCGCGCGGCAGTACTCGCACTGGGCCGCGTTCTCGGGCAGGAGCGCGCCGCACGATCCGCAGCGCTGCACCGAGGCGTCCACGCCAGCGGCGGTCTCGTTGCGCACCTCGGCGCCGCAGCGGCACGCGAAGAACGGCTCGTCGACGTTCGTCACGTCGTACTGGGCATGGCAGGCGCGGCACGCGACGAGGCGCACGAGACCCCCAGGGCGGCTCCGCCGGGCGGATCGGTCGGGCGGACGGAAGGCTTGAGGTTGGCCCCAGAGCCTGGAGTCGACCTGCTAGGCTTCGAGTCCGGCTCGCCACTCTCGAGCACCTCGACGAAGGGCTGCTCCAGGAGCCGATGCCCCTCGAGCCAGTAGTGCCAATACAGGAACCCCTCTACGCCGTAGGCGCCGGCAGGTAGAAGGCGATCACGCGCGCCCCTCGGAGCTCCCGCGGCGCAACCGCGTCGGGCGCGCTCGGAGCCGCAGGGGTCTTCGGTTCGGATCTCATGTCGCTGGCTCGAGAATCGTCGAGGAGCGCTCGGGCTCGCCACCCCAGGAACGCTGCGGTCCTGCCAGGTATGCTGCTGGGATGCTTGCCCTCCCCGAGTACGTCGCGCCGCGCGGTCGCCTGCGGCGGGTCCTCGACGCCAGCTTCGGGCAGACCCGGCGCACGCCGCGCTGCCCCGACACCCCGCGCCTCGACGGCCGCCTCGCGGTGGTCACGGGCGCGACCGGTGGCATCGGCCTCGAGATCGCGCGAGGTCTCGCGCGTCGCGGTGCCCGCCTCGTCCTGCCCTGTCGGAACCCGGCCAAGGGGGCTGCGGTGCGCGACGCGCTCCGCGGCGACCGGGCCGGCGAGGCGTCGATCGATCTCGTCCCGATGGACCTCGAGGACCTCGAGAGCGTTCGCGAAGGGGCCCGCGCCATCGAGGCGCTCGCCGCCGGCCGCCCGCTGGATCTGCTCGTCGAGAACGCCGGCATCTGGCCCGCGCGCTACGCCCGCACCCGACAGGGCCACGAGATCGCGTTCGGCGTGAACGTGCTCGCGCACTTCGCGTTGCGGCGTCGCCTCGCGCAGAGCGGCCTCCTGCCGCATTCCCGCGTCGTCATCCTGACCGGCGACATCTACGTCCTCGAGTCGACCTGCACGCCGGACTCCACCTGGAGCGGGCGCAGCGGCGGCATGCGCGCCTACTGCCGATCGAAGCTCGGGAACCTGTGGATCGCGGGCGAGCTCGTGCGCCGGTCGCCGCAGCTCTCCGTGTACGTCGTACATCCCGGCGTGGTGGCGACGAACCTCGGCGGCGACGCGGGCGCGCTCGGCAACCGGCTGAAGCGCCTCGTCATGATCGATGCCGAGCTCGGCGCGCAGATGCCGCTCGTCTGCTGCACGCAGCCGGGCCTCGAGAACGGGGCCTACTACCACAACGTGCTCGGGCACGTGCGGCTCGCCGACGGCGATGCCGCGCGCGACGAGCGCGCGGCTGCGCGCCTCTGGGAGACGTGCGAGGCCCTGACGCAGTGATCGACCAGCCGTTAGGACATCGACACCGCGATGGGGGGAAGATGAGGAATCGGCAGGCAGGGAGGGGCGGCCCCGCCGTCGGGCTGGGACTCCTGGTCGCACTCGCGCTCGCGGCGCCTTCGTCGCTCGCCGAGACGGCAGCACCACGACCTCACATCGTGTACATCCTGGCCGACGACGTCGGCTGGAAGGACGTCGGGTTCCACGGCTCGGACATCCGGACGCCCCACCTCGACGGGCTGGCCGCGGGGGGCGAGCGCCTCGAGCAGTTCTACCTGAGCTCCGGTCCGCATGTGTCCGGCGGGCCCTAGTCTCCGGTCGATCGCGAACGTCCGGTACAGCCACAGCACGACCCGGAGCTCGTAGTCGGCGTGACGCACCGTCGTGATTCCGCCGTTGGCTGCGGCTGTCTTCTGCGAGGCGTCGCCCCAGGCGAACAGATCGAGCCCCGTCGTGAGCCCCGGCAAGGGAAGCGGCGGCAGCCCGATCTGGTGCGAGACCGCGGTGCCGTGCCGGGCTCCGAAGCTCGTCGCGGCGAGGCTGAGCGGAGCATGAACGTCGGTGTACAAGAGGCCCAGCGGAGGGATCACCGGCGCCGACACTCGGACGAGAGCGCAATAGGGCACGTCTGATCGGTTCGCGCAGCCCGCCAGGACCAGGCCCGCCAGCGCAGCGGCGAAGGCCCTGCGCACGGTGCTAGTCCCCGTACACGACCGTCGTATAGCGCTGGAAGATCAGCAACACGTTCGTGTACCCGTAGTCGACGAGCTTCACGTCGCGGATGTTGCCGTTGGCCCCGAGGAAGACCTCGCGTAGCGAGATGCGGCGATTCTACAGGGCCGCGTGTTTCACGTGCGGGAAAGCGACGGGCTGGGGCCATTATCTTTCGGTCATTTCCTCGGAGCGCTACCCCTCGCGCGACAGGTAGGTCGTCTCCTCGAGAGCCTGCTCGTAGCGCTTGAGGAGCTGCGTCGACTCCTCCTGGCCGAGGTCGCCGCGCTCGAGCGCCGCGGCGACCGCCGCCTGCACCGCGGCCACCAGCCCGTCGCGGTTGTACTCGACGTAGTCGAGCACCTCGCGCACGCGGTCGCCCTCGACCACGTGCTCGACGGCGGTGCGGCCGGTCTTCTCGTCGACGCGCACGTGAACCGCGTCGGTGTCGCCGAAGAGGTTGTGCAGATCGCCGAGGATCTCCTGGTAGGCCCCGACCAGGAAGACGCCGATGTAGTAGGGCTCGCCGCTCCACGCGTGGAGCTCGAGCGCGTCGCGCACGTCGTGCTGGTCGATGAACTGGCCGATCTTCCCGTCGCTGTCGCAGGTGAGGTCGGCGAAGACGCCGCGCCGGGTCGGCTCCTCGTCGAGCCGGTGGATCGGCATCACCGGGAAGAGCTGCTTGAAGCCCCAGTGGTCGGGCAGCGACTGGAACACCGAGAAGTTGCCGAGGTAGGTGTCCGCGAGCGTCTTCTCGAGGTCCTCGAGATCCTCAGGCACCTGCGGCAGCTCGCGCACGATGCGCAGCAGCTTCTCGCAGTTGGCCTGAAACAGCTTCTCGACGCGGGCGCGCGCGCGAAGGTCGAGGTAGCCGAGCGAGAAGAGCGTCGCCGCCTCCTCCTTCACCTGCAGCAGATCGTGCCACGACTCCTGTGCGTTCTTGCGCGACAGGTTGTTCCAGAGCTCCAGCAGGTCCTGCAGCACGCGGGGATCGGTCTCGGAGACCGGCTCGGGCGTCACCGCGTCGCGCAGCTCGGAGACGCCGAGCACGTCGAACACCAGCACCGAGTGGTGCGCCACCATGGCGCGTCCGGCCTCCGTGATGAGGTCGGGGTGCGGGACGCCGGTCTCGTCGCAGGCCTCCTGCACGGACGACACCACGTCGTTGGCGTACTCCTGCAGCGAGTAGTTCATCGACGAGTGGAAGTGGGTCTGCGAGCCGTCGTAGTCGACGCCGAGCCCGCCGCCCACGTCGAGCAGGTGGGGCCGCGCGCCCATCGCGTGCAGGCCGACGAAGATGCGGCTCGCCTCGCGGAGCGCGTCCTTGTGGGCGCGGATCGCGGTGATCTGCGAGCCGATGTGGAAGTGCAGGAGCTCGAGGCAGTCGAGCATCTTCTCCTCGCGGAGCCGGTCGACGGCCTCCACGATCTCCGCGGCCGAGAGCCCGAACTTGGAGCGCTCGCCGGTCGACTCGACCCACTTGCCCGTGCCCTTGCTCGTGAGCCGCGCGCGCACGCCGAGGTGCGGGCGCAGTCCGACCTCGCGCGCGACGCGCAGCGCGAGCTCCAGCTCCTCGAAGCGGTCGATCACGATGATCGGCGTTCGGCCGATGCGCTGCGCGAGCAGCGCCGTCTCGATGTAGGCGCGGTCCTTGTAGCCGTTGCAGACCAGGAGCCCGCCCGGCGTGTCGAGCAGCGCCAGCGCCACCAGCAGCTCGGGCTTGGAGCCGGCCTCGAGGCCGATGCGGTGCGGCGCGCCGTAGCGCACGATCTCCTCGACCACGTGGCGCTGCTGGTTGACCTTGATCGGGTAGACGCCGCGGAAGCGCCCCTCGTAGGCGTACTCCGACATGGCGCGGGCAAACGCCTTGACCAGGCCGCGCACGCGGGTCGCCAGGATGTCCGAGAAGCGCACCAGGAGCGGAAGCCGGAGCCCGCTCTCGCGCAGCGACGGGAGCAGCTCGAACAGATCCACCCCCGGGCCGTCCGGACCGTGCGGCGTCACCGACAGGTGGCCCCGCTCGTTGATGCCGAAGAAGCCGGCGCCCCAGTTGGCGACCTGATAGAGCTCCGTGCTGTCCTTGATCGTCCAAGTTCGCATCGGCGAGCACTCCCCCGCTGCAGAACGACGGTTGAATAGCGTTTTCGCGCCGCCCTGGTAGATGCTCCTACTCAGATTCGGAGCGGCTCGTCGCGTTCTTGACCCGTCTCGAGCTCCCGCACCCGCACCACCCCGCGCTCCGCCTCGGCCGGTCCGAGGATGAGCGCGCGGCGGGCACCGGCGCGGTCGGCGTCCTCGAGCACCCGCTTCGGCCGGCTCTCGCCGAGTACCAGCTCGACCGACCGCCCCTCGGCGCGCAGGCGCTGGGCCAGCCGGATCGCGGCCGCGCGCTGCGCCTCGCCGAGGGCGCAGACCACGTCGTCCACCGCCCGGGAGAGCGCGGGCAGCCGGCCCTGGTCGGCGAGCAGCTCGGCCACCACCACGTCGCCGAAGCCGAAGCCCACCGCGGGAATGGTGGGCCCGCCGAGCGTCTCGAGCAGGCGGTCGTAGCGGCCTCCGCCGAAGACGGCGCGCAGCTTGCGCCCGGCGTCGAAGCCCTCGAACACGATCCCGGTGTAGTAGGCGAGCCCGCGCACCACCGAGGCGTCGAACTCGACCCGATCCGCGACCCCGTAGGCGTCGAGCAGCTCGAAGAGCCGCCTCAGGTCGGCCATCGCCCGCGACCCGGGCGCCGCCGCGGCCGCCGCGTCGTCGAGGCTCGCCACCCCGAGCAGCGCGACCACGTCGCGCGCCTCGGAGCGCTCGAGCCGCACCGGCCCGGCGGCGTCGCAGAGCTGATCGACCACGGCGTCGGCGCCGATCTTGGCGAGCTTGTCGATCACCACGCAGAGCGGCTCGAAGGCGGCAGGCCGCTCGCGCAGCACGCCCGCCCGCAGCGTCTCCTCGAGCAGCGCGCGGCTGTTCAGCGCGACGCGGACCTCCCCCGCGCCCAGCCCCACCCGCTCGAGCAGCGCGAAGGCGGCCGCCAGGAGCTCCGCCTCGGCGGCCACGCCCGGCTCGCCCCAGACGTCCATGTTCCACTGAAAGTGCTCGCGCTTGCGGCCGCGGGTCATGCGCTCGTAGCGCCAGTTCTGGGTGACCGCGAACCAGCGCAGCGGGAGCCGCAGCGAGCCCGCCCGGGCCAGCACCATGCGAGCGATCGAGGGCGTCATCTCGGGCCGCAGCGCCAGCTCGCGCCCGTGCATCTCGAAGTGGTAGAGCTGCTCGGCGATCTCCTCGCCCGCCTTGCGCGTGAAGAGCTCGAGGTGCTCGACGACGGGCGCGTCGACCTCCTCGAAGGCGAAGCGCCGAGCGACCTCGCGGAAGTGACCGAACAGCCAGCTCCGCAGCCGCAGGTCCTCCGGGTAGAAGTCGCGCGTCCCGCGCGGTGCCTGCAGCGGCGCCTGCGTCATGCGGGACCGTTACCGCTCCGGGATCGGCCACGCTACAAAGATCGGCCTCCCAGGGAGATCCCGATGGCCGCCCGCATCGTGTCGCTCGCCGCCGCCCTCGGCCTCGTCGCCGCCCTCGCCTGCGGCCGGCAGGAGGCCGCGAAGCCGCCTTCGTCGTCCAGTGTTCCGGCACCGTCCGCCGGAT
>Ga0335085_10016325_pt1 | contig 10733 bp, 8 predicted proteins | sample Lox_Sample_45_FD_206712 | JGI IMG/M metagenome (GOLD analysis project Ga0335085, IMG submission 206712) | Soil microbial communities from Loxahatchee National Wildlife Refuge, Florida, United States - Lox_Sample_4.5 | ecosystem: Environmental > Terrestrial > Soil > Wetlands | place: USA: Florida... | reverse complement strand
CCTCGAGCGCGGGCTGAGCATTACTCCCGACGCGGTCAAGACGGAGAGGAACATCACCTACGAAAGAGAAATGGACGCGGCCATCGCGGAAGTCGACGACGGCCGCGCGCAGATCTGCTTCTTATTGAATCCGGTAAGCGTTGAAACCGTGGCAGAAATGGCGATGGGCGGCGAAGTCCTGCCGCAAAAGTCCACGGATTTCTTCCCCAAGCTGATGAGCGGAATCACGATGTACCGACTCTAGGAGCAGGCCTCGCTCGTCGGCGAGACCGGATAAACGGCACGAATTCTCGTCAAAACGAAAGAGCAGCGCGCCGGTCCTAGAACCGGCGGCGCTATAGAGACCTGTTCTTGAGGGTTACCTCGGGAAACTGGCGATGGCTGCGGCTTCGCTGGGATACACCTCAAACACGGTCACCAGCTTCGTTACCTGCAGAATTTCCTGAAATTTCGAGCCAAGATTGGAGAGCTTTAAAGAGGTACCCTGCGACCGCGCGCTGGTATGCGCGGCGACCAGCGCTCCAAGGCCCGAACTATCAATGTAAGTGACATTGTCCATGTTGAGAACGATCTTCTTCTGGCCCGACGCTAGCAGCGACTTCACTTTTTCGCGCAGCGCGTTGCTCTCTTCCCCAAGCACAATACGCCCTTCGATCGCCACTACGGCAACACCATCCACCACGCGGTCCGTCATTTTCAGTGCCACGTTCCATCCTCCTGACTAGCGTTTCCTTATGAACTTAAATGTTTCGCGCCGAGCTAGGACGGCGTCAAACATAATCCGAGCAGGAAAGATAATAGCCGCACTTCAAACACACAAGCTTGCACCGCTTCGGCTCCAGCCGTTGGGAACAGACCGGGCAGAAACTAATGGCATGCTCGGAGGCCTGTTGCTGACCGAAATCCGCCCGAAGCTCGCGACGATCCACACTTGCTCTCAAGACCTGTTCCACGGCCCGAAGGTTATAGCACAACCTCCGGGTCGTGGGAAGTGCAGCGGCAAAGAGCCGCTCGGATGGCACGAATCGGACGTTCAGCTAACGTGCGGGTGGCATACCTGCCGGCGGCGGTCCTGCCGGCGGTGCCCCTCCTGTTGACGGACCTCCGGGTGGGCGTGCTCCGGGCGGCGGGGGTGGCGGAGGCATGTTGAATGCGGCGGTCTCCACCCATCCGTTGTACTCGATGCTGTCCCAGCGGTAAATGCGCTGTCCTTCCGGGCTGACTTCGCGAACGGTGAACGGGAACTTGACGCCGTTTACGTCGCGATAGTCGTCGTAGTTCAACTGCACGGGATAGGTGCCCAGCACGCTATTCATGTTCGTTGACATACGAAGCACGAGTCCGGTCTGGGCATCCGCTTCGAAATGATCGTAGCCGGTGCCATCATTCCGGAAGCCGCTCACGCGGTAAACGTCCCGATTGCCTATCTTCTCCATCGAATCCACTTTTACCCGCGAATATTCCTCCAGGAAACGCAGCGCAGGAAAAAACTCTCCCTTTTGTTGCATGACAGCGCGTTCACCTCCGGTTTCTTCGCGCGACACATTGCCCATAAGCCACGCGGTGAATCCGTCGTACCCTTCGAGCGTCAGGCTCGTCGGCATATGAATCAGGTAGAGGACCCGATCTGGATATTTTCGATAAAGTTCTGCGTCCCTGCGGCCGATGACGGGCGGAGCTGGCGGTGCGCCTGCGGGCCCGGGGGGCTGAGGAATTTCCATTTCCACGGTTCCCTTTGCAATGATGGTGGACAGTTTTTGGATCGCGTCCGCGGAACCCAAAGCTTGTTTGTACTTCGCAATGATTTCCTCGGCCGAAGGGAGCACAGGTGCCGGCTTCGCGTTGGCTCCGGCTGGCGGCGTGCCCTGCACGACGGTCATAGTAGAATCGAGCGTGACATTAGGTACGGCGACCGGAGCATACGTCCCATTGGGAGGCTTTCCCAAGACCGCCCGGTCGTCAGGATACACCTCAGCGGCCGCTCCCCTCGATTGACCACGGTGACAGGTATAGCAGGTGACGCGCGTCTGCCCCTCAAACGAGGCGCTGTTGATCGCGAACGTCATCTGCATCATGTTGCGAGCTGTCTTTTTTGGGGCTTTGTCGTCGTTGTCAAAATTTCGGACGTCGTGGCAATAGCCGCAACCCACGCCAAGGGCAACCGTGATGTACTCCATGGCGGGATGAAGTTCGCCTGCCGGCAGATCCTTAAGGATTTTCACGTTCTTGTAAGCCTGTCCCGCAGTGGGGCCCTTTACTCCGGGTGCGGGCTGCACGGGCCTTTCCTGAGGCGGCTGCGCACGCAGGACCGCTGCACCACCGGTGAGCGTCAGGCTCAACGCGGCGACAGCCATTGCGATTCTCGAAAAGCCAGGCCTTTTTGATTTCATATTGATGAGCACCCCGTTATTTCTCAGTTCGAAAGAATTTTGTTGCGTCGTTCTGTCGATCGGCCCGCAGCGTGCCACTCAAGCCCTGCGAAAATCAGTCACACTTTAGAAGCAATTCTTTCCCTCAACTCGCGCGAGAACCTCACCGCATAAAAGGAACGCCCCGCCGTGGTGGAAGTTGGGCGGCGGGGCGAACCGTCTTTCCTTTGGGTGCATTCACTCTACGCCCAACTTTCGAGTCGCCGCTGTAAAGACCTTGTAAGAAATCAAGCCGTACCGTCCCGGGGCAGCGGTGGACCCGGCAATCTACAACGGGTGACCACAAAACTGCAACCGCCGGGGCCGCGCGCGCATCTCTATTAGGCAGGGACTCGGTATGATTTCAAGAATTCATTTATTGGCCGCCGGATTGACGGCAATTCTGGCTTGTTCCCTGGCCGGGGCTCAGGGGCGTGGAGGGGCTTCCACGGGAACGGGGCCCGTGCACATGGGGCTGGCACCGAGGATGTCTGTGAGCTCACCCAGCGCAAGTGCAGCCGGAATCCAAACGGCCCGGCAGGCTAGCCGCCAGGCAAACGTGATTTTCGTTTCGCCGAGCGGCCGTGTCGCTACCGGTTTTTCTCCCCTGGCGAATTCAGTCGATTACGGAACCGACTACGGGGTGCCAGGACTGGGATTTGATTACGTGCATTTGGCAGCGATTAGCCGCGGTTTGCAGAATGGGTCGTCCTTTCGATCCGGGCGGCATGGCCATCGCAGTGACGGCACGTTTGTGCCGATCTTGTTCGGTGGGTATCCCTATTACTATGATGACCAAGGCTACGATCCGTCCACCCAGCCGGCACAGCCTCAGCAACCGCAAATCATCGTGATCCAACAGCCGGTCCCGGCGCAAGCGGGCGGCCCGGACCTGCCGGCCGACGCGACAAAACCAGCCGCACAGGAAGCCCAGGAGCCGGTCCGCGACGTCGGCGAGTTTATCCTAGTCCGGCGGGACGGGCGCATCCTGTTCGCGTCCATGTTCTCGGTCGTTGGAACGCAATTGCGATACGTCACTCCAGAGGGAATTCGCCACACACTCGAGATGGCGGACCTCGACGCGGATGCCACGCAACAAATGAACGAAGCGCGCGGAACCACGATACAAATCCACAATTAGCCTGCCCGCAAACCTCGGATTCACGCTGAACATTCCATTTTAGGGAGACGATTTCCAGGCAATTCGCGTGGAGCTACTTCGAGGTTCGCAGTGGGTCCGGCATGATGTACCCGGCGTCCTGCGGCAAACCGGCGCGCTCAAACTGAATGGTAATATGCGCAATGTGAAAATTTCTTTCGAGGTTCGCGCGTATGCCTTGCAGGATTTTTTCGCTTTCGTCCATGTGCATGTCCGGGATCCGCACGTGGCAGGACAGCGCCACGAGATCGGTGCCTATCGTCCAAACGTGAATATCGTGGACTTCCTGTACGCCATCAATGGTCAAGATGGAATGCGCCACCGTCTCGAGTTCGATTCCCTTCGGCAAACCCTCGAGCAGAATGTTGCCGGACTCGCGCAAAAGGCCCTTGGTGGACCACAGCACCATCGCCGCGATGGCCGCGCCGATCACCGGGTCGAGCCATTGCGCGCCTGTCGTTCGGATCGCAAGAGCCCCCGCGAGGATTCCGATGTTCGAGATGGCGTCGCCCAAATTGTGCAACAGCAGGCTGCGCAGGTTCAGATCGCGGCGGTTTTTTACCAGCGCAAGAGTAATGCCTCCGTTGATGGCGAGGGCCAGCAGTAAGACACCGATCATCCAGTTCTCACGGACCGCGACGGGATGAAGGAAACGTTCAAACGCCTCATAGAAGAGGCCCAGCGACACAACAACGAGCAAGATCGCGTTGGTAAACGCGGCCAACACCCCGGCGCGCTGATAGCCGTACGTGCGCTCGTGATCCGCCGGACGCGCGGCCCAGTACAGCGCGATCCAGGAAATCAGCAAGGTGGGAATGTCAGAGAGATTGTGAAGGGCGTCGCTGACAAGCGAGATGGAATGCCCCACGTAGCCGCCCAACAACTCGGCGACAACCAACAAGGCGGTTGCGGCCACCGCGCCGGCCAGCACCCCGCTGGTCATCTCGTGGGAGGGGTGGGAATGGCCGGCTGCATGGTGCGCGTGGTGGCCATGCGCATGGGCATGCATAACCCCATTGTAGCGGGACACCCGCCCGAATGGACAGTTGAACGTTCCCAGGGCACTTCTTGGGTGACGCGTACAGGCCACGCACATGTGTCCTGGAAGATAATTGACTTGGCCGCGGGTGCTCCCTAGTATGAAAAAAGCCATCTATTCGAGCTTCCGTGCCACCCACCCACTCCATCGCGGCCGAACCCATGGCCAAACCCGCCCGCAAGGTCGCGCAAGACCGTGCGGCCAGGTTGCGTTTTTGGGGTGTGCGCGGGTCAACCCCTACGGTGGACAAGGCGACCTGGAGGTACGGCGGTAACACAGCTTGCGTCGAACTGACGACGCCCGTCGGCGCGCGGGTCATCCTAGATTGCGGCACCGGGCTGCGGATGCTCGGCCGGCACCTCGAAGCGGCGCAGGAACCTGACAAGTTCGAACCGCACATTTTTGTCACGCACTATCACTGGGACCACATTCAGGGCATCCCATTTTTTGCACCGTTGTACGCGGAGCAAAATCACTTCCACTTTTACAGCTTTCGATCCGAGTACCTGGGAGCGGGCAGCCTCAAGCGTGTCTTCGAAGCGCAGATGGCCTATCCGTATTTCCCGGTGGACCTCAGCGCGATGTCGGCGCAGCGGGAATTCACGGAAGTGAGCGGTGGGGACCAGTTCCATGTGCCGGGCGCGCGAGTCACAGCGCGCTGGCTGCACCATCCGCAGGGATGCCTCGGCTTTCGATTTGAAACCTCCGCGGGAACCGTCGTCTATGCCACGGACAACGAACCCGGCAATCCGAAGCTCGACAAGAGTCTGCTGGAACTTGCCGCGGGCGCCGATATTTTCATTAACGACGCCCAGTTTACGCCCGAACACCTGGCCACCACGCGCAAGGGATGGGGACATTCTTCGTGGTTGGAAGGCGTGAAAATCGCGCAGGAAGTCGGCGCCAAGAACCTCGTACTGTTTCACCACGATCCGGATTCTACGGATAAGGCCGTGGACAGCATCTTGCGCGAAGCGCGCGGAAAATTCGCGAATGTATGGGCCGCGGCCGAAGGTATGGTGATGACGTTGGGCGAGGACGATCTGGAAGTCGTCATTCCCGGCACGCGCGAAGGGTTGCGCCGCGATGCTCACTTCAGCGCGCGCGTGATCGGATTAACGGATGGCGGCCAGGCCTTCGAAGAAGAAACTGTGATCAGCGATCTAACGTTGCATGGCGCGCTTATTTACCTCGACCACAGCCCGAAGCTTCAGTCCGAACTGCAAGTCCTCCTCGACAATCCCGGAATCGGGGGCTCCTCGAATAGCCCGCTGCGCCTGCGCGGCTACGTCGTGCGCATCGAAGCGCAGGCGGAAAAGGATCGCACCGCAGTCGGAATAGTATTCACGGAATAGATACAAAGCGCCCGTTAGGCTCGTCAGAAGACCGCATCATCGAAAATCACAAGGCCTAAATGTCAATCGCGAAATTCGAACGGCTCGGTGGGCGGCGCCCGCTTAGTCGAGCGGCTCGACCTTGACGATGGCGGCACCGTGGTTGCTGCCGACCCAAATCGTCGCGGGCGTCGTTGAATTGTCCGCGAACAGGCGGCGCATGTTGGTGTCTTTCGGCATCAGATATTCGATGGTTTGGCCGGACTTCGGATCAATGCGCACGAGACGGTCTGTGGTCATGCCGCCGGTCCACAACTGGCCGCTCTTATCCCAGGTAACGTAATACGGTCCGGACCACGGGGTCTGGATCGGCCACTCGGTGAATTTCTCCGTCTTGGCGTCGAACATGCCGATCTTGTTGCCCTGATATTCGCCAAAAAAGAAACGGTCCTGAGAGTCCGCTAAGATGCGGCGGGGGCGCGATTGGGGAGTTGGCGTCCGGAACCATGAAATCTTCCCCGTTTCGGCATCGATGCGTCCGATATAGTCGGTCGTGAAATCCGTAAAATAGAGATTGTTGTGGGAGTCCGAATCGATGCCGTAGATCGATCCGGGCCTATTGTCGGGCAGGGACTTCATCGGCTGGAACCTTTCGTAAGTGCCCGTTTTGACGTCGAGGCGGAAAATATCATAGTGCCCGGCGCTGTCCGTCCAGACTTTGCCGTCCACGTCGTATCTCAGTCCTAACATATTAGGCTGCGCTGCGTTGTCGTTGAACTCCGGCGGCAGGCTATACGTGTGGAGTTGCTCGGTCTTCGGGTCCAGTCTCACGAGAGCGCCCTGAAACATCATGCCGGCCCAGATATCTCCAGCCTTGTCTTCTTCGATATCCAGCAGGCCCTGCGGATAGCCGGGCTTAAGCTCGGGCACAGGGTATTCCTTGAGCGCGCCCGTCTTGGGATCGAGCTTGCCGATGAATTGCTCGCCGAAATCGGAATACCAAACGGCGCCGTGCTCATCCACGATGACGTCATGCGGTTCGATCGTAGGGCGCGGCAAATCGTACTCGGTAATAATCACGTGCGTCGCGCGGCCCGTGGGGCGCGGGAGCGTCTTCAGCGGGTAGTCCCATTGCGAGACGGCACTCAGATTGACGGTCGCGAGAAACTCCGCGGGCTTGCGGTATTGTTCAGAATCTCCTCCTCGATTCGGTTCCATGCGGCGCTGCGGCTTGATGGGCTGGCTGACCTGCGCATATCCCATCATTCGCCAGATGACCTGGGTGAATTCGTCGGCATCATGCGTCGACCGCACGACGCGTTCGAGCGTGTGGCAGCTCACGCAATTCAGCAGATAGGCTTTTTGGTCGTCCGTGCCAGGCATGCTCATCAGCCATTCCGCATTGGTCATCTGGGGAACGAGGTTCTTCGTTTTGACCAGCTTCAGGTCCGATGTCGTCGTCTTCCGGGCGGCCAAGTTCGCCGCAGCGGGAGCCTCGAGGTTATATCCAACGGCGCGAATCTTAAGTGCGTAGTGTCCGGGCTCCAGCCGATTCGCAGGGAAACTGTAGCGGCCCTTGTTGTCGCTGATCACGCTGACCGTGATCGTCGAACCGTCCTTCTTGGCGCTGACCACGACGCCTTCCATTGGACCTTCGTCCGGTGAGGACACCTGACCAGCGAGCGCCGCCGGGACTTGGCCCTCCGCAGCCGAGGAATCAGGAGCCGCCTGCGCAGCGGGGAAAAACAAGGCACCTGCCAGGATCAGTAAGAAAACTTTAGTTCGCATGATTCCCTCTCTTCCTGCGATTTCGCGGGCGCTCAACCGGCTCGGTGTCCCAGCCCGTTTCGATTTAGATTGAAGATGCGATGTCCAAAACTGCGGATTTTCCCTTTAATTTTCGGCCTGATCGGGAATATACACTAAATCACTCTCTCCGGGAATGGCGCGGGCCAGGACCCACCGCCCGGAATGACACGGGCTGAGGCACTCAGGGGCCGCCCATGAGCTTTTCGCGCGTCCCACGGGCGCCGACGCAAGCGGCGAAGCCATTTTTACTTTTCCGGACGGTGCGTGCGCTACAATGGTGGGGCTTCGCGCGACATGGCAGATTCCGCTTCCACTGCGCCTGAGCTCCAACCGACGATGACTCCGGCACCCGGCCCTCCCGGGGCGGGACGCGCCGCCGTCATGTTCCGCGCGTTGAAGCATCGCAATTTTCAGCTATTTTTCAGCGGACAAATCATTTCATTGGTCGGCACATGGATGCAGACCGTAGCGGAGGCTTGGCTCGTCTACCGGCTGACGGGTTCGTCGGTGCTTCTCGGCGTGTTGGGTTTTGTGGGGCAGATTCCGATCTTTCTGCTCTCGCCGGTTGGGGGACTCGCGGCGGACCGGTGGCCGCGCCACCGCGTCGTAATCGCGACGCAAGTATCTTCGATGCTGCTGGCATTCACGCTCGCGACGCTGACGCTCACAGGGCGCATCCGCGTTTGGGAGATCATCAGCCTCGCGACGCTTCTCGGCACGGTGAACGCATTCGACGTACCTGCGCGGCAATCGTTTTTGATCGAGATGGTGGGGCGCGAAGACATGCTGAACGCGATCGCGCTCAACTCGTCGATGTTCAACGGCGCGCGCGTAGCGGGGCCAGCGATTGCCGGCATCCTCGTCGCGGTGGTCGGCGAAGGCTGGTGCTTCCTGCTGAACGGCATCAGCTATCTCGCCGTGATCGCCGGCCTTTTCATGATGCGCATCGAAAAGACGGCGCCGCTGCACGATGGCAGCGCGCCGCTCGAAAAACTACGTGAAGGATTCCGTTTTGCGCGACACACGAAACCGATTCGCGCGCTGTTGACGCTGATTGCCGTCGTGAGCTTCATGGCTTTGCCCTTTACCGTGCTGATGCCGATTTTTGCGGGCCGGATTCTGGGGGGCGGAGCGTCAGCCTATGGAACGCTGATGGGCGCCGTGGGGCTCGGAGCGATGTTCGGGGCGCTGGCGGTGGCGATGCGGCAGCAATTGCGCGGCCTCGGAAATGTGGCGGGGGCCTGCGCCATGGGACTGGGAATCGGCCTGGTCTTGTTCAGCGGGTCGCGCTGGTATTGGATTTCGCTCGGGCTGCTCGTGCTGTGTGGATTCACGATGATGATGCAATTTACGTCCATCAACACGCTCATTCAGGCGATGGTCCCCGATCAGCTTCGCGGGCGCATGATGTCCATGTATTCGATGATGTTTTTGGGTATGACGCCGCTTGGGTCGCTGCTCGCCGGCTGGGTGGCCGACCATATTGGCGCGCCCATCACGGTTGCAATCGGGGGACTCGCCAGTTTCGTGGCGGGCTTGACCTTCGTGCGCAAGTGGCCTGCGCTGCGTGGCCCCGCGCGCGACCTTGTCGCAGCACAAGGCATGATGCGGCAGGCGCCGCCGGCCGACGTTTCCGCACCGCCTTCCTAAGGCAGACGGCTCACAAAGAATCTCGATTGGTCCGCTGGTTGCGGTTCGAATGCGAGGCGCGTTTCGAGTTCTCCTACCCGGCCGAGCTCTGCGCATCTTGAATACGCAGCCCGGGCGTCGCGACGGCCAGCGGCATAAGCCGACTCGCCAGCTTCCTCGCTTTGGCCGCCGTTGGCGCGCTACTTCGCGCGGTTCGGCATCGAAGGGGTCTTCCACCTGTCTTGAATTGTGGCGCCCGCCGGAACGATCGTCATCGCAACGAAGACGACCGAAACGGCGAACCGCAGCCGCGCAGAGATTTCTCCATAGAACCGACTCCACGAGCCGTTGCAGCCGCGACGCGGCCGTTCCATCGGAAGATGCGATTCGCTGCCGTCACGCTAGCATCTCCCCGCAGCGGGCGCCCGGCCGTCGGTCTCGAGCCGAATCTGTAACGCGTTGGTGAACAAGCCCGTGCCGTAATACATGGAGACAGCGTTCGCAATCTCGACGATTTCGCGCGGGTTGAAAAACTTCTGAAGCGTCGCGAACGTGGCGTCGCTCACGTTACCGCCGTGGTCCATCTCATCGACAAAGGCAAGCAGCGCCTGCTGCTTGGAGTCAAACACACTGCTGCCCTTCCAGTTCGCGAGCGCGGCCAGTTGGGCATCGCTCACGCCGCAGGACTTCGCAATGATCCGGTGCTGCACGGACTCGTACTCCGCCCCGACGATGATCGACGTCCGCATGATCGCCAGCTCCCGGTAGATCCCCGGAATGATCCCGTCCGTGCGTAACGAAGCGACGTAGTCGTTCTTCGCCTTGCCGATCTTCGGCGAGATCGAAGAAACCATGACAATGTTCAAGGGCCGCCCTCGGTTCAGACCGTTGTCAAAAATCGCTTTTACGGCAGGGTCGGATGGGTCGGGCATCGTCCCCGGAATTCGCCATATTTGTCCTTCTTGTGCGGAGAATGGTTGCGCTAAGAGCCCGATGAATACGAGACAGGCCAGAGTCGCTCGATGCATAGTTCCCTCCCGATGCGATTACTTTCTGTCCCATTCAGGTTTCCGAACTGATTCGGATTGTAACGCATACGATACGTTCTTTCCGGCACCTGTTCAATGCGACGTGTCGCGATGGATTGGAAGATACCGATGTGTTAGCCGTAGGAGGTTTCGCGAACTGTCTCCTGGGGAGGAAGAGCATGCCGCGCGACGTTACCGGCGACGCACCAGGAAGATGACGAGATTCGCTGCCTGCTCGAAGGCTCCATCACGTACGAGGAAAAGAAATGGGAAAGCGGCAAGACGCTACAGAAGAGCGCCTATTTCCGTCTTCCGAACAGATGTGAA
>Ga0335085_10016323_pt1 | contig 10734 bp, 12 predicted proteins | sample Lox_Sample_45_FD_206712 | JGI IMG/M metagenome (GOLD analysis project Ga0335085, IMG submission 206712) | Soil microbial communities from Loxahatchee National Wildlife Refuge, Florida, United States - Lox_Sample_4.5 | ecosystem: Environmental > Terrestrial > Soil > Wetlands | place: USA... | reverse complement strand
GTGCGGAGGGTGCCGCGAGCAGGTCTGTAGAGAACCTCGAGGCGGCGAATCGCCCAGGGAGGAAAAACCCCGGTATCCCCCGAAAGGGGGAGGGCGATTCGATCCTTGACCGGACTCATGACCTCACTCTTCAACAACGCGGCCCGAAATCCTGATTGCTTCCGTCGCTGGATTTCCAGGAACGGCTCCGCACGGGAGCAGGCTCTGGCGTCGCTGGTGGAGCAGGCACAGGCCGTCGATCCCGCCTTCCGCCTCCACTCGCACAACGTCGCCTCTCTCAGCGTCGAGATCGGCCGGGCGCTCGGCATCGGTGCAGCCGACCTCGAGATCCTCGAGTTCGCGGCGGCGTTCCACGACGTCGGCAAGATCAGCGTGCCGCCAGATGTGATCGCGAAGCGGGGGCCGCTGGACGAGGACGAGTGGGCCTCCATGCGCCGCCATCCGCTCGAGGGCGAGCGAATGCTCGAGCCGCACGTCGAGAGCCCTGCAATCCTCGAGATCGTCCGGAGTCACCATGAGCGCTGGGACGGAACGGGGTATCCCGACGGGCTCGCCGGCGACGAGATCCCGCTCGGCGCGAGGATCGTCGCCGTCGCGGATGCGTTCACCGCGATGGTCGAGCCTCGGCCCTACCGTGCCTCGCGAGGGCGGGCTGTGGCACGGTCGGAGCTGCTCGGCCAGGCCGGTCGCCAGTTCGACCTCGTCTGCGCCCGCATCGGCTTCGGCGTGACGTCCCGCCCGAAAGCCGCCGCCGCGGTCTAGCGCCGAGGCTCCGCGGCCGGCACGGCCGACGAGCTGTCCCCCGATGGGGTGGCGGCCGGCGGTACGTCGGTGGAGTCGTCGTCGCGCGTCCCGCTCCCCGCTCCGTTCCACTGGCCGTTGGGGTTGTCGTTCCCGTCCGCGGGGGTCGGCGTCACCGGCGCCGGCTGGTCGCAGGGCTGCGCGGGCTCGAGCACCTCGGATGCGGCCTGCCGGACGATCGGAGTCGGGTGCGGCGGCGAGGGCATTGGCTTCGGGTGGAGGTTCAGCGTCGGCGTCGGTGTCGGTTGCGGCTGAGGGGTCGGGGCCGGTGACGGAGACGGCGAAGGAGATGGGGTGGGCGTCGGCTCCGGTTGCGGGGTCGGTGTGGGTTGCGGAGTGGGCGTCGGGGCGGGCGTTGGCTGGGGCGTGGGGGTCGGGGGCGGGGTCGGCGTCGGCCGGGGCGTCGACGTGGGTGGATGGGCCGGCGTCGGCTGCGGGGTCGGGGCGGGTTGCGGGACGACGACGGGGGTTGCCGCCGCCGCGCCCGTTGCCGGCGCGCTCGGTTGGGGCAGCAGCGTGCTCGGCCCACCATGCCCGCCGCGGGGGCGGATGACCCGTACCCGGACGTGGGCGGCCGGCGTCGAGGCGGTCAGCGGCGGCACGACCGGGCGGGCCGGGACGGCCGGCTCCTGAAGGGTCGGCGGCGGCGCCTCGGGTGGAGGAACGCGCTTTGGGAAGACGAGTGCGGGAGGGGGTGAGAGCGCAGACGACCAGAGCTCGGCAGCGAAGGCGAGACATGCGGCCGCAGCAAGCGTCGCGAACAGGCGCAGAAGCCGCATCCCGGCATTCTCGTGGAGCGGCAGGACGGACCCTCCGCGGGGTCCCGCCCGCTGCGTGAGCGCAACGTACGATGCGCGCGTGCCCGCGCCGTATCCGTACGGATCCGAGTTCCCCTCGCTCGAGTTCGATCGTCCGGCCACGGGCGTCCTTCGACTGACGCTCCGCTCCGCCGGGCGCTTGAACGCGGTCGGGGCGGACATGCACGCCGAGCTGGCCCGGGTCTGGCCGGCGATCGAGCGCGACCCGGACACGCGTGCGGTCGTCGTCCGCGGCGCCGACGGGGCCTTCAGCTCCGGCGGCGACCTCGATCTCGTGCTCGCGATCGCCGACGACTTCGAGACCCGCCGTCGCGTCTTCCACGAGGCACGCGACCTCGTCTACAACATCCTCGCCTGCCCGACTCCGATCGTCTCGGCGATGAGCGGGCCCGCCGTCGGAGCCGGGCTCGTCGTCGGGCTGCTCGCCGACGTCTCCATCGCCACGCCGAGCGTGCGGATCCTCGACGGTCACACGAAGCTGGGCGTGACCGCGGGCGACCACGCGGCGATCGTCTGGCCGCTCCTGTGCGGGATGGCGAAGGCGAAGTACCACCTGCTCCTCTGCGAGCCGCTCGACGGCGTCGAGGCGGAGCGGATCGGGCTCGTCTCGCTCTGTGTTCCCGAGGACGAGCTCGACGAGCGTGCGCTCGCCGTCGCCGAGCGGCTCGCCGCGGGCTCGCGGGCAGCGATCTCGCACACGAAGCTCGCGCTCAACGACTGGCTGCGCTCGGCAGGCCCGATCTTCGACGCGTCACTCGCGCTCGAGTTCCTCGACATGACCGGGCCGGACGTCCGCGAGGGCGTCGCCGCCGTTCGAGAGAAGCGGCAGCCCAGGTTCTAGGAGGAGCTGCGCTGGCGCTCCCAGGCGTCGAGCAGCTGCTCGACGTTGCGCCGCTGCTCATCGCTGAAGGGGAAGCCTGCAACGAGCCTGCGTGCCTCACCGGGATCGTCGTTCTCGACTGCGGCCTCGAGGTGCTCGCGGATCGGGTTCGGCTGCCGCAGCTGGCGGCGCAACCAGCGGAGAAGGCTCACCTGGGCGGCATCCACGCCGGAGAACAGCGGCTCTACGAGGCCGCGTGCCGATCGAGCCCCGCAGCGAGCTCGCCGGCAGCGGCGACCGTTCCGAGGCGGCTCAGGTGCGTCGTCCCCATCCCGCCCAGGGTACACCGGCTTCGCGGGCCGCTACACGGAGCGTCGGGCGTCGCGGTGGAGGGCGCCCGACGCTCCGACTCCGTCAACCCGTGTCGTCGTCGACCAGCTCCGGTCCCGAGAGGGTCGCGGCAATCTGCTGGAACACCGTGGTGAGATCGCTCGCGTTCGGCTGGTTGTAGAACTTCGAGGGCTCGGAAGCGATTCCCTGGACCATCGTGAGCGCGGTGATCGTGGGCTGCTCGAGGCATCGGAACTGATAGCCGTTCGTCTTGTTGCACGACTTCCCGTCGGTCCCCGTGCCCGTCGACCTCCAGCCCCAGCACTGCACCGAGCCGGTGTCGTAGGCGATCGCGTACACCGAGGTTCCCGCCGCGGTCGCGGCCTGCGCCGAGGAGACGGCCTGGTGGCACGGCGTCGAGCGGTACGGCGACGTGTTGTTCGAGCACACGCCGGAGCGATTGGGGCTCTGGCACGGGCCGTAGTTCGCCTCGCCGTCCGTCAGGAAGATGATCACGTCCTGCGCGTTGGGGTCGTGGCTCGCCTGCAGCGTCTTCTCCGCGTAGTCGATGGCGGGCGCCGTCGCCGTCGTCCCGGCGGCCTTGATGCAGTTGACCGTGGAGACGAGCTGCGAGCTCGTGTTCAGGGGCGACGTGGCGGAGGTCTTGTAGTTGGTGGAGAGCGGCACGACCAGGTAGCCGTTCGGGTACGCGTCGTAGTCGGTCGTCGGGCCGTCGGTGTCCTTCGGCGTGAACGTGCACGGATTCCCGCCGTTGCCCGGCGGGAAGGCGATGAGTCCGACCTTGTCGTAGGCGGGGTCCATGCCCTGCAGGAACGCCTTGATCCCGTCTCTGACGCAGGTGACCTTCGTGCCGCCGGCGTCGCAGGGATCGTTCATCGAGCCCGTGCGGTCGAAGATGATCAGGATGTGCGCAGGCTTGGGCGTGCTCCCTGCCAGGCGTGCGGTCGCCTTCACCTTGATCGTGAAGTTGTGCAACCCGAACAGCTTCAGGAAGGACGTGGGCGACTGCACCGAGTCGCTGACGGTGAGCTGATTGTCGGGCTGGCATCCCGGCACGCTCGAGTTGCACACCGCTGTCACCGACTCCGCCACTGCGGGGAGGCGGCTGTTGTAGTTCGCGCCGCCCGAGGTCGCCCCGTATTGACGTGCGACGGCTGTCGCCTTGGTGGGGTCGGGCAGCTGTGCCGCGCCCGCGAGCGCGGCAGCGTCCACGGACGACTGAAGCGACCGCTGCACGTAATACGCTCGGCCGATGTCCATGACGAGGCCGCAGAAGCCGAGCAAGACCACGAGTGCGGCGACGACGATGACGATCGACTGGCCGGACTGCTCCTTCACCAACCGCCCGGCGACGTCCCTTCGAGGTAGCGATCCGACGGCTCCAATGCGCAGCCCCACGCGAACTCCTTCCCCCGGCGTGGCCGCGCCGCCTCGTCTCGTGTTTCGTTTCGAGGCCTATCGACCCGTGCTGCGACCGCCACGATCACTCGAACGAAGGATCCGCACCGGCTAGGCTTCGCTGCCCGCGAGCTCCGTGTAGGCGGGTGTGGTGAGGTAGCGCTCGCCGGTATCCGGGAGGATCACGACGACGAGCTTGCCGCGGTGCTCCGGACGCGATGCGACGCGACAGGCGACATGTGCGGCGGCGCCGGCTGAGATCCCGACGAGGAGTCCTTCCTCTCGGACGAGCCGTCGGGTCATGGTGACGGCGTCGTCGTTGTCGACGGTCTCGATCTCGTCGACGAGCTCCATGCGGAGGACGTCCGGCTTGAAACCGGCTCCGATCCCCTGGATCGGGTGAGGGCCGCTCGCCCGGCCGGACAGGACTGCCGAGGCGGCCGGCTCGACCGCGATCACGTGCAGGGACGGCTTGAGCGGCTTGATGTGCTCGCTGACTCCCGTGATGCTGCCCCCGGTTCCGACGCCGCAGACGAGGATGTCGATCTTGCCGTCGGTATCGGCCCAGATCTCGGGGCCGGTCGTGGCTCGATGGATCGCGGGGTTGGCGGGGTTCCTGAACTGCTGGAGCATCAGGTGGTGAGGCCGCTCTTCCACGATCTGCTCGGCGCGCGCGAGCGCTCCGCGCATTCCCTCACTCCCGGGCGTGAGGATCAGCTCGGCGCCGAACGCGCAGCAGGGCGCGCCGCTCCGCGCTCATCGTCTCGGGCATGGTGAGAACGAGCCGGTAGCCGCGTGCGGCGCAGACGAAGGCGAGGGCGATGCCGGTGTTGCCGCTGGTCGGCTCGACGAAGACGGTCTCGGGGCCGATACGGCCTTCGCGCTCGGCGGCGTCGATCATCGCCACGCCGATACGATCCTTGACGCTTGCGGCGGGATTGAACATCTCCAGCTTGGCGACGACCTCGGCGACGCAGCCCTCGCTGACTCGATTCAGCCTCACGAGGGGGGTCTTGCCGACCAGCTCCGTGACGTCGTTCGCAATGCGCATCGCTCCTCCGTTCCGGCGACACTGCTAGATGCCGCCCCCCTCGTCGAATACCTCCAGCTCCGAGGCGAGCCGGCGGATCTGGTCCATCTCCTCCACATGCTGGAGACCGAGCTGCTCCTCGACTCGACGTAACCGCTCTTCGATCGCACGCTCGACACGCACCACCGTTCGCAGGTCGCCCAGCAACGGATCGGGGAGCCTGCCGTGCTCGAGGTCGGGCTCGAGATGCGGCTCGACCGCCCGAACGACCCGGCCGGGCACCCCCACCACCGTCGCCTCCGCCGGAACGGGTTTCACGACCACCGAGCCGGCTCCGACCCGGGCCCCCTCGCCGATCTCGATCGGCCCGAGAATGCAGGCGTTCGAGCCCACGGTCACGGCTCGACGAAGAGTCGGATGCCGCTTGCCGCGCTCGAGCGACGTCCCGCCCAGCACGACCCCCTTGTAGAGCAGGCAGTCGTCGCCAACCTCTGCCGTCTCGCCGATCACGACGCCCATCCCGTGGTCGATGAACACACGCCTTCCGACCCGCGCGCCGGGGTGGATCTCGATCCCGGTCAGGAAGCGGCCGAGATGCGAGACGAACCGCGCCGTCACGACGTACCGACGCGCATACAGCGCGTGCGCGAATCGGTGAATCCACAACGCATGCACCCCCGGATACGCGAGCACGACCTCGACAGCCGACCGGGCGGCCGGATCCCTCGCCAACGCCGTATGCACGTCCTCGGACGCCCGTGCCACTACCCGCCTGAGCAAGTCGGCAGCCATGACTCCCTCCGAGCTAGCGCTTCCGAGCGTACTCCTCGAGGGGGCACCTGCGAGAGGCCGTGGGCGCGCCCGCCCACGCCGAGTTCCTCGGCGGACCTGCTCGTGCGCCTAAGCTGCCGTCGTGTCGAGGCGTCAGGTGTTTGCCGCGTTCGGCGGTGTCATGCTCGGGATGCTGCTGGCAGCGCTCGACCAGACGATCGTGGCGACCGCGCTGCCGCGGATCGTCTCCGACCTGCACGGTCTCGGGCATCTGTCCTGGGTCGTGACGGCGTATCTGCTCGCCTCGACCGTGACCGTGCCGCTTTACGGGAAGCTGTCCGACCTCTACGGGCGGAAGCGTCTGTTCACGGTGGCGATCGTGGTCTTCCTGGTCGGATCCGCGCTCTGCGGCGCGGCGACGTCGATGACGCAGCTGATCCTGTTTCGGGCGCTGCAGGGCCTCGGCGCCGGCGGTCTGATCCCGCTTGCGCTGGCCGTGATCGGCGATCTCTTCTCGCCGCGGGAGCGAGGGCGCTATCAGGGCCTCACGGGGGCGGTGTGGGCGATCGCGGCCGTCGCCGGGCCGCTGCTCGGCGGCTTCCTCACCGACTCCGTCTCCTGGCGCTGGATCTTCTACATCAACCTGCCGGTGGGGATCGTCGCGCTCGTCGTCGTCCAGACGACGATGCACGTGCCGTTCCAGCGGCGGGAGCACCGGATCGACTACCTCGGCGCCGTCACCCTCACGGCGGCGGTCGTATCACTGATGCTGGTGGCGGTGTGGGGTGGGACGACCTATGCGTGGGGATCGCCGGAGATCGTCGGGCTCGCGGTCGGGGGTGTCGTCCTCGCCGGGCTCTTCGTGCTGGTCGAGCGGCGAGCGGCCGAACCGATCCTGCCGCTCGCGCTGTTCGGCAACTCGATCTTCTCCGTCGCGAACGCCGCCACGTTCCTCATCGGGGCGGCGCTGTTCGGGGCGCTCGTCTACATCCCGCTCTTCGTTCAGGGGGTGATCGGAGCGTCGGCGACGAGCTCCGGGGTGACGCTGATCCCGCTGATGCTGGGCTGGGTGGCGACGAGCATCCTCTCCGGCCTGCTGATCACGCGCTGGGGACGCTACCGCCCGTTCCCGATCGCCGGCACGCTGCTCGTGCTCGTCGGGTTCTGGCTGCTGTCGCGGATGAACGTCCACACGAGCAACGCCGAGGTGACGGCCTACATGCTCGTGATCGGCTCCGGGATGGGACTGATGGTGCAGACGTACGTGCTCGCTATACAGAACGCGGTGGAGCGCTCACAGCTCGGCGTGGCGACCGCCGCGAACATGTTCTTCCGCTCGATCGGCGCCGTCTTCGCCGTCGCCGCGTTCGGGGCGATCCTGGCCCGGCGTCTCGCGACCGAGCTTTCGCACCACCTCGGCTCGGCGGCAGCGAAGATCGATCCCGATCGGCTCCTGCAATCGCCCACCGCTGCACGCCAGCTGCCGCCGCACGTCGTTGCCAGCGTCCGCGACTCGCTCGCGCTCGCCCTGCACACGGTCTTCGTCGCCTGCATCCCGGTCGTCGCCCTGGCGCTCCTCTGCTCGTTCCTCCTCAAGGAGCGACCGCTCCGAACAACCGCGCACGTCGACGCGGCGGCAGAGCCGGCAACCGCCGCCGACTGACGCCTCGGGGGGCGAGGTGTGGTGTGGTGTGGTGTTGTCTCGCCTCCGGCGGGCAATTAGGGTCGCGATGCATGGTGCTCGATCAGGCCCGGGTGCGCGACTTTGCGCGTAGTTACGCGGATGCGTGGTGCAGCCACGATCCTGCGCGGGTCGCGGCCCACTACGTGCCGGGCGGGACGATCGCCATCAACGGCGGTGAGGCGACGGAGGTGACGGAGGTCGCGCGCTCGTTCATCACCGCCTTCCCGGACATCGAGGTGTTCATGGACGACCTCGTCTTCGCGGGCGAGACGGTGGAATTCCACTGGACCTTCACCGGCACGAACACGGGACCGAGCGGTACCGGGAACTCGGTTCGGATCTCCGGCTTCGAAGAGTGGAGACTCGGCGACGACGGCCTCGTCGCCGAGTCTCGAGGTCAGTACGACCAGGACGATTACGACCGCCAGCTCGAGCACGGCGCGCCGCAGACGTAGGTGGTCGTCTGGTGAGGAGGGCGTTCGTCCTCCGATGACGACCATGACGTCTGCACAATCGAAGCGTGGCGGAGATCGCGACCTGGGTGTGCTGGGGCGTCGTGATCGTGGTGTGGGTGGGCGGCGCGGTGTACGGGGCCCGCACGTCGGCTGCCCACGTGCAAGGCGGCCCCGGCGGCGGAGCGCTCTGGCGGGTCGGAGCGATCGTCGCTGCGGGCCTCGTTTACCGGCTCGCCCGGCACGACCTGCAGCGTGTCACCGACCACTTCCGATGGATCGAGCTCCTCGGCCTCGTCCTCCTGATCGCCTCGACGGCGTTCACGATCTGGGCGCGCCTCACGCTCGGGCGCCTCTGGTCGGCCTCGCCCAACGTGCTCCGAACGGACCACCAGCTGCAGACGAGCGGGCCGTACGCGATCACCCGGCATCCGATCTACACCGGCCTCTTCGGCATGCTGCTGGGCAGCGTGCTCCTCAACGGACTGGGCCGCTGGCTCGCCTTCCTCGCGGTCGGCGCGGTCGTCGTCGCCACCAGGATCCCGATCGAGGAGCGTCTGATGGAGAAGACGTTTCCCGACGCGTACGCCCGCTACCGCGAACGCGTTCCCCGATTCGTCCCGGGCCTCAGGCTGCCGCGCAGGCTCCACTGACCCGGCCGCGTCTGACGGCGACCCGAGGTCGCTCAGAGGGGCTCCGACGGGCCCGACGCGCGCGCACCGGCCGGCGCTTTGGGATCGGACGGCGATGCTCTAGATGAGTAGTTCCACCGTCTTAGGCGGTGTAGTCGACGAGCGCGCGTGGTGGGCGGCCGAGTCGGTGGTTGAGGCTGATCGCGGCGGCGAGGGCGAGGAAGCGGCTGCAGATGCGGGTGCGCAGGCCGTGGAGGGTGCGGGCGCCGTGGCGTTCGAGGCTGAGCAGGTCTTTGCAGGTTTGGAAGATCGATTCGATCCGCTGCCGGATCGGCGCTAGCTGCGGGCTGTGGCCGGGCTCGTCTTGGCGGCGTGGCCGGATGATGGTTGCCTGGAGTTGGGTGGCGGCGTGTTCGAACTCGGCGCCGGCGTAGCCCTTGTCGCCGATCACGGTGAGCGGGCCGCTGCGTTGGATGCTGGCGAGCAGCTGCAGGCAGACCTCGCGCTCGCTCGTTTTCGGTGAGGTGAGCTTGAGCGCGCGCGGGGTGCCGTCGAGCGCGAACAGGCCGTGCAGGCGGAAGCCCCAGAAGTAGCGGCTGTGGGCGGCGCTGTAGCCGTAGTCGGCGGCGTCGGCGAGGCGGCTGCGTGTGGTCGTCTCGATCGAGCGGGCGCACTCCACCGGCGTCGAGTCGACGAGCACGAGATCGTCGTGAAAGCCGGGGCTGTCGCGGGCGAAGACGCCGATCAGCTGCTCGATCGCGTCGGACAGCCGCTCGCGTCGTTTGTAGTAGCCGGAACGCCTCGGAAGCAGCGGGAACAGATGCGTGAGCCGCTTGCGCGCAACGGCCAGGAAGCGCTGATCCGACGGGATCCCCATGATCGCCTGCGCGACAGCCAGGGTGACGACCTCCGCGTCGGTCAGGATCCGCTTGCCGTTGCCGACTCGTTTGGGCAGGAGATCATCAGCGGCGCAGAACACCGCAATCAGCAGCAGGTCGAGGTCGGCGAGCATCGTGGCCCCCTTGGGTCGACGGTGGCGATAAGGCACCGCCGACTTCGACCGGCTGCTCCTGGTCCCTACACAACCACGGCCGAGGCCGTGGAACTACTCATCTAGAGGGTTGATGTGCGCCGCGCGAGGCCCGCGAGCTTCGTCGCGATCCGCCTGGGCGCGGGCGGCTCGAGGATCGCGTCGGCGACGATCGTGCCCGATCCGGCGCCGAGCCCGGGCCCGGGATGGGTGCTCGCGCCGACGTGCCAGACGCCCTCGACGAACGTGCGGTGGCCCGGGGCTCCGCCGAGCGGGCGCCAGACGAAGTTCTGGTCGAGGGCGAGCGAGCCGCCGTACGGGTCGCCGTGGACGAGGTTCACGTTGGCGGCCTCGAGGTCGGCCGGCGAGAGCACCGTCCGCCCGAGCACTGCGCGCTCCAGGTTCGGGATGTGGCGGGCGAGACGTGCCTGGATGCGGTCGGCGTAGCGTTCGCGAAGGCTCGCAGTCCACGTGCCGCCGCCGACGTCGAGCTCGCCGGCCGCGTCGCCCTTGATGTGCCAGGGCAGCTCCTGGAGCTGGATCCAGAGCAGGCCCGTGCCGGCGGGGGCCCGCGAGGGGTCGAGCGTGAGCGGTTGCCCGACGACAACGGTGGCCTCGGCCGGCAGCAGTCCGCGCTCGGCCTCGTTGACGGCGCGAGAGACACCGTCCAGGCCCGGCGTGAGGTGCACGATCGCCGTCCGTGCGAGCCGCTCGTCGCCTTCCCAGGCCGGCGGCTCCGAGAGGGCGAAGTGGATCTGCATCTCCGACCGGCCGTAGCGGAAGCGCCGCGCCTGCTCGGTCAGTGCCGGCGGCACGTTGCCGAGCAGACGGCCGTAGAGCTGCGTCGGCGTCACGTTGCAGACGACGGTCTGCGCACGAATCACGTCGCCGCTGCGTAGCTCGACTCCGGCTGCGCGGCCGTCGCGAGTGATCACGTGCGTCACCTC
>Ga0335085_10016321_pt1 | contig 10735 bp, 9 predicted proteins | sample Lox_Sample_45_FD_206712 | JGI IMG/M metagenome (GOLD analysis project Ga0335085, IMG submission 206712) | Soil microbial communities from Loxahatchee National Wildlife Refuge, Florida, United States - Lox_Sample_4.5 | ecosystem: Environmental > Terrestrial > Soil > Wetlands | place: USA: Florida... | reverse complement strand
ACCGTCCACGGCGACATCGTCTGCCCGATCATCCCGGCGGAGGAGTGGTTTCGCTCGTGAAGTACTTGCTCGACACGCATGCATGGTTGTGGGGCGTCCTGGGTGACGTGAAGCTCGGCCGGCACGCTCGACGGGCGGTTGCCTCGGCTACCGAGCGCACGAAGATCGGTTTGGCCGCGATCTCCCTCAAAGAAGCCGCCTGGCTCCTGGCGCACCACCGGATCGTGCTCAGCGCACCAGCCAGCGCGTGGCCCGATTGGTTGCGCGACGCGGCGAGCGCTCCGGGGCTGGAGGTGTTGCCGCTGACGGTGGAGGCCGCGATTGCGTCGGAGCAGTTACCCGCAACATTTCCGAGGGACCCAGCCGACCGACTGATCGTCGCCACCGCGCGCCTCCATGGCCTGACCCTGATTACCGCCGACGATGCGCTGCGCGCGCAGGCACACGTGCCGACGCTCTGGTAAGCCAGTGGGTGATCATCTTTGTCTTCGGCGCCGATCCACACTTGCACGAACACGTCATCGGTGGCGTAGGCGACCATGTCGGTGGTGGTGTTGCCGACGACATGCGATTGGCCGATGTAGAAGGCGAGCTTCAAATCGCCGGCGATGTCCCCGTACGGATCGGCGACGATCAGATCGGTGAACGGGAAGTAGATTGCGGCGGATTTGTAGGCTGCCTCCAGCGTGGCCCGATATCAGGGGGTTATGTCACGTCGGCTGTTTGCGCGGGCTATCCGCTCATTTCGTCGTACGTGATTCACATCCAGACGATGTGGCGTCAGGCACCCATCACCGCGGCACTCGTCATCGCGACCGGCCTGATGCACGATTCCGAGTGGAGCGGTGTGGAAGACGGCTTGCACAAGGTGGCGGAGGTGCTGCTGGGCAGTCTCATGGGACTGTGTGTCAGCTGGCTCATGTCCCGCATATGGCCCTTGCCGGAAGGGCCGGCCAAGGCCGCGTAGCCAGCGACGTCGATCGGGTTGGAGCGCCAGGCTAATCAACCTCTCGACGTTCTCTGGCGACGGCCGGGTAGTGCACGAGCGATGGGTTGCATCGAGCCGAAGGGTGCGGTTGCGACCCCGTGTGGTCGCGACCATGTGGCTCGCGGCCTACCGCGCATGATAGGAAGCCGGCCATGGAGCAAGCGCGCGCGCTCAGCACAGTCGTGATCGCTGACTCGAGCGGAGTACGGCCGGTGAAGACGCTCACAGATTTGCGCGATGTCGTCGCGAACCTCGACCTCTTCTGGCTCGATGTCTGCGTCGAGGACGAGGCAGTGCGGACGGATGTGCTCACCCAGTTGGGCGTCGATGCAGTCGAGAGGTCGTGGGCTTCACGATTCGACCAGAGCCCTCGCATCGCGATCAACCGGCGCGGAGTGCGTGCGGTGACATGGCTGGCGGAACCGGCCGGAGACGTGACCGAGGTCCACCTCCTGTGCTCGCAGTGTGGCGTGGTGACCGTCTGGAACGGCGATCCCACCGCGCTGGACGAGGCGAGGGGGCACTTCGCCGAACGCGCTGCGGAGATGAACAAGAGTCGGTTTCAGGCGGCGGCCGTCGTTCTGCAGCTGCTGCTCGGGACTCTCGATCAGGCGATCAGTAGGTCCGACACGAGATTTCACGAGATACGCGAGCGGCTGCGGCCCGGCACCGCTGCCGTGGAATTCACGACGGTGGCCCATCAGCTGCAGACGCTCCAGGCGCGCTGGGCCGATTTCGATCGTTACAGCAGCGCGGTCCGATGCGCGATGGTGGCAGTCGAGGTCGTCTCCGGCATGGATGCACGCGGCGCTGCGGAGCTGAACGACTACGCGGACCAGGTCGAGAGAACGGAGCGTCGGCTCCGCGATCGCAGCCAATGGGGGACGAACATCCTGCACGACTACGCAGCGATGGTTGCCCAGCGCCAGGGCGATCAGATCAACCGGCTCACGTTGGTATCGCTGATTTTCCTCCCCCTGACGTTTCTCACCGGATTCTTCGGCATGAACTTCGGCTGGATGAACGCGGTCATCGGGGGCGCGCCAGCGTTCGTTGCGCTGGGACTGACACTGCCTGCGGCGGCGTGGGCTGATCTGAGGTGGTGACTCCCATCGTGACGGCGTCGGATGGAGGCTCGGACTGGACTCGGCCGCGCCCGTGCATCGAATCCCTGCTGGCGCTGTCGGGTCTTCTGCTCGCCCCGATGCTCGCGAGACCGGTGCAGGGGCAGGAGCTCCCGCCGTTCCCATCCTCGTCGCCGACGGCCAAGACGGCGCAGCAGCTGGCGAAGGAGGCGCTGAATCCCTTTTCCGATTACGTCAAGATCCCGATCGAGTCGGTGACCGGGTTTGCGGTCGGCCCCTCACGGAAGTCGGGCGAGAGCGCGAACATCGAGCCGGTTCTGCCGTTCGCCTTGGGCCAGGAATGGGATCTCATCATCCAACCGCGGCAGGTCGTCGGCTACGGTGGGCCACCGTGCGTTGGACGCGACGAGGACGTCGCCTTGGGGACGCTTGGGTGGCTCATCGTGGAACCTGAAGGCGCGAGTCTCCGCGCACTGTTTCCGGCTCGCACGGAGGCTCGCCCTCCAAAACTTTCACCCGGTTCCGCGGGCACGCTTTCGTTTCAGCTCAGCTCAACGAAGGCATCCGGCCGGGGACGAGTCGCCGGAGCTCCGCACGCAGGTCCCGCTCCTCCCACGATCGCGACACGAGCAAGAGCTCGCCGCGGCCCTTCTTAGCCGGCGCGCACAGCGGCGCGAGGCGCTCGAAGAATTCGTCCGGATCCACCATCGCCTCCGCCGCGAAGACGCCGCGGCGCGCTTCGCCGTCGGGCCGCACGACCGCGAGCGCGATCGCCAGCGGCACGCCGGTGGCGCCGCCCATGCCGACCGCCGGGGCCGACAGCACGGCCGCCGCGACCGAGGCCTCGCGTCCATCCTTGCGTCCCTTCGCGATCGCGAAGAGCGGCGGGAGCCGCGCCACGCCACCAACGGTGATCTCGCGCAGGTAGTCGTCGGGCGTCTTTGCGGGCTTGCCGACGCCTTCGAGCCGCTCGACCCACGCGGCCGCGCGCTCGGTCGAGAGCACGTTCGCGCCGATCAGTGCGGCGAGCACCCGCATGGCAATGAGGTTGGAACGCTGCGTGATCATCACCACCAGGCTCCGCCGCAGCCCGGGAAAATGGCTCGGAAACGTGATCGCCTCGGGATGTCCCATCGTCCACGCCGGGAACCGGCCGAGCCCGGGATAGTCCACGTCGACCCGGCGCAGCGCCGGCTGCTCGACCAAACGCCCGCCCTCGAAGACACGGATCCGGCCGCTGAGCTGATGCACGCCGTGAACGGTCGCCGCTGCCGGCTTTGCCCCGCGCGTCTCGGGCATGGCTGCGTCGAGGTCGAAGCCCGCCCAGATCTCCTCCACGGCGTCGAGCTCGCGGGCCGCCGTCACCGCGAGGAGGTTCGAGATGCCCGGGCTCGCCCCCATGCCGATCACTGCGGTGACGCCCGCAGCCCGCGCGTCGTCGGCCATCGCCAGCATGGCCTCGGTCGACTCCCAGTCGTCGTTGATGTCGAGGTAGTGGCAACGCGCCCGGATCGCCGCCCGCAGCACCGGCGGACCGAGGCGGAAGAACGGCCCGACGGTGTTCAAGACCACGTCCGCGCCGGAGAGCACGCGCACGAGCCCGGCTTCATCTGTGACGTCGACCGCCGCCGAGCGGGCCTTGCGCCCGAGCGCGTCGGCGAGCCGCGCGGCGCCTGGTCCGTCGAGATCGCCGACGAGGATGTCCTCGACGAAGTCGAACGCAGCGGCCGTCCTCGCCGCGTAGCGGCCCATTCCACCGGCGCCGAGAACCACGAGCCTCATCGTGCCGACCACGCCGGCCGGGTCGCACGGACCGGCGTCACGCGCCCCCGATCGCCTCGCATGCGCGTCTCATGACACGGATCGGGGTGGAGGAAAATGCGCAAGGGATTTCTCGTCTGTCGCATGGCTTCGTCGGCAATCTCAGCCGATGGGTGGCTCATGGCGTGCCGAGCACGCGCTCGGGCGCGACGGCAGAGACGAGCTTAGCGGCCGTGCGCAGGCCCAGGGCGATGATCGTGGGGGCCGGGTTGTGGCCGCCGCCGGTGACCAGCACGCCGGCGTCGGCGCAGTAGAGGTTCTCGACGTCGTGAAACCTGCCGGACGGGTCGCAGACCGACTCGCGCGGGTCGCTGCCCATGCGCAGGCCGCCCAGGATGTGGCGCGATACCGGCGGCACCGCGGGGTCGAAGGGCTGGATGAGGCCGAACTCGGCGCCGGCAGCCTCCATCACGTCGAGCATCATCGGCTTGTAGTGGTCCGAGGCGTCGAGCTCGAAGTCGTGGTTCTGGTACGTGATGCGGGGAACGGGGAGACCAAATATGTCGCGCAGCGTCGGATCGAGGTCGATGCGGTTCTTCCACTGCGGCGCGTCCTCGCCCTGCATGATCATGACCGCGATGTGCGCCTGAAAGACGTTCTCGGTGAGCATGTCCTTGAAGGACAGCCCCAACGCGCGCGCGACCGGCAGCGCTTGCAGCCCATCGGTGGCGGCGACGATCGGTTCCGATGACGTGCTGAACTCGATCACGCCGCCGAGCGGCTGGTCCGGCCCGAGCAGCGCCTCGCCGCCCATGGCGACGCCGCGGAAATCGGCCATGCCGTTGGTCACCGAGCGGCCGCGCTCGCCGTGCAGGCGCTGGCGGAAGAAGCCGGCGGCAATGGTCTGGAAGTGGAACATCAGATGACGGCCGAGATGGCCGCTGGAGTTGCCGATGCCGGGTCCGCCGGGATCGGAGAGGAAGCAGAGGCGGGCGCTCTCGATCGGGCTGGCGCAGAGAAAGACGTGATCGGCGTTGACCGAGCGCAGGTCGCCGTTCGGATCGAAGTATTTGACCCCGCGCACGCGGGTGCGCGTATGGTTCATCAGCAGCTGGGCGACGTGCGCGTTGTAGCGCAGCTGGCAATTGCCAGTCATCAGCGCCCGCCGCAGGGTGGTCACCGCCGGCGAGCCCTTGGCGTTGCGCGGGCAGCCGTAGCCGCTGCAGAAGCCGCAGCTCACGCACGGCGGACGCCCGTCGTACGGCATGGTGTTGACCGCCGACGGATAGTTGAACGGGTGGTAGTCGAGCTTCCGGGCGCCCTCGGCCAGGACACGGCCGACGTACATCTCCGGCTGCGGCGGGAGCGGGAAAGGCTTCCCCTTGCGCGAGGAGGCGAACGGATCGGCGTCCGGGTGGCCTTCGTCGGCTCCGGCCACGCCCGACAGACGCTCGGCCTCGTAATAGTAGGGCTCGAGCTCGTCGTAGGTGAGCGGCCAGTCCGCGAAGCCGGCGTCGTCGGGGACGTCGTGTCCCGCGTCACGCAGCGCCGACTTCATGCGGAAGTCCACCGCGGTGAAGCGCGGATAGCTCACCGTCGAGATGACCGCGGCGCCGCCGACGTTGCGAGTCATCACGTTGACGTCCGGATGCGGGCGCGCCGTCTCGCCGTTCTTGTCCGTCTGCCGGAAGGTTCGCGGCTCGACCACCGGGTCCTGCCAGATCAGGCGCCGGATCGACATCTTGATCTCGTCATTGCTGAAGTCCGGCCAGGGGATCCCGCCCGGCACGACCTGGTCGAGGCCGGGGAAGTAGTTGTGGCCCGCCTCCAGGACCAGCACCTTCAGGCCAGCGGCGGTGAGCACGTGGGCGGCGGCCGACCCGCCGGCGCCGCTGCCGACGACGATCGCATCGAAGCGATGGAGTTGCGTGTTGCCGAGGACACAGTCGGGATTGGCGCTGCTCATGAGCCGACCTCGAAGCACGTCGGATCGTCGAAGCGGCCGCCCCCGGTGGCGGTGCTGATCAGCGACAGGAACTCGGCCATCGCGTCACTGAAGGGATCGCATCGTTCACCGACGTCGGGGCCCGAGTTGGGCTTGTCCTCGCGCTCGACGTACCCGCCGAGCGCGGCGTCGTAGATCTCGTAACCGAGCGGCTGGCTGTCGCCATCGAAGCGCACCAGTTGCCAGCCGAGGCGGTCGCGGTTGCCGCCGTACTCCGGCGCGCACAGCGTGCCCTCGATGACGTGGCGCTGCAGCAGATTCACGAAGTCCGGCGCCGCCTGATCGAGCACCTTCGCCTGATCGGCTGGCGGCAGGTCGACAAACCGCTGCGGGGCGCTGAGCGTGTCGAGCGAGGCGAGCCCCTCGCGATAACGAGCGCGCAGGTTCACGTCCGGGCCGCTGCCGGCGAGCGGGTTATCCTTCAACGCGGGGACCGCATCAACGCCCAGCAGGCGCACCGTCCAGCTCAGCCGATGCAACCGGCTGAGCGGCAGGAACTGGCGAAACGCATTGGGCGGGTAGACGTTCGTGCCTGCAGCGCCGGCGCCGCCGCGCGGCGTCGCGGCCGCGCCGGCGTTCGCGCTGTGGCAGACCTCGCAGCGGGTATTGCCGATCGGCAAGTGGTTCGGCTGCCGGTTGCGGCCGCTGAACGGCCCGCCGCCGTACGCCGGGCGGGCGCCGAACACGGCCGACTCGGCCGCCACGACGTCGGCGTCGTCGACCAGACCGTCGCCGTTCACGTCGCCACCGTGCGGGCAGGACACCGCGTCGCCGCTCGCGTGCAGCACCGCGGCGACCAGATCGGCGGCGCTCACCAACCGGTCGCAGTTGGCATCGCTGCCGGGCGCGAAGCTGAGGAGGCTGTGGATGTAGCCGACGACACCGATCTCGCGCGCCCCCGGACCACGGGCGTCAGCGGGCAAGAAAACGAGCGTCGCCGCGTCGAGAGTCGCCAGCTCAGCGGCGCTCAGGAAGCCGTACGGGGCGATTCCCGCTGCGGCCTCGTCGAGCGCCGCCAGCGCCGCCCTCAGCCTCGGCCGCGCGACGACTGCGGCGCTCGCGCCCACCATGAGACGCAACACCTGCCGCCGACTGAGGATCATCCTGCGCGCTCGGTTCGGATGGCGCCGCATCACGGCCCGTGCTCCCGAGGGGAGGGACAAATCGACGGACAGGGCACGATCCGGACGCGAAACATCCGTCCTCATGGCGTCGCCGTGGCGCCGGGGCGCCCGGCCGCGCGGCGCGCCGGCCGGCGCGGCAGCCTGATGTCACCCTGGCGGCCGATGTTCAGGATCTCCTCGTAGGACTCGCGCCACGCGTCACGGAAGTGCGGCAGATCGTCCATGGCGAGCGCATCGACGTCGAGCCCGACCCACATCGTGTCGCGGTAGCTGAACAGAGCGATGGCCACCGGGTGGTCGCCGACGAGCGGCGCGTACGGATAGATCCGCTCGATCGTCTCGCCGGCGAAATAGCACGGGTGTTTCGGTCCCGGCACGTTGGTGCAGACGAAGTTCGTGCGGGCGGTTTGCTGGCGGAGCAGCTGCTCGGCGACGGCGAGCGGCAAAGCGGTCAGCACCCGTGCCAGAACGGGATACGCCGTCGCCCGGCGGTCTGTCTTGACCCGTCCCATGCGCTCCTGAATCAGGCGCAGGCGGCGCAGGGGGTTGGGCTCGCCGATCGGCAGGCTCACCGCCAGCAGCGCCAGGCGGTTCCCGGCTTTTACGTCCTCCTCGCCGCGGACGCTGACGGGGACCATCGCCCGCAGCTCGCGCACGTCGCTGCCCCGCGAGGTGTGCCAGCGGTGCATGGCCCCCGACACGATGGTGAGCACGATGTCGTTGTTGGTGGCCCGCAGCGGCCCGCGCACCGCGTCGATCTCGCCGAGCCCCATTTCGAGGGTCGAAAGCCGGCGGGAAAGGCTGCGGTGCTGGTGCAAGGGGCTGTCGGCGCGCGATCCTGTCAGCTCCTGCCCCATCCCAAGGGCCGACCGTACGCCGCGCTGGATTCCGGCGAGGGCCTCGTCAGGCCGGCGCACGGCGGTCAGCACGGCACCGAGCGTGCCGGCGCCGTTCCGGAGCGCGTCACCCAGGTTGTACAGCAGCGCCCGCCATACGAGCGCGCCCGTGGTGGTGGAGCGCACCTGGGCTGGGCGGCGCAACCGCACGGTGTCCGGCTCCAATCGGTCGCCGAACAGCTCGGAGAACAAGCGGGAGCCGCCGATCCCGTCGGTGACGCAGTGGTGCAGCTTGACGAAGAGGGCGCCCCGGCCGTCGAGCAGACCTTCTACGGCGTATGCTTCCCAGAGCGGGCGCTCGGGGTCGAAAGCGGTGGCGTACAGCGGACCGAGCTCCTCCAGCAGGCTGTCGAGGCTGCGGGGCTCGGACACGGCCAGATGACGCAGGTGATAATCGAGGTCGAACTCGGCGTCGTCGACCCACTCGGGAGGGGCCAAGGCCAGGGGGACCGGCACGACCCGCTGCCGCAGCCGCGGCAGGTTTTCGCACAGCCGTTCGAACGCGGCGCGGACGCGCTCGCGCGCCGGGGCGTGCTCCAGGACGAGAAGCGCCGCGGTGGTCGATCGCATCTCCGGGATCTTGTCCGTCAACCAGAAGAGCGCATCGGTCGGATTCATCCGGTCGGGCCATTCCACGACTTGTGTCGCCATCGAGGTATCCTCAATGAGGGCTGGGAAAAGATCTGTTTAGCCCAGGTAAAACGCATAATCCGTGCCGTCCCGGCCCAACCCACGACCCGGTAGGTATTCCGGGGCAGCATCCGGTTCCTGGGAAATGCAGCACGGCCGGAGCGCCGGATGCGAGAGTGAGCTCCGCTGCGTCGACCTCGGATGACGTGCGCAGAGACGGGCTCCGACTCGCCCGTCTGGCTTGCCGATGCGCAGCAACCTTTCACTTGGCGACCGCCTGACTTTTGGTATCCTCATCGGCCGACGTGCGCACCCCTGTTTGGCCGGCACTGCCGGCGTTGTTCTGCACCGACTGCGTGAACCTGGTGTGGGGCGTGCGAGTGTGAGTCACGGTGACGGCGGGCAAGCGACTAACCTTCTTCGCGGTACTGCTGCTCGTTGCCGCGGGGCTGGCGGAAGTGACGCTCCGAATCGCCGCACACTTCTGGCCGAAGCCCGACTATCGACTCACCGCTCCCATTTCGCCCACAGTTCCCGACGCCCAGCTCGGCATTCGTGGCAATCCGGCGTATCCAGGGCACGACGCGAAGGGCTTCCGCAATCCATACGTGCCCGACACGGCCTCGGTAGTGGCCCTGGGCGACTCGCAAACCTACGGCGTCGGAGTCCTGCCCGATCAAGCGTGGCCTCGTCAGAGCGAACAGTTGAGCGGGTTGACCACATACAGTATGGCGCTGGGGTCATACGGCCCGACCCATTCACTCCTCCTGCTCGATGACGCGTTGGCCTTACACCCGAAGCTGGTCATCGAAGCCTTCTACGCAGGAAACGATCTGTTCGATTCATATGCGCACGTCTACCGGAACGGGCAGCTGCCGGAGTTGAAGTCGGTGGACCGTGCCGTGTTGCACGAGATCGACAGCGCGGAGGCCGCGGGTCCGCTGGAGGAGAAGACCAGAAATCTCTTTCAGGCGGCGTTACTCTGGACTGAACCCCCACCGCCACCGGCCGACACCTTGTGGGACGTCTTGGGCGATGAGGTGCAACTGCTTCATCTCGCGCGCGAATTCGGGCACCGCGTAGCGCTGGCGACCGGTCGCTACGGCCACGATCAGCGGCAGTTTGACGAAGAGTACTGGGCAACGGTCAAACGCGAGGTGCGGCGGGCCGTTGACCAGCGCACGCTGGTGGAGTCTGGCCAGCTTCGGACGGTACTCACTCCCGCGTATCGCCTGTGCGCGGTCGATCTGAGCGATCCACGCATTGCTGAAGGACTTCGCATTTCGCTCGATGCCATTGGTCGGATGAACGAGCGAGTCCACGCAGCGCACGCGGCGTTTGCGGTCCTCTTGCTTCCGACTAAGTACAGCATTTCACAAGTTCGATAACGTATTCCTGTGCCTCGCCTGTGCCTCCGGAACTCTATCAAGGCACAGGCAAAGGCGAGGCGAGGCACAGAAGAAATACATCACCGTAATTCTGAACTACGGTACTAAGGAATCCGTCTTCGCGGGCGTCGAAGCCGATACGATGCCCTCCGCGCCGGTCCTGCGCAGTGTTGTTGAAAACGAGGACGCGCTCTGGCGTCGAATGAAGCAGACACTGGAGCGTGAAGGAATTCCATTCATTGACGCGCTGCCGCCGCTGCGGGCACGGGTAGCGGCAGGCCAACAGCCATACCCAGTGTCATGGGATGGACATCCGAACGAAGTCGGCCACCGCGCGATCGCGGAGCTCATCGCCTCCACAACTCCCCGATTGGTTCGACAGTAGGCCTCTGGGACGCGCTTGGGCTTGGGCCGCACCAGGCCCTTCTCCGCGAGTGTGACTGCCGATGGCTTCTCGCTTGGGGCTCACGATTGCTAATGTTTGTCCTGACAAGAGTTGACACGATGCAGGGATAGGTGGTAACGAAGAGCGCGGAGAGAAACAAATGGCGAACGACGGACGATTCGTTGCGGAGGCCCGTCAAGCTCCCGCTCGGGACGCGAACACCGATCGGATGACCGGCGTGCGGCCATCGCGTGCGGTCGTGTTGGTGGGGCATGGCGGCGTGCCGCGCGACTACCCGCGCGAGCGACTGATGCGGCTACGCGGGTTGGAAGCCCGACGACGCGCATCCGGCGCCCCGCCCTGCGCCGAGGAAGTGGCTCTGGAGACCGAGCTCCGGCACTGGCCGCGCACCCCCGCCAGCGACCCGTATCAGGCCGGCCTCGAGAGCCTGGCGGCGCACCTGCGGCCGCGGC
>Ga0335085_10016320_pt1 | contig 10735 bp, 6 predicted proteins | sample Lox_Sample_45_FD_206712 | JGI IMG/M metagenome (GOLD analysis project Ga0335085, IMG submission 206712) | Soil microbial communities from Loxahatchee National Wildlife Refuge, Florida, United States - Lox_Sample_4.5 | ecosystem: Environmental > Terrestrial > Soil > Wetlands | place: USA: Florida... | reverse complement strand
GCGTTCCATATAAGCAGTCAGGATATCCATATACAGGGGTTCGCCCAACGCGCCAGGCTCTTTCGTGCGGTCGAGTACGGCGATGGACTTCACGGTCGCTGGTATCGCTTTCAGCATGGCGTCGGCGGCAAAGGGCCGGAACAAGCGAACCTTCAGTAAGCCCACTTTTTCTTCGGACTTGCGCAACGCGTCGACGGCTTCTTCCGCGGCACCTGCTGCGGAGCCCATCAGGACCACTAGGCGTTCCGCGTCCGCCGGGCCGTAGTAGTCGAATAAGTTGTACTTCCGCCCGGTGTGCTTCGCGAAACGGTCCATCACGTCTTGCACAATCGTGGGGCATGCCAGGTAATACGGGTTGCAGGCTTCCCGCGCCTGGAAGAACACATCGGGATTCTGCGCGGTACCGCGCAAGATCGGGCGATCGGGCGTCATGGCGCGTTCCCGATGCTGCCGTACATACTTGTCATCAATGAGCGCGCGAAGGTCGTCGTCGCTCAGCGAGTCAATCATGTTCACTTCGTGCGAGGTGCGAAACCCGTCAAAGAAATGCAGGAACGGCACGCGGGATTCCAGAGTGGCAGCTTGTGCGATACACGCAAAATCGCTGGCCTCTTGCACCGAGTTGGAAGCGAGCAGGGCGAACCCCGTGGCGCGCGTGGACATGACGTCGCTGTGGTCCCCAAAAATGGAGAGAGCGTGGGTGGCCAACGTGCGGGCGGCCACGTGTATTACCGCGGCCGTGAGTTCGCCCGCGATCTTGTACATGTTCGGGATCATCAGCAGCAGGCCCTGCGATGCGGTGAACGTGGTGCCCAACGCCCCACCCTGCAAAGCGCCATGCAAAGCACCGGCGGCGCCGCCTTCGCTCTGCATCTCAATCACATCGGGAATCGCCCCCCAGATGTTCTTCTTTCGTTCCGAATTCCACTGGTCCGACCACTCGCCCATGGGGGACGAAGGCGTAATGGGATAGATGGCGATGACCTCGTTCAGGCGGTAGGCCACCGCAGCGGCGGCTTCATTGCCGTCAACAATAGACATTTTTCGACTCATTGGGTTCTCCGTGGAGCAAATACGTGAACAAGCGCATGCAGGCTGCGGTGTAGTAAGAGCAACAGAAACTAGCTTAAAATAAGGGTAAACGCGCGCATGTGACGCACGTCACTTAGTGTTGGTTGCTCGCGTCAGACCGCTTCTTCGCTCTCCGCCTCGCCCAATGGCAACACATCCGTGTCTCGCGCCACCCATACGTACATCGTTGGCAACAAATAGATGCTGATGAAGAGCGCCGCCAGCAGGCCGCCCACAATCACGATGGCAAATGGCCGTTGGGAGTCCGAACCAATTCCACGAGAAAGCGCCGCAGGCAGCAATCCAAGCATGGCCACAAGCATCGTCATCATGATGGGGCGCAACCGGAGAATTGCACCTTCGACGGCCGCGTCTTCGATGGAATATCCTTGCGCGCGCAAATGGTTGATGTACTCGATCATAATTACGCCAATCTCCACCGATACGCCGAACAATGCCAGGAAGCCAACGCCACTGGATACGCTGAAGTGCGTTCCGGTGGCCAGCAATGCCAGAATTCCGCCGATGGGCGCCATGGAGACGTTCGCCAGCGTCAGTGCGGCCCACTTGGCCGATTTGAACATGGTGAACAGGATGATGTAGATAATGAGAATGGTAATGGGTAGCACAATGAGCAGTCGCCGCTGCGAGCGTTTTTGGCTTTCGTATTCGCCAGCCCAATTTAGGTGATAGCCCACGGGCAGCTTCACCTGTTGCTCCACTTTTTTCATGGCTTCTTCTACCGCCCCACCCAAATCGCGTCCGCGCACGCTGTACTTGATCGCGATGTAACGGGAATTGGACTCGCGATAAATCTCCGAGGCGCCATCGGTAACGGCTACGTCGGTCAACTGTGCCAACGACACGCGCTCACCGGAAGGCGCCACGATGCGAATATTCTCGATAGCTTCTCGGGTATCGCGATACGATGCGAGATACCGAATCACCAGGTCATAGCGCTGTTCGCCCTGCAATACCTGCGTCACAGCCTTGCCGCCGATCGCCGTTTCGACGGCGTCCTGCACGTCCGTCACGTTGAGTCCGTAGCGTGCAGCTTTGCTGCGATTGATGCTCAGGTTGAGATTGGGTTGCCCGAGTACACGAAACAAGCCAAGATCTTCGATCCCCGGAACGCTCCGCATCACGTTCACTACTTCTTCGCCCTTACTTTCCAACTCCTTCAGGTCATCGCCGTACATCTTCACCGCGAGTTCGCCCTTCACACCGCTGACCGCCTCTTCCATGTTGTCAGAGATAGGCTGCGAGAAATTCCAGAGTACGCCGGGAATCCTGCTGAGCTCGGCATCCATGGCGTTGATCAACGCGTCTTTGTCTTCGCGAAAGACCGGCCGCCACTGATCTTTTGGCTTCAAATCGACAAAGTATTCCGTGTTGAAGAACCCCGTCGTGTCCGTACCGTCGTCCGGCCGACCCACTTGCGAAACCACTTTCGTCACCTCGGGAAACGCTGCAAGGATGAGCCTGGCTTGATTCATGACACGCGTGCCCTCGGTTGGCCCGGTGCTCGGGGCTAACGTACCGCGCGCCCAGATTGCGCCTTCATCCAGGTGAGGAAGAAATTCGGAACCGACGATGCCACTGAACAGCAACACAAAAGTCGCCCCGATGACTAATCCAGCGAGACTGAGAGTTAACGGGCGGTGCCGCAACGCCCAACGAACGGTGGTGCGATAGCGGGCACGCAGAAATTCCATCACCGGGTTGTGCCATTCCGTGACGCCCTTGCCGAACACCATCTCTGCCAGCACCGGTGCGATAAAAATAGAAAAGATCAGCGCGCCAAGCAACGCGAAGGAAACCGTCCATGCCATGGGCTTGAACAGGCGGCCTTCCACGCTCTGCAGAGTGAAGATGGGCAAATACGCCGTGATGATGATGGCACGCGCAAAAAATACCGGTCGAAGCACTTCGAACACCGCACCGCGAATCCGCTCGAATGGCGTTTTACCAGCGTTGACCTGCAAACTGAAATGCCGCACGATGTTTTCGATTACCACCACCGAACCGTCCACCACCATGCCGAAATCCAGTGCCCCGAGCGAAAGCAGGTTCGCCGGAATCTTATTCAGGTCGAGGCAAATCGAGGCAAACAGCAGGGAAAACGGAATGGTCAGCGCCACAATCAGCGCGCCACGCACGTTTCCCAGGAAGAAAAATAAAATCACGCTGACCAGCAACACGCCTTCGGTCAAATTGTGTAACACCGTGCGCGTGGTGTAATGCACCAGGTCGCTACGGTCCAGAAACGGAACAATCTGCACCCCCGGCGGAAGGATCTGAGTATTCAGTTCTTTCACCTTCGCGTGAATATCCTCCATCACCCCGTCGGCATTGGCCCCTTTGCGGAGGAGCACGATCCCTTCCACAACGTCCTCGTTGTCCAGAATCGTGCCGTCGTCTTTCCGAATGGCTTTGCCGATTTGCCCTAGTCGGATGCGCGGCCCTTCCGTCACCGTGGCAATATCCTTCACGCGCACCGGAGCGCCATTCTGCGCTTTCAAAACCGTCTCTTCGATGTCCTGCAAATTCGTGATTAAACCGACCGCCCGCACGTTGATCTGTTGCAGTCCCGATTCGATGAAACTGCCCCCCGCGTTCACGTTGTTGTTGGCTAACTGCTGTTCCACCTGGCCGATGGTCAAGCCATAGGCGATCAACCTGTTCGGATCAACTCGCACTTGATATTCGCGGGTAGTCCCTCCGAAACTGGAAACATCGACAACATTGGGGATGGATTTGAACTGTTTTTCCAGCACCCAGTCTTCCAGCGACTTCAAATTCATCAAGTCATACTTTGGATTCGTGCTTTTGAGCGTATACCAATAAATTTGGCCCACCGGACTATAGTCTGGCCCGATCGTGGGTTGAAGATTGTTGGGCAAAGTGACTTGCGACAGCCGCTCCAGCACCTTTTGGCGGTTCCAATCATTCTCGGAGCTGTCGTCAAAAATCATGGTGACGCTGGATAAGCCAAATAACGACACCGAGCGTAAATGTTCGAGATGCGGCAGGCCGTTCAGTTGCGTCTCAACGGGAATTGTTACTTGCTGTTCCACTTCCTCCGCCGCGCGCCCCGGCCATTGCGTGATCACCTGCACATAGTTATTCGCAACATCCGGGTAAGCTTCTACGGGCAAGTTGTGGAAGGAGATGGCTCCCCAAATCAGCAGCAGAAGCGTCACCACCAGCACCATGAACCGGTTGTGCAGCGCGAATTCCACCAGTGCGGCAATCATCGCGATCCCTTTCGCACTCGCCCGCTCACGCTATTGCTCCACCGTGTTTTGGAAGACCAAAGCGTTGCTTACCACTTGCTGACCCGGATCGATGCCGGACTGCACTTCCTGCATCGCGTTCGGCAGGGTCGCGCCGGCGCGCACTTCGACCCTTTGGAATTTGTCGTTCCCCGCAGGGACGTAAACCCAGTCGCGGTCGTGCAAGTGCAAAATCGCGGACGCGGGCACAGCCGCGTATCGGGTTTGTTTCTGCCCGTGGAACGTTGCCGTCACAAACATACCCACGCGCATCAACAAATCGCGATTTGCTACTTGCAGGCGGACTTTTGCGGTTCGCAGGTTAGGATCCAGAATCGAACTGATGTTGCTGATCCTGCCGGTATATTTCTTGTCCGGGTAAGCATTCAAGGTAATGTCCGCGGTTTCTCCCAGTCGGACATTTGCCAGATCATTTTCGAAGACGTCGCAGAGGACCCACACGCTGGACAAATCCGAAATCGTGAAGGGATTCGCGCCGGACAATCCCTGAACTCCGCCGGCGTTGGTGACCTGTTGATCCGTAATGACACCGGAGACCGGTGCCTTGATATCCGCCACGCCACTCGGGTGATCTTTATCCACCCCGAGCACGTAAAGGTGCTCCAGCGAAGTCTCCACGTCCACCTTTGCTTTCGCCTCCGTATCCTGAGCGAGTTGGAGACTGCTGAGCGATATGGCCCCCTTGTCATACAGCAGCTGCGAACGCTCCAGTTGTTTGCTGGCCAACATTTCGTCGGCAACCGCCTTGCGGTAATCGGAAAACGCCACGGCAATGTCGGGGCTCTGGACGCGCAAGAGCACTTGCCCCTTCTGCACGGTGTCGCCGAGCCGAGCGCGAATTTCCACCACGCGGCCCGCGGCGAGCGAGATCACCGGAACCGTTCGGTTGACGTCTGGACTGACCGTGCCGGTGACACGCAAGGTGGGCGCCGCAAAATACTCCTGCGCTTTTGTCAGGGGAAACTGGTCCGGATGCTCGACAGTCAACAATCCGAGATCCTGTTCTTTTTCCACCTTCACCGGCGGAGGCGCTCCGGCCTTTCCCACGTCTTCCGTTTTTCCGCCGCATCCAATCAGGAGAGCAGCGAATATTGCATGGCGTGCTACGCGCACCGCTTTTTTCCAATTCATTGCAGAACCTCGCGTCCAACGGCAAGATTGAGTTGGCCTGCCGCGATCAGGTATGAGCCGATCAGGTTCAGATAATTCAATTCCGTATCGCGGTATTCTTTCTGTGCGTCAAGAAAATCGATCAAGGTCGCTCCTCCGTGCTCGTAGGAAAACCGCACTGTTTCTCGCACTCGTAGGGCTTGCTTCAGGTATTTGGCCTTGTAGGGTCGCAACAAAATCAAATTGCTGTTCGCCAGCGCGTAAGCCGAATCCACATCGCTGAATACCTGGGCTTGCGTGGCATCCAGCAGTTTTTGGTTGCGATCTACGTCCAATTGCGTGCGCAATTTCTCGCCCTGATTGCGATCGAAAATACGCAGCGGGATGTTGACGCTGGCGCCGATGTACGCATCGATGGGCGGATTCCGTCCCACATCGAATCCGAATGTCGGATCAGTCGACCCGTTCGCGACCGCCAGCTGATGATCCGTTTTCGCCTTGTCGACCGATTGCGCGGCCGCTTTCAGATCCGGCCGGTTATCTTGTGCGATCTGGCGGAATTGATCGAGGGGCGCAAGTTGATCGTTGAATTCGTACAAGCCGATGACTTCGAATTGGTCGACCGGTGTGCGGTCGTTGAGCAACAGTAAAAGCTGCAGTTTAGCAGTTCGAAGATTAACCTCAGCGGTCTGCAAATCCGATTCGTATTGAACGCGCTGCAACTCCAAGCGGTCCAGATCCAACTGAGCAATGTCGCCGGCGTCGTAACGGTCCTGCTCAATCCTCAGCACATCGTCCCAATATTTCAAATTGTCCGTGGCGACGCGAAGCACCGCCTTGGCTTGCAGTGTCCCCACGAACGCGCTGCGCAAACTAAAAATCAGGTTCCGCTCGAGATCCGCTTCACCGGAGGTCGCAATCCCGCTCGCCTTTTGTGCGCTTTCCAGGCGCAATTCGCGCTTGTGCGCGCGTTCATGCAGATAATTGACGGTCGCGGCCGGTAGAAAATACGCGAACGGTCCGTGTTCCGGTCCTCCCGGGAAAGGAGCGATCTGGTCGGCGAGAACCGTCAGAGAGGGATTGGGCCGCAGATATGCCGAGATTTCGTTGGCCTTCGCTTCCTCCACACCGATTTGGCCAGCCCGCAAGGTCGGATTATTCGCTTCGAAGCGCGCCTTTATTTCTTCCCAAGTCAACGCCTGTTGCGCTTGCGCTCGACCTGCAATTCCAGCTGCAATTGTGGTGGCCAGGCATACACCCCTGAAGAAACGCCACATAAATCTACCCTCTCATCCTGATTCTCTGTTGCGTGCGAACACTCTCGGGTGCAGGGCACCGGCTTAATCGGAACTGTGCATCACACCGGCCTCGGGCCCGTGGGACACCCCGAGTCCGACGCCAGAAATGTATGGAAATTGCGTGAACGAATGATTACGAGAGGACGAACGCCGAGGGTGGAGAACGGCCCGGCCGCGTCATTACGACGCGTTGCAGGACATTCTCGATATTGGACCACCGATGGGGAGATGACGAATCAATCGGGTCGTGCTGGCAACGTTGTACCGCCGCAGCGTCGCCGAATCCCTCGCGCAACGGTGTCAGCGTGGTTCGGTCCCCTCGCGGGCTGCCGCGATCCCGAAAAGCAGTATCGTCCCCCACGGTCAAACGGCGATAATCGCTCGGGGGCGCTACAGAAAAATTACCCCGCCCGTCGTTCAGCAACACCTTAATGAAATGGACGTCCAGGTTTGAAGTGACGATCAGGTCTATAGCATCGTCGCCGTTCACATCACGGGCGGACAGCTTCAGTCCCCCGATCGGTGCGTCCACGCCAATCGCCGATTCCTGCCCGGCACTCATTTTGAAGCGAATGGAGTAGTTGCTGGCAGACCGACCCGCTTGCATTTCTACGAGCGCGAGATCGGGTTTGCGGTCTCCATCCAAATCCGCAAACACGAAGCGCGGGCCGCCCACACGAGCGCGAAGGCGGCCGTCATTGGAGTCAGCCGAACCTCGCTGTGCGGTTGGCAGGGTCATCGCCAGGGCCACCCACACCAGGCAGACCACTGCTATCTGGAGAATTGGTCCCCGTTTTTGGGAACTACGATACACGGCACCTCGTGAGTAGCCGCCCAAAGGCAGCGCAGACAGGATACACGGGTAGCCAAAGAGAGAAAAGCGGGGCTTGTTGTGACGCACGTCACAATGGATTGTGACCAGTATCGTGGCGGCCTGTTTACCCTACACTCTACCCTTCTCCTTGTGAGGATTCTCCCTTGCCCATGGTTCTACGCAAGCTCACTAGAATCTTTTGGTTAGATGCTCTCCTCACCGCACGAATGGTTCACACCGTTCTCTAGGAGCGCAACGCATGTCTTCTGCAGCCGGAACAGGCAACGAGAACGCGGCAACGGGCCTGCCCGCCAACCGAGTCTACACAATCGCCACGCTTTGCCTGCTGGCGGGGCTTGCCATCGGTTACTTTTTCGTTGGAGCCCATGCCGGTCCCGCTCTGGCGGGTGCGAAAACTCCAACCGCCGCCGTCTATCCGGTGACCACCTATAGCGGTGGACATCCCAAACTGACTCTCGAACAAATGAAACAAATGGCGGATGTGCAAGCCTCGGCGCTGGTCGAGAAATCTAAGTCACAGCCCAAGAACGCGGCACTTCTCCTGCAGATCGCGGGAATTTACCAGGCCTCGCACCAGTTTAAACAGGCAACGGACTACTACGAGAAGGGACTGAAGATCGACCCCAAGAACGTGCCCGCTCGTACCGCGCTGGCTTCGTGTCTTTATTATTCGAACGACAGCGATGGCGCGCTTTCCCAGCTAAATCAGGCGCTGAAGTACAACCCGAAAGATGCGAATGCGCTGTTCAACCTGGGCATGATCAAATACCGCGGGAAAAACGATGCCGCGGGAGCGATTGCCGCGTGGCAACAGCTTTTGAAAAACAATCCTGAACTCGACCGCAAGCCAATGGTGGAGCAGTTGATTGCGGAAGCGAAGGCTGGCGGGCCGCCCAAAAATTGATTGCGCGATTGCATGTAGGTGTTGAGGTGACGAGACGTGACTGAACTCAGAACGACTACGAGTAAATCCTGGAGCGGACCACAAGCGATCGCTCTCGCCGCGTTTTCTGTGCTCCTGGGTATTTGCGGCGGATGGATAGTCCGCCGGGCATTTGCAGCGAAGGCGCCACTAGCTTCTTCCTCTGTTTGGGATACTACGGCAGGCGTCCCTACCGGCCAACCGGTGCCGGCAAGCTTCAATGCTGCACCAGCTATGCCTTCGCCAGCGGAATTGAAACAGGCCGCGGATTCTCAAGCCGCTCCACTCCTGGAACAGCTTAAGGCAGAACCCGCAAATGGCTCACTTTTGACACAATTGGGCAACGTTTACTACGACGCGAAGCAGTATCCAACCGCGATCGAGTACTACGAACGATCCCTGAAGCTACAGCCCAACGATGCGTCCGTGCGAACGGACCTGGGAACCGCGTATTGGTACCACGGCGATCCCGATACCGCCATTGCGCAATTCACCAAGGCGCTTTCCTTGGAACCCACGAAGGCCGACACACTTTTCAATCTCGGTATTGTAAAGTGGCAAGGGAAGAAAGATGCGCAGGGAGCCGTAGCCGCGTGGCAGAAATTGCTGGACACCAATCCGGGCTATCCGAACAAGGAGAGTGTTCTGCAACTGATCGCCCAGGCACAAGGCCGGTGAAATTTCACCCCGTTGCCTGCGTGGGTAGCGGTCCTGCTATTGCTTCCCGGCTTTGCATAGCTTCTTCATGAGCAACCCTCGGTACAAAGCTATTGTTGTCGGAGCAGGACCCGCCGGACTTACCGCCGCTTACGAATTGTCGAAACATGGAGCCTCAGTAGCCGTTCTTGAGAGCGACCCCGAATATGTGGGCGGTCTGGCGCGAACTGTGAATTATCACGGCTACCGCTTTGATATCGGGGGCCATCGCTTCTTTTCCAAATCACGGGAAGTGGAAGAACTTTGGACGGAGATTCTCGGACCCGACCTGCTGCAACGGCCGCGCTCATCAAAAATCTACTATCGTGGTCAGTTTTATTCTTATCCGTTGAAGCCGTTAGAGGCGCTTTCGAGGCTGGGATTTCTGGAGTCATCGTTATGCGTGCTTTCTTTCCTGGCCGCGCGACTACGTCCCACTCGCGATCCAAAAACCTTCGAAGACTGGGTGATCAATCACTTTGGCCGCCGGTTGTTCCGCGTTTTCTTTAAGACCTACACCGAAAAAATCTGGGGTCGCAGCTGCCGTGAAATCTCCGCGGACTGGGCGGCGCAACGAATCAAGGGATTGTCGCTCGCTGGAGCGATCAGGAACGCAGTGCTTCCCCAGCACCAAACCAAGGCTCGAACCCAAACGATTAAGACCCTCATCGACACGTTTCGTTACCCACGGCGAGGCCCGGGCATGATGTGGGAAACCTGCGCGAAAAAGATTCGTGGCCTGGGCGGAGAACTTTTTCTGGGACGCAACGTCGCGGCCTGTCGCTTCGAGTCTGCCGCGAATTGCTGGATCGTCTCTGCCCGCACGGCGCACGGCACCATCGAAGAATTCCATGGCGAGCATCTCGTCTCCTCAATGCCCATCCGTCAACTGGCGAGCCAGATTACGCCGCCGCTCCCGGAACCGGCGATTCGCGCCGCGGATTCTCTGCATTACCGCGACTTCTTGACGGTCGGGCTGATTCTTCGCGATCGCAATCGTTTCAACGATACCTGGATCTATATCCACGATCCTGACGTGAAGGTCGGGCGCATTCAGAATTACAAGGCGTGGTCGCCCGAGATGGTCGCCGATCCTAAATACTGTTGTTACGGACTGGAATATTTTTGCTTCGCAGGCGACGGTCTGTGGAATATGGAAAACGAAGAGCTCCTGGCCCTGGCGCGGAAAGAACTCGAGCAAGTGCAACTCGCCCGGGCGGCGGATGTGGTCGATGGGTGCGTAATTCGGCAGCCGAAAGCCTATCCCGTTTACGATGACGACTACAAACTTCACGTTGACACCATCTGGCGGGCCATAGAAGAGCAGTATCCTACTCTCCATCTTGTCGGCCGCAACGGCATGCACAAATACAACAACCAGGATCATGCCATGATGACCGCGTTGCTAACCGCGCGCAATATTCTCGCGGGAAAACGGATCTATGATGTTTGGTCCGTCAACGAAGATGCGCAATACCACGAGGCCGGCGAAGCGGGAGCACAAGCC
>Ga0335085_10016318_pt1 | contig 10738 bp, 9 predicted proteins | sample Lox_Sample_45_FD_206712 | JGI IMG/M metagenome (GOLD analysis project Ga0335085, IMG submission 206712) | Soil microbial communities from Loxahatchee National Wildlife Refuge, Florida, United States - Lox_Sample_4.5 | ecosystem: Environmental > Terrestrial > Soil > Wetlands | place: USA: Florida... | reverse complement strand
CGGCGTGAAGCCCAGCAAGTATTGCTCGTGCAGCTCGCGCGACACCCGGCTCGCGATGGCGTTGACGTCGTCGGATTCGTGCATCTCGATGTAGCCGCCGCCGGTATCGAGCGCCAGCGATTCGACGGTCCCGCTCGGCCGTTCGACCGTCTGCTCGTCGCGGGTCCACGCCGCCACCGCGTAGATCATCACGTCGTGATCCAGCGCCGTCACGACGAGCGAGTACGGCGCGACGGGGCTGCCGCCGTTCTGGTTCGCCACCCACTCCTTGCCGTCCGTGAGCACGACCACGGCCCGCCGGCCGTCTTCCTTGGCCAGGGCGAGCACGCTCTCGCTCAGCGCCTCCCACAGCCGCGTCTCGCCGGCCATCCGGATGTTGAACTGGTTCTCGAGGTACTTGAGCAGCTCGTCGCGGTCGGACGTGAACGGCTGCCGCATCTGGAAGATGTCGGCGAAGCTCGCGATGGCCGTCCGATCGGCCGGCAGCATCCGGGTGATCAGGCTGTTGGCGGCCGGCACGACCATCGAGTCGAGCACCTGCAGCATGCTGCTGCTGCCGTCGATGAGGATCACCATCGACAGCGGCGCGAGGTCGGTCGTGAACTGCGTGATCGTCTGCGGCTTGCCGTTGTCGCGGATCTCGAAGTCCTTCTGCGTCAGGTCCGCGACGAAGTTGCCGTCCGTGTCGCGCACCGACGTGTACACCGGCACCGTGTGCGTGGCGCCCCGGAAGACCTGGGGCGCGTCCTGCGCGGCCAGCGTGCCGGCGCCGGCCGCAAGGGCCGCCGCGACGAGGCCGAGGCGCAGCGTCACGGCAATCCTCCGGTGGCCGAGGCCAGATAGCTCTTGCGCGCGCGCACCGTCAGCCCCTCGACCTTCACGCGCACGTCGAGCGTGTGGACCCGGCCGTCGAGGACCGAGGGCGAGAAGCCGAGCACGTACTGCCGGTGCAGCTCGTCGGCGACGCGCGTGAACGTCGCGTTCAGGTCGTCGCCCTGGCGCAGCTCGAAGTAGCCGCCGCCGGTCGCTTCCGCGAGCGGCAGCAGGTGCTTGTCGGGCTGCGTGTTCAGGTGCTGCGCGGCAATCACGCTGTGGAAGCCGATGGCGTAGATCATGTAATTCCCGTTGGCCGCGCGCGTCATCACGTCGTCGAACGTGCACTTCAGGCTCTTGTCGTCCTCGCCGTCGGTGAAGACGAGGATCACCCGCCGTCCCGTCTCCTTCGAAAGCGCCGTCATGCTGACGTCGAGCGCGTCCCAGAGGTACGTCGGATTGCCGTACTCGATGTCCTCGTGCAGCACGCGGACGAGCTCGTCCCGGTTGTTCGTGAACACCGGGCTCAGGCGGATGTCGTCCGAGAAGCTGCCGATGCGCGCCCGGTCGTCGGGCAGGAGCCGCAGCACGAACTGCTCGGCCGCGGCTTTCACCCGGTCGATGTTGAACGTCATGCTGCCGCTCGTGTCGAGCATCACGACGACCGTCACCGGCTGTACGTCCGACTTGAACACCGTCAGCGGCTGCGGCTTGCCGTCGTCGAAGACCTCGAAGTGCTCGCGCTCGAGGTTCGTCACGAGGTGCCCGGATTCGTCCATGACGGTGGCGTAGATGGCGACGGTCTGGACGCCGCCGCGGAAGACGCCCTGCTGGCCGGCGCGCGGCGCGGCCAGCGCCGCGAGGGCGCAGAGACTGGCGATCGTCGTTCGGGTCATGGCATGAGGAGCCGCCGGCGAGGAGCCGGCGTCCCTCTGCCTACATTACGTCGCGAGCCGCCGCCCCGCCAAGGACCGTCGCGAGCCATGGGACCCCGACCCCCGGGGACTCCCGGGCCCGGACTCCGCGACGTCGGGACCTTGTGGCCCCGTCCTTCAGTCCACCAGGACGCCGAGCGTCTCGAGGACCGACAGCACGCCGAGCACCACGATGGCCGCGACGGCCACGTAGCGGACGATGCGGGCGTTGACGTGGGAGGCGATCCAGCCGCGCACGCTGGCCCCGAGCGTCACGGCGAGCGTGCCCTTGGTGACCATCGCGCTCACCGCGCCCAGCCAGACGAGGAGCGCCGCCGTCGTCTGGCTCACGTGGCTCGAGTCGAGCGCGCCGGCCGACCAGACGAACTTGACGGACATCGTGCCCGCCGTGATCATGCCGACGTCGCCCCACTCGGAGAAGAAGATCGCCGCGAACGCCACCATCGCGCCCTTGAAGATGCGGCTGTCCTTCTCCTTGGGCTTGCGCACGTCCGGCTTGCGCCAGAGGGCGAAGGCGACGCCCGCGAAGCTCGCGGCCGTGACCGTCGCGATGAGCCAGCGCGGCAGCAGGCGCGCAATCGCGTCGCCGACGGCGACGGCCACGCCCATCTTGAGCGTGAAGGCCATGGCCATGCCGCACACGATCGACGCCCATCGGTAGCGCGTCGCCAGCACGCCGGACGTGTAGAGCAGTTTGTCCCCGACGATTTCCGCGATGAAGACCGCGCCGTAGGTCGCGAAGAAGATGGCGAACAAGTCGTGCGTTTTATAGCACGATCGATACACCCGCAGGTCCTACGGACGATAGTAGGCCCCGGCGCCCGGGAGCGCGTCCCCGGGGACCGGTCCGCTCCCGGGTCAGCGCCAGTACCAGAGCTCGCGCCAGAACTGGAAGTAGTAGGCCGCGCCCCAGCGGAACATCTGCAGCTTGCGGCTGCCGCCGATCCTGCGCGGCTCGCCGACCGGCACCTCGACGATCTTCAGCCGGCGCTTCGCGGCGCGCACCGACATCAGCGGCTCCCAGCTCACGATCGTCCCGAAGAGCCGCTCGGGCAGCCGGTACGACTCCTCCTGGTCGAGGTCGAGCTCGCGCACGAGCGACGTCCGGAACGCCCGGTAGATCACCATGGCGTCGGTGTAGCGGCCGCCGTGCAGCAGGTTGACCGTCCGGGTGAACAGCCAGTTGCCGAAGCCCGTCGCCAGGTCGTCGTCGTCGCTCGTGGCGCTGCCGAGGTAGCGCGATCCGATGACGAGATCCGCGCCGCCGGCGACGGCCTCGACGAGCGCCGGAATCGCCGCGACCGGACAGTTGCCGTCGGGACTGATCGTGACGATGACGTCGCCCCGCACCTGGTCGAGGACCTCGAGGTAGGCGAAGCGGATCCCGCGCCGCCGCTGCACGTACACCTCGAACCCGCGCGCCCGGCACCACTCGACCGTGCCGTCGGTCGATCCGCCGTCCACGACGATGAGCTGCTGGTACCAGGTGGGGTCGACTTGAGGAAGGATGACCTGGACGCCCTCGATCTCGTTCAGCGTCAGGGCGAGGATCGTCACGTTCATCGGGCCACTAGTCTATGTCCGGGCCCGGCGCCTTCCGCGCCGATCCGGCTGAAGCGGGGCGGCCGGCGTCGAACTCAGGTGACCGGCCTCCGGCCGGCATGACAGAATGAACGGTCCCGGCGTGGACGGCTTCGGTAGCCGTCCGGCGTCCGGGTTCGTCCGCATGAGGGGCGGGTCGATGCCGGTGGGCCGACAACCATTCGCAACGCTCGGGCGCGCCGGGCTCGTCGCGCTGCTGTCGGCGGCCGCCGCGTCGGCCGGCTGCGCCAGGGACCCGGACCTGACCGCGCCGGTCACGACGGGCCCGGTGGTGATCGAGAGCTTCGTCGGGACGGTGCCGGTCGGCGGGTCCGCCTTCTATTCGTTCACGGTGACCCAGACCGGCGTCGTCACGCTGACGCTGCTCAGCCTCACGGTGGACGGCGCGGCGTCGGACCTTACGGTGAACGTCGGCGTCGGCACGCCGAGCGGCACCACCTGCCAGGCCTCGACGACGACGGCGGTCGGCGTCGGCGTGACGCCGCAGCAGACCACGCAGGTCACGGGCGGCATCTACTGCGCGATCGTCTCGGACATCGGCACGTTGACCGATCCGGCGTCGTTCGCGCTCAACATCTCGAGGCCGCGGTGAAGCCGTCCGCCGTCCTGCTCGTTGTCCTCGCGATTGGAGGCGCGGCCTGCGGCAGCACGCCGACGCAGAACACGCCGGTCATCATCAGCGGCTCGACCGAGGTGTTCTCCGGCACGCTGTCCGCCCTCGGCTCGGCCTTCTATTCGTTCAAGTCGCTGTCGAACGACCCGGTGGACATCACGATGGCGAGCCTCACGTCGGTGGCGTCCGGCGCGCCGTTCAGCCAGACGCTGCGGCTGGCGGTGGGGATTCCGGCGGGCACCGGGTGCGGTCCGCTCGCGTCGTACGACGCGGCGCCGTCGCTCACGCCGCAGGTCTCCGTGCCGCTCACGCCGGGCACCTACTGCGTGAGCCTCACCGATCCGGGCGTGCTCACCGGGGACACGCACTTCGCCATTCGGATCAGCCAGGGCGACCTGACGTTCGGGAGCCTGCCGTCGCCCGAGACGTTCGCGAGCCACCTGAGCGTGCTCGGCGCCTCGACGCACACGTTCGTCGTGAGCGGCGCGAGCGGCACGACGGCCAGCGTCTCCGTCTCGCTCGACAGCGTCACGCCCTCCACGGTGGTGGGCCTGGGCCTCGGGATCTGGGAGCTCGAGAAGTCGGCGTGCGACGTCAACCAGGCCGTCGCGTCGGGACCGGGCGCGCAGTTGTCGGCGACCGTCGGGCCGGGCATCTTCTGCGTCAAGATCTACGACGTCGGCAACCTCACGGACACGGTCGCCTTCTCGGCGTCGATCATCCACCCGTAGCGCGCCCGCTTCGCGTCGCGTCCTCGCCGGGCCGCGCCATGCGCGTCAATCGGCGTGGCGGGCCCTGGTCGTCGTAGCATGTCGTCGTGGCGCTCATCGCCTTCGATCTGGACGGGACGCTGATCGACTCGCGCCGCGATCTCGCCGAGAGCACGAACGAGATGCTGGTGTCCTACGGCGCCGCGCCCCGGCCGGTTGACGAGGTCGCGGCGATGGTCGGCGAGGGCGCCCGGGTGCTCGTCGAGCGCGCGCTGGCCGCGGCGGGGCGCGATCCCGGCGAGCCCGACGCGCTCGCGCGCTTCAAGGCCATCTACGACCGCCGCCTGCTCGACCACACGCGCCCGTACCCCGGCATCGGCGCCCTGCTCGCCGGCGCCGCGTCGCGCGCGACGCTCGCCCTCGTCACCAACAAGCCGGAGGCGCCGACGCGCCGGCTCCTCGAGGCGTTCGACCTGACGCGGCACTTCACCTACGTGACCGGCGGCGACGCCGCGCAGCCCCGCAAGCCGGATCCGGCCGGCCTGCTCGCGCTCATGCAGGCCGCCCGGGCCGGCCGAACGTCCACGCTGTTCGTCGGCGACTCGATGATCGACGTCGAGACCGCCCGCCGCGCCGGCGTGCGCATCGTCGTCGTCGGATACGGCTTCGGGGCGCTGCGCGGCGACCTGACGCTCTCGGCCGAGGAGCGGGCCTGGCAGGCGGCCCGGCCGGCCGACCTCGGCGCCGCGATCGACCGGTTTCTCGCCGCGGCGGCGCTTTCGGATAGAGTGTAAGCTTGCACTCCACGTCTCGGGGGGACCCCATGAAGCGACTCTCCAGTGTCATTGCGCTGTTCGCCGTGCTGGCCATCTCCGTGGCGGCGGCGCCCGTGCGGCGGCAGGCCGGCGCCGCGCCGGCCGCCGGTCTGCAGGTGGCCGACGCCAAGCTCGGCAAGGGCGTCGAAAACCGGGAAATCAAGGACGAAGCGACGACGTTCGCCGTCGGCGACAAGGTCTTCCTGTGGCTGAAGGTCACGGGCGGGCCCGGCGACATCAAGGTCAACTGGAAGATGGGCGACAACACCGACACCGTGAGCTTGAACGTCGGCGGCAATCCGTGGCGCACCTGGTCGAGCAAGACCGTGAGCAAGGCCGGGTCGTGGACCGTCAGCGTCACCGACGCCAGCGGAACGTCGCTCAAAGAGATGACGTTCACCGTCCAGTAGGTTCTGCGGCTCGATCGGGCACGAGGCCGGCGTGCGGCTTCGTGCCCGTCGTGTTCTGTCCACGCAACGCGTGCGCCTGTTTCGATCTCCCTCCGATTGGCCGCGTCACCGCGCGTGGCTGGCGATCGGCGCAGCCGTGTTCCTCGCGGTCCACCTGGCGCAGCTCCCGCGCACGCTCGAGGATCTCGACTCGATCAACTTCGCGCTCGGCGTCCGGCAGTTCGACGTCGCGCGTCATCAGCCGCATCCGCCGGGCTACCCGGTGTACGTGGCGCTCGCGCGCCTTTCGACGGCGGCGCTCGGCGCGACGGGCGTGGCGGCGCCCGTGCCGCGTGGCCTGGCGATCTGGGGCGCACTCGGCGGCGCTCTGGCCGTGCTGCCGCTGTTCGTCATCTTCCGGCGCCTGACCGGCCGCGCGGATCACGCGCTGGCGGCCACCGCGATGGCGATGACGGCGCCCCTCTACTGGTTCACGGCGTCGAGGCCGCTCAGCGATGTCACCGGTCTCGCCGGCGTCCTGCTCGCGCAGGCGCTCACGCTGCAGGCCTGGGCGCGGCTGCGCGATCCGGGCGCCGATGCGGTCCGCGCGCGGCGCCGTCTCGTCGTCGCCACCGTGGTCGCCGGGATCACCATCGGTCTCCGGGCCCAGACGTTCATGCTCACGCTGCCCGTGTTGATCGCCGTGCTGGCGGACCCCCGCGTGCCGCGGTCGCGGCGCGCCCTGCGGCCCGTCCTCGAGGCCTTCGTCGCGTCGGTGGTTCTCTGGGGCCTGCCGCTCGTGGTCGAGAGCGGCGGTCTGTTCGCGTATCTCCGGCTCGTGGCGAGGCAGGGCAGCGAGGATTTCTCGGGCGCGCCAATGCTGTGGACGCACCACGATCTGCGCAGCGTCGTCGCGGCGCTCGGCGACACGTTCGTCCTGCCGTGGGCCCACGTGCCCCTCGCTTGCGTCGTGCTCGGCCTGGCGGCGATCGGCGCCGTGGCGCTCGCGTGGCGGAATCGCGAGGCGCTCGGCGTGATCGCGGTCCTCGCGGCGCCGTACCTGCTGTTCCACCTGTTGTTCCAGGAGCCGCGCACGGTGCGGTACGCGCTGCCGCTCGTGCCCTACGTGGCCGGGCTCGCGGTGGCGGGCCTCGACGTGGCGGCGGCCGGCGTCGGTCGCCTGCGCGGGTCGCTGGCCGCCGGGATCGTCCCGATCGGCGCGGCCGGCATCGTGGGGACGAGCTTGTGGAGTGCCGCCCCGGCGCTCGCGCGGTACGCCGCGTCGCCGAGTCCCGTGTTCCAGGCGATCGGCGACATGGAGACCCGCGCCGCGGCCCTGGGACTGCACCCCGCGTTCGTCGCGCACTGGGAGTCGAGACGCGCGCTCGAGTGGGCGGCGGCGGCGCTGCCCGGCCCGACGCTCGCCGTGGCGCGCGGCCACGAGTGGCAGGCCGCCGTCGAGTACTGGCTCGACGGAGGACGCGAGCCGGTCTGGTTCCTGGCGCGGCCCGGACGCACCGATCTCGCCCTCATCGATCCGGCGCACCGCGTGCTGGCGGGCGCGTACCGGTGGCCGTTCGACACCGCGGCCTACACGGGCGGCGCGCGGCCCGACGGCGTGGACTGGTACGCGATCTCGTCACCGGGCTGGTTCCTCGATCGCGGCTGGGCGCTGACGCCGGAAGTGAGCGGCGTGACCGCGGCGGACGGCGAGGGGCCCCAGCGGCGTCCGAGCGTGGCGTACGTCGCACGGCGCCCCGGTCCCGTGCGTCTGCTCATCGGCGGACGCCATCTCGGCGGGCCCGCCGACCCGCCCGTGCACCTGACGCTCGCGATCGACGACCAGATCCGCGACGCGTGGGATCAGCCGCGCGGGTTCTTCCTGCGGACGGTCGTCCTGCCCGCCGGGACGCTCGACGGCGCGGGCGCCTTCGCCCGCCTGACCGTCGCCGCCGGGAATGCCGGCCCGCCCGTCGCCGTGGCGCTGGAGCAGTTCGATCTGCAGGCCGCCGACGCGCTGATGTGGGGCTACGGCGACGGCTGGATGGAGCCCGAGTACAACCCGGTCACCGAGCGGTCGTGGCGGTGGACGGGGGCGCGGGCGACGCTCGAGGTCTTCGGCGCCGGTCGGAACGTCACGGTGCGGTTCGCGGGCGAGTCGCCGCTCAAGTACTTCGGCGCGGCGCCGCACGTCACGATCGCCGCCGGTGAGCGCACGATCGCCTCGTTCAGCCCCGACGCGGATTTCACGGAGGACGTCACGGTGCCCGCCGACGCGCTGGCCGCCGCCGGCGGCCGACTGACGATCGCGACGGACCGCACGTTCACGCCGACGAACGGCGACACGCGCTGCCTCGGCTTGAAGATCTATCAGGTGACAGTGCGCTGAACCCGCTGAACCCGCCGAACCTGCTTCAGTGTGTGAGCCCGTAGATCAGATAATTCACACCCAGCTCGAACGCCGTGTTCGCCTGATCGACCGGCTTGAATCCCGTGCCGGAGTACTCCCAGAAGTTCGAGATGTCGGTGTTGTAGTTGATGATCGCCATCAAGCGCTTCGTCTTGTCGTTGTTCTCGAAGATGCCGGCGATGTACGGGCGGTTGCTGTCGTAGTACTGCGGGATGATGTCGAACGAGTTGATCTCGAAGAACGAGTGGAAGATCGGGTGCGAGGGATCGAGGGGCACGATGTCGAGGCCCGGCAGCACGCGCTTCATGCTCTGGGCGAACACGCCCCACCCGCCGCCGCCGCGCGGGGGATCGCGGAAGTCGTCGAAGATCACGAAGCCGCCCTTGCGCAGATACGACCCGAACGCCTGCGCTTGCTTGTCGCCCAGATTCCAGAATCCGGCTTCCGTCATGTAGGCGATGGGAAACTTGCAGAGCTCGGGGTCGTCGAGCGCGAACACGTTCGAGTTCTCGATCTGCGGGTGCACGACGGAAATCGAGTCGAGGATCTGCAGCAGCTCGTGCTCGGCCGGCAGGCCATTGTCGGTGCGCGCGTAGCCGTGCGCCCAGGACGGGATCTGCCGGTAGTAGTAGCAGTTGTATCCGTAGTCGGCGCAGTCGTACTTGAGGCGCGCGAACGTGAACTGTCCCGTGTACTTCGTGTTGGCCTCCCCCATGGAGTACTGGAACATGTAGCCGCGCTGGGCGGACGTCAGCGCCGCGAGACCGAGAGCGATCGTCAGCGTGAAGGCGGTCGTCCACAGGCGCCGCGTGCGGGCAGTGGGAGGCATGGGGGGAAACTCCTGCCATCACCTTACACCGGTACGCCTCGAATGGGTGTGACAACCATCGGGCGGCGCCGACCGGCGCCCCCGGACCCCGTCTAGGGCCCGGCTGGCGCCGACGCAGCTAGCCGGCTGCGCTGCCTGTAGATAGGATGATGCGGTCGTGGCTGCCGACCGGTCCCCGCGACGTTCGCGCCGCCGCGCGCCGGACGTGCCCGCTCCCGCCCGTCCGTCCGGGCGGCGGTGGTATGCGGCGCTCATCGCGGCCGCCGCCGTCGTCATCTACTGGAACAGCCTCGGCAACCCGTTCGTGTTCGACGACCACGCGGCCATCGCGGACAACCCGCAGATTCACGGCTTCCGCCACGTCTTCGACGCCGACACGGGCTCGGCGCTCACCGGCCGCCCGGTCGTCAGCCTCACGTTCGCCGCCAACTACGTGCTCGGCGGCACGGACGTCACGGGGTACCGCCTCGTCAACCTCGGCCTGCACGTCATCTGCGCCCTGCTGCTGTTCGGCGTCGTGCGCAGGTCGGCCGAGGGGCCGCGCGGCGACGGCGTCGCCCCGGCGACCGCGGCGGGGATCGCGCTGGTCACGGCGCTCGTCTGGGCGGTCCATCCGCTCAACAGCGAGGTCGTCGACTACCTCACGCAGCGGACCGAGTCGGCGATGGCGGTGTGCGCGCTGCTCGTGATGTACGCCAGCGTGCGGGCGCTCGGCGCCCCGCGATCGGCGTGGTGGCCGGCGGTCGCGGTGGCCGCCGGCGCGCTCGGGATGTTGTGCAAGGAGACGATGGCGGTCGTGCCGCTGCTCGTGGTCGTCTACGATCGGGCCTTCGCGTTCGACCGCCTGGCTTCGGCCGTGCGCGCGCGCTGGCGGTTCTACCTCGGTCTGTCCGGCACGTGGCTGGTGCTGGCCGCCGGCGTCGCAACCGCCACGCGGCAGCTCTCGGGCGGCTATGCGAGCACGGTGGTGTCGTCGCGGCTTTACCTGCTCAATCAGACGCGCGTCGTCACGCACTATCTCGAACTTGTCGTCTGGCCGCGCGGCCTCGTGCCGTTCTATGGCTGGTCGATGCCGCTCACGCCCGGCCAGGTCTGGCCCGAGGCGCTCCTTCTGGTCGTCGTCGTCGCCGCCGTCCTCGCGCTGTTCTTTCGCTGGCCGAGAGTGGGCTTCGGAGGCGTCTGGGCCATCGCGACGCTGGCGCCGACGTCGAGCGTGCTGCCCATCGCGGCGGAGGTCGGCGCCGACCGGCGGATGTACGTCCCCCTGATGGGCCTGCTGGCGACGATCGTCGCCGCGATCTGGCTCGGCGTGGCCCGGGCGATGGCGCGGCGGGGCCCGGCGCGCGCCGCCCGCTGGCGGACCCGCCTCGCGATCGCCGCGGTCGCCGGCGTCATCCTCGCGCTCGCGGCGCGAACGGTCGCGCGCAACCGCGATTACGCCGACGAGCTGACGCTGTCCGAGCGCACGCTGGCGGCCTGGCCGTCGCCCGTGGCGCACGACATGGTCGGTCTCTCGCTCGCCGCGCGCGGACGCCGCGACGCGGCGATCCGCGAGCTGCAGATCGCCGCGCCCGACTACGCGCCCGCGTGGTACGACCTCGGCGTGCAGTTCTCGACGCTCG
>Ga0335085_10016317_pt1 | contig 10738 bp, 8 predicted proteins | sample Lox_Sample_45_FD_206712 | JGI IMG/M metagenome (GOLD analysis project Ga0335085, IMG submission 206712) | Soil microbial communities from Loxahatchee National Wildlife Refuge, Florida, United States - Lox_Sample_4.5 | ecosystem: Environmental > Terrestrial > Soil > Wetlands | place: USA: Florida... | reverse complement strand
CGTGCACAGCCGCTGGGTCACCTATACGCGCATCACCGCCGGCGTGCTTGCCGTGCTGCTGCTGGTCGACGCGGCGCTGATTCCCGGGTTGGTTCGCCGCCGGCGCGCCGCAACGTCGGCACAGCAGGCCGTGCCCCAGACGCACTTGCCGGTCGTGCACGAGCCGGGCACGGGCGAGGATCCGACACTCGGCCTGCATACGCGCCTTACCGACTGGATCGACCGGGCCAACGGGCGCATCGGTGAATTCGTCGCGTACTGGGGCGTGATCGCAGTCTTCGCCTACTACTACGAGGTGCTCGCGCGCTACGTCTTCAACTCGCCGACCAACTGGGTGCACGAAAGCATGTTCCTGATGTTCGGCATGCAGTACATGCTGTCGGGTGCTTACGCGTACCGCGAAGACCAACACGTTCGCGTCGACGTCGTCTACGTCAAGCTGTCGACGCGGGCGAAGGCGATCGCCGACATCGTCTCTTCCGTCTTCTTCTTCATCTTCACTGTGACCATGCTCTACACGGGCGGCCGCTTCGCCCTCGATGCCATCCACAACAGCGAGACTTCGTTCACCGAGTGGGGCATCGAATACTGGCCCGTCAAGCTCACCATCCCGGTCGGCGCGGCACTGATCATCCTGCAGGGCGTCGCCAAGCTGTTCAAGGACGTTCTGATCGCAACGCGCAAGGGAGCCTGACTGTGGGACTCGAAATCGGCATCGAATGGCTCTCGCTACTGCTGTTCGGCGGCCTGGCGCTGCTCCTGATGCTCGGGCTGCCGATGGCGTTCTGCACCGGCAGCCTGGCGACGATCTTTCTCTTCGTGTTCGGCACGCCCGCCGTGCTGAACATGATTCCGGCGCGCATCTTCCCGTTCATGACCGACTACCAGCTCTCGGCCGTGCCGCTGTTCATCTTCATGGCGGCGATACTCGAGAAGGCCGGCATCATCGAGGAGCTGTTCGATGTCATCTACAAATGGCTGGGCGCACTGAAGGGCGGGCTGGCGTCCGCGACGGTGGTGGCTTGCACGCTGCTGGCCGCGATGGTCGGCGTGGTGGGCGCGACCGAGGTCACGATGGGCATGATCGCGCTGCCGGCGATGCTCCGGCGCAACTACGACCCGAAGCTCGCATGCGGATCGCTGCTCGCGGGCGGCACGCTCGGCATCCTGATCCCGCCATCGGTGATGGCAATCGTCTACGCGGTGGTGGCGCAACAGTCGCTCGGAGAACTGCTGATCGGCTCGGTGTTCCCCGGCCTGATGCTGTCGGGGATGTACATCGTCTACATCAGCGTGCGCTGCTACATGAATCCGGCGCTCGGTCCCGCGCTGCCGCCGGAGGAGCGTGTCGATTTCGCCGAGAAGCTGCGCCTGCTGCGCAAGGCGCTCGCGCCGGTGCTGCTGATCCTGCTGGTGCTCGGGGTCATCTTCCTCGGCATCGCCACGCCGGTTGAGGCGGCCGGCATCGGCACGTTCGGCGCGCTGGTGGTGTGCGGCACGCACGGGCGGCTGAACTGGATCAACATCGCCGACGCCAGCATCGCCACGCTGAAGGCCACCGCGATGGTGATGTGGATCTTCTTCGGCGCGACGATGTTCGTCGGGTTCTTCATCGTCAAGGGCGGCCAGACCTTCGTCGCCAACTCGATCGTCGGCACCGGGCTGCCGCCCTACGGCATCCTGCTGCTGATGATGCTGGTGCTGTTCGTGCTCGGCATGTTCCTCGACTGGGTCGGCATCCTGCTGCTCACCGTGCCCATCTTCGTGCCCATCTTGAAGGCGCTCACGTTCGGCGGCTTGTTCGGGATGGAAGGCGTCAAGCCGGACGACATCCCGCTCTGGTACGGCGTGATCTTCATCGTCAACATGCAGATGGCCTTCCTCAGCCCGCCGTTCGGCTACTCGCTGTTCTACCTGAAGAGCGTCGCGCCACCGCAGATCACGATGGCGCTCATCTTCCGCTCGGCGATGCCGTTCATCGCGCTGCAGGCATTCGCCAACCTGCTCTGCATCCTCTTCCCGAAGATCATCCTCTGGCTGCCGAGCATCGCCTATTCGGGCCATGGCTGACGAAGGTGCTTCTGGTCCGGCACGCGCGGCGCGCTTGGCGCCCCCGCAGGCGCGCTCAGTCGTCGAGGCGCAAGTGGGTCGGGTCCGCCTCGAGCTCGTGACATGCCCAGATGAACGATGCCGCCGACCAGGCCTGGAATGCCTTGCCCATCGGTCGCCCGGTCGTGCCATGCAGCCACTCGTTGAACTCCCACTCGTGCGAGCGGCGAGGCGGTTCGCCTTGGCGAGCTGGACCAGTTCGTGGCAGGCGACGTCGTGCAGGCCGAGCCGGTGGATGAATCGCACCCAGAAGCCGCCGATGAACGGCCAGATGCCGCCGTTGTGATAGTGGTTGGGCAGGTTCAGGAGGTTGACCGTGTAGTACGCGCGCCAGTCCGGATCGCCCGCCTGCACGACCGGGTAGAGGTTTGCCACGGGCCACGGGCGGTTGACCCCGACACCCCACATGAAATGGAACGCCTGGCGCGCGCGCTCGAGGTCGAGCAGATTCATCAGGAATGCCAGGATGTTCGCGAACAGGTCGCAGCGCCAGCTGAACGAGAAGGGCGTCACTTCCGCAAGCAGGTACTGCGTATCGCCGAGCGAAGCCTGGCGCTGCGTGAACAGGTCCGGGCGGGCGCGCGCAGTCCCGCCTGTGGTCGGCCAGAAGACCTCGAGCACGCGCTCGCGGATGCGCTGCGATGACTGCATGAATGCGCCGGCGCCCGGCGCATCGCCGGCACTCTCGAGCATTCGTCCGAAACAGATGTTGGCCCGGAGCCCGGAACCAGAGAACCTCGTCATAGAGCACGTCGTAGCTGCGGCCGAAGAGATCGGTCCAGTCGCCGGCTTCCGGGATCTCATGCCGTCGTTGTTGCTGTCGACGATGAGCCCGGCATCCTTCAGTGCACGCCGGATACGCGCGAGTTGCGCGGGCTTCGCATTCGGCAGGTACCAACTCGACTTGAATTCAGTCACGTGCTCCGCTGGCTGCGGCCGCAGCCATTCGAAGCCGCCCAGCACGCCCCGGATCGTGGCCGGGTCCCAGCCATCACCACGCTCCGCGACCGCGTCATCACACCCCCTGCGGTGCGATCACAGAGCCTCATCGTCCACGAACGGCGACAGCAGCGACCGCTTGAGTCGCATCCAGAACGAATCGCCAGGGTCGCTCGTGTAGAAGTTGGTCGTGCCGTCGGTCCCGGTCTCGACCCGTTCGGTGGTTTCCGCGTCCGGCGCCAAGCGTAGGTGATAGGCGGTGCCAATCACCTCCTCCGTTCCGAGCTTGCGGAGCATTGCCTCGAGTTCAGGGCTGTCGATCACCATGCCAAGCTCGGTATTGAGGCGGGCCGAGCGCGCATCGAGACTCATCGAGCCGATGTATACGGTTCGATGATCGATCCTCGCCGTTTTCGCATGGAGCATTGCGAGCGAGCGGCCAAAGCTGAGCTTGCCCTGCGCTGAGGTAGCGTCAAGCTGATCTCGTAGATTTGTACGCACAGCTTGAGCATCTCCCACCCGATATCGCGAATGACTGCCGCACACCAGCGCCTCGTCGGTCGCACCAGCGGAATTCGTCACGACCGCCAAGCGCCGTCCGGGTGAGCCGGCCGAAATGCGCGCATCAGCTCCATGCGACGCTTGCCTGGAATGAAGTGGGGCGAGGAGACCACGATCTCCTCCTGGGCGTTGGCGAAGTGCATTGCGCATTCGAATGGGCCCGTCGATCGACATCGCACGCGTCTCGGCCCCCCACCCCTCGCATAGCCGCGCGCTGCCAGGCGCGAGTCGCTGCGGCGGCGCAAAGCTTCGCTTTGCGAAACCCCGCTTCCGCCCCCCGCAGGCGGGGGAGGGGGTCGCGATCATGACAGCTCGCACTAGATGACGCGACGCGCGCGCAGCGCAGCCAGCGTTTCCGGATCGACGCCAGCGAGTTCGCGCAAGACCTCGTCCGTATGCTGGCCGAGCGTCGGTGGCGCGCGCTCGAGCGCGGGCGGCGATGCGCTCATGCGAATCGGCGTGCCTACCAGCGCAACCGATCCTGCGAGCGGATGCGGCAGATCGACGTTCAATCCGCGCGCGACGACCTGCGGATCGGATAGCGCCTGCGCGATCGAATTGATCGGCCCGCACGGAATGCCCGCGCGCTCGAGTTCCTCGGCCCAGAAGGCTGCCGGACGCTCGCGTACGACCTGCTCGAGCAAGGGAATCAGGACAGCGCGATTGCGCACGCGATCCGCGTTGCGCGCAAACCGCGCATCAGTGGCGAGGTCCGTGCGGTCGGCGATTTCGCAGAACTTCGCGTACTGCCCGTCGTTGCCGACGCCGACGATGACGTGCCCGTCGGAGGCTGCGAAGACCTGGTACGGAACGATGTTGGGGTGCGCGTTGCCGGCGCGGCCCGGTGGCCGGCCGGTGGTGAGATAGTTGGTGTTCATGTTCGCGAGCATCGAGACGAGCGAGTCGAGCAACGCCATGTCGATGCGCTGGCCGACGCCGGTGCGCGCGCGCTGGACCACCGCGGCGAGGATCGCGACGGTCGCATACATCCCGGTCATGAGGTCGCTCACGGCTACACCCGCCTTCTGCGGTCCGCCGCCGGGCAGGTCGTCACGCTCGCCCGTGATCGACATGAAACCGCCCATGCCCTGGATGATGAAGTCGTATCCGGCGCGATCCTTGTAGGGCCCATCCTGTCCGAAGCCGGTGATCGAGCAATAGATGAGGCGTGGATTGACGGCCGCGAGCGATTCGTAGTCGAGGCCGTACTTCGCGAGCTGGCCGACCTTGTAGTTTTCGACCACCACGTCGCAGACCGTGGCGAGCTTGCGCACGATCGCCTGGCCCTCGGAAGCGGAAATGTCGAGCGTGACCGATCGCTTGCCGCGATTGGCTGCGAGGTAATACGCCGCCTCGCTCGTTTCGTTGCCGTTGCGATCCTTGAGAAACGGCGGACCCCAGTGGCGCGTGTCGTCGCCGCTGCCGGGGCGCTCGACCTTGATCACATCGGCGCCCAGATCGGCGAGGTTCTGCGTGCACCACGGCCCGGCCAGCACGCGCGTGAGATCGAGCACGCGCAGGTTGGACAGCGCTCGTTCGCCGGTGTTGGACTGGTCGTTCACTTCGGTCCTGGTGCCGCTTCGGCGGCGCAGCTTAGCGTGTCGCGGCGCGCACGCGCCTCTGAAATAAACTGCCCCGCATGGCACGCAAGACCTCGCCGGGCCTGTTGCGCTTCGGCATGAACCTGTGGCCGCCGTTTCTCGGCGCCGGCATCCGCGTGCGCAGAATCGCTCCCGATTTTCGCGAGGTGCGGGTCGACATGCGGCTGGGTGTCGGTAACCGAAACTATTTCGGCACGCACTTCGGTGGATCGCTGTACGCGATGACGGATCCGTTCTTCGTCCTGATGGTGCACCATAACCTGCCGCGCGGTTACATGGTGTGGGACAAGGCGGGATCGATCGAATACGTCGCGCCGGGGCGCGGACCGGTGAGCGCGACGCTGCGCCTCGAACAGACCGATGTCGACACTATCGTGCGGATGACCGCCGCGGGCGACAAACACCTGCACCTGTTCCAGGTCGATATCGTCGATCGCGAGGGGTTGACGGTCGCGAAGGTCGAAAAGATCGTCTACGCCCGCAGGAAGCCGGAGCAGAAATGAGTCACCACCAACCCTGGCCGTACGCCCGTGTGCTGGCGCACCGCGGCGGCGGCACGCTGGCTCCGGAAAACACGATCGCGGCGATCCAGGTCGGAGTGCAGCACGGGTACCACGCGATCGAGCTCGATGCGATGCTCACCGCGGATGCGGTTCCGGTGCTCATCCACGATGAAACGCTCGAGCGCACGACCAACGGACTGGGTGAAGTCGCCTCGCATACCGCCGCCGAGCTGGCGCGCCTGGATGCGGGTGCGTGGATGGCGCCGCGTTTTGCCGGAACCCGTCTTCCTTCGCTTGCCGACGCGATCGCGTACTGCCGCCGCAACGACGTGTGGATCAATATCGAGATAAAGCCGGCGCGCGGTGCAGACTCCGCGACCGGCACCGAGGTCGCGCGGATTAGCGCGCAGGCGTATGCCGATCTCCTCCGTCCGCGCGGAGACCACGCCGGCAACGTGGAACCGCAAGCTCCACTTTTTTCCTCCATTTCCCGTGAAGCGCTCGCGGCAGCGCGCTCCGCCGTGCCGGATCTGCCGCGCGGGCTGCTGGTTGGAGCCGTGCCCATGGATTGGAAAGCGCAGGTCGAAGCGCTGGGATGCGTCGGCCTGCACTGCAGTCACAAACACCTGACGCAAGCACTGGCTCGCGCGGTAAAGGACGCCGGCTATTGGCTCTTCTGCTACACCGTCAACGATCCAGAGCGTGCGCGCGTGCTCTTCGATTGGGGTGTCGACGCATTCTGCACCGACCGGATCGACCTCATTGCGGCCTCGTTCGTCTGACAAATATCGCAAACGGCTGTCGCGGTGCCACGAATTCCCCCCATATTGGCGGCCGTTACCGCCGGTCGATCATGCCGTCCGTCTGCTCGCCTTCAATGGCCAGCGCAGGGGACTGCCAAACTCGGCCTGCTCAAGATAGGCTTGATCTCGCCGCGCTGGAACGCAACGCTGTCTTCGCAGTCTCTTGACAGAAGTCATGACGCACGAGGGTGGTGCGCGTAGCCTCGAACGGGCAGTCGAGCGATCCAGGGCACCTGCGGTGTTGATCGTTTTTCGAGTTGCAACGTCCCATGCCGGTTGAACCGCAGTTTCGCAAGGCCAAGATTCTCGACGATGGCGGAACGCTCGCGGCGACGTCGGATGGCGTCTGTGCCCATTGCGGCGATCCGCTGGCTGGTCTGAAGGTCTTCCGGCGCCTGATCGGCGGCGATCAAAGATCGTTCTGCTGTCTCGGTTGCGCATTCATCGCCGAACAGGTCTACCTGGCGCAGGCGTCCAACCGCGACCGTGCAGCGCTTACCGGTGCGCTCACGGCGCGCGCGCCCGGCCTCGAGATCGCGCCGCCGAACATGGCGCGCGCACAAATTCCGGTGCAAGGGATGGTGTGCGCGGCGTGCGGCCTGCTGATCGAGCATCGGCTGCGGCGCGAGCCCGGCGTCGCGCAAGCGGTGGTCGACTTCGGCGCTGCGCGCGCGTATGTTGCCTTCGACTCGGCACTGACTTCGGCCACGCGCCTCGAGCGCGTGATCGAGCGCACTGGGTATCGCGCCGGCGCGCGCGAAGCGGGCGATGACACGCGCTCGCGGCGCGTCGAACTGCTGCAGCTACTGGTCGCGTGGCTCGTCATGATGCAGGTGATGATGCTCGCGGTGCCGGCCTACCTTGCCGCACCCGGCGACATCGCGCCCGATCTGCAGCAACTGCTGCGCATCGCGCAACTCGTCCTGACGGTTCCGCTGCTGGGATTCGCCGCGCTGCCGCTGTTGCGCGCGGCTATGAGCCAGGTGCGCGCGCGTGCCATCGGCATGGACCTGCCCATCGTGGTCGGGCTCGGTGTGGCGTTCGGCGCGAGCCTGTTTGCCACCGTGCGCGCACAAGGGCCGGTGTATTTCGATTCGATCGCGATGTTCGTCGCGCTCGTGCTCGGAGTCCGCTGGCTGCAGAAGCGCGCGCTCGAAGCTGCGCATCGCCACGTCGAGGCCGCCTTGCGCGGCGCACAGATCGTCGCTCAGCGCCTGCGTGGATACCCGGGCTCGATGGTCACCGAGGCGGTCGCCAGCGAAGCACTCGCAATCGGCGAACACGTGCTCGTGCCGCCTGGTGAAACGGTGCCGGCCGATGGCGTCGTCGTCCACGGCGCATCGACCGTGTCGCAAGCCTGGCTGACCGGCGAAGCAACGCCGTTCGAGCTGGCCACCGGCGGAGCCGTCGCCGCGGGGGCAGTCAACCTCGACCAACCGATCGTCGTGCGTGTCGAACGCGCGGGCGATGCGACCTCGCTCGCGGCGTTGCGCCGCCTGGTCGAGGATGCAAGCCGGGCACGCCCGCGGGTCGTCGAAACCGCCAACCGCGTTGCCGTTCTCTTCTTGTGGGTGGTACTGGCGGTGACGGCGGCAACACTCGTCGGTTGGTGGCTGGTCGATCCGGCGCGCGCCTTGCCGAGTGCAATCGCAGTGCTCATCGCCACGTGCCCGTGCGCCCTCGCGCTGGCGGCACCGGCGGCGCTCGCAGCCATGCAGTCCGCGCTCGCACGCCGCGGCGTGCTGACGGCCCGCATTGCCGCGGTCGAACACCTCGCGCGCGTCGATACGCTCGCCTGCGACAAGACCGGCACGCTTACGCTGCCCGTGCCGGAGCTGATGCGCATCGTGCCGCTGCGCGGCCTCGATGCCACCGCGTTGCTCGCGCGCGCGGCATCGCTCGAGGCATTGAGCAACCATCCGTTTGCGCGGGCGCTCACGCGTGCTGCGCGCTCGGCGGGTATCACCGTCCCCGCCATCGCCGAAGGCGTGGTTGCGCCGGCCGCTGGCGTCGAAGGCACGGTCGATGGCAAGCGCTTGCGCATCGGCAAACCCGATTACGCACTCGGCCTCGTCACGCGCGAGCCGCTGCCCGTTGCGGCGCGTCTGCTCAAGCGCCTCGAGCAGGAGAAGTTGCGCGCCGCGAGCGTCGTCGTGCTGGCCGATCCCGCGGGTCCGCTTGCGCTGTTCGCGTTCGGCGAGGTCTGCCGACCCGGCGCGGCCGCACTCGTGCAGGAGGTGCAATCAGCGGGAATCCAGATGCTGCTCGTGTCGGGAGACCGGCGCGAGCCGGTGGAGCGCATCGCGCGCGAACTCGGCATCGGCACCGACGGTGCGCGCAGCGTGTTCGCGCTGCAAACGCCGGAAAGCAAGCGCCAGATCGTGACCGCGCTGCAGGCGCAAGGGCGATGCGTCGCGATGCTGGGCGACGGAATGAACGATGCGCCGGTGATCGCGCAGGCGGATGTGTCGATCGCTCTCGCGGAGGGCGCAACGCTCGCGCAAGCGCGCGCCGACTTCATCGCGCTGCATTCGCGGCCTGCCGACGTCGCTGCGCTCTTCGCCGGCAGTCGCAAGGCGATGCGCATCGTGCGGCAGAACCTGCTGTGGGCGCTCGGCTACAACATCGCCGTGATTCCGCTCGCCGCATTCGGATACCTGACACCGGCGCTCGCCGCGGTCGGGATGGCGGCCAGTTCGCTGCTGGTCGTCGGCAACGCGCTGCGCGCGCGCTCGATCCCGACGGGCGCTGCGACCGAGTAAGGCACCGGCGGTGGACGCGCTCTATCTGCTCATTCCGCTGTCGATCCTCGTCGTGCTCGGCGTCGGCGTCGTGCTTGCGTGGTCGGTATTGAGCGGCCAGTTCGACGATCTCGAAAGCGAAGGGCGTCGTATCCTCGACGACAGCCCGCCGCCAAAGACGAACAACAAGCCGTAAGCGCGCGCCAACCCGGCGCGTGATTGACCTGCGTCAAGTTCGCCGGCACGCAGCTCACTACGATCCGTCCCGCAGCATCGAATCGACACATGCCATCCGGGTCGACCGGATCGGACGCGCGGGGAACTCAGATGACGGGCAATGGGACGTACCACTACGGGGTCGTGCGTGCATTTTCGATCATGACCGTCGTATGGGGCATCGTCGGCATGCTGGTCGGCGTCGTGATCGCCGCTCAGATGACGTGGCCGGAACTCAACTTCGGCATCCCCTGGTTTTCATTCGGCCGCCTGCGGCCGCTGCACACCAACGCAGTGATCTTCGCCTTCGGCGGTTGCGGGCTGTTCGCGACCAGCTACTACGTCGTGCAGCGCACGTCGCAGGTTTCGTTGTTTGCGCCGGGCCTCGCGTGGTTCACGTTCTGGGGCTGGCAGCTCGTCATCGTCGCGGCCGCGATCACGCTGCCGCTCGGCATCACGCAGGGCAAGGAATACGCCGAGCTCGAGTGGCCAATCGACATCCTGATCGCCATCGTCTGGGTGTGCTACGCGGTCGTGTTCTTCGGCACCATCGGCACGCGCAGGGTCAAGCACATCTACGTCGCCAACTGGTTCTTCGGCGCGTTCATCCTCACAGTCGCGCTGCTGCACATCGTCAACTCGGCGGCGATCCCGTGGTCGCTCACCAAGTCATACCCGGTGTACGCCGGCGCGCAGGATGCGATGGTGCAGTGGTGGTACGGGCACAACGCGGTGGGCTTCTTCCTCACCGCGGGCTTCCTCGGGATCATGTACTACTTCATTCCGAAAGCGGCCGGCCGCCCGATCTATTCGTATCGCCTTAGCGTCGTGCACTTCTGGGCGCTCATCTTCACTTACATGTGGGCAGGCCCGCATCACCTGCACTACACGGCGCTGCCCGACTGGACCCAGTCGCTCGGGATGCTGTTCTCGCTGATCCTGCTCGCGCCGAGCTGGGGCGGAATGATCAACGGAATCATGACGCTGTCGGGCGCGTGGCACAAACTCCGCGACGACCCGATCCTGAAGTTCCTCATCGTCTCGCTCTCGTTCTACGGCATGTCGACGTTCGAGGGGCCGATGATGTCGATCAAGACGGTCAACGCGCTGTCGCACTACACCGACTGGACCATCGGCCACGTGCACTCGGGCGCACTCGGATGGGTCGGGCTTGTGACGATGGGCGCGTTGTACTACCTGATACCGCGCCTGTACGGTCGCACCGAAATGCACTCGATGCGCCTGGTCACGCTGCACTTCTGGAT